>Ga0208587_1000308_pt1 | contig 27276 bp, 23 predicted proteins | sample NGESurdeep092012_7_FD_184472 | JGI IMG/M metagenome (GOLD analysis project Ga0208587, IMG submission 184472) | Arctic peat soil microbial communities from Barrow, Alaska - NGEE Surface sample 210 deep-092012 (SPAdes) | ecosystem: Environmental > Terrestrial > Soil > Wetlands > Peat ...
GGGAGGAAGCCCGCCGTGTCGGGTGACGTGCATCGCTATGGCTTCCCGCGTACCGATCTCACCGTGACGCTCGATGGCGTCACCATCAAGCCCGCGCTGGCACTTGGCGGCTGGATTGCGTTCAAGCCGGCACACGGGGGTGCCATGGCAATGGGCGACCTCGTGCTGCTGGAGAGCGAGATCAATCCGGTCATGCTTAAGCTGATCGAAGGCGGCCTCGAGATTACCGCCGTCCATAACCACCTGCTGCGGGCGAGCCCCGCGACCTTCTACATGCATGTCGGCGGCCACGGCGATCCGGCCAAAATGGCCGCCGTTATTCGTGAGGCTCTCGGGGCAAGTAAGACGCCATTGGCGACGCCAGCCGCAGCCACCCCTCCACCCGCTGTCGATCTCGACACGGCGCAGCTTGATCAGATCATCGGCGTCAAAGGACAGGCAAATGGCGGCGTCTATCAATTTGCAGTGCCGCGCCGCGATGCGGTGACGGAGAACGGAATGCAGATAAGTCCTGTCGGACCGATGGGCGTGGCGATTGCCATCGGTTTCCAGCCGACCGGCGGTGGCAAAGCCGCCATCACCGGCGATTTTGTGCTTACAGGCGACGAGGTGAACCCCGTGATCAGGGCGTTGCGGGCGAACGGCATCGACGTGACGGCGGTCCACAGCCACATGTTGGACGAGCAGCCGCGGCTGTTCTTCCTGCATTTCTGGGCCAATGACGATGCATTGAAGCTCGCCAAGGGACTACGCGCCGCGCTCGACAAGACCGCAAGCACGAAGAGCTAAAGTTAGAAAAGAGACGTGTCGACCCACTCGGAGAGGAGATCTTATCATGAGAATCTTTGCGATAACGCTGCTGATGTTGGCTGGCTTTTATGGAGCCAATGATGCGGCACAAGCTCAGCAATCAAGCTGCAAAGTATGCAGCGACCAGCAACGAGCCTGCATGAAGAATTATGCCGGACCGACGTGCAAGAGCGAATATAAAATGTGCATGAAATCTTGCGGGAAAAAATAGCTAACCTCCCGCCCGCTCAGAAAATCGCGGTGATTGGGATTGGCACTTGAGGGCGCACGATCGCAATTGACCGGACCGGAGCAAGCAATCTTGCAGACCGTTTTTGTTATTGGGGCATGACATGACGACATCGACAACAATTCCACAGGGGCAGATCGGCGAGTTGGTACGCTACTTCCTGCGGCTCGGATTTCTCGGCTTTGGCGGGCCGGTCGCGCTGGTGGGACAGATGGAGCGCGAGCTTGTCGACGAGCGCAAATGGCTCACCAAGGAGCAGATGCGGGAGGCCATCGCGATCTGCCAGTCATTGCCCGGGCCGCTCGCCATTCAGGTCGGAATCTATGTTTGCTACCTCCGCGGCGGCTTCTGGGGAGCCTGGGCGGGGGGATGGGCTTTCATTCTTCCGAACTTTGTCATCGTTGCCGCGCTGGGAGCACTCTATGTCTATCTCGGCGACCTGCAGCCGGTAACCGCCATCTTCTATGGCGTAAGCCCCGCCGTCATCGCGCTGATCCTGCATTCCTGCTACCGGCTGGCCAAGCTCGGCATGGAAGACTGGTTGCAATGGGCGATCGCGGCGGTCTGCCTCGCGGTTACCGTTATTCTTCAGGCCGAAGTCGCGCTGCTGTTCATTGGCGCCGGCATCGCCGGTATTCTGTATTACGGCAGCATGTTCAAGCGGACGCCGCCGGCGGCGCTTTCGGTGACCGTCGTGCCCGTTCTGGCACAGCTTGCGCCGACGGCCTCGGGCTCAATCCTCGGAAAGCTCCTGTTGTTTTTTCTCAAGGCCGGCTCTCTCACCTTTGGGAGCGGCCTCGTCATCGTGCCGTTTCTCGAGCAGGGCCTCGTTCAACAGTTCGGCTGGCTCGATCAACGCCAGTTCCTGATCGCGGTTGCCATCGGCATGATCAGCCCGGGACCGGTGGTGATTACAGCGACCTTCGTCGGTTATCTCGTTGCGGGATTTTGGGGCTCGGTCGTTTCAACCGTCGGCATTTTTCTTCCGTCGTTCCTCCTGGTGCTGATCGCCGCTCCATTACTCGCGCGTCATCGCGGCAATCCCAACGTGCAGGGATTTGTCAAAGGCGCCTATGCAGCCGCAATCGGAACGATTCTGGGCGCCTGCATCCTGCTGGGACGCATCGCCATCGGCGATTGGCTCACCGCCCTGATCGGGCTGGTCTCGCTGGCCATCCTGTTTCGCTGGAAAGTCAGCAACCCGCTGCTGATCGCCGCCACCGCGGTGGTCGGCCTGATCGCGTTCCCGCTGCTGCAACCGACTTGGGTCATGGTCCAATAACTGCCGAATGTGAATGTAGTGAAACGAGGCGACACCGAACCAACCGATTTCCGCATCACGAAGGGGATGGTGGGACATGTCATTTTTACTCCAGGTGATCGTTGCGGCGCTAGCCGCGGCCGTGGCGCTTTCAAGCGCAGTCGGCGATGCGTTTACCCAGCCCGCAGAGACAGCACCGCTCCAGCTTGAGGCCAAGATTCTGTTGGGCGACGTGCGCGGCCGGATTGATCACATGGCCGTTGATTTGAAGCGACAACGGCTTTTCATAGCTGAACTGGGCAATGACTCCGTCGGAATCGTGGATCTCGCGAGTCAGAAGCTGCTCCGCACGATTCCGGGAATGAAGGAGCCTCAAGGGGTCGGCTACGAGCCAACGACCGATACGCTCTATGTCGCCAACGCCGGCGACGGTTCGGTGCGATTGTTTGATGGAAACGACTACGCGGCACGGGAACGAATTGAGCTTGGCAGCGACGCCGACAACATACGCGTTGATGCCGCGGCCAATCGGATCTTCGTTGGATACGGCAGTGGTGCGCTGGCAGTCATCGATCCTTCAATCCACAGCAAGATTGGTGACGTCCCGCTGAAGGCGCATCCCGAAAGCTTTCAGATCGACCCGGATACAAGCCAAATCTTTGTCAATGTGCCCGATGCCCGGGCCATCGCCGTCGTCGATCGCCTCTCCCAAAAGCAAATTGGCAAATGGCCAATACCCGATCGGGGTGCAAATTTTCCGATGGCGCTCGATCATGGCCGCCGTCAGGTTCTCGTGATTTTTCGAGCTCCTGCGGAACTCGGTGTCTTCGCCATGACAGGCGGCAAGCTCATCGCGACCGCCGAGACCTGCGGTGATGCCGATGACCTGTTCATCGATGCGAAGCGCGCGCGCGTTTACGTTAGTTGTGGGTCTGGTTTCGTGGACGTCTTCGAGACGAAAGGCGCGGTGTATCGCCGAATCGCGCGCATCCCGACGGTATCGGGGGCGCGCACGTCACTCTTTGTGCCCGAGCTGGACCGCCTGCTGGTCGCTGCCCGCGCGAGTTCCAAAGAGCCCGCAGCCATCTGGATTTTCCGTCCACTACCTTGAGTCGGTGGTTAGCGGACGCCGAGGACTAACGCATGTTCGTGAGCCGCCAATTTTCCCAATGGCGATTTCCGCAACGGCTCGTGTCGGGATCAGTCATCGCCTTGTGTCTGACCGCATGGTCCGGTCCGGCTCAGGCTTATCGCCCCTTCGACGGAACCGATGCGGCGGTAGCGGCGCCGGGAGAGGTGGAAATCGAACTACAGCCGGCCGGGCGCTTCCGGGAAAATGGAAGTACCACTCTAGTCGCCCCGGCAACGGTCTTTAATTACGGATTGAGCGAGGGATGGGAAGCTGTGCTTGAGGGCCAGGGCCAAACGCCGCTGTCACCGTCAGGTCCCCCCAGCCTGACGGCTGCGGGCGCATTCCTCAAACATGTTCTGCAGCCCGGCAGTCTGCAGGATAAGACCGGGCCCAGTATCGCGACGGAATTTGGCGTGCTGCTTCCGGACAGCACCGGCAGTTCAGGCGTCGGCGCAAGTCTGGCTGGTATCGTCTCCCAGCGCTGGGACTGGGGAACGATCCACTTGAATGCTGAGACCGCGCTTGCTCGCGATCACCATGCTGACTTATTTGTTGGCGGCATCATCGAGGGACCATCAAAATGGTCGATCCGACCCGTCGCAGAGTTTTTCTACGAGAACGAATTCGGCAGATCGGAAACGATATCCGGTTTGATAGGTCTCATTTGGCGGGTCCGCGATAACCTCAGCTTCGACGTCGGGCTGCGTTATGCCCTCACGAACGGCCGTCCCGTCAACGAAGTGCGCGCTGGGCTGACGTTCGGCTTTCCTCCGGGAATGTTCGGTGGTCGCTCCGCTCAATCCAGATAATCCCAACGTTTCATAACGAAGCGCCTACGGCGCCATAGGAACTCAACAACACGCCGAGAAGCATCTTTTGAGCAAGGAAACTGTCGGCTAACGTTGATTTGCGGGGAAACGCAGGCTCCCCTTCAGACGGCATACCGTCGACGAAATGCCAAAGCCTGCCAATCGCGCATAATTTATCTTGAGATGCTCTCGAAGAGTTTGTTACGCGGCGCGGATGTTGGCGAGGAATTTGTCGACGTCGTCACGCAACGTCTCGGCCTGCTTGTACTGAACAAAGAAAATCGCCATTGGCCGCGCCATTCACAAGCATCAGCCGCGACGATTCTTCTTTGCCTTCTTTCCGAATGCAGGTTTCGCAGGAGACGCGCTGGCATGCTGCGCTTGTCCGGCGTAGGCAGGCTTGTCCTGGTGCCGCTTTTTCTTCCTGGAACTCGCTTCCTTGTCAAATCTCGACCCGCTTTCGCCGTGAGGCCTGCCGTGTTGCTTCGGGCCTCTGTCATCGCGAGATTTATCGTTCTGACGAGCGCCGCGATCGGTCTCTTTGTCTTCGCGCCGAGGCGCATGCGACCGCTTTTCCGAAGCCGCCTGAGCTTGCGGAGCATCCGCCATCTGTTCGATACGGATGTTGTCTTCCTTGTCGGGACGCCGGATTTTGACGGCGAAGGATTCGGCAACCCGTTCGGAAATCTCGAACTCGGTGGTGGTGTCCATAATGCGGATGGCGCCGATGTCATGTTTGTCGATGCCGCCGCGACGGCAAATCATCGGCAACAGCCAGCGCGCTTCCGCGTTCTTCTTTCGTCCGATGGCGGCGCGAAACCACACGCTGCCCTCCGCCATGCCGTGACGCGGCGATGATTTTTCCGTCTTCGATCGCGGTCCGGCAACGCGATCGTCGCTGCGCGACGTTCGGCCGTCTTTTTCCCGACCGCGATCGTCGCGCGACCGGCCGGCGCCCTGGCCGGGATCGAGAATGTCCTCGGGCGAAGGAAGCCGCGCCCGATACAGCCGCGCCAGCGCCGCGGCGATATCCTCGGGCGAGCGCTCGGCGAGCATGGCCCGCGCCAGCACCAGATCCTCGGCGGTCGTCTCCTCCGCGAACAGGGCATCCTTCAGCATGCGCTCCTGATCGAGCTTGCGAATTTCATCCGCCGTGGGAGCTGTTCCCCAGACGGCATCGATGCCTGCCAGATTCAGCAGCAATTCCGCGCGCCGCCTTCGCGCCGAAGACACCAGCAGGACGCTCACGCCCTTGCGGCCCGCTCGGCCGGTGCGGCCGGAACGATGCTGCATGACCTCCGCATCATTCGGCAGATCTGAATGAATGACGAGGTCGAGGTTCGGCAGATCAATGCCGCGCGCCGCCACGTCGGTGGCCACGCAGACGCGAGCACGTCCGTCCCGCAAGGCTTGCAGCGCCTGGGTTCGCTCGTTCTGCGTCAATTCCCCTGATAGTGCGACCACGGAGAAGCCGCGCTCCAGAAGCGTCGCCTGCAAATGCCGGACGGCATGTCTCGTGTTGCAAAACACCAGCGCGCTCGGTGATTCAAAAAATCGCAGCACGTTGACGACCGCGTGCTCGACATCACCGGCGGCTATTCTGACGGCCCGGTACTCGATGTCGGCGTGGCCACCTTCGTCGCCCGCGACCTCGACGCGAAAGGCCTGTTGCTGATACTGCTTTGCCAGTGCGACGATGCCGCGCGGCAACGTCGCCGAGAACAGCAACGTGCGGCGGGTGTCCGGCGTGGTCTTGAGGATAAATTCCATGTCCTCGCGAAAACCCAGGTCGAGCATTTCGTCGGCCTCGTCGAGCACGACGGCCTTCAATTCCGAGACGTCGAGACGGCCGCGCCGCAAGTGATCGCACAGCCGCCCCGGCGTGCCGACCACGATGTGAGCGCCACGGGCGAGTTCGCGCTGTTCGCTGCGCGGATCCATGCCGCCGACGCAGGAAACCACGCGCGCATCCGCATATTGATAGAGCCATGCGAGCTCGCGATGCACCTGCAAGGCGAGTTCCCGCGTCGGCGCGACGATCAATGCAAGGGGTGCGGCAGCCTGCGCGAACCGCTCGGAGCCATCCAGAAGATTCTTTGCAATAGCCAGCCCATACGCGACCGTTTTGCCCGAGCCGGTTTGCGCCGAAACAAGAAGGTCGCGGCCGGCAGCTGCGTCCGCAAGCACTGCGGTCTGGACAGGAGTCGGCTGATCGTAGTTGCGCTCCGCCAAGGCTCGGGCGAGCGGCGGGCTTGTGGGCAAGAATGTCACGAGATGGCAGACCTTGGTTGGCGTTTACCGCCGGAAAATTGAACAGGAGCTCGAACCGAACGGGCGAAGCTGCCGCCTGGAAGATGCGCAGCCGCGTGGCCCGACGAATTTGAGTGAGGTGGGCATGCTATAGGCCAAGAGAGACCAAAGCGCCATACATTGCTGGCGGTTTCGTGCAAAATCGGCCTCACTCCGCCGCAACCGTCCCTCCACTACCCGACCCGATCGCGAAGTTGATTCCATGCAGGCGAGCGTCCAGCAGCTGGCAGTCGAGGCGGCCATGCATGCTTCCAAGCAATTGGCCTTGCAGCCACTGTTAATCGATCCCGTCGTCAACTCCACGACCGCTGCCGTCCAATTGCTTGACGGGCTATGGGGTGTAAACCTACCCTTTATCACCCGAAAATGTATTGCGTGAACTCAGCGATGGACCGCCCGAAATCGCAATCACCCGCAATCACAGAATCCCGACCAAACTCCGCATTTCCCGGAAAGCATCCTGCCACGCCCTCGAACATGGCGCATTTGGGGAAGGTCGGGCCAATCCGCGCGATCCTATTCGACAAGGACGGTACCCTCGTCGATTTCCAACGCACCTGGGGTCCGGCGGCGCAGACGGTGATGCAACGCCTCGCGAGCGGCAACCGCGCCGCCTACGATCGCCTCGTGGCTGCGAGCCGTTTTGTCGAAGCCGAGCAGCGTTTCCTGCCGGATTCTCCCCTTATCGCCGAGCCGACCAGTGTATATGGCGCGCTTTGGGCCACGGCGCTTGGGCGGCCGGCAAATGCAAAGTTCTTCGCCGAGATCGATCAACTTCTGTGCGATGCGACGACCCAGCATCTGGCAGCGATCGGCGATCCGAAGACGCTGCTGACTCTTCTCGCCGCCCGGGGCTATCGACTCGGAATGATCACCAACGACGCCGAAATCACCGCACGCGCTCACGCGCGCAAGCTTGGCTTGGACAAATATCTGGAGTTCGTTGCCGGATATGATTCCGGCTTTGGCGCTAAACCGGACCCCGGACCAGTCCTCGCATTCGCGCAGGCCGTCGGTGGGCCTCCTTCAGAAACTGCCGTCGTCGGCGATACAGTTCTTGACCTTGCCGCCGCCCGCGCGGCGGGCGCTATCGCAATCGGTGTCCTGACCGGCCCCGCGCCGTCTGCAGTTCTTGCACCGTATGCCGATGCAATCTTCGCCTCACCAGCCGAATTTGCAGCGTGGCTCGACAGTCGTTGAGCAGAATCTGGCCAACGGGCGCGCAGGCCGGAAATCCGGCTTTATGCAGGACTCCCAATCCCATTAAAGGTCGCGACAACGATATTGTGATCCGACAGGCCCTCCGCAGGGAAAACGGAAATCTTCACTTCCAGCGCGACGGACGAGCAGAAAAAATCGATGGGCGGTCGGCCATGGTCTTCCAGGTAAGTCCTTTCAGTGCTCGAATAGAAATAGGGCAGCGCCTCCCGTATCTCAGCAAGATCGCTGCTCGACGGTTCTGCATTGAAATCACCGCACAGGATCAGCGGCCCCCGCGTTGCAAGCGGTCGCAGAATGCCGGCAATCTTCCCGGCTTGCGATCGCCGCGCGGCAGACAACGACCAATCTCCGGTGGCGGCGAGATGGGTATTGCCGATAAACACCGGCCCCTCCAACTGCAGCGCCGCGACCTGCAGGATGCGCGGCTCATTTTCAGCATCGACAACTGAACCGGTATTCCTTGGACCCAATTGGAACGCTGCCAATCGAGACAGTGGAGTTCTGGATACCATAGCGAGCCCATAGTATTCGTATTTCCCACCGCCCAACTCCTCCGGCACAAGGGCAGGCGTGAAGCACCAACAATAACCGGATGTATTTTCTTGCCCGCGACCAAACATGACCGGAAGGTCAACCGCTGGATCGAGCGAGACCTCCTGCACCGCACATATATCGATGTCCAACTCGGCTATTTTTGCAGCAATCGCGTCGTAGTTCTTGTTCGATCCAATATTCCATGTGGCTATTCGGAGGCTCTTGCTGCTCACAGTAGCTCCACATCAGGTCGGCAGGGGGCGGTTCTGCGTCAAAGACAGACAAGAGATCCGCCCCAATAGGGAAAGCGATCAGCCCGTTGATTGGTCGGATTTCGCGATCACCAATATCCGCTGCATTGCTGATCACGCAGTAGAATCAGTGACGTGATAAATTGATCGAGAAACTGCCTGGCAAGCAAGCAAGCAAAGAAAGACATAGCAAAAGGGCGATATTGATCGCGATCGCCGGCCCAATATGTCCGGATTTGATTTACGACAGGCACAGGTGTTGGACCCGCCCATCGCGGATTTTGCCAAACTGGGGTAGACAACGGGGTAGACATCGGCAGTGAGGCATTTGAAATAGTTACCCGGCTTCCGCGCTGATCGACTAAAATTGACGCGGCTACTGCTTCTTCATTTGTAGGATCGTCGCTCATGTCATGCCTGCGCGATCCATATTAATGCGCGAGAAGCGGACGCGGTGACAGTTCTTGCGAATTTCGCGAAGCTTAAGTCACTGAAGGCTTGAGCCCGGGAGATGACCTTGGAAGCCTTTCTTGGGGAACGCATCGAGGCAATGCCGGGAGAACGTCACTTCCCCGACCGAGGCGGCGTTTGGTCGGGTAAATGAAGGTTACTCTTGGCGGAGAGGGAGGAACACTTCGTCGCTTTCGGTCCTACCCGCCTATATTCCGAGAAAAGCTGCTGCTCCGGCGGTTCTAAGGGTCCTTCGCGGACTACAAAGTGGACTACTTTCCATAATTGCGATCCACCTTGCAGCTCGATCTACCGTATGGCGTGGTTATCGGTCGCGACCTCGATATTCACCGTTCGAACGGATACGTCTAGAAATACAACCGTGCATCATCAGCAGGCCACCACATCGCTAAAGTCCTTTGAATTTCGGAGCAGATTCATAATACGGTGATGCATCGCCACTCCTGGCTGCGGGGCAACGCGGAGCAGCTCAATGTTGTACAGTCCCGACTCTTGATTCACGGAGGGGCAGGAATCGTATCTTGGAATGTAGCGCCGCTCGGTACCGACGGCGGGGAGCAAAGGTTATGGCGGAACGCTCATTCAAAAAGGAAGTGGAACTGTTGCGGCTGCGGGCCGGGCAGGAGTTCAAAGGTGAGGGCATTCTGGCCGTCACCAAGGCGCTGCTGCAGTCGGGCGTCAGCTACATCGCGGGTTATCAAGGCGCGCCGATCTCGCACCTCGTTGACGTATTGTCGGACGCCGCTGATATCTTGGACGAGCTCGGCATTCGCTTCGAGATGAGCGCCAATGAGGCGACGGCCGCGGCGACACTCGCTGCCTCGGTGAACTATCCGCTTCGCGGCGCGGTTACGTTCAAGGGGCCCGTCGGCACCAATGTCGCATCCGACGCCTTGGCCAATTTGTCCTCCAGCGGCGTTACCGGCGGAGCATTGATCATTCTGGGCGAGGATTACGGCGAAGGCTCCTCGATCATGCAGGAGCGGAGCCATGCTTTCGCGATGAAGTCGCAAATCTGGCTGCTCGATCCGCGCCCGAACTTGCCCTCGATCGTCAAGGCCGTCGAAATGGGCTTCGGCCTCTCCGAAGCATCGAACACGCCGGTAATGCTGGAGCTGCGCATCCGTGCCTGCCACGTCTACGGCAGCTTCACGGCACAGGATAATGTGCGGCCGGCCTTCACGATGCAGGATGCGCGCAACTCGCCGCGGCGTGACACCGATCGCATCGTGCTGCCGCCCGCCAGCTATCTGCATGAAAGAGAGAAGGTCGAACAGCGCTGGCCGGCAGCCGTCAAATTCATCGAAGACCATCAGTTGAACGAGGTTTTCGATGGTGATGCTGACGACATCGGAATTGTCGTGCAAGGCGGCATCTACAACACCGTCATGCGGGCGCTGCACACCATGGGTCTCGCCGATATCTTCAGCGAGACCCGTGTGCCGGTCTATGTCTTGAACGTCACCTATCCCTTGATAGACTCGGAGATCGTTGGGTTTTGCGCCGGCAAGCGCGCTATTCTTCTCGTCGAGGAAGGCCAGCCGGAATTTATTGAACACTCGATCAACACCATTCTACGCCGCGCCGCCGTGCAGACGCGATGTGAAGGAAAAAATATGCTGCCGATGGCCGGAGAGTATACCGGCGGCGTGATGAAGGCAGGGCTCGTCAAATTCCTTTCCGCCTATCGCCCCGACCTTTTGCCAGCCTATGACCCGGCGCCGGCCGATGCTCGGATCGCAGCGGCTGCGTCATCGGTTGCACCGAATGTGCAGGGACGTCCGCCGTCATTCTGTACGGGGTGTCCAGAGCGCCCGATCTTCGCCGCCATCAAGCTCGCAGAGCGAGAGCTCGGCGCTCACCACATCAGCGGCGACATTGGCTGTCATCTGTTCTCGACGCTGCCGCCGTTTGACATCGGTAATACCGTAATGGGGTACGGTCTCGGCGGTGCAGGGACGTCGGCACTGGGCTCTGCCGGGGGCAAGCGCGCGATCGCAATTTTGGGCGATGGCGGCTTCTGGCACAACGGACTGGTCTCTTCGGTCGGTAACGCCGTGTTTAACAAGAACGACGGCGTCCAGATCATCATCGACAACGGATATTCGGCAGCAACTGGTGGCCAGGACAACATGTCGTCGGAAGCGAACAATCGCTGGCGCGCGACGAGAAACTCGATCGAGCGCGCGGTGCTGGGCGTCGGGGTGCGCTGGACCCGCACGATCCGGAACACTTACGATGTGGCGCGGATGCGCGACACGCTGAAGGAAGCGTTGCTGACTGTAGCCGCGGGTCCCAAAGTGATCGTCGCGCGCTCTGAGTGCATGCTGAACAAACAGCGTCGCGAGCGCCCGCTTCTGCAAGCGCGACTAAATGCGGGCCTGCACACGGTACGGGAACGATTCGGCGTTGATCACGACACCTGTACGGGCGATCACTCCTGCATCCGTCTTTCGGGCTGCCCATCGCTGACAGTCGCGCCAAATCCGGACCCGTTGCGGCGGGAACCGGTGACGAAAGTTCTTCAGTCTTGCGTGGGCTGCGGACTTTGCGGCGAGGTTGCGCATGCGGCGGTGCTGTGTCCGTCCTTCTACCGCGCCTCAATCGTCAGTAATCCGTCGAAATGGGAACGCGCGCGCGCTTATCTTCGAGGGGCCGTGATCTCCGCCTTGCAACGGCGTCTCGCCGGGACAAACATGGCCGGAGACCGTGCATGAGTACGGCGAAGCCGATCAACATCGCGATTCTGGCAATGGGCGGCGAAGGTGGCGGAGTGCTGGCCGACCGGCTGGTACAGGTCGGCGATCGGGGCGGTTACCTCGCCCAAACGACGTCAGTGCCGGGTGTCGCGCAGCGAACGGGCGCCACGATCTACTATCTCGAACTGTTTCCCAGAAGCGCTTTGCCAGAACGAGGATCGTTGCCGGTGCTCGGCCTGATGCCGATGCCGGGCGATATCGATCTGGTCGTCGCGTCGGAACTGATGGAGGCCGGCCGCGCAATTCAACGCGGTTTGGTTACACCGGATCGCACCCATTTCGTGGCTTCGACGCATCGGGTCTACTCCATGACGGAAAAGACCGCGCTGGGGGACGGACGCGTCGATGCGGAGGCCATCGTTGAAGGCTGCAAGACCGCTGCCCTGAAATTTACGGGCTTCGATATGGCAACGCTGGCGGAAGCGAATAAGAGCGTGATTAGCGCCGCGCTTTTCGGTGCAATCGCCGGGTCGCAGGCGCTTCCGTTTGGGCGTGAGGCCTATGAAGCTGCGATTCGTAGCGACGGGGTTGGTGTTGGCGCGAGCCTCGCGGCATTTTCCGCGGCATATGCCGCGGCTGAGGGGCACGTGGATCCAGACACGGCGTCGAGCGAGCGGCGGGACCGAACGGCGCGCAGCGAGTTAGATCTGGCTTTGCCCGACATTCGGAGTGGTGAAGCACGGACGCTGGTCGTGGCAGGCGTCGAACGGACGGCCGATTATCAGGACAAACGTTACGCGCGGGAATATGTCGAACGGCTCAGACCGTTTATCGACCTCACGGAATGCATGGGAGACGTCGGGCAGGAGCTTCTCTCGGAGGTCGCGCGTCAGCTCGCTCTGGGAATGACATACGAGGATACGGTACGGGTTGCCGAACTCAAGATCCGAGCCGCTCGGTTCGACCGCGTGCGCATGGAAGTCGGTGCTGATCCCGACCAGATCATCGAGATTGTTGAATTCATGCATCCTCGGGTCGAAGAGATCGCGGATACCATGCCGGCGGCAGTCGGGCGGTGGGTGCTGCGCAGCAAGCTGGTCAATGCCCTCTTGGCACGGCTGACGTCGCGCGGACGCATGGTGCGCACGACCTCCTTGCGCGGTTTTCTGTTGTTCTATCTTGTTGCATCGCTCAAGCCGTTCCGGCGCGGTTCGCTACGCTATGATCGCGAGATGCATTTTCTGACGCAATGGCTGGAAATCGTCCGGCGAGCGGCCGACATCGATGTCGCCCTTGCTACCGGGTTGGCGCATTTGCGCAATCTCGTCAAAGGGTATGGCGATACTTACGAGCGCGGACGTTTCAAATATCAGACGATCTGCTCTTTCGTGTCTGAGGATCTCCGCAATCCGTTGTCTGCGGCGCACCTCAGAACTCTCATTACTGCAGCCGAGAGGGACGAGAACGGTGCGGCACTTCGCGCGGAAATCGACAGGTTATCCAGAACTCGACGGCTAGAGACGACGGACATCGGCATCAGATCCGCCACCGGCCTATAAGGCTGCGCGAGCGTTCGGCGCGCCGGGCGCTAGTTCGACGTCCGACAAGAATGTCCGTTCTCCGAAATGGGTCTGCGAATGACGGCTACAGCGCTGGCCAGATACCGCCCGACACGGCGAGGATCTCACCCGTGATGTAGGACGCCTCGTCGCTCGCCAGAAACAGGCAGGCGTTGGCGACGTCGGCCGGTTCGCCGAGCCGCTTCAACAGCGGTTTCGCGGCGTAGAAGGCAAGCTCGTCCGCCGACATGCGTTGCAGCACCGACGTTCGAATAGTGCCGGGCGCAATGCAGTTAACGTTGACGTGAGGCGCGAACTCGATTGCCATGGTTCGCGTCAGCGAGGCGACCGCCGCCTTGGCGGCGCCGTAGTCGGCATTGCCCATCTCGCCTGCGAAGTTGATCGACGAGATGTTGACGATCTTGCCATATTGGCGCTCGACCATGATCGGCGCCAGTAGTTTGGTCAGGTGCAGGATGCCCTTGGTGTTGAGCGCGAATGTTGCGTCCCAACGCTCCTCCGTCATCGTCACCATCGGTTCGAATAACACCTTGGCCTTGATGCCGCCGACAATGTTGACGACGATGTCGACGTGGCCGACGGCGGCGCGCCCGGCCGCGACCACCGCCGCGGCCTCCCCCGCCTGTGTGACGTCGGCTCGCTGGGCGGTCACCCTGGCGCCGGTCCTCAGCAGCGGCGTGATCACGGCGACCGACTCGGCGAGCCGGTTACCGGAAATGTCGGTGAGGACGAGCGAGGCGCCCTCGCGGGCGAAGAGCTCGGCGACCGTACGTCCCATCGGTCCGCCGGCACCGGAGACGAGAGCTGTCCGTCCTTGCAATCGCATAATTCCACTCCGCCTCAGCCCCGTGGCGCCGCCACGATCGTTCGCAGTTCCTCGACCGCCTCGGGATTGACCAGGGCCGAGAGATCGCCGGGTTCCTCGGCGAGCAATACGGCTCGGATCACACGGCGCATGGTCTTCAGGTTGCGGGTACGCGGCAGATCGCGCACGAACAGCAACTGCTTCGGCCGAAACGAACCGCCGAGGCCGGTGGCGACGGCGTCGGAAAGAGCGGATGCGAGTTCCGGACCGGGCGTCTCGTTCGGTCCGGCTACGACGGCGCAGACGACCGCCGAGCCTTTGACGGGATCGGGGACCGCGACCGCGGCGGCATCGCTGACGCGGCGGGTAGCCAGCAACAGCGCCTCGATCTCGGCCGGGCCGGTACGCTTGCCGGCGATCTTGATCGTGTCATCGGAGCGTCCGTGGATAAACCATGAGCCATCGGCATCGTGCGAGGCCCAGTCCCCGTGCACCCAGATGCCCGGAATCCGGCTCCAGTAGTTTTCGATGTAGCGCTCAGGGTCGCGCCACAATCCGCGGGTTGTGCCGATGCAAGCCTGGCGCATTACGAGTTCCCCGACCTCGCCGGGGCCTACGCTACCGCCGTCCTGGTCGACAATGTCCGCGCCGGTGCCCGGTATCGGACCGGAGAAACTTGCGGGCTTGATCGGGTAAAGCACGTTGGTAGCGACCAGGCCGCCGAGCTCGGTGCCCCCCGAATAGTTCATCAAGGGGCTGCGTCGGCCGAGCGCATTCTCGTATATCCACATCCAGGAATCCCGATCCCACGGCTCGCCGGTCGAGGCAGCGACGCGCAACGAGGACAGGTCGTATTTCGAAATGTCGGCCGTTCCGTAGCGCATCATCATGCGGGCGAGCGTCGGGCCGCAGCCGAGGAAGCTCACCTTGTGGTCCTGCACCAGCCGCCACAGACGGCCGGTCTCCGGGTAGTCCGGCGTGCCCTCGGCCAGCACGCAGGTTGCGCCGGCGAGCAGCGCCGCCGTCACCTGAAGCGGGCCGACCAGCCAGCCGAAATCGGTCATCCACATCAACCGGTCGTTTGGCTTCAGGTCGAAGCACAGGATGAAGTCTTCGCCGGTCTTGACGGTGGCGCCGCAATGGGTGTGCACCGTGCCTTTCGGCCGTCCCGTGGTGCCGGACGTATAGACGATCATCAAGGGATGCTCGGCGGGCAGTTCGATCGCCGCAAAATCGTCGCGGCCGCGCGCGGCGACATCGCTCCACCACGCGTCGCGGCCGATCTGCATCGGCACGTCGTTGCCGAGCCGCCGGGCGACCACCACGTGGCGGACGGTCGGCGCGTTCTTGATCGCCTCATCGAGCACGCACTTCATCTCGACCGGCTTGCCGCGGCGCAGCGAACCATCGGCCGTGATCACCGCAACCGCTTCGGCGTCGTTGAGCCGCACCGTGATTGCGGCGGCGCCAAAGCCCGAGAACAGCGGCAGAATAATGCAACCGAGGCGTGCGAGGGCGAGATAGGCGACAGCAACCTCCGGCACCATCGGCAGGTAGATGCCGACAGCGTCGCCGCTCTCGAACCCGAGCGCCGCAAGGCCGGAGGCGAAGCGGTTCACCTCGTTTGCGAGTTGCTGGTAGCTGAGACGGCCGCGGGTTCCGTCCTCGCCTTCCCAGACAATTGCGTCGTGGCCGCCGCGGCCGGCGGCGAGATGACGGTCGAGCAGCGACAGCGTCATGTTGCCGGTCGCGCCGATACACCATTGCGGCCATTCGATCCCCTTGGACTGGTCCAGCACGCGGGAGTAGGGCTTCACGAACTGCACACCGAGGAAGCGGATCAGGGCGTCCCAGAACCATTCCGGGTCCTGCGCCGCCTTGCGCTCCAGCATCGGATAGTCGGCAAGGTTCTCGGCCGCGATGAAAGCTGCCCAGTTGCTCTCCCGCTTGAAGGCATCGCTCGGGTACCAGACGAAGCCGCCGGCCGTGTCGTCGCTTCTGGCCATTTCAACGGTCTCCCGGCGTGCCAAAATCGCAGACGACGATATCGGCGATATGCGGCATCATGAACGCCTTCATCTCCTGGTGCACGGGCGATATCTGATAACGGTCGTGGTCGGCGGCATTCTCGAACGTGCCGATCACCGTCCAGTCGTAGCCCCTGGCACGGGCGGCGGTATTGCGGCCGAATTGGTAGTCCCGCACGTAGGGCAGCTCGCGGCGGATCCGCTCTCCGTAATCGCTCACCCGCGCAAGGAAAGCGTCGTCGGCATCGGTCAGCCGCATCAGAACGACGTGATAGAACATGCCTGTCATTCTTCCCTTGTCGCGGGCCACTGTCCCGCATCGTTCTGGCAGATCAGCCAAGCCAACGGGCGACCCGATGTCGTTCGTTATTATTGACACTCCAGACTGAATGAACCATCATTCAACCAAAAAAGAAGGGCAACCGCAATCATCTCGTGAAAGGGAGCGTTCAGTTGGAGATGCCAACGAAGCAGAAGGCGCGAACAGGCCTTGGGTCCGTATCGCGGTTGCGATCGGCGCCCACGGGAACGCCGGCGTCAACCGCTGCCGCGACCGGATGAGGACCGCCGATGCTGGTGCAGATCCTCAATGGTTTGGTCTATGGCGGGCTCCTCTACATCGTGTCGGTCGGGCTGGTGCTGATCTTCGGCCTGCGCCGGATCGTCAACTTCGCCCATGGCAGCCTGTTCATGCTCGGCGCCTATGTGGGCTTCAGCGTCGCCGCGATGGCCGGCTTCTGGAGCGCCATACTGGCCGCGGCGATCGTGCTGGCGCTGGTCGGTGCGCTGCTCGACATCGCGATTCTGCAGCCGTTGCAGCGCGAGGACCCGATCGTCACCGTGCTGGTGACCTTCGGCCTGTTGTTGATCCTTGAGGACTTCGCCCAGTTCGTCTGGGGCAAGGACTTCCTGAAAATGCCGGTGCCTTCGATGTTTTCGGGCTCGGTGTTGATCTTCGGCGAGAGCTTCCCGGTCTACCGGTTGGTGGTGATCGCGGTCTCGGCGTTGGTCGCGCTCGGCCTGTCGGTATGGCTGCGCGTCAGCAAGATTGGCCTCTACGTGCGTGCCTCCAGCGCCGACCCACTGACCACCGCCATGCAGGGCGTCAACACCGACCGCGTCAGCGTGATCGTGGTGGCGCTCGGGGCGGCACTCGCCGGCATTTCCGGCACCGTCTCTGCGCCGCTGCTGGCGCTATCGCCCTCGATGGGGAGCTACATCCTGATCGAATCCTTCATTGTCGTCGTGGTCGGCGGCCTCGGCAGCTTTGCTGGCGCCTTCATCGCCGCGATCGTGATCGGCCAGGTGCACAATCTTGGCCTGGTCTATGTGCCGTGGGCCGCGACCATGATCCCGTTTTTGCTGATGGTCACCGTACTGATCTGGCGCCCGACCGGCATCGCCGGGAGCCACGTCTGACGATGACCAATATCGTGACCACCGCACCCACCGTCACCCGCTCTCCCCCGCCGCGTCATGCACTCGCGCTTGCCGCGGCAATCGGCGCGATCGCCATCGGCGCGCTGATTGCAGCAACGATCCAGTCCAACCTCATGATGACGCTGCTCACCCAGGCGATCATCACCGGCATACTCGCCACCGGCGTCGGATTTCTGATTCGCCAGAACGGCGTCGTTTCGTTCGGTCACGCGGCATTCTACGGCATCGCCTGCTACGCGATCGCGCTGGCCATGAAGCTCGGCGCGATGCGGGTGGAATTTGCCATCATGCTGGCGCTGGTACTGCCGACGGCGCTCGCCTTCCTGCTCGGCCTCGTGATCGTCCGGATTCCCGGCGTCGCCTTCTCGATGCTGACTCTCGCCGTCGGCCAAGCGTTCTACGAATTCGCCATGAAGGCACGGCAGGTTACCGGTGGCGAGGACGGCTTCTCGGTTAACCTGCCATCGACCATCTTCGGCATCCCGACGGCCGTGTTCCAGGACCCGCACAGCATGTTCGTGGTGAGCTGGAGCGTGCTCGTCTTGATCGTATTCGGCCTGGCCCTGACGGCGGCAAGCCCGTTCGGCCGCCTGACCGTTGCGATCCGCGAGAATGAGGAGCGGGCGCGCTACATCGGCTATGAGACAACGCTGCCGCGGGTGCTGGTGCTGACGCTGTCGGCCTTCGTCACCGCGGTCGCCGGTGTGCTGTTCACGCTCTACAACACCTTCGTGTCGCCCGACGTGCTGCACTGGAGCCTGTCGGGTTCAGCCCTGATCATGGCGATCATCGGAGGCCCGCGGCTGATCTGGGGCCCAGCCCTCGGCGCCATCATCTTCTTCTTCGCCAAGGATATCGCCGGCGACTTTACCGAGCACTGGCAGGGCATCATTGGCGTCATCCTGATCGTCGTCATGCTGGTGCTCCCGGTCGGCCTCGGCGGCGCGCTCGCAAAGCTATGGCAGCGGAGGCCGGGCCATGGCTGAGAGCTACGCGATCGACGGCTGCAAATTGACCCGGTCGTTTGGCGGGTTCTTCGCCCTCAAGGGCGTCGACCTTGCGGTGCCGCGAGGAGAAATCCGCGGCCTGATCGGCCCGAACGGCGCCGGCAAGTCGACCCTGATCGACGTGCTGTCGGGCCGCGCGGCACACTGGTCTGGCACCGTGAAAATGTTTGATGCCGACATCAGCGCCATGACGGCGCAGCAGCGCCGCCGCGTGGGTCTGGCGCGCTCGTTCCAGCGCACCAACATCTTTCCGGATCTGACCGTGATCGATCAGCTCGAACTCGCGTCGCGGGCAGCCGAGGCGCCCAGCATCGACGAGATCATGGCCGAGTTGAACCTGACGGCACTCGCCTTCAGGCGCGCCGCCGACATCTCATATGGCGACCAGCGCCGGCTTGACCTCGCGCTCGCATTGATCGGCCGGCCGAAGATCCTGCTGCTCGACGAGCCGGCAGCCGGCCTGTCGATCAAGGAATCGCTCGATCTCGCCCATTGCCTCAAGGATCTCGCGGTTCGTTGGGGCGTCACCGTTCTGCTGGTCGAGCATGACATGGAGGTCGTTTTCTCGATTTGCGATCGTATCACCGTTCTTCACCTCGGCACCATCCTCGCCGAAGGGACGCCGGACGAGATCCGCGGCATTCCGGAGGTGGTCACGGCCTATCTCGGAAGTTCCGTATGAGCGAACTGCTCGCCTTCAGCAAAGTCGTGTCCGGCTACGGGGACGCCCGCATCCTGCATGACGTCGATCTGACGATCGGCGACGGCGAGCGTGTCGCAGTCCTCGGCCGCAACGGCGTCGGCAAGACGACGATCGTCAACACCTTCCTCGGCGTCGCCCGGTTGTGGGGCGGCGAAGTCCGACTTGCCGGAGAGCGCCATTCGCCGATCCGCCATTTCACGGCTGCGCGGCGCGGCATTGCCGTGGTGCCGCAGGGTCGCCGCATCATCCCGACCCTGACAGTGCGGGAGAACCTGGTGATCGGCGGCGCCACCGGCCGCAACAAGCCGTGGACCCTCGACCGTGTGTTCGACTTGTTTCCGATCCTGCGCGAGCGGGCCAACGCGCCGGGCACCGAATTGTCGGGCGGCCAGCAGCAGATGCTGGCGATCGGCCGCGCCCTGATGTCGAACCCCTCTCTGCTCGTACTCGACGAGCCGAGCGAGGGTCTCGCACCCGTGATCGTCGACGAGCTCGCGGTCGTCCTGCGCCAGCTCGCGGACGCGGGCACCGCGCTCCTGCTTATCGAACAGCACTTCGGTCTCGTTCACCGAGTCGCGGAACGATACTACGTGCTCTCGAAAGGCACCATCGTGGAGGAAGGCCATCTCGCGGGCATCTCGATGGAGAGTCTGAAGAAGCACGTTGCAGTCTGAGGTCAACGTCCAGGAAGAGAAGGAAGAAAACATGCGAAAGGAAGAAAATATGCGCAGGTTAAGATTGCTCGCGTTCGGCTTGCTCGGAGCGGCGGCCGCGCTCATTGCACCATCCGGCTCAGCGCTGGCCCAGGAGACACTGAAGATTGGCGTCCCAACCGCCCTCACCGGCACCTATGCCGGTCTCGGTGCCGAGGCGGTGCGCGCCATCGAGTTCGCGGTGGCGGAGGCCAATGCCAAAGGCGGCGTCGCCGGCCACAAGGTTGAGATCAAGACGCTCGACACCGAAGCCAAGCCTGACGTCGCCCGCAAGCAGGCGGAGAAGCTGGCGCTTGAGGGTTACAAGATCCTGACCGGCACCATCGCGTCGGGCGAGGGTCTCGCCATGGGCCCGCTGCTGGCGCGCTGGGACGCGATCTACGTCTCGACCATCAACAAGAGCGACAAGCTGACCGGCGATTCTTGCGTGCCGCGGATGTTTCGCACCAATCACCAGGACGCGCAGGATGCGGCCGTGGTCCGGCCGTGGCTCGGCAGCCGCAAGGAGACCAAATGGGCGATCCTCGCCGCAGACATTGCCTGGGGCCGCGACTCCGGCAAGAGCTTCGTCGACGCCGCCAAGGTCAACACGAAAGACATCGTCGCCGAGATCTACTCGCCGTTCGGTTCCAACGACTACGCGCCGTTCATCCAGCAGATCAAGTCGTCCGGCGCCGAGGGTCTATGGGTTGCGCTCGCCGGCCGCGACGCCATCAACTTCGCCACCCAGGCGAAGGAGTTCGGCATTCTCGACAAGGTGTTCGTAGCCGGTGTCAGCTTCGTCACCGACAACAATGTCAAGACGCTTGGGACGACCTCCAAGGGCATCTGGGGCATCATCAACTATTCGTCGACGCTCGACACGCCGGCGAACAAGGCGTTCGTCGAAGCGTGGAAGAAGAAATACAACGGCGATGAACCGGCGAGCTTCGAGGGCGAGACCTATCTCGGCATGCAGGTGATCTTTCAGGCGGTCGAGAAGGCGAAGAGCGTGAAGCCCCTCGATGTCGCCAAGGCGCTGCGCGGCGGCACGTTCGACACCATCCTCGGCAAGGTGACGTTGCGCGCCGAGGACCATCAAATGGTCCTGCCCAACTACTTCGGCTACATCGGCGAGCAGGGCGGCAAGCTGCGCCCAATCATCACGGAGACGATCCCGGCAAACGTGGCCACCACGCCGCCGACCGGCACTTGCAATATGGGCGCACTGTAAGCAAAACGATTGATCGGCGGCTGCATCCTGCGGCCGCCGATCATGACGAAGCATCCGCGGCGAGAGACGAGAAAGGTGATCATGAGCCTGACGGTCAAGAGCAAAGTGGAGGTGCCCGAACTCATCGAGAGGCGGCGCGGACAGATCATCGCGGCGGCGATCGAGCTGTTTGCCAAGAACGGCTACCACGTGACTACGATACGCGACATCGCCAAGCGGGCCGACGTCAGCATCGGCACCATCTACCAGTACGTCTCCGACAAGGAGGACGTGCTGTTCCTGGCACTGATCGAGGTGCTCGACTCCTACCAGCGCCACGTGCCGGCCGCGATCGCAAGCGTCAGCGAGCCGCTCGCGCGCTTCCACGCCGCGGTCAAGGCCTACTGTGCCGTCAACGACGCCATGATCGGCGCCACCGTGCTCGCCTATCGCGAGACCAAGTCGCTGCCCAAGATGCGGCGCAAGCTGATTCAGGAAAAGGAACTTGCCACCAACCGGCTCATCGCCGCCTGCATCAACGACTGCGTCGCCGCAGGTCTGTTCGAAGAAGTCGACGTCGAGCTCTTCACCTATCAGATCGTCATGTTCGCGCACGCCTGGGCGCTGAAGGCGTGGCGCTTCCGTCCGATGATGACACTCGACGACTATCTCGCGCGCGGCATCAGGCTGATGCTCAACCCGAAGCTGACGCCGCGCGGCAAGAAGGCGTTCGCCAAGCTCAACGACTAATCTGGACGACTTCGCTCCGTGATGCGCGCGCCGGATCAATTGCCCTGGAACACCGGCTTCTGCTTGGCCACGAACGCCTCGTAGGCACGCTCGTAGTCCTTGGTCTGCATGCAGATCGCCTGCGCCTGGGCCTCGGCCTCGATTGCCTCGTCGATGCCCATGTTCCATTCCTGGTGGACGCATCTCTTGGTCATGGCGTTCGCGAACGTAGGACCGGCGGCAAGCGTCTTGGCCATCGCTTGCGCGTCAGCCAGCACGGCGTCGGGTTCTGAGAGTCTGTTGTAGAAGCCCCAGCGCTCGGCCTCGGCGCCGTCCATCGCCCGGCCCGTATACAAGAGTTCCGCAGCGCGGCCTGAACCGATGATGCGGGGCAGCATGTTGCATGCGCCCATGTCTGCGCCGGCAAGGCCGACGCGCACGAACAGGAACGCCACCTTGCTGCGCGCGGTGCCGAAGCGCAGATCCGATGCCATCGCCAGGATCGCGCCGGCGCCAGCGCAGATTCCGTCGATCGCGGTGATGATCGGCTGCGGGCAGGCACGCATTGCCTTGACCAGATCGCCGGTCATGCGGGTGAAGGCGAGCAGGCCGGCCATATCGTCTTTGCGCTGCATCTCGACCAGCGGGCCGATGATCTCGTGCACATCGCCGCCGGAGCAGAAGTTGCCGCCAGCGCCGGTGATGACGATATTGGTGATATCGCCGCAATAAACCAGATCGCGGAAGGTGTCGCGCAGCTCGGCGTAGGACTCGAGCGTCAGTGGATTCTTGCGCTCCGGCCGGTTGAGCGTGATCGTCGCGACTTTCCCGTCGCGTTGCCACTGGAAGTGCTGCGGCTTGAAATTCGAGAAGTCAACCCGGGTCGGGTTAAAGCGGGCGGCGGTTGATGTCATGCGAAGCATCCTTGTTTGATAGCCTGAAAACGCTTGGCCGTGCGGCCAGGAAAGGTCCTTAAGACGCTCAGCCGGAGAAGGTGAGACCACCGCTGACGCTCAATACTTGGCCGGTGATGTAGCTTGATTTTGGCCCGGCGAAGAAGACGATTGCGTCGGCAATTTCCTCCGGCTTGCCGAGCCGGCGGAAGGCAATCGCCCTGGTGAATGCCTCCTTGAGCTTGTCGGAGCGGGTGTTGAGCAGCGGCGTGTCGGTCGGTCCCGGGCACACGCAATTGACGCAAACGCCGTGGCGCGCGACCTCGCGAGCGAGAGATTTGGTGAAAGCGATCATCCCGCCCTTGGCCGCGGCGTAGGCGGTCTCGCCGGTCGAGCCGACGCGGCCTGCGTCGCTCGCCACGTTGACGATGTGGGCATTGCCGGCGGCGATCATCGACGGCAGCAGCGCCTGCGTCAGATGCAGCGAGCCGGTCAGATTGCCGGCGATGACCTTGTCGATGTAATCGGGCGGCGTGTCGAGAAACGGATGGAAGACGCTGAACCCGGCGGCGTTCACAAGGATGTCGATTTTGGGATGGCGCGTCGTGACGGCTGCGGCGCAGCGGCGCACCGAGGCGCTGTCGGTCAGGTCGATCGGCTCGTACTCGATGTCAAATTTGGACCGGCGCGCTTCCTCGACCAGCGCCTGACCCGCCGCTTCGTTGATGTCTGCGCAAACCACGCGCGCGCCGCTGCGTGCCAGTTCCATGACTGTTGCCTTGCCGATCCCGGATGCTCCGCCGGTCACCAATGCGATCTTGCCCGCGAAATCCATGTCGTTCTCCTCGTGTCTTGCCGTTGGTCAGGTCCGCGCTCCGGCGATGAAAGCGCTGATGCGCTCCCGCGTCTCGGCGTCAGTCTGCAGGTTGCGTGTCAATTCCAGTTCGTCGCTATAACCGCCGCGGCCGGGGGTAGCGGCGGATGTCATGCAGCACTTGGCTGCCGCGAGCGCAGCGGCCGGCAGCGCGGCGATGCGCCCTGCGATCTCGGCCGCACGATCCGCGAGTTCCGCGCGCGGACAGACCCATTGCACCAAGCCGAGCCGCTCGGCCGTGGCGCCATCGACGGCTTCGGCGCCGAGGATCAGCCGATTGGCGAGGCCGCGGCCGACGAGCCGTGTCAGCCGCTGCGTACCACCAGCGCCGGGAATGAGGCCAAGCTTCACCTCGGGCAGACCGAGTTTCACGTCGGCGGCAGCGATGCGCAGGTCGCAGGCGAGCGCGAGTTCGAAGCCGCCACCGAGCGCGGCGCCACCGATTTCCGCGAGCGTCACCTGCGGCAGCGATTCGATGCGCGCATAGAGCCGCTGGATCGAGGCGACATAGGCGTAGGTGCGGTCGGGGCCGTCGGCAGCCTCGAAGCGGGCGCGCATCTCCTTGATGTCAGCGCCGGCACAGAACACTTTCTGGTCAGAGCGCAGATGCAGCACCTTCCAGTCGCTTCGCGCTTCAATTGCGCCGATCTCGCGCGAAAACCCTGAGAGCCAAGCCTCGCTGAGTGCATTGACTGGCGGCGAACTCATGATCAGCGTTGCGATCTGGCCGGCGATGGACGTCTGGAACATGGCATATCCTAGCTGCGAACAGTGTCAGGCGATGGAATCAGGCGGCCGGCGTAGCGCTCGGTCAGCAACACGATCTTGCCGCGCACCTGCCGGTCGGCGATCCGGCGCAGCGCCAGCGCCGCGTCATTGAGGCGCAGCGCATCCGTCACCGGCGAGGCGAGCAGTCCCTGGCGCCATAACGCGAAGATCTCTTGCTGGGCGCCACGGACGCGGGCTGGCGTGCGGTCGCGATAATCGCTCCAGTGCAGCCCGATGGCGGCGATGTTCTTGATCAGCAGATAGTTGGAACGCAGCGTCGCCGGAGCTCCGGCGGCGAAACCGACCACGACGATGCGGCCGCACCAGGCAACCGAGCGCAGGCAGGCGTCGAACACGCGCCCACCGAGATTGTCGACCACGACGTCCGCCCCGTGGCCGCCGGTCAGCGCCGCGATCTCGGCCTTGAGGCTCTGATCGAGATCAGGCCGATCGAGCATAATGACGTGATCGGCGCCGTGGTGGCGTGCGAGACCCGCCTTCGACGCCGTCGTGCAGCCGGCAATGACGGTGGCACCGCAGGCCTTGGCGAGTTGCACGGTCGCGATGCCGACGCCTCCGGTCGCGCCGGTGACCAGCACGGTCTCGCCGGGCTTCATCTGGCCGCGGGCGAACAGGGCGAAATGCGCGGTCTGGAATGCGAGGCCAAGACCGATGGCGTCGGCGGCATCGAGCCCGTCCGGCATCGGATGGCACAAAGAGGACAGCACGGTGATCTGATCGACATACCCACCGTTTTCGACATAGGCGAGCACATGGTCGCCCACCTGGAATTCGGTGGCGCGCTCGCCAACCGCGCTGACGATGCCGGCGACTTCCTTGCCGGGACTGAACGGTAGCGGCGCGAGATTCTGGTAGGTGCCGCGCACGACCAGGAGATCGGGGAAATTGACGCCCGCCGCATGCACATCGATCGTGATCTCGTCCACCCCCGGCGCCGGCGCCCGCACCTCGGCAAGAACGAGTTCCTCCGGTTCCCCGTGGCGGACGATCTGGAGGGCGCGAGCCATTCAGCCCCCCGTTCCGACGAGGCCGCTGTCGGCGCCGAGGCGTGGGGCGGACTTGACGACGGCGGAATCGCGCAGAGCCGGATCGATCGGCACCGGCAGCGCCGGGATCGTCTCGGCGCCGGCGCTCACCTGACGATCGAATATCTTGCGGGCGACCACGTGAGGATCGCGCACCGCCTCCGCGAGATTGGCAACAATGGCGCAGCATGCGTCCTGCCCCTCGAACACCTGCCGCCAATGCGCGGTCGGATATGCCGCGATGCGCGCGGCGACTCCGGCCCGCGCGGCAGCAGGGTCCTTGGCGTCGTCGCGCAGCGCCTCGTCGAGTTCGATCAACCGGCAGAATACATCCCAGAACCGCTGCTCGATCGGTCCGGCCGACAGGTAGCCACCATCTGCTGTGCGGTAGATCTGGTAGCGCGGCGACGCGCCGGTCGTCAGCGCACTCCCCGCCGTCGGCCATGCACCGGCCGCAAAGCCGCCGGCGAGCCCCCAATAGGCGAGCACGAACAAATTATCGGTCATCGAAATATCAAGATGGCAACCTTGGCCGGTGCGCTGGCGCTGCAGCAAAGCGAGCAGCACGTTGATCAGCGCCGGATAGGTGCCGGCGGCGATATCGGCAATGGGTATCTGCGGCATGCCCGGCGCGCCTTCGCGGTCGCCCGTCAGCGACAGCAGACCGGCGAGCGCCAGATAATTGAGATCGTGCGCCGCCATGTCGCGGCGCGGACCGGTCTGGCCGAACCCGGTGATGCTGCAATAGATGAGCCGGGGATTGATCTTGCTCAGCGTCGCGTAGCCAAGACCGAGCCGCTCCATCACGCCTGGACGGAACTGCTCGATCAGCACGTCGGTGCGCTCGATCAGCGACGTCAATTGCGCGACAGCGTCCGGCGCCTTGAGGTCGATCGCGATCGAACGCTTGCCGCGATTGAGAAGGGCGAAATTGGCGCTGTCCTCGCCGAGGCGCGGCGAGTAAGTCCGCATCTCGTCACCCGTCCCGGGACGTTCGATCTTGATCACCTCAGCGCCGGCCTCGACCAGGAACAGACCGGCCATCGGCCCCGGAAGCAGGGTGCTGAAGTCGAGAACGCGGATCCCGGCAAGCGGCAGCATGGCGATCTCCGTCAGCCTCCGAACGAACGGCTGATCACCAGCCGCTGGATGTCGTTGCTGCCCTCGTAGATCTTGGCGACGCGCACGGCGCGAAAGATCCGCTCGACGCCGTAATCCTCAATGTAGCCGTTGCCGCCGAAGGTCTGGATCGCGTCGGAACACACCTGCTCGGCCATCTCGGAAGCGAACAGCTTGGCCATCGAGGCTTCTACCAGGCACGAGCGGCCCGCGCTGCGCAGCGCCGCGGCGTGCAGCACGAGCTGGCGCGACGCCTCGATCTTGGTCGCCATCTCGGCCAGTCGAAATGCCACCGCCTGATGCCCGATGATTGGCCTGCCGAAGGCCTCCCGCTCTTTCGCATAGACCAGGGCGAGCTCGTATGCGGCGCGCGCCATGCCGACTGACTGCGCCGCGATGCCGATACGGCCGCCTTCCAGATTGGCGAGCGCGATGCGGTATCCCTCGCCCTCCGCGCCGAGCCTGTTCTCGACCGGAATCTCGAGGTTCTCGAAATGAATCTCGCAAGTGTCCGAGGCGTTCTGCCCCATCTTCCGCTCCACCCGGCCGACCCGGTAGCCCGGCCAGGCGGTCTCGACGATGAAGGCCGAGATGCCCCGCTTGCCGCCGCCCGGCTCAGTGAGGGCGAAGACCAGGGCGACGTCGGCATTCTT
>Ga0208587_1000313_pt1 | contig 27048 bp, 22 predicted proteins | sample NGESurdeep092012_7_FD_184472 | JGI IMG/M metagenome (GOLD analysis project Ga0208587, IMG submission 184472) | Arctic peat soil microbial communities from Barrow, Alaska - NGEE Surface sample 210 deep-092012 (SPAdes) | ecosystem: Environmental > Terrestrial > Soil > Wetlands > Peat ...
GAATATGGTCGTGGCATGGCTGGGCTTGCGGAGATCGCCATCTGCAGCCTACTGCCTCCCCTCACTTTCGGATATAGCTTCTAAGGAACTGCTCTAATGAACCTGGCCCTCGACTCCGCATTCGCAAACTGCGCGAAGGCCTATCGCTGGCGCCTCGAACTTACTCCGACGTGAAGTAGTCCACGGAAACGGGGTTCTCAAATAGAGAATAATCGCGCGTCACGACGGTGATACCGCTATCGGTTACGTGATATTTCTGGCGGTCGGCTTCGGTGTCATAACCGATAACCGTTCCCTCGGGGATATCCACGTCGCGATCGATGATGGCCTTGCGAATGCGGCAGTGGCGACCCACCTTTACATGGGAAAAAATAATGCTGGTGTCAATCTCCGAGTAGGAGTTCACCCGCACGTCGGGGGAGAGCACGCTGTTGCGCACAGCCCCGCCAGAGATAATGCAGCCCATCGAGACGATCGAGTCATGCGCTTCTCCGGTGCGACCGGGATCGTTGAATACGAACTTGGCCGGGGGATACTGCCGCATATGGGTGCGAATCGGCCATGCAGCGTCATACACGTTGAAAACCGGAGCCACCGAGACCAGGTCCATGTTGGCCTCGTAATAAGCTTCCAGGGTCCCGACATCACGCCAGTACAGCGCCTCTTTCCGGTTCTCGTCGATGAAGTTGAAGGAGTAAACCTTGTAGTCGTCCACCATGCGGGGCAGGATGTTATGCCCGAAGTCGTGCCGCGAAGTCTGGTCTTCCGCGTCTTTCAGCAGCGCCGGAATGAGCACATCGGTGTTGAACAGGTAAATGCCCATCGAGGCCGAAACCATTCGCGGGTTGTAGGGCGAGCGGAGGTCGGTTTGTTCGGGCTTTTCCTGAAAGCCGACAACTCGACCCGTACGATCAATCTCAACTACGCCAAAAAGCTTCGTCTCCGCCGGATCGATCAGAATAGTAGCCAGCGTGACGTCCGCGCCCGAATCCTTATGCTGACGCAGCATCAGGTCGTAGTTCATCTTGTAGATGTGATCGCCTGACAGGATGAGCACGTAGCGCGGCTGCTCGGAGCCAATGGAGTAGATATTCTGGTACACGGCATCGGCCGTGCCCATATACCAGTTCTCGCTGACCCGTTTCATCGGCGGCAGGATTTCGATGAACTCTCCCAGTTCACGTCCCACAATGTTGCCCCAGCCTTCACGGATGTGGCGGTTCAGTGACAGCGCTTTGTACTGCGTCAGGATATAGACTTTTCGGAGATCGGAATTGATGCAGTTGGAAAGGGTAACGTCAATGATGCGGTAAATGCCGCCGAAGGTGACGGCCGGTTTGGCGCGATCGCGTGTCAGCGGATATAATCGCTCGCCCGCTCCTCCCGCCAGTAAGACTCCGAGGGTGTCTCTCATCCTGATGGTTTCCGAGTACTAATTTCCCCGCTGGACCTAAAAGCTCTTGCTGGAGGGCTGACTGCGCCTTGGTGGCGCGTGCCGGCCCACAGGCGAAGTCGAATGTTAGCACACCGCATGTGGTCCAGGACGCTTCAGCCCGGATGCCTGGGCTGCGACGCTACTTCTCGTAATCTGCCTTGATGCGAAGGGATTTCAGAAACCTCACATCCTGTGACGTCACCTGAAAATCGGCGGCTGAACGCTGCTCGTTGATCACTGTCGGCTCCGCGGCTTCGTCGCGCTCATGGAATCCTATAGTCGCCTCGAGTACGAGAAATACATCGTATCCCCCGGCTTTAATACGAGTGATGACCTCCGCGATCTGTTCGGAATCGGAAAGCGAGTTGTTGATCGCTTCACCCAGTTGTTCCATCAGGTTTTTTAGTCGTTGATCCACGATTGCACCTTAGCTGGCTGGCGACCGGAACATCTCAAGGCTTTCTTTGCGATGATGTTGAACCCCTTCGTCCCGCCCCTCTACCTAGCTTAATACGTTTGGATGCGGACTATGGGGTCCGAGTTTTGTGATCTCCGGGCGCAGGTGCCCGCCGATCGGGAGCCTTGTCGTGGAAATCCGCTGATAAAATAAGGGGTGAGTGTAGGCAGCAGCGCAGAGCGAAAGGTAAAAAGCGTGGCATCCCACAATTTCGGTACTCAGGGCCGGGCGTTTCTGCGGGTTGCGGGCCGCAAGACTGGCGAGAATCGTTGGGTACGAGCCTTTTACCGGGCAGGTAGTGTCACGCTCGGCAGCGTAGGCCGTGTGCTGCATGTGCTCTGGCTGGAAGTCGCGGGATTGTTGTTCCTCGTCCTCGCGATGGTCGGCGCCGGCGCTGCCGTCCGGGAATATCATCGTTATGCTAACGGCACTACCGGAGCAGGCAAGGTGCTGTTGGCAGCCACATTCGCGTTGACTTTTTTGTACTTTGGCGTGAGTTCGTTCGCGAGGTCAAGGAAGAACGCGGGGAAGTAGTTTTCAGGTGTCAAATCGCAATGCTGCACTGCACACCGAGGCCAACGATGCGCAGCGCGGTGCCTGGTCCTAGTCAAGTCGGACTGGCCTGATCCTTCACGCCAGTTCCTGCTCGGGCCGAGCCTCTCGGAGCGCTTATGATGTCGCTGCTTAAGTTTCCCCTGGTGCACGAAAAGATGTTCAGTATTATGGCGGTCGTGATTAGCGTAGTTTACGGGATCCGTGGCGTGGCCATCCAAATGCACAACATAACGAATGAGAATATCCACCTCAAGAAAGACGGCCTAGTTGAATGGAACAAATGGCAGCGCCTGCTGGTCCATTACTTCCAAGATTTTATCTACAACCTCGTCGGTTCGCTCGCGGGCTGGATCGCGCTCTACATGCTTTCGTACCGCCTTTTCATATATACGGGAGCAGTTCCTGCGCCGCCGCAAGGTTGTCTACTAGATCAACCCAACTTTCATCTTCTCGAATGGTCCGGACTCGGACTGGCAGTGATCGCTCTACTCGGTATAACTGCGAAATTGCCACAAACCGTGGAGGGCTTCATCCGTTCCATTGGAAGAGCCGTAGAAACAATAACGGGCAGAGTCGCCAGGGGGTAGTGGGCTAAGCGGCTTCTTGCTTGAGGAGTCAATCGGGATCGACGGGCTCGACTTAGCGATTTGCCCACAAGTCTAAAGATTGTGACGCATGTCCTAGCCCGTCTCCGACAACCAGCTGATAGTTGAATCATTCTCTTTATCGAGGTTCTACTCTTATGCCCGAAGGCAAACATAAAGGGGCGGTGGCTACCAAACTGGCGCCCGAGCAAGAAACCTCCTCCCACATCGGCGTTCATCCTCTTTACACACCGTCCGATCTCGAAGGTTGGGATTACGACCGCGATCTCAACTTCCCGGGACAGTTCCCCTACACCCGCGGCGTGCAGGCCACGATGTACCGCGGGCGGCTGTGGACCATGCGACAGTACGCCGGCATGGGCGATGCCGAGGAATCGAACCGCCGCTACAAGTACCTGCTGAGCAATGGCACCACCGGATTGAGTGTGGCCTTCGACTTGCCGACACAGATCGGGCTCGATTCCGACAACCCCCTGGCAATGGGAGAGGTGGGAAAGGTCGGCGTTGCCATCGATTCCATCGAAGACATGATGCGGCTCTTCGACGGCATCAACCTGGAGAAGATTTCCACCTCGATGACCATCAATGCCACCGCGTCCATTCTGCTGGCGCTCTACATCGTGACGGCACGGCGCACCGGCCGCGACGTGCTCAAGCTTTCCGGCACGGTGCAAAACGATGTGCTGAAGGAATACATCGCGCGCGGAACTTATATTTATCCGCCGGCGCAGGCCCTGCGCATCATCACCGACATCTTTTCTTACGCCCACGAGAACGTGCCCGAGTGGAACACGATTTCTATTTCCGGCTACCACATGCGCGAAGCCGGATGCACGGCAGTGCAGGAAGTGGCATTCACCTTGGCCAATGGCATCAGTTATGTGCAGGCGGCCATCGATGCAGGACTTGGCGTGGATGACTTTGGTCCGAGGCTGTCGTTCTTCTTCAATGCGCACAGCAATTTCCTGGAAGAGGTGGCGAAGTTTCGCGCCGCCCGCCGCATGTGGGCGCGCATCATGCGCGACCATTTCGGCGCCAAGAATCCAAAGTCCCTGATGTTGCGTTTCCACACGCAAACTGCAGGTTCGACGCTCACCGCGCAGCAGCCCGAGAACAACATCGTCCGCACCGCATTGCAAGCCATGGCAGCAGTCATGGGCGGGACGCAATCGCTGCACACCAATTCGTTTGACGAAGCGCTGGCGCTGCCCACCGAACAATCGGCGCGCATCGCCCTCCGGACCCAGCAAATTATCGCGTACGAGTCAGGCGCGCCGCAGACTGTCGATCCGCTGGCGGGTTCGTACTACATCGAATCGCTGACCAACCAGATAGAAACTCAGGCGCGCGAATATCTCGACAAGATCGACGCCATGGGTGGGACGTTGAAAGCAATTGAGCGCGGATTCATTCAGCAGGAAATTCAAAATGCCGCATATGAGTATCAGCAGGCCGTCGACCGGCTGGAGGCAATCGTCGTGGGTGTGAACGCCTTCGAGCTGGAAGAAGAAAAGCGGATTCCGCTGCTGCACATGGATGAGTCTCTGGAACGCAAGCAGGTGGAGCGTTTGCGCGCAGTGCGCGCCAAGCGCGATCAGGCGAAGTGGCAGGCCGCACTCAAGAGGGTGGAAGACACGGCACGAAGCACAGGAAACTTGATGCCCCCGATTGTGGAAGCGGTTGAAGCTAACGCCACGGTCGGCGAAATCTCCGATGCCATGCGCCGCGTGTACGGCGAATACCACGAGACGGTGGTGATTTGAATCTCATTTTTTCAAATGAACGGCATGGAACCAGGAATCCGGTCGGTTCTTGGAGTCCCGAGCTACATGCCGAAGGCAGTCGGGGAAGAGGAGATCGTTGCCACCGTCCGTGCCACCATTGCAGAGATGGGATCTCCGACCATGAAAGACGTGGGCGCCGTGATGAAGAACGCCAAGGCCAAGTTTGGAGACGCGCGCGTGGATGGCAAGCTTTTGAGTGAAGCAGTGAAGAAGGCACTCGGCGGTAGTGGGTCAGTTTGACTCTTGGAGTTCCGCCAACACCTCGTCGAGGTAAGTGAAAATAAGGCGATCCATCTCCCAGCCGTTGAGCCCCGCGCGACGGGCCGCTTTCAGAAAGAACTCCTCCGCATCTGAGAACTTCCGTTCATCGAACGTGAGTTCCAGGGCATTCATCACTTTCTTCAGTCGGGCGTCAATTTTGATGCAGTTGTGAAAATCCTCGTGATAAACGTCCATCATCATGTTGCGTGCGTACGCCTGGCCGATGCCCCTGAATGAGCGAAGGAACTCGACTTTGGCGGCGCTCCCTGCCCGCGAACTTAGTTCCCGCTTGACCGTCTCGGGGCCACCGTCCTTTTCGATTCGCCGAAAGTTATCCATCAGGAGGGCGGTTTTCCGTGCAACCCAGCGCACATACCCTTTCGTTAGGCAATCCCTAAGTTCGGTTTCTCTTGCCTCGTCCGTGGGCAACCCACGAAGGTATGCATAGCGCACGTGATCGTGCAGTTCCGAATTGGTGAATAATTCACTCCCCTGCGCATTGCCCCATGTGGAGAAGCTGAGTATCAGCGCTTCCCAAATGAAATCCGGCGAGCGCCAATGTGTCCCCCCGTGTTTCTTCACTTCGATTTCCCGTCGGTGCCTTCGATAGACCGGCTTTACAGCACGAGCGAGTCGAGGCACCTTATTGATCCACGCTGAATTCATGCGCCAATTATATATAAGTTGGCACTACGCGCCAGTAAATTGACCCACTGCCAACTGGGCAACTAACGTTACAGCCCCGCTGACCGGGCTTACTCGGCTTGCAAGGTGAGGCGATCCAGAGCGGCAACGTACTGTACAAGGAACAAACAGACGAAGCACGTAACAAGGAGATAAACCCCGGCACCCGGTTGGACGTGAATGCTGGCCACGAGCGCGGTGCCGAGAGCCGCAAAAGGGTTTGACTCCATCCCCTCCATCGACTGCTTCATTTGAGTCTTTAGGGCGTCGTCGAGGAGGAAGACTGCGATCAGGCTGTAGACCGCCGCAACCAAGCCCACACCACTGACGAAAGCGACTGCCTTGGGTGAGTACGAGAACAGGAGCAGCACCACGGTACCGGCTAGAGCGACGTAGCAGCACAGAACAGCGACCGGAAAGAATACCGCCAACCGCATCCCGAGCGGGATGTCACGATCGGGTCTGGACGACGAGGGGTTGGCGTGAGCGTTGGTCGACGAAGCGTTGGCCGCAGGCTCCGATTCCTGCCTCGACACCATCTTTGAAAAAGATGGCGAATCGCTCTTGTTACTGGAGCCAAAAACATCGGAGACGATGTTGTAGGATGACCACTGAATGTCTCCGAAGATTGGCGCGTGGATGCTGACAAGGGGAAGAAAGAAAGCGAGCACGCCGAGTCCCACCCCAATCCAACTTACGACCTTCCGACCACGTAGGGGGCGGTCCCGATTGTCGCTGTTCATATGCAGGGTAGTGTAGCACCCGTGATTGGTGGGTTTACCAGTACTAAAGTGAATGTACGCCGGACACCTGTCTCTCCAAGAAACAGCAACGCTGAATCCCCTCTAACTCCGCCCCCACTACTTTGTTGTAATCTGAAACTGCCCGCATGACCTACCAAAGCACCGTAGAGCAGCTCTACGCGCTGGGACACGAGCTCGCCAGTACGCCTGCGCACAAGTTCGACCTGGCCTATGTGCGCGAGATGCTGGGCGCGCTCGGCGATCCCGAGCGCCGTTTCGCAAGCGTGCTCATTGCGGGAACAAACGGCAAAGGTTCGACTGCCGCGACCCTGTCGTCGATGTTGCGGGTTGCCGGATACAAGACCGCGCTCTACAGCTCGCCACACCTGGTCCGCATCAACGAGCGGATTCGCGTCAACGGCGAAGCCATCTCCGACGCCGAGTTCGGCGAGATGCATGATCGCGTCGAGCGCACGGCACAAGACCTGCTGCGTTCCGGCAAGTTGCCCTGGCATCCGAGTTTCTTCGAGATGCTGACGGTGATGGCTTTCGAATATTTCGCCAGCGTCGGGGTCGAGATCGCGGTGCTCGAAGTCGGCATGGGCGGACGACTCGACGCAACCAACGTCGTCGAACCCATGATCTCGGTCATCGCCGATATCGCGCTCGATCATCAGAAATATCTGGGCGACACGATTACCGAAATCGCTCGCGAGAAGGCCGGCATCATCCGGCAGAATGGAATTGTGGTCACGCTGCCGCAACATCCCCAGGCCAACGATGTGATCGGCCATGCCCTCCTGGAAAAGAATGCCCGAGGCGTGAGTGCCGTGAAATACGTGCCACCGGTGTCGCCCGGCGCTGCGACGTATCTCGCCGGAGGCGCGGTTCGTGTGCCCGGGCACAGCCGTTACCCGCTCATTGTGATGGGCGAAGAGATTGACGTGGACTCGCCGCTGGCCGGACGGCATCAGCTTCGCAACCTCGCGTTGGCGATCAGTACTGCCGAAGAATTAGCGCAATTCGGGTTCAAAGTGACACCGAAGCAAATCGAGCAGGGTATTCGCGAGACCCACTGGCCGGGCCGTTTCCAGGTGCTGCCACCGTCGGCAGCGACTTATCAACGCGAGATGGTGCTCGATGTGGCGCACAATCCGGCAGGGGCCTGGGCTTTGCGCTCTGCACTTTCGGAGAGTTTTCCCGGGCGCGAGTTGACCTTGGTCTTCGCCGCCATGCGCGACAAGGCGCTGCAGGAAATGTCAGAGATACTGTTCCCCATTGCCGAGCAGGTGATGGTGACGAAAGTTGTCAACCCGCGAGCGGCGACCACGAGCGAACTGCTGCAAGCCGCCTCGCGCACCGGAACGCGGCTATACGAGGAGCAGACCGTCGCTGCCGCGCTCGCCCGTGCGCGCGAGGTAGGCAAGCCGCAAGGACTAATCGTAGTGACGGGCTCCATCTTCCTGGTCGGCGAAGCGATGTCCGCGATGGGTATTCCGGCATGACGCGATGACGAACACTGGACCACAAATCGCAAGCCGCGAACCGGACCGGGGCTCGCTGCTGAGCCGTCTGCGCTCGTACTTGTTTTTCGCGCCGATGGTCTATCTGTACACGGGAGCGATGGGGACACTTTCGTTGCTCTCGTCGCTGTCCGACCGCGAGGGGCGCATCCAGCACTGGTTCGCGCGCACCTGGGCGCGCATGATCCTGAAGACGGTCAGGATTCGCGTGCGCGTCGAAGGACTCGACCATGTCAGCCCTGCGCAGACGGCCATCTATGCTGCCAACCATCTGTCGGCGTTGGACATTCCCGTGCTCTACGCCTGCCTGCCGGTGCAGTTCCGTATCATGGCGAAGAAGGAGCTGTTCCGTTATCCGTTTCTAGGCTGGCATCTGAAACGGTCAGGGCAGATTCCGATTGATGCGGGCGATGCGCGCGCTTCGCTGCGGAGCCTGACCCATGCGAGCGAGTCCTTGCGCCACCGCACGCCGTTGGTTGTATTTCCCGAAGGCGGGCGCTCCGCCACGGGTCACCTCCAGGAATTTATGGGTGGCGCATCCTACGTTGCCATCAAGGCGCAAACGCCGATCGTGCCGATCGCAATCGTGGGAACGAACGGCGTGCTGCCCATGAATAGCTTCCATCTGTTGCCAGGAGTGGTGGAGTTGATCATCGGGGAACCGATCCCCACCACCGGGCTGCGCGTGCGTGACATGGACAGGCTTACGATGCAAGTACGACAGGCGATCGCAGAGATGTACTATTCGCGCTCGAAGGCCGCGTCTCTGCCGGAAACGAGCGGCGAAGCCAAGCCCAAACCGCTGCTGACGCCGAACTCGGAGCTCCAGAGAAAAGAACCGATATGAAACCGCGTATCGCCATTCCAACCCCCAACTCGACGCGACCGGATTATGTGTTACGCGCGCTGCCCCAATATGAGTGGGCGGTTCGCTCCGCCGGGGGAGAGCCCGTCATCATTGCAGCGAGTGCTACCAACGCAGAGATCGCGCAGGCCGTCAAACGCTGCGATGGCGTGCTTCTGCCCGGCAGTCCCGCAGATGTCGATCCCGAGAAATATGGCGCCCATCGGCATCCCGAGACTGCGCCTTCCGACACCTTTCGCGATAACGCCGACGAGTTGCTGCTACAGGACGCCTACAACATGCGCAAGCCGGTCTTCGGAATTTGTTACGGACTGCAATCGCTCAACGTGTGGCGGACCGGCACACTCGACCAGGAATTGCCCGAGGGAATCAAGCACGACGCCGGGAGCCGCGTCGCTCAAGCACATCGCGTGCAGCTTGATCCGCAGTCGAAGCTGGCCGGAATCTTGCGCGATGCGGGCGTTCTGCCCGCCGAAAACGAACTTGTCATGCCAGTAAACTCCAGCCATCATCAAGCGCCCGAAACGCTGGGCGATGGATTGCGGCTGGTGGCATGGTGTCCCGAGGACGGCGTGAAGGAGGCGGTGGAGGGAACGGCGCCCGATCAATTTGTGTTGGCAGTGCAGTGGCACCCGGAACGCACCTATGACAGCGATGAAGGTTCGCGGGCCATCTTCCGCGCGTTTGTTCAGGCCGCCGCCGAGTGGCACAAGAAATTGGCGAACAAGCAGCAGGACTTCGAGTCGGTTAGAAAGAGTTGATTCACCACAGAGACACAGAGGCACAGAGTTTTAGAAGTCTTTTACCACGGAGGTCACGGAGAGCACAGAGAAGCACGAGAGAGTTTTTCACCACAGAGGCACAGAGTTTTTGGGTTTTTGTTTTTGCCCCTTAAGAATGACTTTCAAGTTTTGCTTTCTCTGTGCCTCTGTGCCTCTGTGCCTCTGTGCCTCTGTGCCTCTGTGCCTCTGTGCCTCTGTGGTAACTGACTTTTCTGCTTTTCCGTGCGCTCTGTGTTCTCCGTGGTGAAAATTAGGTCTCTGTGGTGGAATCTCCCCTTGGTGATCGGCAGCGTCTTCGAGTAACCTGATCTCTTATGCTCGATCTCGGCTTTGTACGCGATCATCTGCCTCTTGTCGAAGAAAAACTACGCCAGCGCGGCATGAATCCCGAAGTTATCCTCGGAGATTTTTGCGTCATCGATCTTGATCGCCGCGCCGCGATCACCAAAGCCGAAACCCTGAAAGCTCAGCGCAACAAGGCCACGGAAAAAATCGCCAAGCTCAAGAAGGAAAAGCTGGACGCCACTGCGCTGATCAACGAGACCAAGCAGCTGCGCGAGAAGATCTCCGAAGCCGAGAAGGTCGCCGAGGCGGCGGACGCAAGACTGCGCAACATCTTGACCGGAATTCCCAACCTGCCGGATGACAGCGTGCCCCTCGGCAAGCGCGAAGCCGACAACATCGAGGCGCGGCGCTGGGGCACACCTCCTCAGTTTGACTTCACGCCCAAACCGCACTGGGAACTGGGCGAGCAGCTCGGCGTACTCGACCTGGAGCGCGCGGCCAAGCTCACTGGCGCGCGCTTTGCCGTGTACTGGGACATGGGAGCGAAGCTGGAGCGGGCGCTGATGAACTTCATGCTCGACCTGCACACGCGCGAGCATGGCTACACCGAAGTGCTGCCGCCGTTCCTGGTCAACGCCGACTCGATGTACGGTACCGGGCAGTTGCCGAAGTTCGAAGCGGACCTGTTCAAAGTGCCTCTCGACAAGTTTGAGCCGGATACGGAATGGATCCCTAAGCCCGGTGACCTCGTGCGCCGTGCGCAAGAAGAAGGTGTATTCAGAGTTTGGGAGGTTGACAAGGAGGGAAGAACGGCTGAAATCCAGCTAGCCAGCGGAATTGGCACAAGAAGACACGGCACCCCGTGGAGCCTCCTGCTTCGCCAACGGGACCTTTACCTGATTCCCACCGCCGAAGTTCCCGTGACCAATCTCTATCGCGACGAAACCCTGGACGGCGCACGGCTGCCGATCTCGCTCGCGGCGTACACGCCGTGCTTCCGCAGCGAGGCTGGATCCTATGGCAAGGATGTGCGCGGCATCATCCGCCAGCATCAGTTTCAGAAGGTGGAACTGGTGAAGTTTACCAAGCCGGAACAATCGTGGGACGAGCACGAAAAACTCACGCACAACGCGGAAGCTGTGCTGCAGAAGCTCGGCCTGCACTATCGCGTGATGAACCTTTCGACGGCAGACTTAGGGCCGTCGTCAGCGAAGACATACGACCTGGAAGTCTGGCTACCAGGCCAGCAACTGTTTCGCGAGATCTCGTCGTGTTCGAATTTTCTGGACTACCAGGCGCGACGCGCGAACATCCGTTATCGTCCTGAAGGCGGCAGGAAAACGGAACTGGTGCACACCCTCAATGGCAGTGGGCTGGCGATTGGGCGGACGTGGGTTGCGATCGTCGAGAACTATCAGCAAGCCGACGGCAGCGTGCTCATTCCCGAAGTACTGTGGCCGTACATCGGCTGCGATCGCATCACGGCGAAGAAGTTCTAGAATAGCGAACCGCGAATAGCGAAGAGCGAACCGCGGCCTTCCGCCATTTACAATGATTCCGGAGGTGGTTTGCACATGCGCAAAGCCGTCCGCTTTTTTCCCCTCGTTCCAGCGATAATGTTTCTGGTCCCTGTTATTTTCGGTTCCCTTATGAGTGCCCAGACAAGTTCCGTTGCCACCCCTTCGCAAAGCACAGCCCAACAAGGTCCACCCACGGTCGCCGAGGCGGAGGAGTTCATTCGCAATGCCGAGACCCGGCTCAACGATCTCACGGTAAAGGCCAGCCGCGCCGCGTGGGTGCAGGCGAACTTCATCACGGACGATACCGAGCAGATGGCGGCCGAGGCCAATGAGGTGCTGATCGGCGCCACGACCGAGCTGGCCAAACAGGCCACGCGTTACGACCACCTCAAGCTTTCCGCCGAACTGGCGCGCAAGATGCTGCTGTTGAAGCTTGCCGCCGCTGTACCCGCGCCCGCGCCGAACGATCCCAAAGAACTCGCCGAGATGACGCGCATCGGAACTTCGCTTGAGGCCGACTACGGTAAGGGGAAGTACTGCCCCAAGACGGGCAAGCACGCGGGTGAATGTCTGGACATCACGGCCATCGAGCGCATCATGGCCAGCAGCACCGATCCCGAAGAGCTGAAGGATCTCTGGGTTGGCTGGCACACCATCTCTCCACCCATGCGGGACCGGTACGCGCGCTGGGTTGAACTTGGCAACAAGGGCGCCAAGGAGATGGGCTTCAGCGATCTCGGCGCCATGTGGCGAGCGGGTTACGACATGACGCCCGACCAGTTCAGCGCTGACGTGGAACGGCTGTGGCAGCAGGTGAAGCCGCTGTACGATTCGCTACACGCCTATGTGCGCAGCAAACTGGTCGAGAAGTACGGTCCTACCGCGGTGGATGCCAACGGGATGATCCGCGCTGACCTGCTGGGCAATCCCTGGGCGCAAGAGTGGGGCAACATCTTTCCGCTGGTCGCGCCTCCCCAGCAAAAGCAGCCGTACGAGGTCACCGATTTGTTGAAGGCGAAAAACGTCGACCCCATTGGCATGGTGAAATACGGTGAGGGCTTCTTCACCTCGATGGGCTTTGCGCCGCTGCCCAGAACATTCTGGGAGCGCTCGCTGTTTGTGAAGCCGCGCGACCGCGACGTGGTGTGCCACGCCAGCGCCTGGGACATCGATAACTTCGACGATCTCCGCTTGAAGATGTGCATCCAGGTTCGCGGCGAAGACTTTGTCACCGTGCACCACGAACTGGGACACAACTTCTACCAGCGCGCCTACGAGAAGCAGCCCTTGCTCTTCAAGAGCGGCGCCAATGACGGCTTCCATGAAGCTATCGGCGACACTATCGCGCTGGCCATCACACCCGAATACCTCAACAAGGTCGGCCTGCTGGCAACCATCCCGCAAACGGACGATACCGGCTACCTGCTGCGCATGGCGCTCGACAAGGTTGCCTTCCTGCCGTTCGGACTGCTCATCGATCAGTGGCGCTGGAAGGTGTTCAGTGGCCAGATCAAGCCCGCCGACTACAACAAAGCGTGGTGGGAGATGCGCGAGAAATATCAGGGCATCGCGCCGCCGGTCGCGCGCAGCGAGGCCGACTTCGATCCCGGCGCGAAATATCACGTGCCGGCCAATGTGCCCTACACGCGATATTTCCTGGCGCGGATTCTACAGTTCCAGTTCTATCGCGCCATGTGCCGAGAGGCCGGCTTCACCGGGCCGCTGTATCGCTGCTCTTTTTATGGCAACAAGGCCGCGGGAACCAAACTGAACGCCATGCTCGAGATGGGCCAGAGCAAGCCATGGCCCGACGCGTTGTATACCCTGACCGGCGAGCGTCAGACGGACGCCGGCGCCATGATGGAGTATTTCGCACCGCTCAAACAGTGGCTCGACGAGCAGAACAAGGGCAAGCAGGTGGGGTGGAAGAGCGGTAGTCAGTGTCAGTAGCCAGTAGCCAGTTGCCGGCTGTCAGTCGTCATGGTTTCTACACTACCCGCTAACAGCAGGCGACCAGGGGTGGCCCGCGTGCCCCACCCAAGCCGCTTTTGCTTGGGTGGGGTTTAATGTTTGCGCTGTCCCTCGCTGATCGATCCACGGGTCGTAGTCCATTCCACGAACGAGAGCAACGTCAACAATCCCACCCTAACGTCGAAAAGCACGACGTTAGGATGGGCACCCGGCAGCCACTTACGGGTTCGCTTCGTTGATCAACTGGGCTACCTTCGAGCCGGTGCCGACAGGTTCCACGAAGACGATTTGCCTCGCATTCAGGTACATGCGGTCAGGGCCATGTAGTTCCTTACCCCGCTTCACCAATACATTCGTGACCTGCTTGTTGTCTGGATTCGTCTTGGTGAGGATGTAGTAAACATCGGTCAGCACAGGATGCCCACGGCCGTAGCCCGACAGCTTGCCGTAATATACGGAACCGTTACTCAGCAATACAGCCTGATAAGGTGTCGAGAAGTTGTTCGCTGCACGCATTCTGTGATAGGTGACAGCGTGCCCAAGGAATAGCCCAATCAACAAGCAGACTACGCATCCCAGAATCCAAAACATCCTTCGCTTGCTTGTTCCGGTTTCAGGTGTCATTGGTAGAGTCATACTCTTCTCCTGATTTCCTGGCTCGGATACTGTGCTCGGCGTGCCTAACAAACGGCACGAACCCATTTCCTTTGATATTGGGTCCGTGCCGGTTTTGCTACTTCGTCATGCGTCGACGAACACTATAGCCCACGCACAACAAGCCCGAAACCAGAAGCAATAGGCTGCCAGGCTCCGGCGTTGCCGGGGATCCGCCATAGTAAGGCGCACTGCCAGATTCGATGTTGGAAGCGATGAGAGTCGTTCCGTCGTTGTCGGGTTGGATAATGAATGGGACGGTGGCAGGCAAACCTTCTTTGCCGGAAACCGGGCTCAACAGCGGCCCCGCCACCACGTCGAGCGTCAGATTGGTCGGGTTGTACTCCAGAATGAAGTGCTCCTCTCCGTTGATGGGCAGACCCATAACCAGAGAAAACGTTCCCGACTGGTTGGCAAAATTCATGATGTCGAAGGTATCGCCGAGCTGCGGCACATAGTTGTCGAGCAAGTCTATACTCAGCAGGCCGTTGAGCTGGGCATGGCCAGTGATATTGAGCTGATCGTATTGTTCGAGCCCAGCAATGTCGATAGTCAGACTCCCCAGCGGTCCCTGCGTGTAGTTGCCGACAAAAGTGAGTTGGCCGACGGTCAGCGGACTGTCGCCGAGGTTAATGGCGGCGTTGGAAGTGACCGACCCCGTGATCGTGCCCCCATTGCCGTACACGGAACCACCAGCGAAATTGACCATCCCTCTTCCCATTACCTTCAGCTCGCCGTCCACCGTCGTCTGTCCAGCGGTCTGGACGTAGCCGGCAAGTGCGGTTCCCGTCGCGTGCGAGCCGCCGGTCACGTTCAGGGTGGCAGCGCTGGCGATGTAAACAGTTCCCCGGTTCATCACCGAGCCAATATTCGCAACATCATGGCCGTTGAGAGCGAAAAGGCCCACTTGCTCGTTGGTCAGCGTGCCGCCGACCATCAGCGTGTTCCCGCCGTAGCCGGGGTAAATGGTGGTGATTTGTCCGAAATTGTCTACGTTGCGATTAACCTGGAGTGTCGCGTAGTCCAGATCAATAGATCCGTGGTTGACGACGCTTCCGATCCTGGCGCTTGCGCCCTCCATAGAAAGAACTCCACCATGATCATTGCTTAGGGTGCCATCTATGGTCAGTCGGCCCCCGTCCCCCAAAGGGGATATGTAGAGCGAAAGTTGCCCGGAGTTACTAGCGTCGCCAAGGACCTTCAGGCTTGAAGCCGTCATAGACACAGTTCCGCTGTTAGCGAGGCTACCAGTCACCACAGAAGCATCTGCTAGGTTAATCGAACCGCTATTGACGACGCTTCCAAAGATGGTTGCTCCGGAGTCGCGGAGACCGAACCCTCCGGTATTCCGCAGCGTGCCGTAGATGGTCGTGCTGCCAATATAAAGACCTATTGACCCGCTGTTATCCACGTCGCCATAGACAACCAGATTCGCGTCTAGATCCATATACACTCGTCCGCTGTTGACCATACTCCCGGCTGTGAGCGACAAGAACTCTCCTTCGATGCGTCCGCTGTTGGCGAGGTTCCCGCCTACGCTTACGTGCACCGAATTTGCCAGAAGCGACCCAGTGTTATTTAAAGCGCCAAGGATGCTTATATCTCCCCCGTTGCCAGAGCCCTCGGCGTAATTGGAAATAATCCCGGCGTTCTGCATGTCGCCATTGACTTGAAGCGTAGATGCATTCAACAACGTGATCGTTCCGCTGTTGATGAGGCGTCCGATCATGGCGGTATCGCCATGATCGTAGTCCTGCGAGTCGCCATTCAACAGAAACGACCCGGTGTTGTTGAGCGTACCGTCAATGGTTATACTGTTCCCGCCTAAGGAGCCGTTGGCGTTGGTGGAGGTGGATATAGTCCCGGCGTTGCTCACGTCACCACTAACGGTCAGCGTCGAGGCGTTCTCCAAGTCGATGGTTCCGCGATTGACGATGCTCCCGATCGTGGCGGTATCGCCAACCGGAGGCCCAGGGCTGCCGTTCAGCAGAAACGACCCGGTGTTGGTCAGCATGCCGGCGATGGTTAGCGTGCTCCCTCCGCTATCGGTAAGATCGGTGGAAATGGTGCCGGAGTTGTTTAGGTCACCACCGGCGATCAAATTCGACGCGTCTAAGTCAACGAATCCATTGTTAATCAGCGTGCCTTGCACCTCGAGCTGAGCTCCGGAATGCAGATATACACCTCCAGTGTTGGTGAAGGTACCGTGTATGGTCGCCGTGCCGCTTCCCCCCATAAAAGGGGAAGTCTCGAGTGAGAGCGTACCGGAGTTGCTAGCATTGCCAAGCACCTCGAGATTTGCGCCGTCCGTGAGGGTGACAGTGCCAGGGTTATCGAAACTGGTGTTAACTGTGAGTCCGGCCCCGACTGCCAATATTGCGCCATTGTTAAGGGCGCTTCCCAGGGTGGCACTATCGCCAAACATGAGCTGAATAGATCCATTATTCGTGAGCCTGCCGTCAACGATCAACTGGCTCCCACTGCCGCCGAAAGGGTCGATTATTGTTCCGTTGTTGAGCGCGTCGCCATGGGCAGTCACCGTACCTCCGGCTAGGACTAGGGTGCCCGTCTGGTTCACGGTGAGCGCTCCGGCAATGGTGAGGGGGTTAGGGTCCACCTGCAGTGACGAACTCCCGGATGAGCCTCCCAGGGTTAGCGATGCAATGCTGGCGCTGGTATCCAAAAAGACATAATCGTTTCCAGTACGTATGAAGACGTCACTGTCACCGCCCGGCAGACCGGTGTCCCAATTGAAGTCGTCGCTCCAATTGCCGGTGCCACCGAGCCAGTTGTCGATGGTAGATGGCATATTCGGCGCGGCCGCGCCATAGAAAGCAGACGCGTGTTGTATTGCAGGTTTCGGAATGCTTGAGGCATAGCCGCCGCTCACGGCCAAGACGGCACAGATGATCAGCAGCAGCAGTGGCCCACGTTGCTTGTTCATAGGGGACCTTCTTTGCTTGATGATCGAGGGTGAGACGAAGTTGGAGTCGATAGACGGGCTCGACAACTGGGGACGGTGAGCCGGCGACAGATCGATCTCTTCTGTCGTAGCTTTCCCCACTCACAGTGCACGAGACAATCCAGAAAAGACTATCGAGGCGTGCACTTTTCCTTATAGAATTGCTAGCAACGGAGGATACAGAGTAATGCTAAGGCACCTCGCATGTTAGGCGATCCGGTAGCATCCTTGCCGTTGATGCGCGTAGAGGTGAACGGGAATAGAGCGCCAGATCCAAGGTCTACGGCACTCCGCACGTCCTGCGCTTTCGGAGCAGCCGCTTGGGATATCACGTTCGAGAACAGAGGGGTGCTTCCGTAAGGAAGGCCTTCGGACTCGTCATACGCGGTTTCCGGCAAGTTTTCGGCGGGAACAGCCAGAGAGAAACCAAAGACCAGGAGCACGAAAAAGAGGAGAGCAAAGCGTGGCTTTCTCATACGCCCACCCAAACTGCCTTGCCAGACGATCAAGGGCCAGACGAAGTTGGAGTCGTGCGGGGCTCGACAACTGGGGCGGTGAGCTGGCGACAGATCGATCTCTTCTGTCGTAGCTTTACCCACTCACCAGCGCACAAGGGAACCAGAATGCTCACCGAATCGTGCTGCTACAAGCAAGCTTAGCGCGGCCCTAAGAAATATCAAGCCAAAATCGGGAACTATGTCCCTTTTTTGTTCAAGGATTCCCAAATTGAAACGGGGTTGCGGGGAATACCCTTGCATTGCCGCGAGCACGTGGTCGGGTTTTCAGCGATTGAGCAGGCGTGGTTGGGCGCCGATCGCTAATCCTGCCCCGAAATCTTTAGCTTCAGCTCTTCGGGAATGCGGTCGCGAATCTCTTCAGGAAGCTTTTCCAGTCCGCGGCGAGCACCGATTAGGGCGACGTCTTTCACGACTAAGGGAGCGGGAGTTGCGACCGCGACCAGCAGCCACAGCAGCATGGAGAGCAAAAACCCGCCCAGGGCGCCGATTTCCAGCAGGAACGCGTGGCTAGGTTTGAAGTGACGAATCACGCCATAGGCGAGAAGGAAAACGAACATGGATATCGAGGCGAGCGCCATGAGCCCGATATCGATGCCGCGATGCAGGCGCTGACGCGAGCGGCAAAGCTCACACTCCGCCAAATGCGCCTCATAGTCACCGCGCATTTCAGGAGCGAGACCAGAGATGTCGTAGCGCCATCCGGCAAGGATTTTGCCGATGACGCGATCGGTACATTGTGCCATCAATCTCGCCGAACCCTGCGCGCGCCGCAGCGGGCCCGCAGGGCGGAAACTACAGTCGGACCGCAGGCAGCGGTTCATGCTGTGCCGCGAGCATCAATCGGTTGCCCGCCGCGGCGGGCTGCTCGCCCAGGGCACGCTCGGCCGCCATCCGGGCGATCTCCGGATGATTGTTCTTCTCCGAAAGGTGCGCCAGAATGAGGAACTCGGCACCTCCATCATAGTCGCCGGTAAGGAATTCTGCGAGTTTACAGTTGGAGAGATGGCCGACCCGGCTCATCACGCGCTGCTTCACGCTCCACGGATAGGGGCCGCCGCGCAGCATCTCGAGATCATGGTTCGACTCGATCATCAGCACGTGGCAACCGCGCAGGTGATCGCGAACGCTGGCGGGCATATAGCCCAGGTCCGTGCAGATGCCGACTTTGATGCCGTCGCACCGGAAGGTGAATCCCACCGGGTCCTCGGCGTCATGAGGGATGGTGAACGGCTTCACTGTGATGTCACCAATCTCGAAGGCGTGGCCGGAGTTGAATAGCTCCAGGCGATCGAGGGCGACGCGTTTCCCGGTGCTGTCGCGGGCAAATTTCTGATACGCCTGATAGGTCTCGCCGGTGATGTAGATGGGCACCTTCAGCCGCTTGGCCAGCACGCGCAGTCCACCAACGTGGTCGGTATGCTCGTGCGTAATAAGGATGGCATCGATTGCGGGCGAGTCTTGTCCGCACAACAGCAGGCGCCGCAGAAGTTCCTTGCAGGAGAGACCGGCGTCCACCAGCAGCCGTGTGCGGGAACTGGAGACGACCGTGCAGTTGCCTCCGCTTCCACTCGCCAGCACCGTGACCGACACAGCCATAATCGCGAGCATAACTTGAACATGGATTTCGCGATAGTAACAAAGTGGTTAACCGGGCAGTTGCCAGTAGTCAGTAGCCAGTTGCCAGTTGCCAGAAGCAGTGGTCAGCATTGAGGCGTCAGTTCTCCAGGTTGTCATCCCGACCGAGCGCCGCGGCGGGCGAGCGGAGGGACCTGCTGTTCGATCTTCTGTTCGCGAAATTATTCCCAACGGAGGATTCCTCTTCGTATTCCACAACCTCACACAGCATTTCAAACGAAATCTCTGCTGGGTTCCGCGCTGAACCTGATTAGACATTGACCGCGATTCGCCATCAATGTCTAAATTGATGTAGCGAGAGATGGCAACCACCGACTACAGTCTGGAACGCGGCCTGCCCGTCAGCATGGAGGCCGAGCGCTCGATCCTGGGCGCGATCCTGCTGGACAACTCGCTCTACGATCAAGCCGCCGAAAACCTCACGCCTGACGACTTTTCTCTGGACGCGCATCGCCGCGTCTATTCGCGCATGCGCGATTTGCAGGAGACCGGCCGTCCGGTGGACATGATCACGCTGGTTGAGGAGCTCGACCGCCGCAAAGAAGTGGAAGCCATCGGCGGGGTTGCGTACCTGTCGTCGCTGATCGATGGCGTGCCCGACCGGCCTTCGATCGAGCATTACGTACGTATTGTGCGCAACAAGGCGCTGCTGCGCGGCCTCATCAACCTGGCGCAGAACGCCATTGCCGAGGCCATCGAGCACTCCGACGAAGCCGAGGAGGTGCTGGGCCGCGCCGAGCAGGCCATCTTCCAGCTCTCGGAAAACCGCATTGGACAGGGGTTCATGAACATCCCGTCCATCATCAAAGGTTCGTTCGGCTCCCTGGAAGAGTTGTACGCCCGCGGCCAGGAAATTACCGGTCTGGCGACGCACTACACGCTGCTCGACAAGCTGACCAGCGGGCTTCAGCCTTCCGACCTGATCATCATTGCCGCGCGTCCCTCGATGGGCAAGACCGCGCTGGCCATGAACATCGCCGAGAACGCGGCGGTGCTCGACGGCAAAGTGGTGGGCGTGTTCTCGCTGGAAATGTCGCGCGAAGCGTTGCTGATGCGCATGTTGGCGTCCCACGCGCAGGTAGACTCGAAAGATTTGCGGCAGGGCTTCCTCACCAAGGACGATATGCGCAAGCTGACCCGCGCCACGGAGCAACTGTCACATTCCAAGCTGTTCATTGACGATTCGCCGGGCATCTCCGTGAGCGAGATGCGCGCCAAGGCGCGGCGGTTGCGCCAGACCGAGGGACTCGACTTGCTGATCGTGGATTATCTACAGCTCATGTCGGCAGTGCCCATCGGCGGCAAGCGCTTCGAGAACCGGACGCAGGAAGTTTCGGCCATCTCGCGCGGACTGAAGGCGCTGGCGAAGGAGTTGAAGGTTCCAGTGGTCGCGCTGTCGCAGTTGAGCCGCGCCCCCGAGAGCCGCGGCGGCGATCATCGGCCGCAACTTTCCGATTTGCGCGAATCGGGATCCATCGAGCAGGATGCCGATGTGGTCGCCTTCATCTTCCGCGAAGAGGTGTACAAGAAAGACGATCCCGATCTCGAGGGCATGGCCGAACTCATCGTCGCCAAACAACGCAACGGCCCCACCGACATGATCAAGATGGCGTTCGTCAAGCGGTACACGCGGTTTGAGAATCTGGCGAAAGAGGGCGAGTTTAATCAGTGAACTTCAACGTAGAGGATCGAGTTTATGCGTAATAGCCCAGACTTGACCCCGCACTTGTGCCAATTTTCGGTCGACGCGTACCGAAGGAATCCCGTTCGAGATGAAATCAAGGAATAGCAAACGCAACGTCCAGCAGCACTTTGTCACTGCCTCCTACTTAGCGGGTTTTACACTCGATGGAAGACGAGATTCCCAACTCTACGTCTACGAGCGAAACAGCGACAGAACATTCCGGACGGTTCCTGACAAGGTTGCCAAGCGGCGCAACTACTACAGCGTCCCGAAACGAGACGGCGGAACTGATGACGGGATAGATGAAATGCTAACGGCTCTCGAAGGGCAAGCGATGCCAGCCCTTCGTAAACTGCTACTAAAGGACTACAACCTTTCCACGTTCGAGCGAGCACTTCTGGCCTACCTGATTGCGTTTCAAGAATTCCGTACTCCTTGGGCCCGCTCGAATTTCCAGAAGCTGCAGTTGGAACTTAGTGAGCATCTATTTCACGCTTCCGCGAATGCGCCGGGATACATGGAGAGAGTCCTCCAGGAGCTCAAAGCTGAGGGCGAGTCGGATGGGTCGGTATCGGCGGATCAAATCCGTGACGCGCTGAAGGACCAAAGGATAAAGCTTGTGGCTCAACCACACGCCGGAATCGACTCGATGGTTTGGACAAGTCAGACAATTGGCAACGTTTATACACAAATGCTCTGGACCGTGCTTCACTCAAGGGAAAGAGAATTCCTTACTTCCGATACTCCGGTGGTTCGCCGTGACCCCGGATTCAAAGGAGGGTTTTACGGCGGCGGCCTGATGAGTCCTACAGCGCAAGTATGGTTTCCATTGTCCAAGTCAGCGTGCCTTGTCATTCGTCACGATGCGGACAAAAGGGAGAAATTCCATAAGCTTCTCGAAGCAGGAAAGGTGAAGGAGGCCGAAGTGCTTCGCGCTAAGCTCCCTCCAATTCGGGAAGCCGTAGTGCAGCGCGCGCTCGTCGATGCAGTCAACTTTCAAACCGTTGTGAATGCCGACAGATTTGTCTATTCACCATACGAATCCGCTGACATTCTAAAACTCTTCAGGGGCGAATCCCAAAACTTCCGTATCGCATTTTCGTAGCGCTTCGCAAAGAAGGCCGAGCGGAGTGGTTAGCATGAGTGCAGGGCGTCGGGCACCATGCATTAGCTGCCATGGCCGGGTGCCCCACCCAAGCTTCTTTTGCTTGGGTGGGAGTGCTGCAATACGAATCCATTTCCACCATCACGGTCACGAGCGTGAACGTGAGAAAAACAGTATCGCTCATCACGGCTGTGCGGTGGTTGCCGCTCTCGCCTGGAGATTTGTCGCAAGAAACTTCGGCCCGTCGTGCGGACTTAGCCAGTTTTTTACTCCCCGCTGGGGCGCGGAGTCTGCGAGGTGCTCTTCGGCAGCTCCGGGGGCTTGATGTAGCTCATCGGTACCTGTCCCGTCAGCGAATCCATCCAGATTTCAATCGACTTCACCTGGGCGTCAGTGAGTGTTACTCCACGCTGGTGAACCGCCATGTTGCGGATCGCCTGGTCCAGCGTCGGAACCGAACCGTCATGGAAGTATGGTCCCGTCTTTTTGATGTTCCGCAGCGAGGGGACCTTGAAGACCATCTTGTCGTTCTCCTCCTTGGTCACCTGGTAGAGTCCCTGATCGGTTTGGTCGAGCCACGGTTTCACAACGCCGAGCTTCTGGTACGACGCTCCACCCACATACGGACCGTAGTGGCACCATTGACAGCCGGTTGCGGCAAATGTGTTGAATCCCGATTTTTCGGCGTCCGTCAGGGCCGACTGGTCGCCTTCGATGAAGGCATCCCACCGCGACGGAGTCACCAGTCCGCGCTCGAAGGCTCCAATCGCCAACGCCATATTATTGTAGGTAACCGGATCCTTGTCTTTGGGGAAAGCTGCCTGGAAAAGCGCACCGTACTCCGGCATAGACTTGATCACTTGCACAGCCGCGGCGTTAGAGGGCATCGCCATCTCAACTGGGTTGGTGATCGGACCTTTCGCCTGCTCCTCGACGGTGGGAGCCCGGCCATCCCAGAACTGCACAAAGTGCCCCGCAGCGTTGTACACGGTAGGCGCATTGCGGCTCCCCTTCTGGTTCTTGTGGCCGGTCGACACGCGCTCGGATTCCGCGCCATAGGCATCAAGCGGATGACAGGTATTACAGGAAATCTTCTGGCTGGCTGACAGTCGGGGATCGTAGTAAAGCACTCTCCCCAATTTCACTTTCGCATCCGTAACGACATTGTCGGGCGAGTTCATCACCGCAGGAAGCGGAGCGAAGAGTTTCAATGCCTCGACGTTAATCTGTACCTTCCCGGATTCTGACAGCAGATAGGTGACAGAAATGAGGACGAGAGTGAGCATTAAAGCGAACCATCTGACCTGGCGTGAACTTGTATTAGACATATGCGCCTCCTCGAGTTATGCGGAGCCAACGGCAGACAACGGGCTGGACAGTCTTAATGTTCTATATAGTCGGATGGACCAGAACCCTCAAGGACGCACATCACGTCGCCAAGTGATCGTCCGGCAGCTTCGGCTCTTACCTATACGGAGCAGCCCGGGAGTGTGCCTGGTCGTTTATCTCGGCGATAACGCGGTCGCGTATCGGCGGTTGCGGTTGGGTCTCGCCAGAATCCGTCGTCGGCAGTGTGGCTGAAGTCGCGGAGGTCCGCAACACAATGTATTCGCCCGGAACCAGACCGGCGGGTACTATGCCTTTGCGGCCGGTGCATCGGGAGCGGGGTTCACGAGCGCTTTGAATCGGGGATGATCGCCGGGTGCCCCACCCAAGCTTCTTTTGCTTGGGTGGGGCAGTTCCGTAATTTTCATGCGTGAGGGCATTCCTATGCACTCACACTTGCGTCCTGTCCAATCCGAGTCGATCTGCGCCAATGCGTCAAACTTATCGACATCGTTTCAATGCCCGGGCCGTGAACGGAATCTACACCTAAACACAGCTCCAGTGCTGCGACATGAAAACAAAATCCTTCGGGATGCTAGCCTGGGCCACCCGGCCTCCGTTGGAGTATGAAGGCCGGGTCAGTCCGATCCGACCCTTTTGCAAGCTGCGACCAGCTATATGGATGTGTTGCCGAGGCCGTTCCCCCACAAGAACTGCTGATGACGACAGCGGAACGGCTAGCAGTCCGGCAATTACTCGCCGCCCTTACGGCGGAGGGAGTGGTCTACGCCCGCAATGACCTGCGCGATTAGTTTGTGACCTGACTGGCTGGGATGCACGTCGCATGTTGGCGGGCTAGTCGGCGGGTTACTAGCATTCAGCAAACCAGCGACGCAAGTGTTACCCGCCGCGAACGGATTCGAAACCGCAGCCTGGAACGCCGAAAACACGTCGGCTACGACGGCGCCGTAGGCAGGCGCTGGTGCGCTAATCGCCTGGTTCAACCCAACTGTCAGCGCGGTCACAAATTGGTTCGAGTAGTCGAGCGAGTAGTAATTGACGATTACAATGGCGCCGTTGTATCCCGTGGCGCGAAGACCGGCGAGGATGGTCTGCATGTTGGCCGCTGCTGTGGCAAATACCTGCGGGGCACCGTTCTCGATGCACGTCGGATCGCCATTGCACTCCTGCTCCAGCAGGAACACGTCGTTCGCGCCGAGGTTGATCGTCACCAGCGCCGTATCGCTATGACGCTGCAGGAAACCTGTGGCGAAAGCCAGTTGCGTGGACTTGGCAGAGCCGTAAACAACGTGCAGGGGAAAGTGCGCGCGATAAGGGCGGCATCCGTTATCGGGCCCGGTCGATGAGATAAAGCTGCTGGTCGTCTCACCCGGACAGCCCGCGTCCACCACGTTCAAGCTCAAGGTTAAGCCGTCGTAATCTGCGTATCCTACAAAGTTTGTGGGATAGAAATATTCGTACCCCGCCTGGTCTATATACCCGAATGCCACGCTGTCCCCAAGCGCAAGGTAATCGTTGGAACTGCCAGCGGGGTCCTTTGCCGAAGCGGATCCGAGCGCAAAAAGGGCGATCATCAGAAAGATACTGAAAATCCTGTGTACTTTCATCACTGCCTCCTTGGGAGGGAAGATTAGTCGGGCAAGGATAACAGAAGACCGAACGCAACGGCCCATGGGCGAGGAAACTATCCCGATCAGTGCAGACGGTCAACGATTATCTTCTGCGTATGCTCGGATAAAAGCTGTAGCCATCAGGGGAGCATTAGGAGAATGTTGGCCGCAGTCGTTACGTCCGTAACAAAAAATGGATCTCTCCGCGGAGGTGTCAGCGAGCACGCATGCAAGGTGCGGGTGGATTAGCAGGTCGATGGTCGGCAATCCGCAAATTGGGAACTTCGGGCCGGAATGCCCCCTCAGTGTCCGACAACTGGCGACTCGTCGGCGCTGTCTGTAAGGTCGAGTTCAAACCATTGCAGCCTTATGACGGTTCAGGCCCATCAAGCGAATTGAGTGGGCCGTAGACGCAAAAAGCGCCTTCCCGCTCAACCCGCACTGAGCGCCATTCAGCGCACAGAGCTGCGTCTTCATTGGGTTGCGCGCGACCACGCCCCATTCGGGTCTGTATAGTTTGTACAGATGCGAGAACGTTACCGCCGCTGGATGCACGACTGGGAAGATCGAATGACCACCCGCGACAACAATCGCGTGGTGCGGCCGTTCGAGTGGGGCCCGGAATGGGCGAGCCGTTGGCCATCCCTGGAGAGCTTCCCTCCGCCGCAGGACCAGAGCGACAAAGCCGCGATGCTGGCTTACTGGTCGGCGGCCAACGACCACATCGTCGCCAACAGCGATCAGTTCTACGCCTACAAGGTCCCATCGGATTTCCGGCTGGAGAAGCGCAAGGTCGAACTCTTCCACACCGGCAGTGACGCTCCGAAGAAGCAGCCGAAAGACGAACTGGGGACTTTCCTGCGCTTCACCTCGCCCGTGGAGTCGCCCTATCCCGAGAACAATTGCATGAACGCGCGCTGGTTTCCGGCGCGGGGGCGGCGCGCGGTGATCGTGATTCCGCAGTGGAACGCCGACGGCGTAAGCCAGAACGCACTGTGCCGCATTTTCAATTTGCTGGGCATTTCCGCGTTACGCATGAGCATGCCGTACCACGACATCCGCCGCCCGGCGGGACTGACGCGCGCCGACTACGCGGTTTCCGCCAACATTGGGCGCACTATTGACGCCACGCGGCAGGGCATCATCGATATTCGTTGCTGCCTCGACTGGCTACAACAGCGCGGCTACACGCGACTGGGCCTGGTGGGTACCAGCCTGGGCTCCTGTTACGCATTTATCGCGGCGGCTCACGATGCGCGTATCAGCGTCAATGTCTTCAACCACGCTTCGACGTCATTTGGCGATGTGACCTGGACGGGACAATCGACTCGCCACATCCGGCAGGGAATTGAGAGCGTGCTGACGCAGGACGAACTGCGCCAGGTCTGGCTGTCGATCAGTCCGATCGTGTACTTCGACAAGTTTGAGCGCTGGCCGAAAAAGTCGCTCATGATCTACGGCCGCTACGACCTGACGTTCCTGCCAGAATTTTCCGCCCAAGCGGCGGGCGAATTCCTGCGCCGCGGGCTCGACACCACCATCAAGGCGCTGCCCTGCGGACACTACTCCCTCGGCGAGAGCCCCTATAAGTACATGGACGCGTGGCACATCTCGCGCTTCCTGGCGAAGGCGTTTGCGGGATAGGGTGATTCTTCACCATGGAGAACACGGAGCGGAGGGAGAAGGGCATTAATCAGAAGACCACAGAGACACAGAGGCACAGAGAAATAATCAAGAGTAAGAACTTTGATCTTTAATTCTTTCCGTGTCTCTCTCCGCGGCCCTGTGCCTCTGCGGTCCATTTTTCAGCGTGACCTTCATTCCTGTCTCGTTTTCCCGTGCTCTCCGTGTCCTCCGTGGTGAATGGGCCTTTCCGCATCGTGAATAACACCCCTGCGCGCTACAATGTTTGCGATGAGAATTGCACTGGGATCGGACCACGCCGGCTTTGAGCTGAAAGAGAAGATCAAGCAGAAGCTCACCGCGCAGGGCGTCGCAGTTGACGATCGCGGCACTGACTCGACTGCGTCGTGCGACTATCCCGACTTCGCGCGCGCTGTCGC
>Ga0208587_1000314_pt1 | contig 26951 bp, 23 predicted proteins | sample NGESurdeep092012_7_FD_184472 | JGI IMG/M metagenome (GOLD analysis project Ga0208587, IMG submission 184472) | Arctic peat soil microbial communities from Barrow, Alaska - NGEE Surface sample 210 deep-092012 (SPAdes) | ecosystem: Environmental > Terrestrial > Soil > Wetlands > Peat ...
TCAGAACTATCGTTCCACTCGCGCTAGATACAGGGCCGCGTCCTCGTTGCGAAGCGGATCCCATTCTGCGCCGTGCAGCCCGATCGGGCACCACTCGATATACCCATTCCCATGGACCAATTGCTGTTGTTCGACGACTGACTGGGCACGGACGGTCTACACAAATTGCGCGTGATGCGCGTCGAGAAAATGTCCATTCTCCCTGCTACGACGATGGCGGCCAACACGTCTGGCGAATGGTCTTGCCGCGAACCCGTTGCAGCGCTTCAACTTCTAACCGGACACTACTGACGTCGAGTGAGGTTTCCAGTAGCGGCATCAGTCGATCGGACGTCGTGCAGCGAGACGGCGAGTGTCGTCGGGGAGCCCGTCCTCGAAGAGCATTCCTGCCGGTCCCTCTGCCAGCCCCATCTCCTCGCTGAGCGCGCGTAACCCGAGCGCGAGCGCGCGGAGGCGTGCGGGCGGCAGGCGATCGAGTCCCGCCATGAGCAGGGCGGTGGGCGGCAGCGGTGCGCGTTTGAGCTTCGCGCGTCCGGTCTTGGTGATCGCGATGGCCGCACGCCGGCGGTCCTCGGAGGATCTCTGCCGTGTTACCAACCTACCGACGAGCAAACGGTCCACGACCGCTGACACCGATGTGCGGTCGGTCATCGTGCGCTCGGCAAGGTCGGAGAGCGAGGCCGCCTCCCCATCCTCCAACGCTCGCAACACGAAGAGCTGCGCCGCGCTCACGCCGGCCGACACCTGCGTCTGTCGCGCCGCGAGGCGCAGTGCGCGGAGGATGCGTCGAATCGCGTCGAGCGATATCGCTTTCTCGCCGCTGCGTGTCTTGGGGTGGTGAGCAGCGCGACGTGGGTCGCGCGTAGCCGGCAAATCCGTCGTCGTCACGGTAGATCAGGTGGGAGTCCCCCAGAAATATGCGGCGCGCCTCGAGCCTGCGAATGCTGCGCGATCGGCAAGGGCCTGCGCATGTGAGCGCGTGGACTGCGCGTCCGCGACCAGACGCATGATGCCCGCAAGCGCCGTGCGCTCTCCCGTCCCGGTGACCTCCACGCGCAGCGACCCCGCGCCGTTGACCGTGCCGGCAATCACGCGAGCGTTCACCGTCTTCTTCACCGGCAGTGACTCGCCGGTGATCATTGCCTCGTTCACCTCGCTCGTCCCATCGCGAACGGTGCCGTCAGCCGGAACGCTCGCGCCCGGACGAATGAGCACGACGTCCTTCTCCTTGAGCGCCGAGATCGGGACGTCTTCGGTGCCGTCGCCGACAATGCGTACAGCCGTGGCTGGCAGCAGCTTCGCGAGTTCCTTCACCGCGCCCTGGGCCTGCGAGATGGACTTCATCTCGATCCAGTGGCCGAGGATCATGATGGTGACGAGGGTCGCCAGCTCCCACCACAGGTCCATGCCCGGGAAGCCGAAGGTCACCGCGAGACTGAAAAGGAACGCGACGGTGATTGCGAGCGAGATCAGCGTCATCATGCCGGGGCGTCGATCGGCAAGCTCGCTGCGCGCGCCCTGGATGAACACCCAGCCGCCGTACGCGAACACGAGCGTGCCGAAGAGCGCCGGGATATATCGGGAGCCGGGGAACTCAGGCATGGTGTAGTGGAGCCACTGCTGGAGCGTCGGGGACCAGAGGAGCGTCGGGATGCTCAGCGCGAGCGTGCCCCAGAATTTCTTTCTGAACATCTCGACGCTGTGGCCCGCATGCCTGTCGTGTCCAGCTTGGGCGTCGTGCGGGCCGTGCGACCGCTGGTCGTGCCCCGCCTCCGTCGTTGGCGGATTGCTCACGTCGGCGTGACCGTCGTGGTGCATCGAACCATGGGTCTCGTGTTCTGCCATGCTGGGCATCCTGGTGTAGCACGAATGGAGGCACATCCCGTCAAAGGCGCGCCGGCCACCATGCGGTCGATCGTGCGGGTGTGCAAATAGACGACGAGTCGGACGCTAGACGATGGCCGGAGACGGTTACTCCGGCCCAGCGTGCACATTTCAGAGAGGCTTCGCAGAACAACGCGCGCCGTTTCGGCGACTGTATGGCAATATTCGAGCGCACCTCAGCGTTCGACGGCGATGCCGCCGAGCCGCGCTGGCCCCGATGCGTAGACCTTCGAGGGTGGAACTGCATCGCTTCGGAGTGCTCGTGCGTATAGCATGCGTCGTCACCCCACTCGCACTCGCTCATGCTCTTTGAAGTCCTTCAAATCGCCCTTGCGTCCCTGCGGGCGAACAAGCTGCGCTCGGCCCTGACCATGCTCGGCATCATCATCGGCATCGGGTCCGTGATCGCCATGGTCGCCCTGGGTACCGGCGCGCAGCAGTCGGTCAAGGAGCGCATCGCCAAGCTCGGGACCACGCTCCTCCAGGTGAACGCGCGACGCATCGCACAGGGTGGCGTGCAACTCGAGGTCGCCAAGCGCATGACGATGGACGACGTGAAGCTGCTCGAGGAGCGCGCCACCAAACTGACCGCGATTCAGCCGCAGCAGGATGCGCATCTGATGGTGCAGTGGGACCGCCAGAATTCATTCAGTTCCGTCACCGGCACCACGTCGAACTTTCTCGAGGTTCGCAAGTACACCCTCGCGGCCGGCCGGATGTTCACGAGCCAGGAGGACGCCAGTCGCCGTCGCGTGACCGTTCTCGGCGCCACGCCGCTCGCCAATCTCGGTGTCACCGATCCGTCCGCGATCATCGGAGAGCTGGTCCGCATTCGCGGACTGCAGTTCGAAGTGATCGGCGTGCTCGCGCCCAAAGGGCAGGTCAGTGGCGGCGACCCGGATGACCAGGTGCTCATCCCCTTCGAGACCGGCCGCTGGCGCGTCTTCGGCACCGACCGGTTGAACGACATCAATCTGCTCGCGATGAGCGAGGACAGCGTCAACGCGGCAATGGAGGAAGTTGCGTCGATCATGCGTCGCTCGCATCGGTTGCGGCCCGGCATGCCGGACGACTTCACCATCCGCAACCAGTCCGACTTCCTCAACACCCTCGGCGCGACCACGGAGGTGTTCACGTATCTCCTGTCGGGCATCGCGGCGGTGAGCCTGCTCGTCGGCGGCATTGGGATCATGAACATCATGCTCGTCTCCGTCACCGAGCGCACCCGCGAAATCGGGATCCGCAAGGCGCTCGGCGCCACCCGCTTCACGATCCTGCTGCAGTTCCTCGCCGAGGCGGTTGCCCTCTGCCTCCTGGGTGGCTTGATCGGAGTCGGCGTTGGCACGGCGGCGGCGTGGATCCTGCGCACGTCGTTCGGCTGGAACACCGTGATCGTGCCGTCGTCGATCGTGATCGCCTTCGTGTTCTCGGGTGCCGTCGGAGTGCTGTTCGGCGTGTGGCCGGCGCGTCGCGCGGCAAAGCTGGATCCAATCGTGGCGCTGCGGTACGAATAGCGAGCGCAGCGATGCGGGCCGAATAGCGAGCGCAGCGAGCGGGCCGACGCATCTCCGACAGTCATCTTGTCTTGTCGGACATTTCGTCCTACTTTGTGAATCCCTCCTTCACAGAGCTTGCTCTGGTTACGATTCCGACTCGCGACGATCCGGCGCGAGTGGCACCGCCTCCTGATTCTTCGCCCTCAGCGCGCAGCGGCGGCGACCGCCCGTTGCTGCACGCTGTCGCGCAAATAGCGGCCGCTCTCGCCACGGGTGACGCGCCGGCCGAGGTGCTTCCCGGCGTGCTCGAGCGGGTCGCGGACGCGGTCGAGGCGTCCAGCGTCTCCCTCTGGCTGGGCGGCGAAGGAGAGCTTCGCTGCGAGGCGCGCGTTGGCGGCGCGGTCCCCAGCGCCACGCTGCTCCGCGCGCAACTGGCGAATCCCACGCCCGACGGACCAGGCTTCGTCGTCGTTCGTCTCGACGCGGCGCATCGTCAGCTCGGTGCCCTCGTTCTCACCCCGACCGGCACGCTGAGTCCCGATCAACACACCTTCCTGGCGACGATCGCCGACATCCTCGCTCCGGTGCTTCGGCAGGCCGCGTACGCCCAGCGGCTCGAGAGCGAGGTGATCGAGCGGACGCGCCAGATCGACCGCGAGCGCCGCGTGACGGAGCACATCATCGATTCACTGCCCGTGGGGCTCTACGTCATCGATCGCGACTACCGGATTTCCGTCTGGAACCGCAAGCGCGAGACGGGTATGCAAGGTGTGTCGCGCGAGGAAGCCATCGGGCGCACGATCTTCGAGATCCTGCATCGCCAGCCGGCCACCGTGCTGCGCCGCGAGTTCGACGAAGTGTTCGCGACCGGCCGCCTCCAGATCTTCCAGATGGAATCGATGGCGACCGGCGAGCTGCGCACCTATCGCCTCTCGAAGATTCCGATGCGGCTGGACGACGGACCGGTCACGCACGTGATCACCATCGGCGAGGACGTCACCGAATGGCGCTCGGCGCAGGACCGGTTCTCGCAGGCGGAAAAGCTGGCCGCCATCGGCACGCTCACCGCGGGCGTCATGCACGAGATCAACAATCCGTTGGCGACGATCGCCGCCTGCGCCGAAGAACTCGAGCTGTCGAACGAGCAGGCGGCACCCCGGATACTCGATGGGTTGCGGCTCATCCAGAGTGAAGTGCAGCGGTGCAAGGGCATCATCGACTCGCTGCTGGACTTCAGCCGGCCGAAGTCGGGCGAGAAGACGCTCGTCAACGTGAATGACGCGATCGAGCGCACGTTGTACGTCCTCCAGTATCACACGCGCTTCAAGAAGCTCTCGGTCCAGGTGGAGCTCGACCGGACGCTCAGCGCCGTCGTGCGAGCGAGCGCCGAGCAGTTGATGCAGGTGTTCATGGCGCTGCTCATCAACGCCATGGATGCGATGAAGGACCGCGGCACCGTCACCCTTCGCACGCGCTGGGGCGACGACGCCCAGTCGGTCGTGGCGGAGATCATCGATCAGGGCGAGGGCATTCGGCGGGCCGATCTGCCCAAGATCTTCGAGCCCTTCTTCACGACGAAACCGCCTGGCCGGGGAACAGGGCTGGGCCTGTCCATCTGCTACGCGATCATCGCGGAGCACGATGGGCGCATCGAAGTCGATAGCGCTCCCGGCGAAGGCAGCGTGTTCCGCATCATCCTCCCGCGAGCTGACGAGACCGAGGACAAGGCGTGAGTGAGTCGAAAATCAAGGTGTTGGTGGCCGAGGATGAAGCGCATCTCGGCCAGATCCTGTCGAACTTTCTGGCCGGGCGCGGATACGCCGTGCAGACGGTGACCGATGGCCGCGCCGCGCTCGAGGCGCTGCGCGCGGAAGCGTACGACGTCGCGCTCCTCGACATCGTCATGCCGGAGCTGGATGGGCTCGAGGTACTGAAGCAGGTGCGCGCCGACGTCGATCCGCCCGAGGTGATCATCATCACCGGCAACGGCACGATCGAGACGGCGATCAGCGCGATGAGGCTCGGCGCCTACGACTACATGGCGAAGCCATACCGCATGGCGGAGATCGACGTCCTCGTGCGACGTGCATGGGAGAAGCGCCGGCTCGCGCGCGAGCACGTGTTGCTGCAGGCGCAGCTCGAGCGCGCTGGTGGCGCAACCGAGATCGTCACGCAGTATGCACCGTTGCAAGCGGTGCTCGACGTCGTGGCCAAGGTGGCGCCGAGTGACAGCGCGGTGCTCATCACGGGCGAGTCGGGAACGGGGAAGGAGCTGGTCGCGCACATGCTGCATCGCCTGAGCGAGCGCACCGGACCCTTCGTCGACGTGAGCTGCGCGTCGCTCAGCGAGGGAATGCTCGAGAGCGAGCTGTTCGGTCACGAGCGCGGCGCATTCGCCGGCGCGGACGAGCGCAAGCTCGGGCTCATGGAGCTCGCCGCGGGAGGCACGCTCTTTCTCGACGTGATCGGCGATCTCTCGCTCAAGTTGCAGAGCAAGCTGCTGCGCGCGCTGGACCAGCGCAGCTTCTATCGCGTCGGCGGAACGCAGAAGGTCGAGGTCGACGTACGCATTCTCGCCGCGTCCAGCCGCGATCTCGTGCAGCGCGCCGGCGAAGGGCTCTTCCGCGACGATCTGCTCTATCGCATCAACACGATCGAGGTCAAGCTGCCCCCGCTGCGCGAGCGCGCCGTGGACATTCCGCTCCTCGCGCGGCAGTTCCTGCGCCAGTACGGAAAGGCGCATCCCCCCACGCTGACCGTTGACGCGCTCGACGTACTCACCCGATATCCCTGGCCGGGCAACGTGCGCGAGCTTCGCAATGTGATCGAGCGCGTCGTGCTCCTTACGCACGGTCCGCAGATTCGCGCGAGCGATCTGCCGCTGCAGATGCCGGGAGTCGGCACCCCAACGGTGTCCTCGCCCGCCATCTCGCTCGCGGAGCTCGAGCGCCGGCACATCGAGTCGGTGCTGCTCGACACGAACTGGCACCAGGGTCGTGCCGCCTCGGCGCTGGGGATCAGCTCCAAGACCCTCTACCGCAAGATCCGCGAATACGGATTCGTACGCCCGAACGGAGTGGAGTAGCTCGATGCGGATTCTCGTGATCGAGGACGATCCGACCGTCGGCCAGTACGTCAAGCGTGGTCTCGAGGAGCATCGGTGGGCGGTGGACCTCGCGACCGATGGCGAAGAGGGAGAGCGGCTCGCGAGCTCGGAGGCCTACGACCTCATCGTGCTCGACATGCGGTTGCCCGGCAAGAGCGGCCTCGACGTGCTCCAGACGTTGCGCGCGAAGGGATTCGAGCGGCCGGTGCTCGTGCTCACCGCGCAGGACGCGGTGGACGCGAAGGTCGTGACCCTGCGTGCGGGAGCTGACGACTACGTCACAAAGCCCTTCGCGTTCGAGGAATTGCTCGCACGCGTCGAGGCGCTCGCACGCCGGCCGCGCTCGCTCGCGTCGCAGACGCTCACCGTCGGCGATCTCGTGATCGATCAGACGACGCGCGAGGTGCGGCGCGCCGGTGAGCTCATCGAGTTGACGCCCAAGGAATACACGGTGCTCGAGTATCTCTCGCGCCACCAGGGCCGCGTGATGAGTCGCACGCTCATCACCGAATACGCGTGGGGATATCACTTCGATCCGGGCACGAACATCGTGGACGTGGTGATCAACCACCTGCGCAAGAAGATCGACGCGAAACACGACCGGAAGCTGATCACCACGGTGCGCGGCGTCGGCTACGTGCTGAAGGAGTAGCGGTCGACGAATGGCCACGCTGCGCGCGCGACTCACCGTGGCCTATGGCCTGGCGCTCGTGGGCAACACGATCCTCTTTGCCGGCGCGCTGTACTTCGCGCACAACGCCCGCGGACTGCAGCTCCGGCAGCTCGGACGGGTGGCGAGCGACCAGGGCGACCGCACGCTCTTCCTCATTCGCGCCGCCGCGCGAGAGGGACGGACGCTCACCGAGCGGCGACCGTGCGGCGAGCCGCGCGATCGCCTCTGCGTCTTCGCCACCGCCGATCTCGTCGACCTGCTCGATCGGGTGCCCGGCTACTATCTCGTGTACGATCGCGACGATCGGCAGATCTACAGCTCCGTCGGAATTCGCCAGCTGTCGGACGAGGACCGGCTCGCCATCGATCGCGCCGCAGTCCGGCTCATGCCTGATGGCGAAGCGACCGAGGTCCCGGTGACCGAAAAGAATTTCGGTGGCGCTCTCCTGCTGGCCGCGCGGCCCGATTCCGCGCTCAGGTTCATCACTCGCGTCGTGGCCGGCGTCCCGACGACGCTTCTCGAGCTGACGCCGAGCGTGCTGATCGGCACGATGATCGTCGTGTTTCCCTTCCTGATTCTCGCGTCCATCGGCGTGTCATACGCCATCGCCGGCCAGGCGATCGAGCCGATCGAGCGCATCATCAATGAAGTGGAAGCGATCACAGACGGCCGGTCGCTCCACCGCCGCCTACCCTCCAACCTCGGCAGCGAGGAGGTGTCGCGGCTCGGCACCACGTTGAACGCGATGATGGGGCGCCTGGAAGCGTCGTTCGGGGCGCTGCGGCAGTTCACCGCCGACGCGTCTCACGAGTTGAAGACTCCGTTGACCGTCCTGCGTGCCGACGTCGAGCGGGCGATGCATCCCAACGCCGCGGGGAATGAGGCGATGCAGGCGCTCGAGGAGGCGCTGCAGGAGACCGCGCGCATGGCCGATCTGGTAGATAGCCTGCTCACACTCGCTCGCGCCGACGAGGGACGGTTCGATCTGCACCGCGAGCCCGTCGCCCTCGGGCCGCTCGTGCGCGACGTGTACGAGACCGCCGTCATCCTCGGCGAGCACGCGGGGCAGCGCGTATCGCTCAGCGTGCTCGAGGAGGGGATGGTGAATGGCGACGCGCCACGGCTGCGGCAGCTCTTTCTCAACCTGATCACCAACGCCATCAAGTACACGCCGCGCGGTGGGAGCGTGGAGCTCTCGCTGAGCCGGCTGCTCGGCGACGAGATCGCCTTCACGGTGCGCGATTCGGGGGTTGGCATCTCGGCGGGCGATCTTCCGTATGTCTTCGACCGCTTCTGGCGCGCCGATCGTGCGCGCTCTCGAGGCAGCGAGCGAACCGGCTTCGGCCTGGGGCTCGCCATCAGCCAGTGGATCGCGCAGGCGCACGGCGGACGCGTCACGGCGCAGTCACGACTCGGCCGCGGCTCGGTGTTCACCGTCGTCCTCCCAGTGCTCGTGCGCGACGGGGCCGAGGACCGCGAGACATCGCGTGAAGGGCGCGACATCTCCAACTAACTGCGTCTTCACGAAATCTTAATCCGCTAGTGGTTCCGCTCCTCCCGCGTCGCGGTAATTTGCGTTGTGGAAGTGAAGTATCCCGTCCTTTAGCCAAGGTAGGTTCGCGAGGACATGTTCAACAATCTGCTAGAGTCCAAGCCGAAGAAGCAGCGCACCACGGGAGGCCTCATCTTCAGTGGCATCCTGCACGCGGTGCTCGGCACGGCTGCCGTGTACGGCACGCTGCAGGCGAAAGAGAGGTTGGAAAAGCCGAAGGCGGAGAAGGTCGAGTTCGTCGACATGAAGAAGAAGGAACCGCCTCCGCCCAAGGAAGAGGTGAAGCCCATTCCGAAGCAGGCCGTGGTCGCGCCGCCTCCGCCGAAGGGCTTCCAGGTGCTGACGGCCCCGATCAAGGTGCCCGATGTGCTTCCCGACATCGACCTGTCAAAGCGGGTCACGGACGAGGCTGACTTCACTGGAAAGGGAGTTGCCGGTGGTGTCGCCAAGGGCGTCGTCGGTGGAACGGGCCCCGTCAACACCGATCAGCCCTACTTCGAGTTCCAGGTCGAGAAGCAGGTCCAGCAGATCCCCGGCACGGGAAATCTGCGCTATCCTGACATGCTCCGCTCCGCGAACGTGGAGGGCGAAGTGCTCGCCCAGTTCGTCGTCGATGAGAATGGGCGCTTCGAGCCGGGAACCTTCAAGGTCATCAAGTCCAGCCACGACCTGTTCACGCAGGCCGTGAAAAATGCCCTGCCGAACATGCGCTTCTATGCTGCGGAAATCGGCGGAAGGAAAGTCAAGCAGCTCGTCCAGCAACCGTTCACTTTCTCGCTCACCAAGGGCGAATAACCTTTCCGGAGACTTAGAATGGATCTCTCGTTGATGGACATGTGGAACAGCATGGGCAGCTTCGCCAAAGGCATTGTTTTCGTCCTGGCGATCATGTCCATCTATTCGCTCACTGTCATGGTCTCCAAGTGGTGGAGCCTTCGGAGAGCGCAGAAGGAAACGATCAAGTTCGCTCCTGAGTTCTCGCAGTTCCTCGAAGAGGACAACCTCACGGAAGCGATCAAGCTGGCCGAGAGCTACAAGAAGTCGCATGTCGCCCTCGTGCTCGGCGGCGCACTCAGCGAAGTGAAGCCGCTCATTCAGGACGGGTCGGTCACGGTCTCCGACATCAACTCGGCGGAGCGCGCGGTCGAGCGCAACATGCTCCTCGAGATCACGAACCTGAAGCGCGGCCTCGCCGTGCTCGCCACGGTCGGCGCCACGGCACCGTTCGTCGGCCTGCTCGGTACCACGATCGGAATCATCAATGCCTTCCAGGGCATGTCGAAGTCCGGCTCGGGCGGTCTGGCCGCCATCGGCGGCGGTATCTCCGAGGCGCTGGCCACCACGGCGCTCGGACTCCTCGTCGCCATTCCGGCGGTGTGGGGCTACAACTACTTCCAGACGAAGATCGACAACCTCACGGTTGAGATGACCTACGTCTCGAAGGAGATGATCGACTATCTCATCAAGGGCGTCTCGGGCGAGTTCGGCCGGTCGCGCTTCACCCGCGAGTTCAACGCGTCGTCGGGCGCCAACGCGCCGCTGACCTGATCGCGGTCATCCAGTGAGGAGGTAGTCCACATGTCCATGTCCACAAAGGGCGGGACGGGCGGAAGCGTCAAGGCAGAACCGAACGTGACACCGATGATCGACGTCATGCTCGTGCTGCTCATCATCTTCATGGTGGTGACGCCCGCCCTGCTCGCCGGATTCAACGCGATTCCGCCCCAGGGGCAGAACCTGAAGGATCATCCGGAAGACGCGGAGACCGATCAGGTGCTCGGCATCGACCGCGATGGGAATTACTACCTGAACAAGAAGCCCATCGCGAAGACGGCGATCGAAGCAGAGATCAAGCGCATCTACGAGAACCGGACAGCCGACAAGGTGATGTACCTCAAGGCCGACAAGGAGCTCATGTACTCGAAGGTCATCGACGCCACCGATATGGCGGCGAAGAACGGTGTGCGCGTCGTCGGGCTCATCGGCGAGCAGAAGAGCGGAGTCTTCTCTACGGTCGCTGGCGACACGAAGGCACCACCTCCCCGGAAACCGTAAGGAGCCCGCAATGGCATTCACCTCAGGTGGTAGCGGCGGGCTCACGAACGAGATCAACGTCACGCCGATGATCGACGTGTTGCTCGTGCTCCTCATCATCTTCATGGCGGCGATCCCGACCATGCGGAAGACGGTGGACGTGCAGCTCCCGGACCCGACCCCGGCGCTCGCGCCACCGGGTGCCCAGTCGAATCAGATCGTGCTGGAAGTCACGCCCACCGAATACATGATCAACTCCGAGAAGGTTGACGAGGATCGCCTCGGCTCCCGCTTGAAGGAGATCTACGCTCCGCGTCCTGAAAAGGTCCTCTTCGTGAAGGGCGCGCTCGACGTGAAGTATGAGAAGGTCGTCCATGCGATGGACGTGGCGCGAGGGTCCGGCGTGTTGGTCATCGGCATTCCGCCGAAGGACACCCCCGGCTCCACGAAGTAATCGATCGGGCGAATCGTCCCGCTCGGCAGATTCTTATACGGCGGACGAACCTTTCGAGGGTCGTCCGCCGTATAACGTTTGGATCCAGTGTCGTAGCGCAACCGAAAGACCTGCATTTTCAGTCCCCCGCACTCATGACCTTTCCGGAAGACTTAGGAACGCATGATCCGCCAGCACGCCCGGCGTATCGTGTCCCCATCGGGCTCCCGCTGCGCGACGAGGGACGCCGTCAGGGCGCGATCGTCTCCGTGCTCGTGCACGCGGCAATCATTGCCTTGCTCCTGATGCCGATCATGTTCGCGCGCACAGTGATCACGCGCATCGACCAGGGCGCGGGCGGGGCAGGGCCCGCCGGGGGCGGCGGTGGCGGGAAAGGGGGAGGGGGCATCACCGGGGCACGTGAGACGCTTCGGTTCGTGCGCGTCGTCCAGGATCCCGTTCCCACTCCGGCGACGCTGCCCCCGGTTCCCCCGCCGGTGGTGCCAAAGATTCAGCCACCCGTGCCGTTGGTGACTCCGCCCGTACAGCCGGCGGTCAAGACGCGCGAGGACGCGGCCGTACCCGCATTTGTCACGACGGTCGCGTCCACCGGGAAAGGTCCCGGAACCGGGCGCGACGGCACGACGGGCAACGGGCCAGGCAGTGGCGGTGGGGTCGGCTCGGGAATCGGGGGAGGCCGAGGTTCGGGCAACGGCCCTGGAACCGGTGGTGGCACGCAGGTGAACTATCCGCCGTCCGCCATCGAGATCTTTCTCCCCCCGCTCCCTGTTCCGGCCAGTGTGAAGGGATTCAAGCTCACCGTCGAGTTCGATGTGGACTCCACTGGTCGCGTGCTCGACGTCAAGTTTACGGAGTCGCGCGATGGGGATTTCAATCGGCGCCTCGCGAACATTCTCCATTCGATGCGCTTTCGGCCGGGCACGCGTCCGGACGGTACGCCGTTGCGCATGAAGGCGGTGGTCGGCTGGGATTTCTGACCCGAAACCGATATCCCGCCGCGCTCTAGCGGCAGTCGTCGCGCCCCCCTAACTTTTGCAGATTCCCCCATGAAACGCCGCCGACATTCGCCGACGACGCCACTTTCGCTTTTTCCATCCCCTGCAAATCCAGCGCGGCGCCACTGTCGAGCGCCCAACTTCCGCCACGATGATCTCCTGATCGTCGCGGTGTCCTTCGCAGGCATTCCCACCTTCCACGCAACATGACGCAAACGCAGTCTTCTCTTATATACGTCGTGATCGGCGCGAGCGCCCTCGCGCTGATCTTCGCGATCTTCCTCGCACGCTGGGTGTTGTCCCGCAGCCGCGGAACACCCGAGATGCAGAAGATCTCCAACGCCATTCAACAGGGCGCTGAGGCGTACCTCGCGCGCCAGTACAAGACGATCGGCATGCTGGCGGTGGTCGTGGCGGCCCTGCTTGGAATCGGCTACGGCTACTTCCGCCACACCACGCCGAACGATCCCGTTCAGGATCCCAGGACCTTCGCGCTCTACGTGACGGCGTCGTTCCTGCTTGGCGCGCTGAGCTCCGGCGTTGCCGGCTATGTGGGCATGTGGGTTTCCATTCGGACGAACATTCGCGTCGCTGCGGCGGCGATGACCTCGCTCAACGGAGCGCTGCAGACGGCGCTGCGCGGCGGTGCGGTCTCCGGTCTGTTCACCGTGGCGATGAGCCTGCTCGGCGTCGGCGGGCTCTTTGCCGCGCTCTCTGCCATGGCGCCACAGGGCATGGACGCGAACGAGTGGGCGCAGCACATCCCCTTCCTCATCGTCGGCTACGGATTCGGTGCGTCGTTCGTCGCGCTGTTCGCGCAGCTCGGCGGTGGCATCTACACCAAGGCGGCTGACGTCGGCGCGGATCTGGTCGGCAAGGTCGAGGCGGGCATCCCCGAGGACGATCCGCGCAATCCCGCCGTGATCGCCGATCTCGTTGGCGACAACGTCGGTGATTGCGCCGGCCGCGGCGCGGATCTGTTCGAGAGCACCGCCGCCGAAAATATCGGCGCGATGATTCTCGGCGTGCTGCTCTTCAAGTCGTTCGGCATCAATGGCATTCTCTTTCCGCTCGTCATCATGGCGCTCGGGCTGCTCTGCTCGATCGTCGGCGTAATGGTCGTGAAGACGAAGGAAGACGCCGACCCGATGAAGGCGCTCAACCGCGGCTACTACGTCACCGCCGCGCTCGTGACGGTGATGTTCTTCTTCGCGAGCAGGACGCTGCTGCAGGTCGCGTCGGCACCGAATGCCTGGCTGCACTTCTTCTGGTGCGGCGTGATCGGCATCGCGACGTCGATCGCCTTCGTCTTCATCACGCAGTACTACACCGAATACCGCTACCGCCCCGTGCTGAGCATTGCCGAGGCGAGCCAGACGGGACCGGCAACGAACATCATCGCCGGACTCGCGGTTGGTATGGAGTCCACCGTGCTGCCGGTGATCACCATCGGTATCGCGATCATCGCCAGCTACTCGCTCGGCCAGACGAGCGGCCTGGTGAGCGATGCCGGCGCGGCCATCGGCGGACTCTTTGGCACCGCCGTCGCGACGATGGGCATGCTCGGTACCGCCGGCTACATCCTCGCGATGGACGTGTTCGGACCGATCACCGACAATGCGGGCGGCATCGTCGAGATGTCGCGGCAGCCGGAGTCGGTGCGCGAGAAGACCGACCGTCTCGATTCCGTTGGCAACACGACGAAGGCGCTGACGAAGGGCTACGCGATCGGATCCGCGGCGCTCGCCGCCTTCCTGCTGTTCTCCGCGTATCTCGACGAAGTGCGCCACCTCACCGGCCTCACGCTGCACGTCGATCTGTCGAAGCCGGTGGTGTTCGTGGCCGGACTGCTCGGTGCGATGCTCGTGTTCTGGTTTTCCTCGCTCGCGATAGCGGCGGTGCGCAAGGCGGCGTCGTCGGTGATCACGGAAGTGCGCCGGCAGTTCAAGGAGCGCCCCGGCATCATGCAGGGCACCGAGGAGCCGGATTACGCCACGTGCGTCGATATCGTGACGGTTGGCGCGCTGAAGGCGATGGTGCTCCCGGGCGCGCTCGTCGTGCTCTTCCCGATCGTCGTCGGCCTGCTGTTCAAGCGCTTCGGCGGCGCGGGTGAGTTCATGGGCGCCGAGTCGGTGGCGGCGCTGCTGATGGTGGCGACGATCACGGGCATTCTCATGGCGGGCTTCATGAACAACGGTGGCGGCGCCTGGGACAACGCAAAGAAGTACATCGAGACTGGCGCCTATGGCGGCAAGCGCTCGGACGCCCACACGGCCGCCGTGGTCGGTGACACGGTCGGCGATCCGTTCAAGGACACGGCGGGTCCGTCGCTGCACGTGCTCATCAAGCTGCTCAGCACGATCACGCTTGTCCTCGCGCCGCTGTTCATCTAACGCGTCCCGCCCCCACGAGAATGAACTCGCTCTTCGCACGAAAACCGATTGCGGTGCTGGAGGAGAGCGCCAATGGACTCAGGCGAGTCCTTGGCGCCGGCGACCTCATCATGCTCGCGATCGGCGCGGTGATCGGCGCCGGCATCTTCGGTGCGATCGGCACGGCCGCGGCGGGCCAAACCGACGCGGCGGGTCACGTGATCCGCAGCGGTGCGGGTCCCGCGCTGGTGTTCTCGTTCCTGCTCCTGGGTGGCGTGTGCGCACTGGCCGCGCTGTGCTACGCCGAGCTTGCCTCGATGATTCCGCAGGCGGGCAGCGCGTACGCCTACACGTACGCCACGCTCGGCGAGATCGTCGCCTGGATCATCGGATGGGATCTGATCCTCGAGTACGCGGTGGGCAACGTCGCCGTCGCGATCTCGTGGGGCGACTACTTCAAGACGTTGACCGGTGGTCTGATCAATCTGCCCGTCTGGCTCACGACCGGCTATCGCACGGCGCTGCTCAGCTCCGATCCCGGAATTCACGGGCTGATCGAGTCGTCGCCGCACATTGCGGGGATTCCGATTCTCGTCAACGTCCCGGCGTTCGCGATTGTCATGGCGATCACCTGGCTGCTCCTTCGCGGCGTGCGTGAAAGCGCGCGGGCGAACAACATCATGGTGGTCGTCAAGCTGCTGGCGCTCGCGCTGTTCATCGGCGCCGGCCTCACGAAGATCAACCCGGCCAACTACCACCCCTTCGCGCCGAACGGCTTCGAGGGGATCCATCACGGCGCGGCGATCGTCTTCTTCGCCTACATCGGCTTCGACGCCATCTCCACGGCGGCCGAGGAGACGAAGAATCCGCAGCGCAACCTGCCCATCGGCATCCTCGGCGGGCTGGCGATCTGCACGGTCATCTACGTCATCGTCGGCGCGGTGCTCACCGGCATGGTGAAATACACGGAGCTCGACCCGAGCGTGCATGCCGATCCGCTCGCGTTCGCGCTCCAGCGCACCGGCATGCAGAGCGCGGGATGGCTCGTGGCGCTCGGCGCTGTGTTCTCGATGACCGCCGTGCTTCTCGTGTTCCAGTATGGCCAGCCGCGCATCTTCTACGCGATGGCGCGCGACGGCCTGCTGCCGCAGTGGGCGGCGAAGATTCACGCAAAGACGCGCACGCCCTACATCACGACGATCATCACCGGAGTGTTCGTCGCGCTCTGGTCGCTCGTCGGTGATGCGGGTGAGACATACGACCTCACCAATATCGGCACGCTGTTCGCGTTCGCCCTCGTGTGCATCGGCGTGCTCGTGCTGCGCTACACCGAGCCCGATCGTCCGCGGCCGTTCCGCGTGCCGTTTGTCTGGCCGGTGTGCCTCGGCGGCGCGGCGGCCTGTCTGTTCGTGATGAAAGGGCTGCCTCCGCAGGCCTGGCAGCGTTTCGGTTGGTGGCTCGTGATCGGCCTCGTCATTTACATCGCCTACGGCTATCGACATTCGGTGCTGCGTCGCACTGCCAGCGACGCATCCTCAACCCTCTGATCAGATGACAGCTGGAGTCATAGCCGCAACGGCGCCGACGCCACCGCGCCGTGGCCTCGGGCGAATATCCGAGACGCAATGGATCATCATCTCGATGATCGTTGGCGTGGCGATCGGCATGTTCTTCCCCGATCACGGGCCGGGTGAGAAGGGGTTCCAGGCGACGGATCTCCAGATCCTCTCGACCGTCTTTCTCCGGATGATCAAGTCGCTGATCGTCCCGCTGCTGTTTGGCACGCTGGTAGTCGGCATCGCGGGACATGGCGACGACATGAAGCGCGTCGGCAAATTGGCGTTCCGCTCGATCGTCTACTTCGAGCTCGTCACTACGCTCGCGCTCGTCGTCGGCCTGCTCGCCGTCAACATCGTGAAGCCCGGCCGCGGAGTGAACCTCGCTGCCGCCACCGCCGAGACCGGTACCGAGCTCGCGAGGACGCACGCCACGTTCAGCAGCGTGGTCGAGCACACCGTGCCGCAGAGCTTCTTCGAGGCGGCGTCGAAGAACGAGGTGCTCCAGATCGTCTTCTTCGCGATCCTCTTCGCCGTCGCGCTGTCGAAGGTGCAGGGCCCGGCCAAGACCTTCATGCTGTCGTTCTGCGAGAGCCTCAGCGAGGTGATGTTCAAGTTCGTTGGCATCGTGATGAAGTTCGCCCCCTTCGGCATCGGCGGCGCGATCGCCGTCACGGTGGGGAAGAGCGGCATCGCAGTGCTGAAGAACCTCGGCGTGCTCGTTCTGACGCTGTATGGCGCGCTGGCCGTGTTCATTCTGTTCGTGCTCGTGCCCATCGCCCTTACCTTCAAGGTGCCGATCAAGCGCTTCTGGCAGGCGACGAAGGAGCCCTGGCTCATCGCCTTCACAACGGCGTCGTCCGAAGCCGCACTGCCGCTGGCGCTGCAGAACATGGAGAAGCTCGGTGTTCCGCGGCGCATCGTGTCGTTCGTGCTGCCCACCGGGTACTCGTTCAATCTCGATGGGAGCACGCTCTACCTCGCGCTCGCCTCGGTGTTCGTGGCGCAGGCGGCCGGCATCGACATGCCGATCTCGCAGCAGATCCTCATGATGCTCACCCTCATGCTGACGAGCAAAGGGGTGGCGGCTGTGCCACGCGCTTCGCTCGTCATCCTGTCGGGTGCGTTGACGCAGTTCGGGCTGCCGCTGCAGGGGGTCGCCGTCATCCTCGGCGTCGATGCGCTCATGGACATGGCGCGTACGTCGATCAACCTCGTGGGCAACTGTCTCGCGACGGTGGTGATGGCCCGGTTGGAGGGATCGTTCGAGCTCTCATCGGCCGACACGCCGGTGGCCGATGCCTTGGCGGGGACTCCGCTCACGATGCCTTCCGTGTCGACGCCGGAAGGGCAGAACTAAAACAAACAGGCTCTCGCCTCCACGCCGTCTGGAGCGCGATCAGCCGACCGTCTCGCCGAGATACCGAAGCGCTCCGCGCACCGCCCCTCTCGCCGGAATGACCTCGGCGGCATTGACCTGTGCTCCCGGCACCGCGCTCTTGAGCCGCTGCTCGAGTCGCTTGCGGAGTGTGCTGCCCTTGGTGAGCATCCCGCCCGTGAACGCCACCGGCGTCGCCGCGCGCTCGTCACCGAACAGCGAGCGCGACAGAGTACGCACGTGTAGCACGAGCTCTTCGACCGCCAGCGAGAGGAGTGCATTGGCGCGCAGATCGCCGCTGTCGGCAACGCTCGCCACCACCGGCGCCAGCGACGCGAGAAGAGCAGGCGTTGCCTGCGCGGCCCACGCGACGAGCTCCTGCGGCTCGTTCACCTGCGCCGCGGTGAGAATCGCGCCGACCAGCGCGGTCTCCGGCTCACGGCCGTCGGCGGACGCCGTCACGACGCTCAGTGCGCGCCGCCCGATCCAGGCCCCGCTGCCTTCATCACCGCACACGGGCCCCCATCCGCCACAGCGCGCCGTCTGTCCCGCCGGGCTGCGGCCGAACGCCGCCGAGCCAGTGCCGCTGATCAGCAGCACGCCAGGTCCGTCTCCGAAGGCGTCATCGAGTGCGATGGAGAAATCGGGATGAATCACGACCTCCTCGGCGAGGTCGCGCCCCGCGAGCGCCTGCCAGAGCGCCTGCCGCTCGGGCTCGCGCGCCGCGCCGGCGACGCCAACGCAAAGCACCTTCGGCACCACATGCGTCATCTCGCAGGAGGCAAGCGCGTCAGCGAGAGTGGTCGCGATGACGTCCGCCGAATGCTCAGCCTGGCCAGGACGCACGGCGCTGCCAGGGCCGACGACTTCGGCGAGCGGATTGCCCTGTTCGTCGGCGACGATGACGCGCGTCTTGGAGCCTCCGCCGTCCACCCCAACGACGATGAAGGTCATGTCGACACCGGCACGCTGGCCGGCATGGGATGCGTGAAGGAAGAGATGATGCCCACGAGCAGTGTGATGGTGGTGCCGATGAGAACGTACCAGGGCCACGCGATGTTGCTGACTGGCGCCAGCGTGGACGAGAGCGAAGGATAGGCAGCAGAGATCGGCTTCGCAAAGACGATGAAGGCCATCGTCGCGATGGCGATGGACATCCCGAGAATCGCGTCTCGCTGGATGGCGCGCCGCCAGTAGATGCCGAGGAAGAATCCGCCGAGCAAACCACCAGAGGTGAATGACGCGATGCCGAGCGCGACGACGACGACCGGGGTCTTCGTATCCTGCGGGAACAGCAGGGCGCCCAGCGTGAGCGCCATGCCCCAGCCGAGTGCGAACAGTCGTCCCATCTTCAGCGTCTGCGGGTCGCTCACAGAGCGTTTCGTGAGCGGGAGATAGATGTCGTGGGTCGTCGCCCCTGCCAGCGAATTGATCGCGCCGGAATGCGTGCTCATCGTCGCCGCGACGATGGCCGCGACGATGAGCCCCACCAGCCCGGGCGGCATCTGCTCGAGAATGAATGTCGGGAAGATCAGGTCGGTCGTCGGGAAGAGCCGAGCATGATAGAACACCCAAAGCCCAAGGCCAATCGTGAGGAAGAGAAAGAACTGCACGAAGACGACGAACCCCGAGCCGATGATCGCCCGCTGCGCATCCTTGAGCGACCGCGACGACATCAGGCGCTGAACGATGAGCTGATCGGTGCCATGCGACGCCATCGCCAGAAAGCCTCCGCCAATGAGCCCCGCCCACACCGTATGCGGCTTCGACAAGGTGAAGCTGAAGTCGAGTACCTTCGTCTTTCCGGCTGCACTCGCGGCGCCCCAGATGTTCGACCACCCGCCAGGAACGAGGTGTCCGAGAACGAGAATCGCCGCGACCGCGCCGCTGAGGTAGACGCCCGCCTGCAGGAGCTCGGTCCACACGACGGCCTTCATACCGCCCCGGTACGTGTACAGCACGGTCAGCAGTCCCAGTATCAGCACCGACGTCGGCATGACGAACGCCTGGTTCGTCATCGAGGGACCGATGATCAGCGCCACCGGGATCGCCGTGGCGAAAACGCGCACCGAGTCGGCCATCGCGCGCGTCACCATGAACACGATCGACGTGAAGCGCCGCGTCGTGAGCCCGAATCGTGTCTCGAGGAGCGCGTACGCCGTGACGAGATTACCCGCGAAGTACTGCGGCAGGAGCACGCCGGCCACGACGAAGCGGCCGATGATGTAGCCCGCGACCACCTCCAGAAAGCCGAGATCACCCGTGCCGGATTGCGCGCCGTAGGCCAGACCCGGAATACTGATGAAGGTCAAGGCGCTCGTCTCGCTGGCGACGATCGAGAACATGACCGCCCACCACGGAATCGCTCTGTCCGCGACGAAGTAGTCCTTGGCGTCTCGCTGCCGTCGTCCAACGTACAGGCCCAGGGCGGTCGTCCCCGCGAGATACGCGACGAGGACGACGGCATCCAGCGTGGTGAACCGCGTCAACGGCAGCTCCTATTCGACGACGTAAGCTTCCATGGCGAAGTACTCGGCGAGACCAAGACGGTCGAGAAGTGCCGCGGTGTCCTTGTTGCGCGCGTCCACGCGCTGCCAGAACTCCCGGTCGTCCTGGCCGGGGAAGGGTGCCGAGTCCTTCTGCGACTGATGCTTGAAGATCGCCTGGATCTTGAGGCGCAGCTCTTCCTGAGACATCGGGACGAGCCAGGTCGCGTCCGTCACACTCCACTCCTGCCATGCACCGCGATACAGCCAGACCTCCGGCCGCGGGAAGTCGATCTCGGCGAGCGCGCCGTCGATCGCTTCCTTGCACATGCGGTGTGTGCCGTGCGGATCGGAGAGATCGCCGGCGACGAAGATGATCTCCGGCCGGAACTCGTTGAGCAGATCCTTCACGATCGCGATGTCCGCGGGGCCGATCGGATCCTTCCTCACCTGACCGGTCTGATAGAAGGGAAGGTTGAGGAAGCGCGCGTTCTTTCGCGTGAGTCCCATCACCTCGATGCCAGCCACCGCTTCGCTCTCGCGGACGATCCGCTTGATGTCCTGCACCTCGCGGATGTCGACGTCGCCCGGCTGCTTGGAGTCGAGAAAGTCGTAGACCTGGTCGGCAAGCGTATCGATCTGCTGCCTGCCGAGCCCGCGATCCTGCTCGAGTCGCCGCAGGAAATCGACATAACGCCGCACGTCATGGTCGAAGACGGCGATGTTGCCGCTCGTCATGTACGCCACGAGTATCTCGTTCCCGTTCTCGACGAACTTGCGCAAAATGCCGCCCATCGAGATGACGTCGTCGTCCGGATGCGGGGAGAAGCACATCGTGCGCGTGCCCTTGGGCAGCTTGCTCTTCCCGCGAATCTTGGCGCCCAGTGCATTGAACACCTCGCCGTTCACCGCGCCCGGCGAACCGGCGCGCGCGACGAGCGACGACATGCCATGCTCGGCGTAGTCGCGCTGCGTCAACTTCAGGATCGCGCGCTGCGTCTGCTGTGAGAGCCAGACCACCGCGCGAATCTTCAGCTCCTCGGTCCACACCACTTCGTCGAGCAGCCAGGGCGTGGCGATGCGCGTGAGGTCCGCACCCGCCGCCCGATCGACGTAGAACGTCGTCTTGGGATGACGCTGGAGGAACGTCGCGGCGATCTCGAGGTTGATCTCGCCCTCCACCGAGCGCTTGATGATGAGCGATTTGTGCTCACCCGTTGCAAGCAGGGCGATCTCGCGCGCGTCGAGAATCGTCGCGATCCCCATCGTCACCGCTTCCTTCGGCACGAACTCTTCGCCGAAGAAGTCGGCGGCCGCGTCGCGGCGCGTCACCGCGTCGAGATGCACGAGACGCGTGCGGCTCGCCGCGCCCGATCCGGGCTCGTTGAATCCGATGTGACCGGTCTTGCCGATGCCGAGGATCTGGAAGTCGATGCCGCCGGCGCGGGCGATCTCCATCTCGTAGCGCAGGCACTCGGCCTCCACCGTTTCGCGCGGCAGATCACCGCGAGGGATATGGACGTTCTCCGGCGCGATGTCCACATGAGAGAAGAGATTCTCCCACATGAAACGGTGATACGAGTGGATGTTGTCCGGCGCCATCGGGTAATACTCGTCGAGATTGAACGTTACCACGTTGGCGAAGCTCAGCCCTTCCTCGCGATGCAGCCGGATCAGCTCACGGTAGACCCCGATCGGCGTGGACCCCGTGGCAAGCCCGAGCACGGTGGTCTCGCCGTTCGCCTCCTTCTCGGCGACCAGCGCGGCGATGCGCGCCGCGACGAGCCGCTCGAGGTCGTCGTGCTTGTCGACGACGACGGTGTGAATGCGCTCGAGTGCGGCCTGAGGCGGGACACGCAAAGGCCCGCGAGTCGCTGTGCGATCGCGGGCCGCGTGTCCGGTACCGACGTCCTCATGGGCGCCAGAAACCGGCTGGGTCATGTCTGTTACGGTGTTATGCCGAGAACGAACTGCCGCAACCGCAACCGCCGGAGGCGTTCGGATTCTTGAAGGTGAAGCCGGAGCCCTGCATGGACGAGGCGTAGTCGATGATCACGCCGCTGATGTACTGCGCCGAGAAGGGATCGACGAAGATGCGATACTCGCCCTGGTCGACGACGACGTCGTCTTCCGCGGCAGCATCCTCGATGAGGAGTCCGTATTTGAACCCACTGCATCCGCCGGGCTGCACGCTCACGCGCAGGCCGCCCACGGCGGGGTCCACTCCCTCCTGTGTCATGAACTTCTTGACCTCTTCGCCCGCGACGGGCGTGACGGTCATCAGAACGTCCGGTGCATTGGTGGTGCTCACTGGTCCTCCTTGGTGTGACGCAGACGATGAAGAGCTGCGCGGTCCTGCCACTCCTACCTGGAAAGTATACCCCACTGAGGGAATAGGTTCAAGGCAGATTGACCGGGCGCGCACGGCGGCGGCGCAGCGCCTGGCGCGCTGGGCGCTCGAGGTAGCGATAGAGAAGTACGGAAGCGACGAGCACCGTTCCCACCCGACGCCCGCCAGATCGCGTTCACGTCCGGTCCATTCGGTCATCCCAGATGTATACTTGTCTTCTGGGTGCCGACGGCACGCATTTCGGGACCGTGAGGTACACACGCCGCGGGGCTGCCGCGTAGCACAGGGACGACTACTTGGCACACGATCAAGAAGAGACATCCTCCGAAATGCCGTTCCTCGACCACCTCGAGGAGCTGCGCTGGCGCATTCTGAAGAGCCTGCTCGCGATCGCGATCGCGTTCGTGTTCACGTTCTGGCTGTGCACCGCCTCGGGGCTGGACATCATCGGGATTGCGGTCAAGCCCATTCAGCCCTACCTCCACGGGAAGCACCTCGTCTACACGCATCCCATCGAGCCGTTCACGCTGCTGCTCCAGGCGGCGGGCGTGCTCGCCCTCGTGATCGCCGAACCGGTCGTGGCGTACCAGATCTGGGCGTTTCTGGCGCCCGCGCTCACGAAGAAGGAACGCAAGGCCCTCATCCCGGTGCTCATTGCCGCAGCGGTGCTGTTCCTGGCGGGCATCGCATTGTCCGTGTTCATGTTTGTACCCGTGACGATGAGCCTGATGGACAAGCTTCCGCATGGATCTCTCGATTCGATGCTCACGGTGTCTGAGTACTTCAGCTTCCTGTTCGCGGTGTCGCTCGCGTTCGGCGTGATGTTCGAGCTGCCGATCGTCATCCTGGCGCTGACGGCGATCGGGCTCATCACGCCGCAGCTCCTGTCGAAGTACCGGCGCCATGCGATCGTCGCGACGCTAGTCGTGTGCGAGATCGTGACGCCAGGCGACTTCATCATCTCGACGCTCATGCTCTGGATTCCGGTGTACGCACTGTACGAGCTGAGCATCATCGTGTCGAAGTTTGTCTATCGCGCGCGGCTGAAACGCGAGCGGGTGGCGGCGCATGGTGGCCTCGCGGAGTGATGCGCCGCGTACGGCGGGCTCGAGTATGGAGCCGCTCGGTCAGAGGAGTTCGCGCCGGAGGTCGTAACCATGGCGCCCAAGGGATCGTCAACGCTCTGGCCGGGGTAGCATGCCAAGGTGCTGGTCTTTGGTTATCATCAAGGTTGGATATCTGATTGCGCGTTCCCTTTTCCAGGAGACGGTATGCCGCTTCAAGCTTCGATCTTCGGCCCGATGGAAATCGGCCTGCTGTTGCTGGTCTGCTTGCTGCTCTTTGGAGCCAAGCGGATACCGGAGATTGCAGGGTCGTTCGGGAAGGGAATCAAGGAATTCAAAAAGAGCGTGAGCGACGTGCAGAGCTCGATCGACGCGCCGTCGCAGTCGAATTTGCTGCCGCCGGCGCCGATGCCGATGCAGTCGCGGGACGAAAGCTCGCCCGCGCGGGAGCCGAAGCGACTCATCTGATCGTAGGCGGCGTGGGGATGTCGCATGCGTGACGAGCCGCGATTGAGATTCCTGTCGGGACAGGCATCATAGGGGCATTGCGTCCGCGATCGACGGTTGCCCCGTCCACGCTCTGATCGGCTCAGTCATTACGAGGTGCGAGCGGCGAGGGTCGCGGCGCTTTCCGGTGTCTACTCTGTAGCGGGGTGGTTCGGCCAGCGGAACACACAGTTCCGGCCGGCGCCCCGACGCTGACCCGCGCGCCGCGCGTTCATGCATTCACCTTCCCGAGGATCATCAGTCATGTCGAACGAGACACCCGCCACGCTAAAGGTTTCTCCCTGCGCCGCCCTCTGCCGCGCGGACGGACTGGATCGCCGGTCCTTTCTTAGCGCGGCTACGCTGGCGGCACTGGCCGTGCTGGTCGAGGCATGCGGCAATCCGCTCGGCGTCGGCGACCTCGGCGGATCCTACGGCGGTCCGTTCACGGTGACGCTCGCCAGCTTTCCCGCACTTGCCGCGACGGGCGGCGTGGCGCGCGTGGACGGCGGTAACGGGGCCCCGACGGCGCTCGTGCGCACCGGCACCAACACGTTCACCGCGCTGACGCTGGTGTGTCCGCATCAGGGATACGCGCCGATCGACATCACCACATCCGGCTTCTACTGTCCGAACCATGGTTCACAGTTCTCCAAGACGGGCAGCCATACGGGCGGCCCGGCGTTTGGCAACCTTCCCGCGTACTCGACGACGTACGACGCGACCGCTGGGACCGTGACAATCGCGCGGCCTGCATGAGGCGCGCGCGGCCGTCCGGTTACAAGTCGCGTCTCGCTTTCGCCCATGGCCAGACAGTCTTGACCAATACCCACACGAGCAGGACAGCGGCCAGTCCCTCAAGAAAATCGAGTGCCATTGACATCGCGTGATGGGTTGTAGTTCGATTACCAGAGCTCTCCTACGCGGTAGCGCACGTCGTAACAGCGTTCAATGTGATGGCCACTGTCAATTTCCGCCATCGGAAAAGATTCACGAACGACACTGTACCACTGCGGTACGCTCGGAAGGACTCGAGACTGAATCGCGTGCGTCGACGTCGATGCGCAGCGACCGGGCGCTAGATTGGGCCTTTCCCCCGCTACCCTGCCCACGCTCATCTCCGCATCTTGCTGGGCGACGGTTACATGCCAACCCACGCCGCCTGAGTCCTACCCCAAAGATCCCTTATGTCCTCCGCTCTCCTCATCGACACCCTTGCCGCACTCGGCGTCCAGCCCGTGAGCCGCGGCGCCTGCGCCGGCTCCTGGCTCGACACCCGCGGCCCCGAACTCGTCTCCTTCAACCCCTCCACCGGCGAGCCCCTCGCCCGCATCACCCAGGCTACCCCTGACGACTACGAAGCCGTCGTCCGCGCCGCCGCCCTTGCCTTCGCCTCCTGGCGCATGGTCCCCGCTCCCAAACGCGGCGAGGTCGTCCGCCAGCTCGGTGACGAACTCCGTACCTATAAGGACGCCCTCGGTCGCCTCGTCTCCCTCGAGGCGGGCAAGATCCTCTCCGAAGGACTCGGCGAGGTCCAGGAGATGATTGACGTTTGCGACTTCGCCGTCGGACTCTCCCGTCAGCTCTACGGCCTCTCGATGCACTCCGAGCGCCCACAACACCGCATGTACGAGCAGTGGCACCCGCTCGGGCCCATCGGCATCGTCAGCGCCTTCAACTTCCCAGTGGCCGTCTGGTCCTGGAATGCCGCCATCGCCGCCGTCTGCGGCGACACGATGATCTGGAAGCCCTCCTCCAAGACGCCGCTCACGGCAATCGCGGTCCAGAACATCGCGAACCGCGTCATGGAGCGAAACAGCTGCCCCGGCGTCTTCAACCTCGTCATCGGCCGCGGCGCCGACGTCGGCGAACTCATGCTCGCCGACCACCGCCTCCCCCTCATCTCCGCCACCGGCTCCTGCCGGATGGGGCGCCGCATCGCCGTCGTCGTTGGCGAGCGACTCGGCCGCACGCTCCTCGAACTCGGCGGCAACAACGCCATCATCGTCCTCGATGACGCGAACCTCGACCTCGCCGTCCGCGCCGTCGTCTTCGGCGCCGTCGGCACCGCCGGCCAGCGCTGCACCAGCACCCGCCGCCTCATCCTCCAGAAGGGCATCGCCGGCGACATGGTCGCGCGCCTCAAGGCCGCCTACGCCCACGTCCGCATCGGCGATCCCCTCGAAAGTGGCACCCTCATGGGCCCCCTCATTGATGGCGGCGCCGTGGACGACATGCTCGCCGCACTCGAGCGCGTGCAGAAGGAAGGCGGCGAAGTCCTCTGCGGCGGGAGGCGCGTCGAACGCCCCGGCCACTTCGTCGAGCCCACCCTCGTCCGCGTGCAACAAGGGATGGCAACACCAAGGGACGAGACTTTCGCCCCCATTCTGTACATCTATGACGTCGACACGCTCGACGAGGCGATCGCCATCCAGAACGACGTCCCACAGGGCCTCTCGTCGGCCATCTTCACCGACAGCGTGCGCAGCGCCGAGACCTACCTGTCGCATCGCGGCAGCGATTGCGGCATCGCCAACGTGAACATCGGGACATCAGGAGCCGAGATCGGCGGTGCCTTCGGCGGTGAGAAGGAAACCGGCGGCGGGCGCGAGTCCGGCTCCGACGCGTGGAAGGCCTACATGCGCCGGCAGACGAACACGATCAACTGGGGGAGCGACCTCCCGCTCGCGCAGGGGGTGACGTTCGAGTTGTGAGCGGGGAACGGGCCGGGCCTCACCGGCGTCGGCGTTTCAGAGGGCCCTGCAGGGCCCTGACCCGCTCGAGCGCCGCGATGTCGGCCACATCCTGCGGGCGACCCGTTGCTGGCGCCATTCCAGCGGCACCACCGTCATCACTTGCTCGGCAAGCCGGCCGTTGGGCAGATGACGGACGGATTAGAGAAATGGCGGTCGCCACCGCCACGGCCAGAATTCCCGCAGGAGTGAGGTCGCCGATTCTGCGGCGACGCCGGTGATTCCATTTCGGATCCCATCGCCAACGTGCAGTCCGTCGGACCGAGCCGCAGTCACAAGAATCCCGCTCGCGATCTCCGTAAGAGGGTACAG
>Ga0208587_1000315_pt1 | contig 26874 bp, 23 predicted proteins | sample NGESurdeep092012_7_FD_184472 | JGI IMG/M metagenome (GOLD analysis project Ga0208587, IMG submission 184472) | Arctic peat soil microbial communities from Barrow, Alaska - NGEE Surface sample 210 deep-092012 (SPAdes) | ecosystem: Environmental > Terrestrial > Soil > Wetlands > Peat ...
TCCGCATTCATCACCTCAAACCGCTGCGGCAGCGACTCCAGGTTTTCGCAACCCGGCGGATAGTCGGGATCACGCCCCAGCGCTTCGCGTATGGTTTCCGCAAATTTCACCGGCAGCGCCGTCTCCAGGCAGATCAGAGGAATGCCCGCTTGCCGGTGTTCCAGCCCGACCTTGAGCCCGTCCGCGGTATGCGTGTCTATCATCACGCCGTAATCCTTGTACACACGGCGGATAGTCGCGAGCCGGTCCGCGTGGGTGCTGGAGCCGGACACGAAGCCGTACTCCTTCACGTTGGCGAAGTACGGCGTGCCAGCGAGATTGAACTCACCGCCCGCGTCGACCTTGGTCCATAGCTCTTTCACCAGGCCTGAGTCGCGCCCGACCAGGTCGAACACGAAGCGCTCGAAATTGGACGCATTGGATATGTCCATGGACGGGCTGGAGGTCTGCACGACCTCGCTCGACGGACGCACGCGGTAATGGCCGGTGCGGAAGAATTCGTCCAGCACGTTGTTTTCGTTGGTGGCGAGGATCAGCCGCGCGATCGGCAAGCCCATCATGCGCGCGATGTGGCCGGCGCAGATGTTGCCGAAGTTCCCCGACGGCACGGCAAACGCGACCTGCTCGTCGTTCGATTTCGTCACCGCGAAATAGCCGCGGAAGTAATACACGATTTGCGCCGCGACCCGCGCCCAGTTGATCGAGTTGACCGCGCCGATCCTCTGGCGTTTCTTGAACAGGGCATCGTTGTTCACCGCCTTGACGATGTCCTGGCAGTCGTCGAACACGCCGCGGACGGCGATGTTGAAAATGTTCGCATCCTGCAGCGAGAACATCTGCGCCGTCTGGAACGGGCTCATCTTGCCCTGCGGCGAGAGCATGAACACGTTGACGCCGTGCTTTCCCCGCAGCGCGTATTCGGCCGACGAGCCGGTATCGCCGGAGGTCGCGCCGAGGATGTTGATCCGCTGGCCGCTTTTTTCGAGCGCGTATTCGAACAGGTTGCCGAGCAACTGCATCGCCATGTCCTTGAACGCGAGCGTCGGCCCGTTGGACAATTCGAGGAGGTGCAGGCCCGGCTCCAGGGTCTTGACCGGGGTGATGGCATCGGTACGGAAAATCGCCTTGGTGTAGGTCTTCGTGCACAAGGCTTTCAGCTCGGCCGCGGGAATATCGTCGCAGAACTTGTGCAGAATCTCGTACGCCAGCTCGGCGTAAGAGAGCTTCCGCCACGCGGCGAGTTCAGCGGCGCCGATATGCGGATAACTCTCGGGAATCGCGAGCCCGCCGTCCGAGCACAGGCCGCCGAGCAGGATCTGGGTAAAAGTCTGCGGCGCCATGCCGCCCCGAGTGGAAACGTAGCGCATCCCGACTAGTGCTTCCCGAGTTCCTCGAGGCGGATGCGGATGACTTTTCCGGTCACCACGGCGAGGTTCTCGATCGCGGCGATGGCAGCGTTGATATGCTTCTCGCGCGTCTCGTGCGTGAGCATGATGATGTCCACCTGCTCCTCGCCCTCGGAAGGCTCTTTCTGCACCATGGCGTCGATGGAAATGCCGCGGTCGGCGAGGATGCGGGTAATGTCGGCCAGCACCCCCGGCCGGTCCACCACCCGCATGCGCAGGTAGTAGGAGGTGACCACCTCGTCCATCGGCAGGATGGCGACATCCGACAACTGGTCGGGCTGGAACGCGAGATGCGGCACGCGGTGCTCCGGGTCGGCGGTGTGCATGCGCGTCACGTCCACCAGGTCCGCAACCACGGCGCTGGCGGTCGGTTCCGCTCCCGCGCCGGCGCCGTAATACATGGTCGCGCCGACCGCATCGCCCTTCACCAGGATCGCATTCATCACCCCCTCGACGTTGGCGATCAGGCGCCGCGCCGGAATCAGGGTCGGGTGCACGCGCAACTCTATGCCTTCCGGCGTCCTGCGCGTGATGCCTAAGAGCTTGATGCGGTAGCCGAGCTGCTCGGCGTAGCGGATGTCTTCCTGGGTGAGCCTGGAGATACCCTCGGTATAGGCCTTGTCGAACTGCATCGGAATACCGAAGGCAATCGCCGACATGATGGTGAGCTTGTGCGCGGCGTCGATGCCCTCGATGTCGAACGTCGGATCGGCCTCGGCGTAGCCCAGGCGCTGCGCCTCCTTCAGCACGGTGCCGAAGGCGAGGCCCTTGTCGCGCATCTCCGACAGGATAAAGTTCGATGTCCCGTTGACAATGCCGGCGATCCATTCGATGCGATTCGCGGTAAGGCCTTCGCGCAGGGCCTTGATGATCGGGATGCCGCCCGCCACCGCGGCCTCGAACGCCACCATCACCCCTTTTTCCTGCGCCGCGGCGAAGATCTCATTGCCGTGGGTTGCGAGCAGCGCCTTGTTCGCGGTGACCACATGCTTGCCGTTCTCGATCGCTTTCAGCACCAGGTCGAGGGCGACGGTGCAGCCGCCGATCAGCTCGACCACGATATCGATAGCCGGATCGTTCACCACCTCCCAGGCATCGGCGGTGACCGCGGCCCTGCCCCCGACCAGCTGCTGCGCCCGCGCCAGGTCCTTGTCGGCGACCTTGGTGATACGGATGCCGCGCCCGGCGCGGCGGGTGATCTCTTCCTGGTTGCGCGCGAGCACATTCCAGGTGCCGCCGCCGACCGTGCCTATGCCCAGGAGCCCCACGCTGATCGGGTTCATGTCAGCCGTTTCCGGAAAATTTGCGTCACAGCAGGCCGTCCTTCCTGAACATGTCCTTGATGCCCCGCAGCGCCTGTCTCGAGCGCGCCTCGTTTTCGATCAGCGCGATGCGCACGTGGTCGTCGCCGTAATCGCCGAAGCCGATGCCGGGCGACACCGCCACCTTGGCCTCGGCGAGAATCTTCTTCGCGAATTCGAGCGAGCCCATGCCGCTGTAGTGCTCCGGAATCCTGGCCCAGATGTACATCGAGGCCTTGGGGTTGGCGACCATCCAGCCCAGCTCGTGCAGGCCTTTCACCATCACGTCGCGCCGCCTCTGGTACTTGAGGCGGACTTCCTCGACGCAATCCTGCGGTCCCTCGAGCGCGACGATCGAGGCGACCTGGAGCGGGGTGAAGGTGCCGTAGTCGTGGTAACTCTTGATGCGCGCCAGCGCGTGCACCAGGTCCTTGTTTCCGACCATGAAGCCGATGCGCCAGCCGGCCATGTTGTAGCTTTTCGACATGGTGAAGAACTCCACCGCCACGTCGCGCGCGCCCGGCACCTGCATGATCGAGGGCGCTTTCCAGCCGTCGAAAGTGATGTCGGCATAAGCCAGGTCGTGCACCACCAGGATGTCGTGCGCCTTGGCCAGCGCGATCACGCGCTCGAAAAACTCGAGCTCGACGCACATCGCCGTCGGATTCGAGGGAAAGCCGATGACCAGCATTTTCGGCTTCGGGATCAGTTCGCGGATCGCGCGCTCCGTCTCGGCGAAGAAATCGACGCCCGGGGTCATGCGCACCGAACGGATGTCGGCCCCGGCGATGATGGCGCCGTAGATATGGATCGGGTAGCTCGGATTGGGCACCAGCACCGTGTCGCCGTGATCCAGCGTGGCGAGCATCAGGTGCGCCAGGCCCTCCTTCGAACCGATGGTGACGATGGCTTCCGTGTCCGGATCGAACTCCACGCCGTAGCGCCGCTGGTACCAGCCGGTGATGGCGCGGCGCAGGCGCGGGATGCCCTTGGACACCGAATAGCCGTGGGTGTCGTTGCGCCGTGCCGCCTCCACCAGTTTGTCGACGATGTGCTTGGGCGTGGGCCCGTCGGGGTTGCCCATGCTCATGTCGATGATGTCCTCGCCCGCGTGGCGGGCGGCCATCTTCAACTCGTTGGTGATGTTGAAGACATAGGGCGGCAGGCGGTCGATTCGTGCAAATTGTCTCATATGGTGCGGCGCAAAGTCGCGGTAAGTGCTGAAAAAGTTTATAATTTTAGCCTATTTGAGCACTCCCTTGAAGCTCCATCTCACCAACATTTCGGGCATCAACCTGTTCACCGGCTACGGTGAGGGCTACGTCATGGTCAACAAGCAGCGCCACGAACAGAGCCTGGTGGTGCTGCGCGACCGGGTGCTGACCGACTGGCCGCCCGCCGGATTCGATGACCTTGACGCCGGGGATTTCGCCCTGCTCGCCGAGCTGAAGCCGGAAATCGTGCTGCTCGGCACCGGCGAGCGCCTGCGCTTTCCGCGGCCCGAACTCACGCGCGCGCTGATCGAGGCGCGCATCGGCCTCGAGGTGATGGACATCCAGGCCGCCTGCCGCACCTACAACTTCCTCGCGGCCGAGGAGCGCAAGGTCGCCGCGGCGCTGCTGTTCAGTTGAATTCCGATAACGCCAGTGGCATGACCCGGCGCCTGCAAGTCATTCTGCTGGTCGCCTTCAGCCTCGTCTGGTTCTCCAATCTCGAATACCGCAAGCTGGTCAACCCGGACGAGGGGCGCTACGCCGAGATCCCGCGCGAGATGGTGGCAAGCGGCGACTGGACCACCCCGCGCCTGAACGACATCAAGTATTTCGAAAAACCAGCGCTGCAGTACTGGGCGACGGCCACGGCCTACACCCTGTTCGGCGAACATCAGTGGACGGCCCGGCTATGGAGCGCGCTCACCGGCTTTCTCGGCGTGCTCATGGTGTTTTTCACCGGCCGGCGGCTGTTCGGCGCAACGGCCGGGTGGTATGCCGCGCTGGTGCTGGGCTCGAGCCTGCTCTGGGTGCTCATCGGGCACGTCAACACGCTCGACATGGGCGTGAGCTTTTTCCTGTCGGCCGCGGTGTGCGCCTTCCTGCTCGCCCAGCACGATGCCGCGGATGCGCGCGCGCGCACTCGCTGGATGCTCACCGCCTGGGCTGCGCTCGCCCTGGCGGTGCTGTCCAAAGGGCTGATCGGGCTGGTCCTGCCCGGCGCCGCACTCGTCCTCTACATCGTGATCGAGCGCGACTGGCGGCTCGCCGGCCGTCTGCGCCTCGTCGCCGGGACCGCGCTATTGCTCGCGCTGACCCTGCCCTGGTTCGTATCGGTGTCGCTCGCCAACCCGGAGTTTTTCCACTTCTTTTTCATCCACGAACATTTCGAGCGTTTCCTGACCAGGGAGCACGGCCGCTACCAGCCACCCTACTATTTCATCCCGGTGCTGCTGGCGGGCATGCTCCCGTGGACCATCACCCTCATCGACGCCCTGGCGCGCGCCTGGAAGCGCGACCCGCAGCGGCGCTTCCAGGCGCAGCGCTTTCTGCTGTTGTGGGCGGCTGTGGTGTTCGTGTTTTTTTCCGCATCGAGCTCGAAGCTGGTGTCCTACATTCTGCCGATGTTCCCGGCACTCGCCCTGCTCACCGGCGTGCGCCTGACGCAGCTCAGGAAGCGTGCGCTCGCGTGGCAGACGCTGCCGGCTGCGCTTGCGGGCATCGCCCTGCTGGCGCTTCTGCCCGGCATCGAGCGTTTCGCCAGCCGCGAGGTGCCGGCCGAGCTGTTCCGGGATTACGCCGTTTGGCTGATTGCCGCGGGAGTGCTCGAGATTGCCGGCGCGGCGACCTGCGCCTGGCTCGCGTCGCGCGGTCGCAGCGCCAGTGCGCTCGCCCTGTTGGCGGCGGTCAGCCTCGTGTTCGCCCAGCTCGTATTGAGCGGCCACGAAAGCCTGTCCAGGGCCAATTCCGCGTATCATATCGCCCAGAAAATCAAACCTGAATTGAAGCCCGGCATGCCCTTCTACAGCGTCAACACCTACGACCAGTCGCTGCAGTTCTATCTGCAGCGCAGCACCACCATGGTGGTGTACAAGGACGAGCTGGGTTTCGGCATCGAGCAGGAGCCGGAAAAATTCATCCCCGATTTCCCCTTGTTCGAAAAAACCTGGAACGCCGGGCGTGAAGCGCTGGCGCTGATGTCGCCCGACGCCTACGAGATGTTCCGCGCCAAGGGCCTGCCGATGCGGCTGGTCGCCCGCGACACGCGCCGGATCATCGTCGCCAGACGCCTCGTCGCAAATCCATGAACGTCGTCAGTTTCTCGCTGCTGATGCTGGGCGTGTTCCTCAACGCCACGGCCCAATTGCTGCTCAAGGCCGGCACCAACACGGTCGGGCAGTTCGAATTCAACGCCGGCAACATCGTTCCGGTGGGGATGAAGCTCGCGCTGGAACCGCACATCATGGGCGGCATGGCCTGCTACGTGGTGAGCCTGGTCGTCTGGATCATGGGCCTGTCGCGGGTCGAGGTTTCGATCGCCTATCCCATGCTCTCCGTGGGCTACGTGCTCAACGCCGTCGCGGCCTGGTACCTGTTCGGCGAGGCGGTCAGCGTGACCCGCCTCGTTGGCATCGGCATCATCATCATCGGCGTCTATATAGTCGCGCGCTCCTGATGGACTACCTCCCTTTCACCCGCCCCTCGATAGACGAGGAAACGATCGCGGGCGTGGCCGACGTGCTGCGCTCCGGCTGGATCACCAGCGGCCCCTGCGTCAGGCAGTTGGAGCAGGAACTGTCGCAGTATTTCGGCGGCCGCGAGGTGCGCGCGATGAGTTCGGCCACCGGCGCGCTGGAAATCGCCCTCAGCGTCGCCGGCGTGCAGCCCGGCGACGAAGTCATCACCACGCCGCTTTCCTGGGTGGCCACAGCCAACGTGATCCTGCGTGCCGGCGCGAGGCCGGTGTTCGTCGACGTCGATGCCATCACGCGCAATATCGACCTCGAGCGCATCGAAGCCGCGATCACGGGGAGGACCCGCGCGCTGCTGCCGGTGGACATGGCAGGCCTGCCGGTGGACCGCGACCGGTTGTACGAGCTCGCCCGGCGTCGCGGCTTGCGCGTGATCGAGGACGCGGCGCAGAGCATGGGGGCGTCCTGGCGCGGCCGCCGCATCGGCAGCTTCGGCGATCTGGTGGCCATCAGCTTTCACGCCAACAAGAACATCACCAGCGGGGAAGGCGGCTGCCTGGTGCTCACGGACGCGGCCGAAACCGATCTGTGCACCCGGCTGCGCCTGCAAGGCGTGGTGCGCCTGCCCGACGGCGGCGAGGAAGTCGAGGTCGCGGGCGGCAAGCACAATCTGACCGATATTGCGGCGCGCATCGGCCTCGGCCAGTTAAAGCGGCTGGAGGCGTTCACCGCCCGGCGCCGCATGCTTGCGCAGCGCTATTTCGAGCGCTTCGAGACGGACTCGGGCTGCGTGCTGCCGCTTGCCGATTTCGCGAACTGCAACTGGCATATGTTCCAGGTATTGCTGCCGCTGGAGCGCATGCGCATCGACCGCGGCGGGTTTATCCAGGCGATGCACCAGCGCGGCATCGGCGTCGGGGTGCATTATCCGGCGATGCACCTGTTCGGGCTGTACCGGAAACTCGGCTACAATCCGGGGGACTTCCCGCAGGCGGAACGGATCGGGCAAGCCACCGTGACACTGCCCCTGTTCCCGGGCATGGCCGATGCCGACGTCGATCGCGTCTGCACGGCGGTCGCCGAAATCATCCGGGACAAAAAGTAATGAACGTCGAGAAATGAACGTCTGAAAATGAATATCGAGCTCTCGGTCGTGATACCGGTCTACAACGAGGAACAGGGCCTCGCGGCCCTGTTCGCGCGCCTGTACCCGGCGCTGGACGGATTGCGCATCCCCTACGAGATCCTGTTCGTCAACGACGGCAGCCGCGACGGCTCCGCGGCCATCCTGCGCGAACAATTCCAGCAACGGCCCGATGTCACCCGGGTCATCCTGTTCAACGGCAACTTCGGCCAGCACATGGCGATCATGGCGGGCTTCGAGCAGGTGCGCGGCCGGCGCATCGTCACCCTGGACGCCGACCTGCAGAACCCACCCGAGGAAATCGGCCGCCTGATCGCCAAAATGGACGAAGGCTACGACTACGTCGGCAGCATCCGCCGCATGCGCCGCGACAGCGCCTTCCGCCGCATCGCCGGCAAGGCGATGAACCTGGTGCGCGAGCGCATCACGCGCATCCGCATGACCGACCAGGGCTGCATGCTGCGCGCCTACAGCCGCGAAATCATCGACGCCATCAACAGTTGCCGCGAGGTCAGCACCTATATCCCGGCGCTCGCTTACACCTTCGCCCAGCGCCCGGCGGAAATCGAGGTCGAACACGAGGAGCGCGCAGCGGGCGTATCCAAGTATTCGCTGTATCAACTGATCCGCCTCAACTTCGATCTGGTGACGGCCTTTTCGCTGGTGCCGCTGCAGATGTTCTCGCTCGCCGGGATGCTGATTTCCCTGCTGTCCATCCTGTTCGTGGGCTACCTGGCCATACGCCGGCTGCTGGTCGGGCCGGAGGCCGAGGGCCTGTTCACGCTGTTCGGCATCGCCTTTTTCCTGCTCGGCATCGCCTTGTTCGGTATCGGTCTGCTGGGCGAATACGTGGGCCGCATTGCCCAGCAGGTGCGCCACCGGCCGCGCTTTCTGATTCAGGCGGTGCTGGAACAACGCGATGCAGGCGCGGCGCGGCTGCGCCCTGCGGCGGCCGCGACCGAGCGGGGAAGCGGCGAGGGGTGAGGTGAAGTGAAGTGAAGTGAAGTGAAGTGAAGTGAAGTGAAGTGAAGTGAAGTGAAGTGAAGACCAAATTCGACATTTCCAAGTATCTCAATTCTGTCATTCTGAGGCCGAAGGCCGAAGAATCTGCTTCTTGCTCTCGCACAAAAGCAGATTCCTCGCTTCGCTCGGAATGACAATTCCTATAGATTGCCCTCCGGCTTTCGCTGCCTCGCTCCGCGCCCTCCCGCTTCGCCTTCCATGACCGCGACCGCCGTAGTCTTCGCCTACCACAACGTCGGCGTGCGTTGCCTTTCGGTGCTGCTCTCCCAGGGCGTGCAGGTAATGCTGGTGGTAACGCACCGCGACAACCCGGGCGAGACCATCTGGTTCGACAGCGTGGAGGCGCTTGCGCGCGCGCACGCCCTGCCCGTGATCACGCCTGCGGATGCAAACGCGCCGGCCATAGTTGCGCAGATCAGGGCGCTACGCCCCGATTTCCTGTTCTCCTTTTACTACCGCAACATGCTCGGGCCCGAACTGCTCGCCCTGCCGCGGCGCGGCGCGTACAACATGCACGGTTCGCTCCTGCCCAAATACCGCGGGCGCGTGCCGGTAAACTGGGCCGTGATCATGGGCGAGCGCGAAACCGGCGCCACGCTGCACCAGATGGTGGCCAAGCCCGATGCCGGCGGCATTGCCGGCCAGCAGGCCGTTCCCATAGGGCCTGAGGACACCGCGGCCGAGGTGTTCGGCAAGGTCACCGCGGCGGCGGAACAGGTGCTCGCGCGCGCGCTGCCCGGGCTGATCGCGGGAACCGCGCGCATCACGCCGCAGGACCTCGGCAAAGGCGGCTATTACGGCGGGCGCAAGCCCGAAGACGGCCGCATCGACTGGGGCAAGAGCGCGCGCGAGGTGCACGATCTGGTGCGCGGTGTCGCCCCGCCCTATCCCGGGGCGTTTACGCGCATCGGCGCAACGACCCTGCGTATACTGCGCACCCGGATCGAACCAAATAGACGCCCGCGAAGCGGCGCTCCTGGGTTATATTTCGAAGCTGGCTCGTTCTTTGCCGATTGCGGCGACGGCAAAGTGCTGCGCATACTGGAACTCGACGCACAGGGTAGCCCGCTCGACCCTGCGGCGTTCGCTGACGAGAAAATTGCCTTTGAGGCCGTTTCAGAATTACCGAAACGGCCTCTGAATTAGGGGAGCATGAGGGGATGCGCCCCGAAGGTCTCGATCCCCCTTGAGGGGAAAGTCCCCTCGGGGGATATCCCCTCATTTTGTAATGAACTTTTCGCGTGATCATATGAAAAAAATCCTGATACTCGGCGTCAACGGCTTCATCGGCCACCACCTGTCCAAACGCATCATCGCCAAGACCGACTGGGAGGTCTACGGCATGGACATGCAGACCGAGCGCATCTCCGACCTGATGCAGGAGAAGCGCTTCCATTTCTTCGAGGGCGACATCACCATCAACAAGGAATGGATCGAATACCACGTGCGCAAGTGCGACACGGTGCTGCCGCTGGTGGCGATCGCCACGCCGGCGACCTACGTGAAGGAGCCGTTGCGGGTGTTCGAGCTCGATTTCGAAGCGAACCTGCCGATCATTCGCTCCGCGGTCAAGTACAGGAAGCGCGTTGTCTTCCCTTCGACTTCCGAAGTCTACGGCATGTGCCGCGACGGCGAGTTCGATCCGGAGTCCTCGGAGCTGGTGCTGGGCCCGATCAACAAGCCGCGCTGGATCTATTCCTGCGCCAAGCAATTGATGGACCGGGTCATCCACGCCTACGGCATGCAGCAAGGACTGGACTACACGCTGTTCCGCCCGTTCAACTGGATCGGCTCCGGACTGGACTCGATCAACACCCCCAAGGAAGGCAGCTCACGCGTGATCACCCAGTTCCTCGGCCATATCGTGCGCGGCGAGAACATCAAGCTGGTGGATGGCGGCAGCCAGAAACGCGCCTTCACCTATATCGATGACGGCATCGACGCGCTGCTGAAAATCATCGACAACCCGGCCGGAGTGGCCAGCGGCCAGATTTACAACATCGGTAATCCGAAAAACAATTACTCGGTCAAACAACTCGCCGAAATGATGCTGGCGCTGGCGCTCGAATACCCCGAATACCGCAGCCATGCCAAAAAGGTGAAACTGGTCAAGACCAGCGCGGCGCAGTATTACGGCAAAGGCTACCAGGACGTGCAAAACCGCGTGCCGAAAATCATCAATACCTGCAAGGACCTCGATTGGCGGCCGAAGATCGGCATGCAGCAGGCGATGAAGCATATTTTCGACTTCTATCGCGGCCACGTCGCCGAAGCGCGCCATCTCGTAGATTGAAACAAGCAGGATGCCGTGGATGGAATTGCGCGCTCCGCGCGCCAACCCTGTTTTCTGTACGGATGAAAAGCGCATCCGTACAGAAAACACGGTTATGTATAAAAACAAAGACGGTTTGAGTGGGTTTCATCAAAGATCGTCGATTGCGCGCGGATGTGCTTTTCATCCGTGCGCAATCGAGGATCCGCGCGGACGGGCCGCCGTCCGCGCAAGCTCCGGCGTTACAGCTCGAAGTAGCCTGTCTCGTCCGCGCAACATCTCGCTCTGCAAATAGACACCGTCTCCAATGAAACTCGCTCTCAAAATCGACGTCGACACCTACCGCGGCACGCGCGAAGGCGTGCCGCGGCTGATCGAGGTGCTGAAACAGCACAACGCCGGCGCCACCTTTCTGTTCAGCCTCGGGCCGGACCACACCGGGCGCGCAATCACGCGCGCGTTCCGTCCGGGTTTCATGAAAAAGGTATCGCGCACCTCGGTGCTGGAGCATTACGGCCTCAAGACCCTGCTCTACGGCACGCTGCTGCCCGGCCCCGACATCGGCAAGCGCTGCGCCGAGATCATGCGCGGCACGCGCGATGCAGGTTTCGAAGTCGGCATCCATACCTGGGACCATGTCAAATGGCAGGATCATGTGGCACGGCGCGACGAGCGCTGGACCGGCGAGCAAATGGGCGCGGCCTACCTGCGCTTTTCAGAGATTTTCGGCGAACCCGCGCGCACCCATGGCGCCGCCGGCTGGCAGATGAACCTGCACGCGCTGCGCCTGACGCAGCGCCTGCGTTTCGACTACTGCTCGGACACGCGCGGGCGCTGCCCCTTTATTCCGATCTGGCGCGGCGAGATCATTGCCTGCCCCCAACTCCCCACCACCCTGCCTACCCTGGACGAACTGATCGGCCTTGAAGGATTGACTGCAGACAATGTCGCCGCGCATTTGCTCCGGCTGTCCGAAAACCCGCCGCCCACCGGCCATATCTACACCCTGCATGCCGAGCTGGAAGGCATGAAACTCCTGCCCGCGTTCGAAGCCCTGCTGGCGGGCTGGAAGGCCATGGGCTATGAACTGGTCCCTACGCGCGCGCTCTTCAACGGACTCAAGCTGCCGGCGCTGCCGCGGCACGAACTGGTCATGGGCGAAATTCCCGGCAGGTCGGGCACGCTGGCATTGCAGGGAAAGGAGTTTCTCGCCTGAGGCCCTTGGAAATAGGGTTGCGTTCCGGTCTCGATTCATCAACAATACGGGTACAGGCCGGTTTCGGTCAGACTATAGGAATATATGGAAAAACATATAGTTAGTGACTTTTCTCTGCCTTGTACCGGAGGCACGACGTTTCATCTGTCCGAGGCCAAAGAGAAGTTCCTGGTGCTGTATTTCTACCCCAAGGACAACACTCCGGGATGCACCACCGAGAGCATCCAGTTTCGCGACTTGCACCCGCAGTTCCAGAAACTGGGCTGTGGCATCTACGGCATTTCGCGCGATAGCCTAAAATCGCATGAAGGCTTCAAGGCGAAGCTCGGTTTTCCTTTCGATCTGCTCGCCGACACCGAAGAGAAGGTGTGCACCCAATTCGGGGTGATCAAGATGAAGAACATGTATGGCAAACAGGTGCGCGGCATCGAGCGCAGCACCTTCGTCCTCGACCGTGAGCGTGTCATCCGGCGCGAGTGGCGCGGCATCAAGGTTCCCGGTCATGTGCAGGAGGTATTCGATTTTGTTAAAACCCTCTAACTACAGCTCGGCATTCGATGAAAATGCCGACCAGGCAGCCATGACCAAGCGCAAGACCCGCTCCGAATCCGGCAAGTCACTGACCAAACTGTTCGTGCTCGACACCAACGTGTTGATGCACGATCCCACCAGCCTGTTCCGCTTCGAGGAGCACGACGTGTTCCTGCCGATCATGACGCTGGAGGAACTCGACAGCCACAAGAAAGGCCTGTCCGAGGTCGCGCGCAATGCGCGCCAGGCGAGCCGCTACCTCGACGAAATCGTCAGCAGCGTCGCCGGCAAGATCGACGCGGGCATCCCGCTCAAGCGCCATGCGGCGGATCCCGCCACGGGCAAGCTGTTCCTGCAGACGCAGGCGCTGGACAGCGCGCTTCCCGAGTCTCTCGCCCTGGGCAAGGCGGACAATCACATCATCGGCGTGGTGATGGCCCTGCAGCGGCAGCAGCCGCAGCGGCAGGTCATCCTGGTGTCCAAAGACATCAACATGCGCATCAAGGCGCGTGCGCTGGGGCTCGCCGCCGAAGACTATTTCAACGACAAGGTGCTGGAGGATATCGACCTCCTCTATACCGGCGTGCGCGAACTGCAGGCGGACTTCTGGGACCTCCATGCCAAGGACATGGAATCCTGGATAAAAGAGGGGCGCACCTTCTACCGCGTCAAGGGGCCGCTGTGCCAGCATCTGCTGGTCAATGAATTCGTCTATCAGGAAAGCGAGCGTCCGCTGCACGCGATCGTGCGCGAGCAGACCGGGCGCACCGCGGTGTTCGAAACCATCAAGGACTATTCGCACCAGAGGAACAACATCTGGGGCATTACGGCGCGCAACCGCGAGCAGAATTTCGCCCTCAATCTGCTGATGAACCCGGAGGTCGACTTCATCACCCTGCTCGGCCAGGCCGGCACCGGCAAGACCCTGCTCACGCTGGCTGCCGGCCTGATGCAAACGCTGGAGAGCAAGATTTTTTCGGAAATCATCATCACCCGCGTGACGGTGCCGGTGGGCGAGGACATCGGTTTCCTCCCCGGCACCGAAGAAGAGAAAATGACTCCCTGGATGGGCGCGCTGGAGGACAACCTCGACGTGCTCAACAAGTCCGACGACGAAGGCGGTGAATGGGGACGCGCCGCGACGCGCGACCTGATCCGGTCGCGCATCAAGGTAAAGTCGCTCAATTTCATGCGCGGCCGCACCTTCCTCAACAAATATCTGATCATCGACGAGGCGCAGAATCTCACGCCCAAGCAGATGAAGACGCTGATCACGCGCGCCGGCCCCGGCACCAAGGTGGTGTGCCTGGGCAACATCGCCCAGATCGACACGCCCTACCTCACCGAAGGCTCGTCCGGCCTCACCTACGTCGTCGATCGTTTCAAAGGCTGGTCGCATGGCGGCCATGTCACGCTGCAGCGCGGCGAGCGCTCCCGGCTGGCGGACTTTGCGGCGGAAGTGCTGTAGGACATCCGCTGCTCGAAGTATCCGGTCCTATCCGTCAATGTAGCCGATCGGCCATTGCGCGCTCTGCGCGCCAACCCTGTTTTTGGTGCGGATGGAAAGCGTATCCGCACAAAAACACGGTTATGAATGAAGGCAGAGGCGGTTTGGGGTCAATTCAAGATCGCCGATTGCGTGCGGACGGGTTCATCGTCCGCGCGCAGTCGGTGATCCGCGCGGACCGGTCGCCGTCCGCGCAAGACGGGCCGCTGCAGTGTGAGCTGCCCCAATGCATTTTGGTGCCGCTTTACAAAGATTTATGCGTGCCGTCGCAAAACGGCGGCGTATGCGTGCGCTTGCATCCGCACAGCGCCAGTTTTTCGCTCTTGGCGACGGTAAATTTTACCGGCACATGCGGCCCGCCCTTGTGCGAACCGTCGCAGAACGGCTGTTTTTTCGACAGTCCGCAGGCGCACCACCAGTAATCGGCGGGAGCCAGATCGAGGACATAAGGGGCTTTCTGCGGACATGCGGGTTCAGCCATAAGACCTCCAGGTTGGATCGCACTATACGTGGCGACCTAAATCGCGTCCTCAGATGTTGCAGAGTTGCGATGTTGCGCGGACGAAAAGCCGTCCGCGCGGATCGTCGATTGCGCACGGATGAAAAGCACATCCGCACGCAATCGACAATCTTGTATAACCCCCGCGCTGTGTTTGGTGTTAACCATAACCGTGTTTTTTGTACGGATGCGCTTTTCATCCGTACAAAAAACACGGTTGGCGCGCGCAGCGCGCAACGCGCTCAATACCGCCCTGGATCAGCGTAGCTTTCGAATCGCGTGTACTCGCCGATGAAGGTCAGATTCAGCATCCCGATGGGGCCGTTGCGCTGCTTGCCGATGATGATCTCCGCTTTGCCCTTGTCGGCGGTCTCGGGATTGTAGACCTCGTCGCGGTAGATGAACAGGATCAGGTCGGCGTCCTGCTCGATGGCGCCGGATTCGCGCAGATCGGACATGACCGGGCGCTTGTTGGGGCGCTGCTCCAGGCCGCGGTTGAGTTGCGACAGCGCCACCACCGGCACATGCAACTCCTTCGCCAGCGCCTTGAGCGAACGCGAGATCTCCGAAATCTCGGTGGCGCGGTTCTCGCCGTAGGACGTGGACGACATCAGCTGCAGGTAGTCGACCACCACCAGGCCCAGGCCGTCGTACTGGCGGTGCATGCGGCGCGCGCGGGCGCGCAGTTCGAGACAATTCAATGCCGGCGTCTCATCGATATGGATAGGAGCGTCATGCACCTTGCCCACGGCGTCGGTCAGGCGGCTCCAGTCCTCGTCGGAGAGCCGCCCGGTACGCAGCTTCATCTGGTCCAGCCGCCCGATGGAGCCGAGCATGCGCATGGCGAGCTGGGAGCCTGACATTTCCATGCTGAACACCGCAACCGGCAGGCGATCGTTCACCGCGACGTGCTCGGCGATATTGAGCGCGAACGCGGTCTTGCCCATGCTCGGGCGCCCGGCGACGATGATCAGGTCGCCCTGCTGCAGCCCTGACGTTTTCTGGTCGAGATCGTTGAAGCCGGTGGCGATGCCGGTGATGTCGGAAGGGTTGTCGCGGTGATAGAGCATGTCGATGCGCTCCATCACCTGTGCCAGGATGGGCTGGATTTCGACCAGCCCCTGGTGACCGCGCGCACCGGCCTCGGCGATCTCGAACACGCGCGACTCCGCCTCGTCGAGCAACTGCCCCACATCCTTGCCCATCGGGTTCAAAGCGGTATCGGCGATGCCGGTCCCCACTTCGATCAGCTTCCTCTGGATGGCGCGCTCGCGCACGATCTCGGCGTAACGCCGGATGTTGTGCGCCGATGGCGTGTTCTGCGCCAACGCTCCCAGATAGGCCAGCCCGCCGGTCTTGTCCTTGTCCTCGCTCTGCTCGATCGACTCGAACACCGTGACCATGTCGGCGGGCCGGTTCTTCTCTATCAGCTTGCCGATGTGGCGGTAGATGCGCCTGTGATCGTCGCGGTAGAAATTGCTTTCCGCGAGGATGTCGGCGACGCGCTCCCAGGCCTGGTTGTCGAGCAGCAAACCGCCCAGCACCGACTGTTCCGCCTCGATCGAATGCGGCGGGACCCTCAGCTGCGCCAGTTGCGGATCGTTCACGACTTGAGAGTTTGGCTGGGCCATGGGACGCACTTTGTGGGAATGCAAATTCTACTCCAAGATGTTCCTGTTTTTATCCATAACCGTGTTTTTGGTGCGGATACGCTTTTCATCCGCACTAAAAACAGGGTTGGCGCGCAGAGCGCGCAATTTACGCCCGGCGACATTGGCGCACATAGCAGGATACGTCGAACTGCAGCGCCAGAGCTTGCGCGGACGGCGTCCCGTCCGCGCGGATCACCGATTGCGCACGGACGATGACCCCGTCCGCACGCAATCGGCGATCTTGAATAAAAAAAGGCGGACCAGCCGCCTTTTTTAATCAACGGCTTGCCGCTTATTCGGCGGTCTCGCCCAGCACCGAAACGGTGATGTGCACCACCACGTCGGAGTGCAGCGCGATCGCGATCGAACTGTCGCCGACCTGCTTCAACGGCCCTTGCGGCAGGCGGATGGCGGCGCGCTCGATGGTGAAGCCTTGAGCTTGCAGCGCCTCGACCATGTCATAGGTGGTGACCGAGCCGAACAAGCGCCCGTCCACGCCGGCCTTGCGCGAGATCTGAACCGTCAGACCGTCGATCTTGGCACCGGCTTCCTGCGCCTTGGTCAGCGCCTCGTTCTGCGCCTGCTCCAGATCGCCCCGGCGCGCTTCGAACGCGGCGAGATTGTCGGGCGTGGCACGCTTGGCCTTGCCATGGGGGATCAGGTAATTGCGGGCGTAGCCATCCTTCACCTTGACCACGTCGCCCAGGCCACCGAGGTTGATCACTTTTTCCAGCAGTATCACTTGCATGGCTGTGCTCCTCAGTGCAGATCGGTGTAGGGCAGCAGCGCAAGATAGCGCGCGCGCTTGATCGCCGTCGACAGCTGGCGCTGATATCCGGCCTTGGTGCCGGTAATGCGCGCCGGGATGATCCTGCCGTTCTCGTTGATGAAGTCCTTGAGGATTTCGATATCCTTGTAATCGATCCACTCAATCTTCTCCGCGGTAAAGCGGCAGAACTTGCGGCGCTTGAATAGCTGGCGCCCGCCTTTCTTGTCGTCTTTCTTGTCGCCGCGGCCTTTGCCCTTACCTTTGGCGCCTCTTCTTGGTGGTGGCATGTCAAACTCCTTCTACGAATTCAATGTTGGTTGCGTGCAATACCAGCTGCTTGCTGTCGCGGCTCTTGCCGGCCAGGAATCCGGTGACTTTCACCTGCATTCCAGGCCTGGCTGCCGCCATCAGACGCGCTTCGCGCTCGAAGGCCAAACCGGCCACCTCGCACTGCACCGCGCGCTTGGCGCCGGCTTCGATCTGCTCGGAAGCGTGGCTGAGCCTGAAATTGACCACCGGAATACCGGCAGGCGTGTAGCGCAACGCGTCGAGTTCGATCAGTTTGCCGGACAGCACGAGTTGGTTGTCCAATATGCTCAGGCGGCGGGGGCAGCGACGGCGGGCGCAGCGGGGGCAGCGGCGGCAGCGACAGCCGCTTCAGCCGGCTTGGGTGCCTCGGCCGCCTTCGGCGCCTCGCCGTTCAGCACCGAGCGCGACTTCTCTTCCTTCATCATCGGCGAGGGCGCGGTGACCGCGGCCTTCATCTGCACGGTGAGATGGCGCAGGACGGCATCGTTGAACTTGAATGAATGCTCGAGTTCGTCCAGGGTTTCCTGATCGCACTCGATGTTCATGAGCACGTAATGCGCCTTGTGCATCTTGGCGATGGGATAGGTCATCTGGCGCCGGCCCCAGTCTTCGAGGCGGTGGATCGCACCCTTGCGGCTGGTGATCGTGCTGCGATAGCGCTCGATCATCGCGGGCACCTGCTCGCTCTGATCGGGATGGACGATGAATACGATTTCGTAATGTCGCATGCAGTCTCCTTATGGGTTGAGCCTCCCGTCATGCGTAACGGTGAGGCAAGGCGGGCCGGATCAATAAACCGGCAATCAGCGAAAAGCGCGTGATTATAAAGGGAAAGCGCCCCTGAAGGCAAATATTTCTCAGACCCTGCCGGAGCGCCGGCGGCGCGACTCGAACAACACCACCCCGCTCGCGACCGAGACGTTGAGGCTTTCAACCTGTCCCAGCATGGGGATTTTCAGCAGCTGGTCGCAGGTCTCGCGCGTGAGGCGCCGCAAGCCCTCGCCTTCGGCACCCAGCACCCAGGCGAGCGCAGCGGGCAACTGCGCCGAGTAGAGGTCCTCGTTCGCCCCCGAGTCCGCGCCCACCACCCAGATGTTGCGCTCCTTCAACTCGCGCAGGGTGCGCGCCAGATTGGTGACCGCGACATAGGGCACGCTGTCGGCCGCGCCGCTCGCCACCTTGATCGCCGTCGCCGACAGGCCAACGGCACGGTCCTTCGGCGCAATCACCGCGTGGCAGCCGGCGGCATCGGCCACGCGCAGGCAGGCGCCGAGGTTGTGCGGGTCCTGCACGCCATCGAGCACCAGCAGCAGGGGCGGTTCCTTGAGTTCGTCCAGCAAGTCGTCGAGCGAGACGTGCGGGCGCACCGCGTCCACTCGCGCCACCACGCCCTGGTGCCTTCCGGGCGGCGCCATGCCGTCCAGGCGCCTCGTATCCACCTGCAGCACGCGCAGCTTCAGGCCCTCGGCGAGTTTCATCAGGTCGCGCATGCGCGGGTCGGCGCGCACACTGTCGCAATAGAGCTCATGCACGCTTTTTGCGTCCAGGCGCAGGCGCGCGGTGATGGCGTGAAAGCCGTGAATGAAGGTCGTTCCGCTCATCGGCAGTGCACTTTGAAATGTTTAGTTTGCAGTACAACGATCAAACTTTCGCCGCGAACGACGCAAAGGAGAATTCCGCTCAAGTCACACCTCCTTGGCGTCCTTTGCGTCCTTGGCGGTTCAGGCCTTTTTCCTTCTGGGAACATCGTCCTCGGCAAGCCGAAAATCGATCTTGCTCGAATCCAGGTCCACGCGCACGAGCTTCACCCTCACGCGGTCGGCGAGACGAAAACGCCGCGCGGTGCGCTCGCCCAGCAACTGGTGCCTGGCGGCGTCGAAATGATAATAATCCTCGCCCAGCTCGGATATATGCACCAGGCCCTCGACATAGACATCGTCCAGCGCGACGAATATGCCGAAGCCGGTGACGGCGCTGATCGATCCCGGAAACTCCTCGCCGATGCGGTCCTGCATGTAATAGCACTTGAGCCAGGACTCGACATCGCGCGTCGCTTCGTCGGCGCGGCGCTCGGTCATGGAGCAATGCGCGCCGATCTCCTCCCAGTTGCCCGGACTGTAGCTCTTGCCCGCGAGCGCGGCGTTGATGGCGCGATGCACCACCAGGTCCGGATAGCGCCGGATGGGCGAGGTGAAATGGGTATAGGCCTCGTAGGCGAGGCCGAAATGACCGACGTTTTCCGGGCTGTACTGCGCCTGCTTCAGCGATCGCAGCAGCACCGTCTGCAGCAGCTGGATATCGGGACGGCCCTTGATCCTGGCGAGCAGCTTCGCATAATCCTTTGCCTGCGGTGCCTCGCCGCCGGTGAGATCCAGGCCGAACTGCTTGAGAAAGATCCTGAGCGCCTCCAGCTTCTCCGGCGTCGGTCCCTCGTGCACGCGGTACAGCGCCGCGTGCTTGCGGCTGTTGAGGAAATCGGAGGCGCAGACGTTGGCCGCAAGCATGCATTCCTCGATCAGGCGGTGCGCGTCGTTGCGCTGCGTCTGCACGATGTTCTCGATCTTTCCCTGATCATCGAACAGCATCTGCGTCTCGATGGTCTCGAAATCGATGGCGCCGCGTTTCTCCCGCGCCTTGGCCAGGACGTGATACAGCGCATAGAGGTCCTGCAGATGCGGCACCAGGCCTGGCGGCACCGGCTCGCCCTTCACCGGCTGCAGGCCGAGGGCAGCCGCCACCCGGTTGTAGGTCAGCCGCGCCTGCGAGCGCATCACCGCGGCATAAAAGCGGTAGGGCCCGATTTCGCCCTGCGCGTTCACGCTCATCTCGCACACCATGCACAGGCGGTCCACGTTCGCATTGAGCGAACACAGGCCGTTGGAGAGCTTCTCCGGCAGCATCGGGATGACGCGGCGCGGGAAATACACCGAATTGCCGCGCTCGCGCGAGGCGGTGTCCAGCGCATCGCCGGGGCGCACATAGTGGCTCACATCGGCGATCGCCACCCACAGGCGGAAGCCCTTAGCCTCGCGCTTGCAATGCACGGCATCGTCGAAATCCCTCGCCGTCTCGCCGTCGATGGTCACCAGCGGCAGCGCGCGCAGGTCCTCCCGCCCCTTGATGTCGTTCGGGCGCACGTCGTCGGGGAGCTTCTCCGCCAGACGCATCACCGCGCCCGAGAATTCATACGGCAACTCGTGCTTCCGGAGCGCGATTTCGATTTCCATGCCCGGGTCGGCGTAATTGCCCAGCACTTCGACGATGCGCCCTGCGGGCTGCGCGTTCTTGTCCGGCTGGGCCACGATTTCCACCGTCACCACCTGGCCGGGCGCAGCCCCCATGTCCGCACCGGGCGGGATCAGAATATCCTGGCTGATGCGCCGGTTCTCGGCGGCGACGAAGGCGACGCCGTGCGGTTTGTGCAGCCGCCCGACCAGCCGCGTATTGGCGCGGGAAATGATTTCGACGATGACGCCTTCCGGGCGCCCGCGCCGGTCGATGCCGCTCGCGCGCGCCATGACGCGGTCGCCATGCAGCACCTTGCGCATCTCTTTCTCGGAGAGGAACATGTCGGGCCCGCCTTCGTCGGGCACGAGAAAGCCGTAGCCGTCCGGATGCCCTTCGACGCGACCCGCAACGAGATCGAGCTTGCCCGCCACCAGGATCGCGTCGCGGCGATTGCGCATGATCTGGCCTTCGCGCTCCATCGCGCGCAGCCGCCGGCGGAAACTGTCCGCCTCGGCCGGCTCGATACGCAGCAGATGGCGCAGGGTTTCCTCCTGCACCGGGATACCTTCCTTGGCCAGGGTGTCGAGTATCAGCTCACGGCTCGGCAGCGGATTGGCGTAGCGCTCGGCTTCGCGTTCATAGTGCGGATCGCGCGCTCGGCGCGCAGGTGCATCGCGCCCGGCGTGCGGGGCGCTTAAGGCGGGCTCATCCGGCGCGCGCGCTGGGCGCGAACTCGGCGGCGGCGCGGAACGCGAGTCCGGATTGCGCGCGGGACGCGAGCCTGGATTGCGCGCGGGAGGCGCAATGGGGTTACGTTTGGGGGGCTTTTGCGTTGACAAAATCCTTGATTCCTATAAAATTGCGCACCTTGTGCCGCGGTGGCGGAATTGGTAGACGCACATGGTTCAGGTCCATGCGGTGGCAACACTGTGGGGGTTCGAGTCCCTTCCGCGGCACCAAAGGCACTGAGACAACATTTTACCTTAATTCTCAGATCCTTACATTACCGAGTCGCAAAGCGCGTGGTCCAAAGTGGTGATCCACTTTTCAAGGATCGCAGGCCATGCTTCGACTCGCTTCGCACTTGGTGCGCTCGCGCCACGGAATCTTCTACTTCCGGACTACCAGGCAGTCACTTCGCCAGCCGCTTGCGGATCGCCTGTAGTTCCCGTCGACGCGCGCGGTCGGATCTGGGGTAGGACATGCGCAGCCCTTTTAGCGCATCGAGAATGATCTGAGCGATGATCAGGTGGGCATTCTGCTTGTCGTCAGCCGGCACGGCATACCACGGAGAGTTGCTGGTGCTCGTCGCGCCGAGACACGCCTCATAAGCCTGCTGGTATTGCGTCCAGAATTTCCTCTGCTCGATGTCGGCCATGCTGGCCTTCCAGTTCTTGTCCGGCTCATCGATGCGGCGAAGAAGGCGGCGTCGTTGCTCCTCCTTCGATAGATGCAGGAAGAACTTGATGACCCGGGTCCCATTGCGGTGCAGATGGCCCTCCAGATTGGCAATTGACCGGTAGCGTTGCTGCCAGAAGTCGCGCGCCGCCAACGCCTGGCGCGGCAGCCCTTCGCCGCGCAGAATCTGCGGCTGCACGCGAACGATCAGCACCTCTTCGTAGTAAGAGCGGTTGAAGATGCCGATTTGTCCCCGTTCGGGCAAACAGCGGGTGCTACGCCAGAGGAAATCATGCTCCAGTTCCTCAGTGCTCGGGTGCTTGAAGCTGTACACCTGGCAGCCCTGCGGATTCACGCCGGACATCACATGCTTGATGGCGCTGTCCTTGCCGGCCGCGTCCATGGCTTGAAAAATCAGCAGCAGGGAATGGCTGTTGTTGGCGTACAGCAGGGTCTGCTGCACAGCCAGTTCGGCGATTTGCTCCTCGATCAGTGCCTGGTAGCGCTTGCGCGATTTGTACAGGGGCTGGACCGTCGTCGGGCGCTTTGCGAGCCCGACTTTTTTACCTTCCGCAATGCGAAAATCGTCGCAATCAATCTTCATCTTCATACCTCCTGCAGCGCTCACGCTATTCTGGACATGGTGGATACCGCATTAGGAACGCGCCATTTGATCATCGTAACCTTCACAGCATCGTTCACGACCAGGCACGAAACCATCGCATAGACAAAAATCGCGAGTGTCTGCCACCCCGGTAATGGCATGAGTCCCGGAAGACCCACGAACGTCAGGACGGTGCCGACGAGCGTTTCCGCCACGACAGCCGCCACAACAGCCTTGCTGGGCATCGTCGCCCAAAACCAGCGGCGCTCCCGCGCGGACACGATGGAGAACGCGGCAAAGTAGAGCAGCGTCAGGAAACTGAAGGTATAGAGGGCATTATCGCTCGTCGCCAATCCGCAACGTGACCAGCCGATCCACAAGACGAGGAGCGCCTCTGCGACCATCAAGGCGCCCAGCACCACGGAGACGGTGATGAGGTGCCCGATGTTCCACGTCTCCGGTTTCTTGGACGGTCGAACGCGGTCGGTGGCCAGCGAGATCTTTGCGAAGTCCGTTATGAAGACCAGCAGCAGCATCGCAAAGGCGGACATGACGAACTTGTCGGTCACCACGAACGCGATGGCCACGAAGCCCGTCTTCAGGATCGTCCGGCTGATCTTGTTGATGATGTATGTCAGGATGCGCTGGTAGATCGTCCGCCCCTGCTCGACCAACGCCACGATGTTCGTCAGCCCGGGCTCGGTCAGGACGACGCTCGCGGCGCCCTTGGCCACGTCGGTCGCGGTGCTGACGGCGATGCCCACTTCGGCCTGGCGCAGCGCGGGCGCATCGTTGACGCCGTCGCCCGTCATGCCAGTCACATGCCCCGCGGCCTGCAGGTGCTTCACGACGATATATTTGTCCTCCGGATATACTTCGGCGAACCCATCGGCGCCCGCCAGCAAGTCAACCGCCTCGTTGCCAGCCTTGGCGCCCGCAGCCTTCAGGTCGGCCACGCGCTGGATGTTGGGCAGCCCGACTTCGCGCGCGATTTCACCGGCGACCGCCAGCGCGTCGCCGGTGAGCATCTTCACCGCAACGCCAAGGTCGTGGAGTGCGGCAATGAGTTGTTTGGCGTCCGGTCGGGGCGGATCATATAACGTCACCAATCCGACCAGGGCGAGCGCGCCCGTCTCGGGGCCTTGCGCCACCGCCAGCGTCCGATATCCCTTCAGTGCCGATTCGCTGACCCGCGCTTCCAGCGCCTCGATCGCCGGGGGCTGTAGTCCGCAGGCTTGGGCGACGGTTTCCACAGCGCCCTTCATCACCCGCAGCCGCTGTCCGTTTTGTTCGGCCACGGCTTCGGTCCGCCGGTTTTTCGCATCAAACGGCGCGAAAGAGACGGGGGTGACCGCCGGCCTGCCGTCGAAGATGTGCCGCTCCTTTGCCGCCGCCAGGAACGCGAGGTCGATCGGATCCTGGTCGGCTTCCTTCGACGCGAGTGCGCCGGCGAACAGCACGTCGGCTTCCGTCGCGTGCTCCAGCGGGATCACGCCGGTGACGGCCAGCCGGTTCATCGTAATCGTGCCCGTCTTGTCCACGCAGAGCACGTCCATCGTTGCCGCATCCTCCGCGGCGCTCAAGCGCGTGACCAGCACGCCGCGTTTCGCCAGTTCCTTCGACCCGACGGCCATGCTGACCGTGAACATGACGGGAAGGGAGAGCGGTATCGCGCTCGTCAACAGGATGAGCATGAGCGGGACCATCTGGAGGAGCGGCGTGCCGCGCATGAGGGACATGACGACCACCATGCCCAGCAGCGCGCCGACGACGAGGAACAGCCAGCGGACGATCCTGGCCACCACCGCATCGATGTGGAGCTTCGGGCGCGCCTCCTGCACGAGCTCCGTGGTGCGGCCAAAGTAGGTCTTCGCCCCGGTCAGCATGACCACGCCGTTGCCTTCCCCCCGGCGGACAACAGATCCCGATGAGAGCACTGTGCCGGGGGCCTTGTCGGCATCCTTTGACTCGCCGGTGAGGGCCGACTGGTCAACGCTTACCGTTCCGGTGAGGAGTTTCACGTCTGCGGGAATGATGTCGCCGGCGCGCATGCGGACAATATCCCCGGGGACCAACTCCCGGGCGGGAACGACCTGCCAGTTCGCCTCGCGCAGCACGCGTGAGCTGATCTGCAACCGCCGCCGCAGCGTATCGACGACGCCGGCGGCCCGGCGCTCCTGCATAAAGCTCACCAGGGCATTGACGACCAGCAGCGCGCTCACCACGGCGAGATCCGAGTAGTTGTGAAGGACGGCTGACAGGACCATGATCAGCTCGAGCATCCATGCCGACAGACCCCAGAATTTCCCAAGAAACTTAAGGACTGGATGGTCCTTTCGTTCGGCCACTTCGTTATAGCCGTGCTCCTTGCGACGGACGCCCACCTCCGCGCGCGTGAGACCTGTTTCCGGATTCACGCGGAGCGTCGTGAGGGTTTCTGGAACTGAAGCGGAAACGATGTCAGGTACCTTGGCAGTAGCCGGCATCAAACGCGGGGGGGCAGCTCCGGATTTCTTTGTGGCCGTTTGCATAGTGACTATCCTCCACGACGCCCACGGCCGATCACACCAGTTTTCAGGACCCTACACTGAAAAATGGCCGATTCACCAAGGTGCAGCGGCCGAGGATACTTCGGGCCGTGCGGTTGAAATGCCGATCCCGCGTAATTCGCGAGACCAAGCCGGTTTCGCTGACGGCGCTGGCTGACTTGAGTAGGCGCAACGTTCGGTGCGTATGCTCATGCGTCGCCGGAGACAAGCCCCGTTTCACACTGAAGGCCAGACGTTCGGCGAGCCGATCGACACGCTGCGATCAGGTCTCGCTCATGAATATCGGCGCCCGCAAGCGCGGCAGCGCCCGCTCTCCAAAGTAAAGAGCATGGCTGGCCCGCATTACCTATTTGCGTTCCTGACCTCGTTCCTCACTTCTCGCGGTCTTTCTCCTGCCCTTGCCCCCGCCCTGGCTCCTGCGACCCTCCCTTACCTTGTGGAGTCTTTTCCTGGCTTGGCCTTGGCGTCTGCTGCTCACGCTGGCCTGCCCCTTGCTGTGGCTGCCGGCTCTGATCCTGGACTGCCGGGCCCCTCTGTTGAGGTGGGGCTTGCGTTGGTGCTGATCTCTGCACGTTCTCACCTCCTCTTTGCGGCGGGGCTTGGGTCGGCGCTGACCTCTGCACGTTCTCACCTCCTCTTTGCGGCGGGGCTTGGGTCGGTGCGGACCTTTGCACGTTCTCACCTCCCTTTTGCGGCGGTTGTGCGCGTGGGGCGGTTGGCGCGCTCTGCTGGACCGACGGTGGCGGGTTGGAACGCTGGATATCCTGCTGCCCGGGACTTCTCTGCTGAGGCGCTTGCTGCTGTCCCCGCTGGGAAGGCGCGGGCGCTCTTGGCACTGCCTGCTCCTGATAGTGCTGCCGCACTACGGCGTCACGCGGCTGGTAATGGTAATTCTGGCTGCGAAGCGCCTGTTGTTGCTCCACTCGGGGATACCGATCCCCTGAATACTGCCGCTGGTAGACAGGCAGCGGGGCGGCCGCTGGAGCAGAACGGCGGTTCCAATTGTCCCATCCGCTTCGATGTTGCTCCCATTGATTGCCCCAGTGCTCGCCCCAGCGTGGCGGCGCATCCGACTGCCACCCGCGAAAGTACCCAGGAGGATCCCGGTAGTAGCGCACCGGGATTCGCAGGACGAACAGCGGCACAACTTCTGGGCCCACAAGCCCCCACGGCCCGTTGTACCAGGAACTCGCGTACCAGTTGTCGCCCTGATAGACCCAGTACATGCCATCGTAGAAGAAATAGTTCGAATTCAGTCGTGGCGCGTAGTAAACCGGGTAGCCCGGCACCGGCACGAGTTCCGGATACAGCGGCAGGTTGATGCCGATGTTCACGCCGGGAAGCCCGATACCGACGCTCACCTGAGCAACGGCCGAAGTCACCGACCCAAACAGCATCCACAGCACAATGAGTACGTAGCGCATTTTCTGTCCTCCAGTTCGATCACCGGGGTCGGAGTGTTGTCAACGGAAAGCGACACCGACCCCAATTTCTTCACAAAAAATGTCAGATTATCCAATCCGCCCGGGAAATTCTGTGCGTTATCGTACATAAGGCGATCGGATAGGCATTCTCGCCGTAGAGCTTCGCGTCGTCCACACTAGGCCTTGCCCTCGAGTCGAGTCACGCGCTCTGACCGACGGATTGGAAATTTCTTCGGCGCCGCGTGAAGCCCTTTGCCGGCCGAGGAGTTAGAATGCGGTTCGCGCAATCCGGGACGCAGCTTCTGCCGATTTCCCCGGATAACCTCGACATCCTTGCCTTATGCAGGCAAGGCAGCTCCA
>Ga0208587_1000319_pt1 | contig 26671 bp, 29 predicted proteins | sample NGESurdeep092012_7_FD_184472 | JGI IMG/M metagenome (GOLD analysis project Ga0208587, IMG submission 184472) | Arctic peat soil microbial communities from Barrow, Alaska - NGEE Surface sample 210 deep-092012 (SPAdes) | ecosystem: Environmental > Terrestrial > Soil > Wetlands > Peat ...
TGCTCCGGCCTGTTTCAGCAAGTCCGCAATCTCGGTATTCCCCGCCTTCAGGGCCCACGCCAAGGCCGTCATCCCCGAGTCGCTCTTGATGTTCGGATCGGCGACCTCCCAAAGCAACAGTTTGACCGTATCAAAGTGGCCGCCGCGGGCCGCCATCATCAACGCCGAAATGCCGTTCGGCGACAAGGCGTCGATGTCCGCGCCTTTTTCCAAGAGATACTTGACCACATCCGTTTTGCCTTGCCAGGCGGCATAGATCAGCGGGTTCCAGCCCGTCTGGTTGATTGCGGCTCCTCGTTCCACCAGTAGTTTGACCATTTCCAGGCTACCTTTGGCCGCCGCCAACATCAGTGCGGTTTCTCCGTAGCGGTTCCTGGCGCCGGCCTTGGCTTGCCTGTCCAGCAGCCGCTTGACCAGGTCTATGTGGTTCTCGCGAACCGCAAGCATGAGCAGCGTATTGGCGCCTGGATCCGTGGTATTTACGTCCATACCCTTCGCAAACAGCGCCTCCGCCGCCGGAATATCGTTTAGCTTGATCGCCGTGAGCAGGTCGTCATAAGAGTCCGCAGCAGCCCATGAGACCTGGAGCATTAGCGTAATTACTATCAATATTCTCAATATCATATAAAACCTATTCAAAGTGGTTTATAATGTTAAATCAGGCTTGAAAAGCCTGAAGAAATTGGCGCTAGTCGCCTCGGCTACGGCTTCCAGGGGGATCCCGCGCAGGCGGGCGATCTCCTCGGCTACATGCCTGACCCAGCCGGGTTGGTTGGTTTTCCCGCGTTGCGGCACCGGCGCCAGATAAGGTGAATCGGTCTCGATCAGCATCCGCTCCAAAGGCACGCTTTTCGCGACTTCTTTGATGGCAAGGGCATTCTTGAAGGTGACGATACCCGAAAAGGAAATGTAGAAATTGAGCTCGATTGCGGCTCGGGCCAACTCCAGGGTCTCAGTGAAGCAGTGCATTACTCCACCGGTCTGGCTGGCGCCCTCTTCGCGCATGATGCGCAAAGTATCCTCGCCGGCCTCGCGGGTGTGGATGATCAAAGGCTTGCCGCACTCGCGCGCGGCGCGGATATGCGTGCGAAAACGCGCTCTTTGCCACTCCAGATCACCGTTCTGGCGAAAGTAATCCAGGCCGGTTTCGCCGATCGCGACAATTTTCGCGTGCCGTGCGCGCTCGACAAGGTCATTCACCTTCGGGCTGGCATCCTCGACCTGGTCCGGATGCACGCCCACCGAGGCGAAAAGTTGGGAATGGCTCTCGGCCAGAGCCAAAACCCGTGGAAAATCGGCGAGATTGACGCACACGCACAAGGCGTGCGTTACCTGATTCCGCGCCATGTCTTCGAGGATTTGCGGGATCCGGCCGGCATATTCCTCGAAGTCGATATGGCAATGCGAATCGATCAGCATGGCAGATCTAGCTTATCTCTTTGTAGGCGATGAACAGGTCGTCGAAGAACAGCCTGGCGTTCAGAGGGTGCTCCGAAATGGCTTTCATCGACGACAACGCGCTGTAAAAACGCAGCAGCTTCAGGGTTGGCATCGTCTGGACGAGATGGGTCAGCTTGTGTTCCTGATCGATGTTGTATCGCGTCTTGCCGCTGCTCGCCATGGCGACGAGATCGTAGGTCCACTTGAGCATCCAGTCCACTACCGGGCCGGGTTGCAGGCGCTGGCAGAAATCGGCCAGACTTAGCGCGCTCGTTGCCGGTTGGCCGAGCAGGTCGAACAGCCTGCGCCGTGTGTCCGCCTCGTCATCCGGCAGCGAAGCTGCTTCCAGCGGCGCGTCGCCGGCGAACGCCAGCGTGGCCGGCGTGGCTTTGCTCCCCTGCTCCTGCAGCCAGCGCAACGACAATGCGCGCGGCGGCAAAGATAACGCCAGCGCGTGACAGCGGCTGCGCACGGTTGCCAGCAGCTTTCTCGGTTGATGCGACACCAGCAGAAAAATCACCCCTGCCGACGGTTCCTCCAGGCTTTTCAGAAGGGCGTTGGCAGAGCCGGGATTCATGCTTTCGGCCGGGTAGATCAGCACCACCCGGTAGCCGTTGCGATGCGAACCCACATTGAGGAAATCACTCAGCGCGCGAATCTGTTCGATCTTGATCTGCTTGCTGGGCTTTTTCTTGCCCTCTTCGCTTGCCTCCTCGGCTTCCGCATCCTCTTCCACGGGCGACAGGACTTCAGGCTGAACCAGCCGATAATCGGGATGGTTGCCCGCGGCAAACCAGCCGCATGCGGGGCACGCGCCGCAGGCGAGGCGATGTTTTGCCTGGTTTTCGCACAGCAGCGACTGAGCCAGGACCTCAGCCAGATGCAGTTTGCCTATGCCCGGGCGGCCGTGGAACAGCAACGCGTGAGGCAGACGCCCGTGCATGTCGGCAAGCCGATTCCACACCTCCTCCTGCCACGGAAAGTAATTTATTGACATGCTGTTATAAGAATTTCTTCAAGTGATTTATGAATTTCACTCACGGTCTGGCTAGCGTCGATTAGCCGAATTCTCTGCGGGTAGCGGGCGGCACGCGCCAGATATACCGCGCGCACCCGGGCGAAGAAATCCAGGTTTTCCTGCTCGAAACGGTCGGGCGCTGCGGTGGCCGCCATGCGCCTGCGCTTGGCTTCCTCGACCGAAAGGTCGAAAACCAGCGTCAAGTCGGGCTGTAGACCCTGATGGACCCAGTTCTCCAGGCTTTCGATTCTGCCCGGATCCAGCCCGCGGCCGCCACCCTGATAGGCGAACGTGGCGTCGGTAAAGCGGTCGGAAAGCACCCAGCGTCCTCCCGCCAGCGCCGGCAGGATCACCTGGTCCAGGTGTTCACGCCGGGCTGCGAACATGAGCAGGGTCTCGGTCTCGAGGTGCATCGGCTGTGCCAGCAACAGCTTGCGCAATTCTTCCCCGAGGGGCGTGCCTCCCGGCTCCCGCGTTACCGTCACTTTCTTTCCTGCGGCTTCCAGGCGACCCGCGATCCAGTCCAGGTGGGTGCTCTTGCCGGCGCCGTCCACGCCTTCCAGCGTTATGAACTTGCCGCGCACCTCAGCGCCCCCCCCGCCGCTGGTACTTGGCCACGGCGCGTTCGTGCTCGGCCATGGTGTGCGAGAACTCGCTCGAGCCGTCGCCGCGGGCGACGAAATACAGGGCCGGGGTCTTCGCCGGGTTCAGCGCTGCCTGCAGCGAAGCCTGGCCGGGCATGGCGATGGGCGTCGGCGGCAGTCCGGCCCGTGTATAGGTGTTGTGGGGCGTATCGGCGAGCAGGTCTTTCTTGCGCAGGTTGCCATCGAATTTTTCACCCAGGCCGTAGATGACCGAGGGATCGGTCTGCAGCATCATGCCGAGGCGCAGGCGATTCACGAACACGCCGCCGATCAGCGCGCGATCGGTTGCTTGCCCGGTTTCCTTCTCGATCACCGAAGCCATGATCAAGGCCTCATAAGGGCTGCGATAAGGCAGGTCCGGCGCCCGCTGCTGCCATGCCGCCTGAAGCTGTCTGTCCATCGCCTTGTAAGCCCGCCTGAGTATGTCCAGATCGCTGGCGCCTTTGCCGAACAGATAGGTGTCAGGAAAGAACAGGCCTTCGGGATTGCGCCCGGCCGCGCCCAGCTGGGCCATGATCTCGGCATCGCTGAGTGCGGCGCTGTCATGCCTTACGCCGAGATCGGCGTTGAGTGCCGCACGCACCTGCCTGAAGGTCCAGCCCTCGATAAATGCGACCTCGGCCTGGGTGACTTCTCCCGCAGTCAGCTTATTCAGCAAAGCCAGTGGCGTGATGCCGCGGCCGACCTCGTAGCTGCCGGCCTTGATGGTGCCGGCTTTGCCCAGCAGCCGGCCGAGCAGGTTGAATTGCCAGGCGTTCAGCTCGACGCCGGATTCGACGATCTGTCGCGTCGCGCTTTTCAAGCTGCTGCCTGGTTTGATGGAGAAATCCGCGGGATCAGAACGCAGCTTCAGCGGGCTGAAGGCATACCAGCTCAAGCCTGCGACCGCCAGCAGCATTAGGCACAGTGCGAGGAGAAAAAAGCGCTTGATCCATGACCACATTCGATTGCGAGCTTATCCGTGACGGGGTAACCGGAATTTCCAAACGCTATAATACCTGCTTGAATTTCATATTATCACGCATACTTAATCCGTAATCCAAGTCTGTAGGACGCCGATGACTTCTGCCTGGCAGGACTTTTTGCTCGCACGCGGGGCCCGCATCGACGCCGGTGCGGTGAACCATTTCGGCGACGCCGCGGCCGAACTGCGCGCGGCCCGCGATGGCGGCATTGTTGCCCCGCTAACCCACTTGGGACTGTTGGGGTGCAGCGGTGAAGACGCGCAGGCCTTCCTGCACGGCCAACTCAGCAACGATGTCAAACAGCTCACCCCGGAGCGCAGCGGGTATGCCGGCTACTGCTCGGCCAAGGGGCGTATGCTGGCCAATTTCCTGTTGTGGCAGGAAGACCAAACATATTACCTGCAACTCGCGCGGTCCCTGTTGCCGGCGATGCAAAAGCGGCTGGCCACGTTCGTGCTCCGCGCCAGGGTGAAGCTGGTCGACGCCAGCGAGTCGCGTCCGGTCCTGGGGCTGGCCGGCGGCGCAGCCGTTGCAGCATTGCGCGAATTGTTTGCTGCGCTCCCGCGGGAGGCGCACCAGGTCGTCCACGATCCGGCCAACGGCACCTTGATCGCCCTGCCCGGTGCAAGGTTTCAGCTTATCGCCGAACTCGAATCGGCAAAACGGCTGTGGGACAAGCTGGCCGCGGTGCTGACGCCGGTCGGCACACCGTGCTGGGAATGGCTGGAGATCAGAAACGGCATACCGCTGATCACGCCCGCAACCCAGGAGCAATTCGTGCCGCAGATGGCCAACATGGAATTGATCGGGGCGGTGAATTTCCAGAAGGGCTGTTACCCGGGGCAGGAAATCGTCGCCCGCACCCAGTATCTGGGCCAGCTCAAGCGCCGCATGGTCCTCGCACACGTGGCGGGAGATGTCATGCCGCAGCCCGGCGATGTGCTTTTCAGCAGCGCCCTGGACGGACAGGCAAGCGGCATGGTGGTCAATGCCCAGGCCGCGCCCGATGGCGGCTACGATCTGCTGGCGGTGATCCAAACCACGGGCATCACCCAGGCCACGGTGCGTTTCAACTCCGCCAATGGACCAACGCTGAGCATCCAGCCCCTGCCCTACTCCGTCTGACGCCGTCCCAATGTGCCTGATCCTGATCGCGCATGGCGCGCACCCCGAATTTCCTCTGGTGATCGCAGCCAACCGCGACGAGTATTACCAGCGGCCCACGGCCAGGGCTGCGTTCTGGCAAGACCATCCGCATATCCTTGCCGGGCGCGACCTGGAGTGCATGGGCACCTGGCTGGGCGTGACGCGTGGGGGCCGTTTTGCCGCACTCACCAATTTTCGCGATCCGCGCGACCGAAAGACCGATGCACCCTCGCGCGGTCAACTGGTGAGCGATTTTCTTGTGTCGGACCAGGAGCCGCGCGAATACCTCGAGGAAGTCGGTAGGCAAGCGCAGCGTTACAACGGTTTCAGCCTGCTGGCCGGCGACATGGACGGCGTTTTCTATTTTTGCAGTCGCGAAGCCGCGGTGCAAAAGCTGTCGCCGGGTATCCATGGGCTGTCGAACCACCTGCTCGATACGCCCTGGCCAAAAGTGGCGCGCGGCAAACAACGCCTGCAGGCGGCACTGGCGGGCGAGCCGAACGCCGAAACGCTGCTGGACCTGCTCCATGACCGGGAACCGGCGGCCGAGGGCGAACTGCCCGATACCGGGGTCGGCGCGGACTTGGAGCGGGTGCTATCACCGGCGCTGATCGTGTCACCGCAATACGGAACGCGCTCTTCCACCGCGGTGTTGTTCGGACGCGACGGCAGCGTCAGCTTCACCGAACGCACCATCCTGCCGGGCGGCAGCACGGGCCCTACCGTCAGTCTGTGTTTTAGTTCCGGCATAACGCGCTTCGCGCATTAGCCTACACTGAAACTTCGTTTTCGCCTCGACCGGCACTGAAATCGCGCTGCATGGGGACATGCGCAATGCCGGCCTCGATGAACTCGGGGCCCGCAACCTCGAAGCCGAAACGCCGGTAGAACCCGGCAGCATAGGCCTGTGCGTTCAGGCGCGCGCTCGCATGGCCGCGGTGGCGGGCCTGCTGCACCAAGGCTTGCAGCACGAGCGCACCCGCGCCCTGGCCGCGCCACTGCTTCAGCACCGCCATGCGCCCGATGTGGCCATCGGGCAGCAGGCGACCCGTCGCCACCGCGGAGCCATCGGCGGCATAGGCAAGCGCATGGTCGCAACGCGCGTCCTGATCATCCATTTCAAGCGCCCGCGGCACGCCTTGTTCGCGCACGAACACCAGCTCGCGTATGCGGCGCGCTTCGGCGCGGGCCTCGTCCCAGTTGCACAGGCGGATGGAGAACGTTTGCGCCGGCATGGCGGGTATAATACGCGCCTCCATTGAGAGTGAAACATGCGGAGCCTCTGGGACGAAAACGAAGCGGCGCAATTCCGGGGCGAGCTCGATTTGCGCGTCTATAGTTCGCGCCTGCTCGGGCGCGACAAGACTCTGGTGCTGCACGGCGGCGGGAACACCTCGGTCAAGGTGGTGCAAAAGAACCTGTTCGGCGAAGACGAAAATGTCCTGTACATCAAGGGCAGCGGCTGGGACCTGGAGACCATAGAGGCGGCCGGTTTCGCGCCGATGCAACTGGATTACCTGCTGCGCCTGGCGCAGCTGGACACGTTGCCGGACACGCAGATGGTGAACCAGCTGGCCACCCATATGCTCGAGTCCTCGGCACCAGCGCCATCGGTCGAGACCATCCTGCACGCTTGCCTGCCCCACAAATTCGTCGACCATACCCATGCCGACGCGGTATTGACCATCACCAACGCCCCCGAGGGGGAACGCCGCATCCGCGAGGTCTATGGCGATGCCGTCGTGATCATTCCTTACGTCATGCCTGGTTTCGATCTTGCCCGGCTGTGCGCCAAGGAGTATCCGCGCCAGGCCGGCGCCAACACCATAGGCATGGTGCTGATGAACCATGGAATTTTTTCATTCGGCGACAGCGCCAGGCAATCCTACGAGCGCATGATCGAACTGGTGCGCCGCGCCGAGGATTACCTCAAACGGGAGCGGGCCTGGGATATCCCGGTGCCTGGCGTCAGGCCGGCCCGGATTGAGATGCTGCAGCAGGCGCAACTGCGGCGCAAGCTGTCGGACACGGCAGGCGCGCCCATGATCATGGCAACCCACGCGGACGAGCAAACGTTGGCGTTCGCCCAGCGCGCGGACTTGGGCACGCTGTCGCAGCAGGGGCCGGTGACGCCCGACCATATCATCCGCACCAAGCGCCTGCCCATGCTCGGCACGGGCGTGGACGCCTATGCGCGCGGCTACAGGGCTTATTTTGATGAGCAGGCACCGCATGCCAAGGAACCCAAGACCATGCTCGATCCCGCGCCGCGCATGGCGCTCGACCCGGATTTCGGCCTGGCTGCGGCCGGCAGGACCGCGAAAGACGCGGCCATAGTCGCAGAGTTGTATCGGCACAGCATGCAAGTGATGCAGCGCGCGCAGGCTCTGGGCGGCTATCGCGCTCTCCCGTCGCGCGCGCTGTTCGAGGTCGAATACTGGGATCTGGAGCAGGCCAAGTTGAGAAAAGGCGGCACGCCGCCGCCCTACACCGGCGAGATCGCCGTGGTCACCGGTGCAGCTTCGGGCATCGGCAAGGCTTGCGCCGAAGCCCTGCTCGAGCGCGGCGCAGCAGTAGTCGGACTGGATATCAATCCGATGGTCGCAACGATTTACCAGCGCAAGGATTTCCTCGGCCTGCGCTGCGACCTCACCGACGAGCATGCGATCAAGCTTGCGCTCGAGCGCGCGGTTCTCGCGTACGGCGGCCTGGACATGCTGGTGCTGAACGCCGGCATTTTCGCGGCCAGCCGCAAGATCAGCGAGCTCGCCACCGACGAATGGCGCAAGGTCATGGCGATCAATCTCGACGCCAACCTGTTCCTGCTGCGCGCCTGCCATCCCCTGCTCAAGCTTGCTCCCAAGGGCGGGCGCGTGGTGGTCATCGGCTCCAAGAACGTGCGCGCACCCGGCCCGGGCGCGGCGGCGTATTCCGCCTCCAAGGCCGCGCTCAACCAGCTTGCCCGTGTCGCCGCGCTGGAATGGGGGGCGGACCGGATACGCATCAACTCCCTGCACCCCAATGCCGTATTCGACACCGGCATCTGGACCGACGAGGTGCTGTCGCAGCGCGCCAAGTACTACGGCCTTACGCTAGAGGAGTATAGGACCAACAATGTGCTCAAGACCGAGGTCAGGAGCCGCGACGTCGCCGAACTGGCCGCCGAGATGTGCGGGCCGCTGTTCGCCAAGACTACTGCGGCGCAGGTGCCGGTGGATGGCGGCAACGAAAGGGTAATCTAAGAGGCCATTTCAGAATTGCCGAAATGGCCCCTGATATAGGGGAGTATGAGGGGATGCGCCCCGAAGGAAGTCCCCTCGGGGGATATCCCCTCATTTTGAAAAGAGCTCTGAATCCGTGAAAGTCGAAACGCTGCGCTGGCGCGAAGGCCGGCTGGAACTGATCGATCAGCGGCGGCTGCCGCTTGAATTCGAGTACGTCGCCTGCGAGGATGCGGCGCAAGTCGCGCGCGCCATTCGCGACATGGTGGTGCGCGGCGCGCCCGCGATCGGCTGTACCGCCGCCTATGGTGTGGCGCTGGAAGCGCAGCGTTACGCCGGCGCCGCGCGGGCGCAATTCGACGCCGCGCTCAATCAGAGTTTCCAGGTGCTTGGCGCGAGCCGCCCCACCGCGGTCAATCTGTTCTGGGCGATCGGGCGCATGCGCCAGTGCCACGCGCAAACCCGCGACGGTCCCGTTCAGGCGGCAGCCAGGGCGCTACTCGAACTTGCGCGGCAAATACACAGCGACGACATCGAGATCAACCGCGCCATCGGACGCCACGGCGCGCCGCTGATCGCGGACGGCGCCCGCGTCATGACCCATTGCAACGCCGGCGCGCTCGCCACCGCGGGCCACGGCACGGCATTGGGTGTGATCCGCTCGGCGCGTGATGCCGGCAAGCGCATCAGTGTGATCGCCAATGAAACCCGCCCGTATCTGCAGGGCGCGCGGCTCACCGCATGGGAAATGGTGCAGGAAAACATTCCCGTGACGCTGGTGACCGACAACATGGCGGGCCATCTGATGCAGCGGGGCCGGATCGACGTCATCGTCGTCGGCGCCGATCGCATCGCTGCCAATGGCGATGCCGCGAATAAAATCGGCACCTATACGCTGGCGGTGCTGGCCGAGCGCCACCGCATCCCGTTTTACGTGGCGGCACCACTGTCGACCATCGATATCGCCATCGCCGATGGCAGCGCCATTCCGATCGAAGAGCGCGACGCCGCGGAAGTCACCGGTTTTCGCGGCGTGCGCTGGGCGCCCGAGGGTGTCAGCGTCGCCAACCCGGCTTTCGATGTGACTCCGGCCGCGCTGATTACAGGTCTCATCACCGAGCAAGGCGTGATCGGCCAACCGGACGCGACCAAGATCCGCAGCCTGTTTGGGAGTTGATCAGCTTTCGAGGATGTCTACCGGCGTGCCCGGCGCAACCTGATCAAACAGCTCGACGATGTCGCGGTTGTGCATGCGTATGCAGCCGATCGAGCCGGGCTTGCCCATTTGCGCACTGTCCGGGCTGCCGTGGATGTAGATATAGCGCCGCATCGTGTCCGCGTCGCTCAGGCGGTTGAACCCCGGCTCGCAACCCGACAGCCAGAGGATGCGCGTCAGGATCCAATCGCGCCCGGGATGGCGCTCACCCAGTGCTGGGGTGTAAATCCCGCCGCTCGGCCTGCGCCCGATGAATATCGTGTTCTCTGCAACTCCAGCCCCAATCTTCGCCCTGATGATGTGCCGGCCGCGCGGCGTGCAAAAGCTGTCTTTCATTTCCCCCGGGCCATTTCTCGACGTCGACACCGAATAGCTGTGCACCAATCCGCCGGCCTCATCCAGCAGCTTCAGGGTCTGTTCGGCCAGGTTGATCTCAATGCGCGGCATCTCAGACTTTCGCCCGCTTCGCGGCAAAGAATTCGCGCAACAGCGCGGCACACTCCTCGGCCATCACTCCAGGCGTAACTGTCGCGTGGTGATTAAGTTTGGCTTGGGCGAACAGGTTGACTACGCTGCCGCAGGCGCCGGTCTTGGGGTCGGCGGCGCCGTAGACCAGGCGCGCAATGCGCGCATGCAGCATGGCGCCGACGCACATCGCGCAGGGCTCCAAGGTGACGTACAGCACGCAGCCGGGCAGGCGGTAATTGCCGAGTCTATTCGCGGCATCGCGCAACGCCAGGATTTCCGCATGCGCCGCAGGGTCATGACGGCTGATGGGGGCATTGAACCCCGAGCCGATGATCTCCCCGTCCTTGACCACCAAAGCGCCCACCGGCACCTCGCCCGCGATTTGGGCTACGCGCGCCTGCTCCAGTGCCGCCCGCATGAATGCCTCGTCCTCAGCCACGGTTGTCGTCGTTCATGCTGTTTGCTCTGTGACCGCTCCGCTGTGGGGCCGGACATTCGCGCCCACCGGGCTCTGCCTCATCCTCCGCACGGTTAGTCTCGTTCATGGCGCGCTATTTTCGCATCTTATTGGCGATCCAACAGAGGTTATCGGGAAACATTCTCCTCGCTCAGCTGCCTGTCTAAACTGCCGGTGGACACGCTGAAGATCGACCGCTCGTTCGTGATCGACACGACTGCCGCGCCGGAGGGAATGGCGCTGGCGTGCACCATCATCAACCCAGTATCCTTTGTGCGCAGAAAGCGGGGAGGCGATGCCACTCAAAAGCCGGAAAAATATTTTGCGAAGAGGTGCTCAGGCGGCCTTGCTGACGTTTGCCTGCGCAGCGCGCAGCTTGTGGTCGAGGTCACGCAGGGCCGTGCGCAATCCTTCTTCGATGACCGGATGATAGAACGGCATCTCGAGCATCTGCGCGGGAGTCATTTTGTTCTGCAGCGCCCAGGCAAGCAGATGCGCCAAATGCTCGGCGGCAGGAGCCAGCATTTCCGCACCGAGGAAGCGGCCGGTGGCGAGATCTCCGTAGACATTGAGCAGGCCCTTGTTCTTAAGCAGAATGCGCGACCGGCCCTGGTCCTCGAAGCTCACCTGCCCGGTGGCGAAGGTACCGGGTTTCATCGCATGGAATCCGCCCCCCACGATGCCGATTTGCGGATCGGTGAACACAACGCCGATAGGCGCGCGGCGCAGGCCAGGACTCACCTGTTTGCCCAGCGCGAGACGTGCGGCATTCCCGCCTGCAATGCGCCCCTCGTCGGCCGCCTCGTGGAGGAGCGGGATGAAGTTGCCGGCATCGCCCGCGATGAAAATCGGGCTGGCACCGTCTGCGCTCGCGGTCCGGGTGGTCGCTGGATCGAACGACGGCACGCCTTTGGCGTCGAGCTTGAGCGTGGTCTTGTCGAAGCCCATGCCCGTCACATTGGGCGTGCGGCCGGTGGCAGCCAGGACATAATCGAAATACTCGGTCTCCTGCGAGCCATTTGGCCCCGCGCGTCGAATGGCGACGCGGTCGCCGTCACGCTGCATGGCGGCAATGTGCGCGTCGGGCTCCAGCATGAATTCCTCGTTGAACGTCGCGATGGCGTAAGTACGGATTTCCGGATCGCTGATGGGGCCGACGCGGCCGCCGCGTCCAAGCACCACAACATGAACGCCCAGACGATGCAGCGCCTGGCCCAGTTCCAGGCCGATAATCCCTGGGCCCATCACGGCCACGGCTTTGGGCAGATCGGTCCAGTCGAAGACATCGTCACTCATGATGAGGCGGTCGCCCAGGGCCTTGAACGAATCCGGGTAGTCGGCGCGCGAACCGGTTGCGATGATTACACTTTTGGCCGCGACGCGTGTATGGTCAGCGACCGCTAGCGTATGGTTGTTCACGAAACGTGCATGCCCGCGAATGCGGTCCGCGTCGGGCATGTCTTGCACTTCGCGCAGCGCGAAACCGACGAAGCGGTCGCGCTCGCGCCTTACCCGATCCATGACCTCGCGGCCATCGATGCGGATAACGCCATCGACATGGATGCCAAAGCCCGGTGCCTTCCCGACGGCATGGGCGGCGTCGGCGGCGGCAATGAGCAGCTTGCTCGGCATGCAGCCGACGCGCGCGCAGGTGGTGCCATAGTCGCCGCTTTCGATGATTACGGCGGTCACTCCTGCGGCTTTGGCTGCGCGGTACGCGGCAAGGCCCGCCGTGCCGGCGCCGATTACCGCAACGTCAACTTGCATGGTCTTCATATCCCATCCTCGTTTCAGCGGTAGACGCCACCGCGATGATGTCCAGGCACTGCTTCAGGCTGCTTTGCGCTTTTTGAAATACGCTTCCAGATCGTCCGCAGTGCCAATGAGCTTGCCGCCGATGAAGACTTGCGGCCAGGTGCCGCTGCCGGAAACGGCACGCAGCGTGCTCGAGGTGATGTGCTTGCCGAGGCTGATTTCGTCGTAGCGATAACCCTTGGATTCGAGCAGCGCCTTGGCGCGCGCGCAGTGCGGGCAGCCGGGCTTGGCGAAGATCACCACGGGTTCGGGCGCGACAGCCTTCGGGTTGACGTACTTGAGCATGGTGTCGGCATCGGACACTTCAAACGGATCGCCTTCCTTTTCGGGCTCGATGAACATCTTCTCGATCACGCCGCTCTTGACCAGCATCGAATAGCGCCAGGAGCGCTTGCCGAAGCCCAGGCTGGATTTGTCCACCAGCATGCCCATGCCGGCGGCGAAATCGCCGTTGCCGTCGGGAAGCAGGGTGATGTTTTCGGCTTCCTGATCCTGCTTCCATTCGTTCATGACAAAGGCGTCGTTGACCGACAGGCAGATGATCTCGTCCACACCGTTGGCCTTGAACACAGCGGCGAGCTCGTTATAACGCGGCAAGTGGGCGCTCGAGCAGGTCGGGGTATAGGCGCCAGGCAGGCAAAACGCAACCACGGTCTTGCCTTTGAACACCTCATCAGTGGTCACGTCCTTCCATTGATTGTTGACGCGTGTTTTGAAACTGACGTTGGGTACGTGTTTGCCTTCAAGGCTCTTGGCGCTGGGCAGCATGGTCATTCCTTTTCCTATGGTAAACAGTCGATGATCGGGCAAGCTTCTCCCTCAGCCCCGGCCATTTGCTCTCGTCCCACTGCGGCGCAAAGGCTGGATCGCCGATGCCGCACTTCTCCAGCAGCAGCGCATAGAACCGGCGCTCGATGGCGCCGATGGCGACCCACTCCTTTGTGGGCAGAAAGTGAAACTCTTGCAAAGATATCCTCTTTGCCGCGGAACGCTCTGTGCGCCAGCGCACAGCGCACAGCGCAATGTCTCGCGAGGCGGATCCGAAAGCCTTTTGGATTACTCCCACTCAATGGTCGCAGGCGGTTTGCCGCAGATGTCGTAGACCACGCGATTGATGCCGCGCACCTCGTTGATGATGCGGTTGGACACCCTGCCCAGGAGCTCGTGCGGCAGGTGCGCCCAGTGCGCAGTCATGAAGTCTTGCGTCTGCACCGCGCGTAGCGCCACCACGTACTCGTAGGTTCGGCCATCGCCCATCACGCCCACCGCCTTCACCGGCAGGAATACGGCGAAGGCCTGGGAGGTCTTGTCGTACCAGTTGTTGCCCTCCGCATCACGTGCCGCACGCAGTTCTTCGATGAAAATGGCGTCGGCGCGGCGCAGCAGGTCGGCGTATTCGTGCTTCACCTCGCCCAGGATGCGCACGCCCAGCCCCGGCCCCGGGAAGGGGTGGCGGTAAACCATGTCATGAGGAAGACCCAGGGCTACGCCCAGTTCGCGCACTTCGTCCTTGAACAGCTCACGCAAAGGCTCCAGCAGCTTGAGGTGCAGGGTATCGGGCAGGCCGCCGACGTTGTGGTGCGATTTGATATTGGTCGCCTTCTTGGTCTTGGCGCCCGCGGACTCGATCACGTCGGGGTAGATGGTGCCCTGCGCCAGCCATTTGGCGTTCTTGATCTTCGCCGCCTCGCGCTGGAACACCTCGACGAATTCGCGGCCGATGATCTTGCGTTTCTGTTCCGGGTCGGCGACGCCTGCGAGCTTGCCCATGAATTCGGTGCTGGCGTCGACATGGATCACCTTGACGCCGAGGCTCCTGGCGAAGGCCGCCATTACCTCTTCGGCCTCGTTCAGCCGCAGCAGCCCGTGGTCGACGAACACGCAGGTAAGCTGCTTGCCGATGGCGCGATGGATCAGCGCGGCGGCGACCGACGAATCGACTCCGCCCGAAAGCCCCAGGATCACCTCGTCCTGGCCCACCTGCTCGCGTATCCGGGCGATTGCCTCGGACACATAATCGGGCATGTTCCAGTCGCCGGCGCAACTGCAGATGTCGTTGACGAAGCGCTTGAGGATGGCTGTGCCTTGAAGCGTGTGCGTGACCTCGGGATGGAATTGCACCGCGTAAAAACCGCGCTCCTCGTCGGCCATGGCGGCGATCGGGCAGGAGTCGGTGGAAGCCATGAGCTTGAAGCCTGCCGGCATCCGGGTGACTTTGTCGCCGTGGCTCATCCAAACTTTGAGCATTCCGTGGCCCTCGGGCGTGCGGAAATCCTCGATGCCGTCGAAGAGGCGCGTGTGACCCCGGGCGCGCACCTCGGCATAGCCGAACTCGCGCACCTTGCCCGCCTCGACCTTGCCGCCGAGTTGTCCGGCCATGGTCTGCATGCCATAGCAGATGCCCAGCACCGGTACGCCGAGTTCGAATACGGCCTGCGGCACCCGCGCCGTCGTGTCCTCGGTCACCGACATATGGCTGCCGGAGAGAATCACGCCCTTGGCGCCGAAGTCGCGCACGAACTGGTCGCTGACGTCGTAGGGATGAATTTCGCAGTAAACCCGCGCTTCGCGCACGCGGCGCGCGATCAGCTGGGTGTACTGGGCGCCGAAATCGAGGATCAGGATTTTCTGATGCATCGTCTAGTCTTCACAAATGATAAGGCCGGTCGTGCTGGTTGAGGCACGATCGGCCCTTGGTCGTAGAGTCGGGCCCTAGAGTCGGGTCGTGGAGTCGACAAGGTCATTCGACCTGATAATTTGGGGCCTCTTTGATGATCTGCACGTCGTGCACGTGCGATTCGCGCATGCCCGCCGAGGTGATCTCGACGAAGTCCGTCTTGGTCCGCATGTCGTCGATGGTGGCGCAACCGCAGTAGCCCATGCTGGCGCGCAGACCTCCGACCATCTGGAAAATGATGCTGACTACGCTGCCTTTGTAGGGCACGCGCCCCTCGATCCCCTCGGCAACGAGCTTGTCGGCATTGTTGGCTGGATCCTGAAAATAGCGGTCGGCGGCACCGTCCTGCATTGCGCTCAGCGAGCCCATGCCGCGGTAGAGCTTATAGGAGCGGCCCTGGTAGAGAATGGTCTCCCCCGGTGCTTCTTCGGTGCCGGCGAATATGCTGCCCATCATTACCGCGTCCGCGCCGGCCGCGACCGCCTTGGCGACATCGCCGGAGTAACGAATGCCGCCGTCGGCGATGAACGGCACATCGGTGTCCTTGAGCGCCGCGTACACGTTCTGGACCGCGGAGATCTGAGGCACGCCCACGCCCGCAATGACCCGTGTGGTACAGATGGAACCGGGACCGATGCCTACTTTGATGCCGTCGGCGCCATGGTCGACCAGGGCTTTGGCGCCGGAAGTCGTCGCGATGTTGCCGCCGATGACTTCCACGTTCGGGAAGTTTTTCTTGACCCAGCGCACACGGTCCAGCACGCCTTGGGCGTGACCGTGCGCCGTATCGACCACAATCACGTCGGCGCCGGCCTCGACCAGATGCTCGACGCGCTCCTCCGTGCCCTCGCCCACACCCACTGCTGCACCGACCAGCAGCTTGCCTTGTTCATCCTTGCTGGCGAGCGGATGCTCGGTCGCCTTGAGGATGTCCTTCACCGTCACCAGACCGCGCAGCGCGAAACCGTCGTTGACCACCAGAACGCGCTCCAGCCGGTGCTTGTGCAGCAACGCGCGGGCTTCCTCGGGGCTGGCGCTTTCCTTGACGTAAATCAGGCGCTCGCGCGGGGTCATGATGGTGCGTACCGGGGCGTCCAGATTGGTTTCGAAGCGGTAGTCGCGGTTGGTGACTATGCCGACCACCTTGCCCTGATCGACCACGGGAAAGCCCGATACCTTGTACTGCTGCGTCAGCGCGAGTAGTTCGCGCACCGTGATGTCCGGTGTAACCGTCATCGGATCGCGCAGCACGCCCGACTCGAAGCGCTTGACCTTCAGCACCTCGGCCGCCTGCGCTTTGGGGTTAAGGTTCTTGTGGATAATGCCGATTCCGCCCTCTTGGGCGATGGCGATCGCCAGCCGCGCTTCCGTGACCGTGTCCATCGCAGCCGACACCAGCGGGATATTGAGTTTGATCTTGCGCGTCAGGCGCGTGTTGAGGGAAACATCGCGCGGGAGAACGGTCGAATGGGCGGGAACGAGCAGGACATCGTCGAAGGTCAGCGCTTTCTGAATGACGCGCATGGTAAAACTCCTGGCCGCAAAGCGACATTATACGCGCCTGTACCCGGTGGGCAAATAAACCGAGGCTGAAACCGAAGCATGGGTCGGCGCGTTAAGGCCATTTGACGCGACGGCGGAAAGCCGTTATTTTCGAACTGGCTGAACAAATGGAAGGTGTGCCCGCATGAAACGACTTTCGGTGGCATTAGGGCTGGCGCTGTGTGTGGCCCTCCCGGCATCTGCCCAGATGTACAAATGGGTGGATTCGGACGGCAAGGTGCAGTATTCGGACAAGCCCCCGCCGAGCAACATCAAGACCGAAAAGCTGCGCGAGCCTGCCCGTGCCGCCAGCACACCCGCGGCAAGCGACGCCAAGGGCGGGACACCGAAGGATGCCGCCAAGGCCGGGCCGAAGACGGCGGCCGAGCAGGAGCAGGCTTTCCGCAAACGCCAGCTGGATACGACCAAAGCGCAGGACGAGGAGGCACGGAAGCAGGCGGAAGGGCGCGACAGGGCAGAGAACTGCAAGCGCGCGAAGGCGGCGCTCGCCAATCTGCAGATAGGCGGGCGCCAGATGCGCATCGACGAAAAGGGCGAGCGCGTTTTTCTGGATGACCAGCAAATAGTCCAGGAAACGGACAGGGCGCGGCAGGAAGCTGCCGCAGCGTGCAATTAAGGCCTATTTGCGGGTCTTTGCGGCGCGCTCGCGCCGAACTTCCTTGGGATCGGCGATCAACGGCCGGTAGATCTCCACCCGGTCCCGGTCGCGCAGCCTGGTCTCCGCGGTGACCGGCCTGCCCCACACGCCTAAGCGGCCGAATTCGATCTGCGGCAGGCGCTGCAGCAAGCGGCTCGCCTGAAGCGCGTCCTGCACAGTGCTGCCGGGCGGCAGATCCAGCAGCACGCGCTCCTGCTTCTGCGGTAGCGCATAGATCACCTCGACCCGCATGCTCATCCCGGTCCGTACAGAGTCACGGCCCGCTTGACGAAGGCTTCGACAAAGGTGTTGGCGATGTGACTGAACACCGGCCCGGCGATCTTCTCCATCAGCTTGCCCGATAGTTCGTAGCTCAAGCGGAATTCGATCTTGCACGCCTGCTCGGCGAGCGGCACGAAACGCCAGAAGCCATCCAGGTGTTTGAACGGGCCATTCACCAGCTTCATCTCGATCAAGGCTGCCTGTTCCATGCGATTTTGTGTGGTGAAGTGCTGGCGCAGGCCGTGATAGTTGACGTGCAGCGTGGCCACGGCCCTGTGCGCATCGAGCGGCCGCACCTCGGCGCCGCTGCACCAGGGCAGAAATTGCGGATAGGCCTCGACGTTTTCGACCAGAGCGTACATCTGGGCTGCGCTATGACCGACCAGAACTGATTTTTCCACTATGGCCATGAAGGCGCGGCGCAACTGTTAAAATTACCCGATTGTACCAATACGGCTCCCATGACGATCGCACAGAACAAAAAAGCCTTTCACGATTATTTCATCGAGGAGCGCTATGAAGCCGGCCTGGTGCTGGAAGGCTGGGAAGCCAAAGCCATCCGCTCCGGACGGGTGCAGCTCAAGGACGCCTATGTGCTTATCCGCGGCGGGGAGATCTACATGGTCGGCGGCCACATCAGCGCCCTGCCCACGGCCTCTACCCACATCCATCCCGACCCCGTGCGCACGCGCAAGCTGCTGCTCCATGGCGAGGAGATCCAGCACCTGATCGGCAAGGTGGAGCGCTCCGGCTACACCCTGGTGCCGTTGGACATGCATTACAAGAACGGCAGAATAAAGATCGAAATCGGCCTTGCCCGCGGCAAGAAGCAGCACGACAAACGCGAAACCGAGAAAAAGCGCGATTGGGACCGGGAGAAACAGCGCCTGATGCGTTCAAAAAGCAAATCCTAGCGGGGCGGTCCTTAGATTCGCTGCCGGACTTGCTCGAACAGGCAGATCGCCGCAGCCGCCGCGACGTTGAGCGACTCGGTCTTTCCAGGCATGGGAATGCGCACCTGTTCGGCCGCGGCAGCGCTCAACGCGGGACTCACGCCCGAACCTTCGTTACCGAATACCCACGCCAGCGGACCGCGCAAATCGGCTTGGTAAAGCGATTTGCGGGCATGGCTGCTGGTGCAAATCAGCCGGCCCGGAAGCCGGTGCACGGCAGCCGCGAGATCAGCGTTGTCGTAAATGTCGAGGCTGAAATGCGCGCCCATCCCGGCGCGCAGGACCTTGGGCGACCAGGGGAAGGCACAACCTTGGGATAGCAGGACTGTGACAATGCCCGCTGCCGCGGTGCTGCGCAGAATCGAGCCGAGGTTGCCCGCGTCCTGGATGTTTTCCAGCATTACGCAGCGCTCGATCCTGCCTGGCAGCGGACCCGGTTTGGGCGTGCGTATCAATGCGACGATGCCGGTCGGCGTCGCGACCTGGGCGACGTCGTTGAACAGGGCATCGGCCAGCACCAGCGCGCCTTGCGCGGACGCGCCCGCCGCGAGCTGCGCGGCTTCCGCATTGGCCATACCGCTGTCGCTGAGAATCAGCTGCTCCGGCACGCCGCCGCTCGCGCGGTAGGCCGCGATCAGATGCGCGCCGTCCAGCAGCGCCAAGCCCGCTTTGCGCCGCTCGCGCGTGGAGGTGGCGAGCTCGCGCAGCGCCTTGAAGCGCGGGTTGTCGCGCGAGCGTATCAGCTTCAGGTCTCGATCGCGCACGTGCGGAATCCGGCGAATATGTCGTAGCGTTCCGGCGTATAGAAATTGCGCCAGGTATTGCGGATCAGGCGTGCCGGCGTGGCAAAACTGCCGCCGCGCAATACCTTGTGCGTGCCGAACCAGGGCTGGGAGTATTCCTTGTAGGGATCCGGCTCGAAGCCGGGATAGGGGCCGAAATTCGTGTCGGTCCATTCCCACACGTTACCGATCAGCTGGCGGCAGCCGTGCGCGCTCGCTCCCGCGGGCAGCGCATCGACCGGCGCCGGAGCGCTGCCCTCCAGATTTGCGCGCCGGGCGTCGGGCGTGGCATCACCCCAGGGATAGCGACGCTTCGCTCCCGTGCCGGAGCCGGCCGCCGCCATTTCCCATTCTGCCTCGCTCGGCAGGCGCCGGCCGGCGTAGCGGCAATAAGCCTGCGCCTCATGCCAGTTCACATGGATGACCGGCTCGCGCAATGGCAGCGGCACCCATGCGTCGAAGCACCGTTGCTGCCACAGGCCGTCCTGCTTGCGCCAATAGCGCGGCGCCTGCGCCCTGCTCTGCCGCAACCAGCGCCAGCCCGCCTCGGACCAGAACTCGGGCCGCAGATAGCCGTCGTCATCCACGAATCCCGCGTACTGCGCGTTGCTGACGGCGCAACGCGCGATCCGGAACGGCCGGACCTCGACCGAATGCGCCCATTTTTCGTTGTCGAACACAAATCCCGGCCCGCGATCCGCGCCCAGCAGGTAGCGTCCGCCAGGAATAGAAGCGTCGCCTCCCGGCTGCGCCGATTCGCTGGCGGCGTGGTCCGTAGCCGGCCGGGGCAACTGTGGCGCGGCATAGGCAAGCGTCTGGCGCGTGTAGTGAAATGCCTCGGCGTGCATGTCCTCGTGGAATACGACCAGCTGCACGAAATAAGCCAGGCGCGGATTGTCGGATTCGCGCTGCATACGCTCCTGTACCAGATCGAGTACCCGGTCCTGGTAGGCGAGCGTCGCATCGAGCGCGGGCAAAGGCAGGTCCCAGCGCAGATCGTGCGCAATCGCAGCCGAGTCGTACAGGCCATCTGCCCCAGGCAGCATTGAGTTCGCGAGCGTACCGTCGTCGCGCCAGCGCAGGCACCAGCGCTCCTGAAACCAGGCAACGTGCCCGAGTTCCCATAACACCGGGTTCACGACAGGTAAGCGCGGGCCGAACAACTGCTCGCCGCAAAGATCACGAGTCAGCGCGCGCGAGCGCGCGCGGCTTGCGCGCAGCTGCGCTGCCTGGCCCGCACTATGGAATTGCTCTAAGATGCTCATGCTCGAATAGAATGACAGCGCGACAAGTCTAACCGAGAACCTTCAAGGTGAAAATTGCAATCGTCACGCCGGCGGCCGCCGGGTCGCGAACCGGCAACCGGCACACGGCGCAGCGCTGGGCTGCGATGCTGCGCGCGGCCGGGCATGAAGTCAGCGTAGCGACCGACTGGGACGCGACGCGAGTCGACGTCCTGTTCGCTTTGCACGCGCGCCGCAGCCATGCGTCCGTGGTGCGCTATCACCAGGCGTACCCGGACGGCAACCTGGTCGTGGTGCTCACCGGAACCGATCTCTATCGCGATATACGCTACGACGCCGGCGCGCAGCGCTCTCTCAAGCTTGCGCAGCGGCTGGTGATTCTGCAGGACGAGGGCTTGAAGGCGTTGCCGCGCCAATTTCGCGCCAAGACCCGCGTGATCTATCAGTCGGCGCAGGTGAAGACACGGGTGATCCCGCCCAAGAAAAAATTCCGCGTCTGCGTTCTCGGTCATCTGCGCGAGGAAAAAGATCCTTTCCGCGCCGCGCTCGCTTTAAAACTCATCCCGCAGGACGAACACATTGAACTGGTGCACCTGGGCAAGGCATTGGCGCCGGCGTTGGCGGCACAGGCGGCCGCTTTGATGGCGCAGGACGCGCGTTATCGCTGGCTCGGCGGCCTGCCGCATTGGCGTGCGCTGCGCTGGCTCGGCCGCAGTCACCTGATGGTGATCAGTTCGAGCATGGAAGGCGGCGCGAACGCGATTGCGGAAGCGGTGTGCGCCGGCGTGCCGGTGCTTGCGTCCGCGATCCCGGGCAATCTCGGCATGCTGGGCGCGGGTTACCCTGGTTATTTCGCGCCAGGAGATGAAAAGGCGCTCGCCCGGCTGCTTGCCAAGGCCATGCGGCACCAGGCATATTACCAGTCGCTCAAGCGCGGTATTGCAGCGCGGCGGCACTTGTTCCTGCCGAAAAGCGAGCAATCCAGCCTCACGCGCCTGCTGCGCGAGTTTGCCTGAGCGCCGCAGATCGCGCTTACCCCTCTATTAGGATTCGTCCTGACCCTTGAGCAGCCGGCGTATCGGCGCATAGCTGCGGCGGTGGATTTCGCCCACGCCGTGCCGCTCCAGCGCCGCAAGATGAGCGGCAGTCGGGTAGCCCTTGTGCCGATCCAGACCGTAATGCGGGTAGAGTTGGTGCAGGCGCAGCATTTCCGCGTCGCGCGCGGTCTTGGCCAGGATCGAGGCGGCAGAAATCGCGGGGATCTTGCTGTCGCCCTTGACGATGGCTCTAACCGGATAGCCGATGACAGGACACTGCTTGCCATCCACCAGGACTTCGCTCGGTGCGACGCTCAATTGCTCCACCGCGCGGCGCATCGCGAGCAGGCTGGCTTGCAGGATGTTGATCGCGTCGATCTCGGCCACCGAGGCCGAAGCGATCGCCCAGGCAAGCGCGTGCAGGCGTATCTGCTCTGCCAGTTCCAGACGCCGGGACGCGGACAGAACCTTGGAATCCGCCAGGCCGGCTATGTGCCAGGCCGGGTCGAGGATCACCGCAGCGGCGTAGACCGGGCCGGCAAGCGGCCCCCGCCCCGCTTCGTCCACGCCGCACACAAGGCTCATACGACCCGGCTCATGCGACCGCCCGCGCGAGCAAAGGCAGCACCGCCCTGGCGGCCTGCTCCGCGGCGTTGCACTTCAGCTGGCGGTGAATGGCGGCAAAGCGCTGCGCGATGCGCTCGCGCACCACGGTGTCGTTGAGCGTATTGAGCAAGGCCTGCGCCAGGTTTTCCGGAGTGGCGTCGTGCTGCAGCAACTCCGGCACCACGAATTCTCCGGCCAGAATGTTGGGCAGGCCGACGTAAGGCAGATAGCCCATGCGCCGCATCAGCTGAAAGCTTGCCCCGGCCATCTTATAGGCAATGACCATGGGCTTTTTCAGCAACGCCGCCTCCAGGGTCGCGGTTCCGCTGGCCACGAGCGCGACGTCGGCGGCGGCGAGCGCATCCCGGGCGTGGCCGAAGAGAATCGTCAGCGCCAGTTCGGCCGCGTCGGCCCGGTACAGTGCGGCCTCGAAAATCTCGCGCGTTTCGCGGCTGACCAGCGGGACCAGGAACAACGGTTGCTCTATTCTCTGCGCCAGCAGCCTGGCCGTCGCAATGAAGGTGTCCGCCATGTAGCGCAATTCGGACTGGCGGCTGCCCGGCAGGAGCGCGATCACTTTGCGCTCCGGCGCGATCTTGAGTTGCAGGCGCGTGCTGGCAGTCTGGTCTTGTTCCGGAATCATGTCGGCGAGCGGATGGCCGACATAGGTCGCGGGAACGCCTGCTTTGCGGTAAATTGTCTCTTCGAAGGGAAACAGCGTCAGCACGTGATCGACCGAGTGCGCAATGGCGCCGATGCGGCCGCCGCGCCAGGCCCAGATCGAGGGGCTTACGTAGTGCACGACCGGTATGCCGGCGCGCTTCAGACCGGCTTCCAGACCCAGATTGAAATCGGGCGCATCCACGCCTATGAACAGCTGCGGTCGCGCTTCGAGCAAGGCCCGGCGCAGTTTGCGTCGCATCCACACGAGGCCCGGATAATGCCGCAGCACCTCGGCATAGCCGCGCACCGCCAGGCGTTCCATCGGAAACAGGGCATCGAGGCCTTCGGACTGCATCTTGGGGCCGCCGATGCCGATGAACCTGGCGCCCGGCAGATGCGCGTGCAGTGCCGCCATCAAATGCGCCCCAAGCAGGTCGCCCGAGGCCTCGCCGGCGACCATGCCGATGGTAACCTGCCGCCCGATCACGTCAGCGCACGATCCCGCGGGTGCAGCCCTGCAGAAATTCGGTGAGCACGCCGATTTCAGCGCAGGTCTTGGCGCGTTCGGCAAGCTGCGCCTTGGCTTGATCCAAGGTCAGGCCGGATTTGTAAAGTGTCTTGTAGGCGCGCTTGATCGCGGTCATGGCCTCGGCCGAGAAACCGCGCCGGCGCAGCCCCTCGACGTTGATGCCGTAGGGCTTGGCCGTGTCGCCCGCCGCCATCACATAGGGCGGCAGGTCGTGCACCAATACCGTGGCGATCGCGGTAAAGCTGTGGGCGCCAATGCGCACGAACTGGTGTACGCCGGTGAAACCGCCGAGTATGGCGTGATCGCCGACATGCACGTGACCGGCGAGTTGGGCGCTGTTGGCAAAAATCGTGTGGTCGCCGATCTGGCAGTCGTGCGCCAGGTGCACATAGGCCATGATCCAGTTGTCGTGCCCCAAGCGGGTGACGCCCGCGTCCTGCGCGGTGCCGCAATTGAGCGTGCAAAACTCGCGTATGGTATTGCCATCACCGATCTCCAGGCGCGTCGGTTCGTTCGCGTATTTCTTGTCCTGCGGCGCCGCTCCCAGCGAGCAGAACTGGAACACGCGGTTGTTCCTGCCGATCCTGGTACGGCCTTCGATTACCACGTGCGGGCCTATCCGGGTATCGTCGCCGATCTCGACATGCTCGCCGACGATGCTGTAGGCGCCAATGCTCACCTTCGCCCCCAGCCTGGCCCCGGGGTGGATGATGGCGCTTGGATGAATCATTATATCGGACGCAGGGTGCAGAGCAGTTCCGCCTCGGCAACCAGCACCTCGCCGACGTAAGCCTTGCCGGCGTATTTCACCACCGAGCGCACGGTACGCTCGATGCTCACCTCCAGCACCAGCTGGTCGCCGGGCATCACCGGCTTCTTGAATCGCGCCCGATCGATGCCGGCAAAGTAGTAAACGGATTTGTCGTCCGGTTTGATGCCCATGGTGCGAAACGACAGGATCGCCGCCGCCTGCGCCATGGCTTCGACGATGAGCACGCCGGGCATGACCTTGTAATACGGAAAATGGCCGTTGAAATAGGGCTCGTTGACGCTGACGTTTTTCAGCGCCCGGATGCGCTTGCCCAACTCGCATTCGATCACCCGGTCTATGAGCAGAAACGGGTAGCGGTGCGGCAGGTATTCAAGGATTTCCTGGATGTTCAAGCTTTCTCCTCCGGCAGTGACAGCTGTTGCTCGATATGGCGTACCCGCTCGCGCAGCGCGTCCAGATGGCGCAGGTGCGTCATGTTGCGCGTCCAGCGGCGGCTGTTCTCGGCCGGATGACCGCCATAGGTTCCAGCTTGCCCAATCGACTTCGTGACCACGGCGCCCGCATGGATGATGACGCGATCGGCGATGTCGAGGTGTCCCACGATACTGGCGGCACCGCCGATCATGCAGTGCTTTCCTATGCGCGTGCTGCCGGCGATTCCGGTGCAGCCGGCGATCGCGGTATGCGCGCCGATGCGCACGTTGTGCCCGATCTGGATCAGATTGTCCAGCTTGACCCCGTCCTCGACGACAGTGTCATCCAGCGCACCCCGGTCGATGCAAGTATTGGCGCCGATTTCGACGTCGTTGCCGATCATCACCCGGCCTACCTGAGGGATCTTGCGCCAGGTGTCATCGTCCTGCGCAATGCCGAAGCCGTCGGCGCCAATCACCGCGCCGGAGTGCACCAGCGCGCGCTGGCCCAGGCAGCAACCCGGATAGATGATCACGCGGGGGTACAGGCGGCTGGCGGCGCCGATCTCGACTCCATCGCCGAGGTGACAGCCCGCCCCGATCACTACGCCCCTGCCGAGCTTGACCCGCCGGCCGACGTACGCCCCGGCACCGATACTGGCGCTGGCCGGGACCGTGGTGCCGCGTTCGACGACCGCGGTCTTGTGCACCCCGGGCGTGGCTGCTTGCGGCGGGTTGAACAGGGCCGAGACCTTGGCGAAATAAAGGTAGGGATCATCGCAGACGATGCGCGGCAACTTGGTAAGGCCGCTATCGGCTCTGCCCAGAATCACTGCGCCAGCACGGGTACCGGCGAGCTGCTTGCGGTATTTGCTGTGGGTGAGAAAGCTGATGTGGCGTGCGCCGGCGCTCTCAAGCGTCGCAACCTGGCTTATCGGCGTCTGCGGGTCGCCGAGGATTTCACCACCAAAGCGTTCGACGATCTGGGCCAGGCGGTATTTCTCGGCCTTAGCCATCGGCGCTGACTATTTCCCTGCCGGCTTGTCTTCCAGTGCCTTGATCACCTTGTCAGTGATGTCGATGCGAGGACTGGCGTAGACCGCCTCCTGGAAGATGATGTCGTATTTCTCGGCCTCGGCAATGGCCTTGATGGTGCGGTTTGCACGTTCGAGCACCGCGGCCAGTTCCTCGTTGCGCCGCTGGTTGAGATCCTCGCGGAATTCGCGCTGCTTGCGCTGGAAATCCTTGTTCAGATCGCTGAACTCGCGCTCCTTGTTGCGGCGCTCGGTTTCCGGCATGGTGACCGCGTTTTTCTCCAGGCTTTCCTGCAGCTTGCGAATCTGCTCGGCCATTTTCTGCATTTCCTGGTCGCGCTTGGCAAATTCCTGCTCGATCTTCTTCTGCGCGCGCACCGCCGGGGCGGCGTCACGGAACACCCTTTCGGTATTGACGAACCCGATTTTGAAATCGGCGGCGGCAGCCGTGCTGCCTATCATTGCAATCAACACGACAAATACGATTTTTTTCAAACTGATCTCCTCAAACCCTAAAAGACCTGTCCCATCTGGAACTGAAGGTGCTGCATCCGATCATCCGGTTTGGCATTCAGCGGATGGCCATAACTGAGGCGCAACGGCCCCATCGGCGAATTCCAACTGAACGACAGGCCGGTCGAATAGCGCAAGTCCGACATGCGCATTTTCTCATCTGCACCGAATACCTGACCCGCATCGAGGAACACCCCCATCCGCATCGAACGGTCCACGCCCGTTCCGGGCACCGGGAACAGCACTTCAGCGTTTCCGACCAGGCGCCTGTTGCCTCCCAGAATGGCGCCGAACGAATCACGGGGGCCGAGGGAGTATGAATCGTAACCGCGCACCGAGGTGACGCCACCGGCATACAAATTCTTGTAAAACGGCAAAGGTTTTCCACCCATGCCATTGGCTGCCCCGATCTCGCCGTTGAGCATCAGCGTATAAGTGCGCGATATGGGGTAATACCACTGCGCCTGCCCGGTGGTTTTGTAGTATTTCAGCGTTCCCCCCGGCAGTCCAGCTTCCAGGCTGGCCCGGACCAAGGCACCCTTGGTCGGCAAAAGGGCACTGTCGCGTTGGTCGCGT
>Ga0208587_1000323_pt1 | contig 26575 bp, 27 predicted proteins | sample NGESurdeep092012_7_FD_184472 | JGI IMG/M metagenome (GOLD analysis project Ga0208587, IMG submission 184472) | Arctic peat soil microbial communities from Barrow, Alaska - NGEE Surface sample 210 deep-092012 (SPAdes) | ecosystem: Environmental > Terrestrial > Soil > Wetlands > Peat ...
GAGGGACTGTCGTACGAGGAGATCGCGACCACGTTGGGCATCAAGCTTGGCACCGTCCGTTCGCGTATTCACCGAGGTCGTTCACAGCTGCGGGAGGCGCTCGCCCATCGTGCGCCCCACCCGAGCAAGACCCTCTCGCCGCCACGGGCTCGCCGGGGCTTTGGGCTGGGACAGGTAGCCACCGGGACCAGATGAGCGTCTCGGCCGGGACCTGACATCGGCAGCCTTGGCCACCGTTGGACCCGGCGTGTTTGGGCGAGGGCCACAATTGACCCATGAATGAGGAACAGCGCCCTCCTGGCGGGCGGGACGGGCCGACCCCGCAAGGCCAGCGCGCCGAGCCGGTGACCCCCGATCAGCAGACGGCGCCGATGAACCTCCAGAGCACCCAACCGCTCGGCGACTACCCCCCTCCCACCGGCAGTCCCTTCCTGCACCCCAGTGCGCCACCTGCTGCAGGCCCCCTCGTGGAGGCTTCACCGGCGGCGCCACGTTCCTGGGAAAGCAGTGGCCCGGCAGGCCTCGGCACCACCGCGATCTCGGCCATCGTGGTCGGCGCGCTCGCTGTGGTCATGGTGGCCGCTCTTCTCGGGGGGGTGGCCGGTGCCTTCCTGGTCAGCCGCGGCGAGCGCGCCAACGCGTCGTTGCCCGCTGCGCCCGCTGGCTTGACCGTGCGCCCGTCAGGATCCATTGCCGACATCGCGTCCAGGGTTCTGCCCAGCGTGGTGACGATCAAGGTCGAGGGCCCGGCTGGGCAGGGCACAGGCTCAGGATTCGTGGTGCGCAAGGACGGCTACATCCTGACCAACAACCATGTGGTCGACGCTGCCGGGGCCAACGGCACGATCACCGTGCTGTTCTCCGACGGCACGAGCGTCGATGCCACGGTCGTCGGCCACGACGCGGCCTACGACCTGGCGGTGATCCGCGTTGACCGCGCCAACCTGCCGGCCTTGGTTCTGGGCGCCTCCGACACCGTGCGTGTGGGCGATCCGGTCATCGCTGTGGGTGCTCCGCTGGGCCTGGGCGGCACCGTCACCAGTGGCATTGTCAGCGCACTGAACCGTCCGGTGACCGCGAGCGGGGCGGGAGCCGCGAGTGCTTCGTTCATCAACGCCATCCAGACTGACGCGGCCATCAATCCGGGCAACTCTGGTGGACCGCTGCTCGACATGGCGGGGCGGGTGATCGGCGTGAACTCGGCGATTGCCCAGGTTGCTGGATCCTCGAGCACTGATGGACAGTCGGGCAGCATCGGCGTCGGTTTCGCGATTCCCAGTGACCAGGTCCGCAAGACCGCCCAGCAGCTGATTGCCAGCGGCAAGGCGACCCATCCGGTCATGGGTGTCCTGATTGACACCACGTACAAGGGTGTGGGGGTCAGGATCGCCAGCGGCCCCCAGGGCGGCAGCCCGCCCATCACCAAGGGTGGCCCGGCCGACAAGGCAGGGCTGCGAGCGGGCGAGGTGATCGTCTCGTTGGACGGGCGACCGGTCACCGGACCCGACGAGTTCGTGATCGCCATCCGGGCCAAGTCGGTCGGCGACACCGTAGAGGTGACCGTTCGGGCCGGAAGCACGCAGCGAACGGTCAGGATGACTCTGCAGGCGGCGAACTGAGGGTCCTTCGCAGTGGCGCGGCCCGGGCACGTCCGCCCTCAACGGCCGGGAGCTCGTCGTTGTGCTGGTCGTCAGCGCGGACAGGCTCACGGCCTATGACCAGGACGTCACAGACCGCCGGCGGCGATGGCCCGCGGCATCGGCAGCGCGCTTGTGGTTGACAGATCCGCGGTGGCGCCAGGTCTAGCGGCCCGCGGGAGTCAGCCCCAGGGAGCGACCCGCGAGTCCACGGGTGCGGGTCGAGAGGCCGCGGGCGATCCCGCGCAGAACGACAGCCGAGGCGCTGTTGGGCTCGCTCAGTACGACCGGCATGCCGATGTCGGCACCTTCGCGTAGCAGTGTGTCGAGCGGGATCTGACCCAGCAGCGGGACCGGTGCCCCGATCGCGAGGGCCAGGGAGTCGGCGACGACCTGGCCGCCGCCGGCTCCGAAGACCTCATGGCGGCTGCCGTCAGGCAGCTCCAACCACGACATGTTCTCGATGACTCCGGCGATTCGCTGATGCGTCTGCAGGGCAATGGAACCGGCGCGCTCGGCCACCTCAGCGGCGGCCTTCTGCGGTGTGGTCACGATGAGAATCTCGGCGTTCGGGATGAGCTGGGCAACCGAGATCGCGATGTCGCCGGTACCGGGTGGCAGGTCGAGCAGAAGCACATCCAGATCGCCCCAGAACACGTCTGCCAGGAACTGCTGGAGCGCCCGGTGCAACATCGGCCCGCGCCAGACCACGGGCTGGTTACCGGGGACGAACATCCCGATCGAGATGACCTTCACGTCGTGAGCCAGCGGCGGCAGGATCATGTCGTCGACCTGGGTCGGGCGGCGTTCGGTGCCGAGCATGCGCGGGATCGAGAAACCGTAGACGTCGGCGTCGACCACACCCACCCGCAGGCCCTCCTGGGCCATGGCGACAGCCAGGTTTACGGTCACCGATGACTTGCCCACGCCGCCCTTACCGGAGGCCACGCAGTAGACCCTGGTCAGACTGCCTGGCTTGGCGAACGGGATCTCACGCTCGGTACCGCCGCCGCGCAGGTTGGTCCGCAGCTGCGTGCGCTGCTCGTCGCTCATGACCCCAAGGGTCACCTTCACACTGGTGACCCCGTCGACACTGAGCAGGGCGGCAGTGGTGTCATTGGTGAGAGTCTCCTTGAGCGGGCAGCCCGAGACGGTCAGCAGAATGGTCACCGACGCGAGACCGGACTCGTCGACCTCGACCGACTCGACCATCCCGAGCTCGGTGACGGGTTTGCGGATCTCCGGGTCGATGACCTTGGACAGGGCGGCGAAAAGGGCGTCGTGCGACGGTGCGGGCATACCTCAATGCTAGGTCGGTCTCGGGCCCTTTCGTGCATTGGCAGAGCGGTCAGCGGGTTCAGCCGGTCGAACCTCCGCGGGCAGCCGCATGCCGCGCTGCCCCATCTCGTCCAGCTGTGAGCGCAGCTCGGAGCGTAGGAAGTCGCGGGTAGCCATGTCCCGCAACGCAATTCGCAGTGAGGCCACCTCCCGCGTGAGGAACTCCGTGTCGGCCAGGTTGCGCTCGTTGCTGGCCCGGTCCTGCTCGAGCGCGACCCGGTCACGGTCTGTCTGACGGTTCTGGGCCAGCAGGATCAACGGCGCGGCATAGGACGCCTGCAAACTGAGCAGGAGCGTGAGGAAGATGAACGGGTAGATGTCCCACTTGTAGCCAAAGATCCCCACCACGTTGACCGTGACCCAGACCGCCACGAAGATCGTCATGTAGACGAGGAACCGGGCCGTACCCATGTAGCGCGCGAACTTCTCGGCGAAGCGCCCGAAGGTGTCAGGGTCCATCTGCGGCCTGCTGAACAGGGCACGCCTGGCCTCGCGCGGCTGGTCCAGTCTCGGGGCCCTGCGGGGGCTTTCAGGAGCCATTGCTCACCTCGTGCCGCTCCTCGCGCCAGTCCTCGGGCAGGAGGTGGTCCAGCACGTCGTCGACAGTCACCGCGCCGACGAGCCGGCCGTCTTCGTCGACCACCGGGACACCGACGAGGTTGTAGGTGGCGAGCATGCGCGTGACGCGCCCGATCGAGGCGTCCGGGGACAACGGCTCCAGGTCCTTGTCCAGGATGCTGCCAAGGAACGCGTGCGGCGGGTCACGCAGGAGGCGCTGGATATGGACCAACCCGAGGAACCTGCCCGTGGGCGTCTCGAGCGGCGGACGGCAGACGAACACCGTCGCGGCCAGGGCCGGAGAGAGCTCGACCCGGCGCACCACGGCCAACGCCTCGGCGATCGTGGCCTCGGGGCCAAGAATCACCGGCTCGGTCGTCATCAGGCCACCGGCGGTGTCCTCGGCGTAGGTGAGCAGGCGGCGCAGGTCGGCGGCCTCGTCGGGCTCCATCAGCCGGAGCAGCTCCTCGGCGTTCTCCGGTGACAGCTCCAGGAGCAGGTCGGCCGCGTCGTCGGGCTGCATGGCCTCCAGGACGTCGGCGGCCCGCTCCCTGCCCAGACCACGCAGGATCTCGACCTGGTGGTCCTCGGGTAGCTCCTCGAGAACGTCGGCGAGCCTCTCGTCGTCCAGCGCAGCAGCCATCGCAGCCCGGCGCGTGGGGTTGAGGTCGTGGATCACCTCGGCGAGGTCGGCGGGCTTGAGGTCCGCGTAGCTCTCCAACAGCTTCACGGCACTCTGGTCCAGCGCCTCCAGCTGAAGTCCCGTCACGTCCTGGATGTCCACCAGCACCGTCTCGCCCCGACGTCGACCCAGGCTGGAGATGCTGCGGGTGCCGCCGGACCCCTTCCGGGCGAACACCTTGACGATGACCCAGTCCCGGTTGGGCTCCTGCTCGATGGAGATGTCCTCGACCGTCGCCTCGAACGACTCGTCCGGTGTGCTGACCCGAATCGTGCGCTCGAACAGCTCTGCGAGCACCAGCGTCTCGCCGGTCCGCTGCTCGAATCGGCGCATGTTGACCAGACCGGTGGTGATGACCTGTCCGGCGTCGACGCTGGTGACCCGCGTCATCGGAACCAAGACCCGCCGTCGACCGGGCACCTCGACCACGAGGCCGATCACCGACGGAGCCCGACGGCTCGAGCTGAAGTGGACGACAACATCGCGAACACGGCCCACCTGGTCACCGAGTGGGTCGAACACACTCAGCGCTGCCAGGCGTGCCACAAAGACGCGCGTCGTGGGGCTCACGGCGCCCAGGCTATCTGGATCAGCGCCGAGTGCCGCGCCGCCACTTCGGCCGGCCGTTGATGTGCCAGGGGTGCCACGTGCGGGTGGTGGCTGGCGTCGAGGCCGGCTGGGCCGCACCAGATCCCTGCGAGTAGCTGCCCGGACCCTGCACGGCGTCTCCCTGGGGCGTCAGCGCGTAGACGGTGGCTTCGGTGGCCCACCTCGCGATGGTGTCGCCGGCAGGGGCGTTGAGACGCGACGCCTTCAGGGCCGTGGTCGCAGCCTCCCAGCGCTCGTCCTGGGGCGTGACCACGGCCGCCTGGGCAGGGACCGTCACCAGCCGTCCGCCCGTGCTCTTGCTGCGGAAGGTCACCGCGAGGTCCGCGGGAAGTGCCGGCAGCATCTGCTCACCGGGACCGGTGAGCACGTATGCCGTGCCCTCTAGCCACACATGCCACGCAGGCCAGGCCCGGTCGCCGGGGACGTCGATCCACAGCAGTCCGGACTTCTTGCCTGCCTCGGAGAGAAGAGCGTTCAGGTCGGTCACGCCATGAGCCTAGTGCGCTCGCCTTGGGCTCCGTGGGGAAGGTCACCCCAGGGCGCCGGTGACCGCAGGCCATGGCGCTAGGTAGCCTCCCACCATGACTCCTGTGGCCTCGACGTCCGTTCGCCCGTTGCGCTCCCGCCGCTCGAACCTCGCGGTTCCCGGCTCCAGCACGAAGATGATCGACAAGGCCAAGGGCCTTGGTGCCGACCAGGTCTTCCTGGACATCGAGGATGCCGTGGCGCCGCTGGCAAAGCCGGATGCGCGCACGAACATCGTCGCCGCCCTGAACGAGGGTGGGTGGGGCGACACGATTCGCTGCGTGCGGGTCAACGACTGGACGACGCAGTGGACCTATGCCGATGTCGTGCAGGTCGTCGAGGGCGCCGGGGCCAACCTCGACGCCATCATGCTGCCCAAGGTCCAGACGCCGCAGCAGGTCGTCGCGCTGGACCTGCTGCTGACCCAGATCGAGAAGGCGACCGGCCTGCAGGTCGGCCGGATCGGCATCGAGGCGCAGATCGAGAACGCGCTCGGTCTGACCAACGTCAACGCCATCGCCGCCGCCAGCGACCGCGTCGAGACCATCATCTTCGGACCGGCCGACTTCATGGCCTCCATCAACATGAAGAGCCTCGTGGTCGGTGAGCAGCCCCAGGGATACGACGTGGGCGACGCCTACCACCACATCCTCATGTCGATCCTGATGGCGGCGCGCGCCTATGACAAGCAGGCCATCGACGGACCGTACCTGCAGATCAAGGACATCGAGGGGTTCCGGCGGGTGGCAGGTCGGTCCGCGGCCCTGGGATTCGATGGCAAGTGGGTCCTGCATCCAGGTCAGCTCGGCCCTGCTAACGAGGTGTTCAGCCCTCGCCAGAGCGACTACGACCACGCCGAGAACATCCTGGACGCCTACGACTTCTTCACCTCGGAGGCTGGCGGCAAGCTGGGTGCGGTCATGCTCGGCAACGAGATGATCGACGAGGCCTCGCGCAAGATGGCACTGGTCATCTCGGCAAAGGGCCGCGCCGCCGCCATGACCCGTCAGGACAAGTGGGACAGGCCCACGCAGTAACCGGCCAGCGGGGTTGCGACGTTCCGGGGGGGAGCCGTCTGAGGTAAAGCGTTGGCGCAGCCACCTCATAGGGCTCCCGCGTGTGCGGTCCAGCACTGTTCGGGGTGAGCCCAGGGGTCGAAGGTGGCCGCCGCAGAGGGCACTGCGCGCGCGAACGCCCGGTTGGCCACGATGAAGGGGTCGTCTGGTCCGCAGTCCAGACCCGCCGGCATGCCTGCCTGCCCGTGCCGCTGGCGAGCACGTCGTTGCGGGCAAAGTCCAGGCCCTCGTCGAGGGCGCCTGGGGCGCTGTCGCCGGCCGACTGCCACAGTGCTGCGCTGGTGGCGACCACGCCGGCCACCCGGGCAAGGCCCGAGCCTGCTGGCCATGGGCAGCGCGCCGTACCCGCCCATGGACCACCCGATCAGGGCGATGCGGTCGGTGGCGAGCCCCTCGCCGGCCAGCAGCGGCAGGAGGTCCGCCGGGACCATGGCACTGGTGTCGATGCCGGATCTTCCTGCGTGCCAGAAGAAGTCGCCACCATCGGTTGGCGCCACGGCCAGGCCCCTCGCCGCGACGTGGCGCTGGACGTGCACGCTGGTGAACGGCCAGTCGGCGGCACGCCATAGCCGCGCAAGGCGACCACCAGAGGTTGGGGCGTCGCGAGCGAGCCTCGGTGGGCGGTCCGGGCCAGCCGCCACTGCACTTTCTGGCCGGGCCAGAACCGGGCAGGAGCAGGTGCCCCTCTGCAGGTCGACCCCTGCCGGCATGCCCGTGCAGGCGCTGCAGGCGGCCAGCAGCGGCACGGCCAGGGCTCCGGCCAGTACCGCGCGCCCCACGGGTGGTAGCGGGCCGTGGCAGGGACCCATCCTGGGTCATCACCGCGAGATGGTGGCTCCGTGGCGAGCCCGCCCCGGGGGGCTGAGGGTGTCCCCGCTGGTTTCACGCGTCTGCGGGGTGAGCGGGGGCACTGGCTGGGTGCCGGGCGGCGTCGCGCTCGGTGCGTTGGTCCAGGATGTGCTCGACGGCCTGGTGGACCAGCGTGACGATGTGGCGGTCGACCACCCGGTAGAGCACGCGTCGGCCCTCTCGTTCCCCTTCGACCCAGCCGGCCATGCGCAGCTTGGCGAGATGCTGGCTGATCCCAGCCTTGGTTCCTCCGACGGCGCGCACGAGCGTGCTGACGTCGGCCTCCTCGGTGGACAGGAGCCACAGCAGATGGAGCCGGCCAGGGGTGCTGAGCAGCTGGAAGACCTCGGCGGCGTCGGCGAATGCGTCCCGGTCCGGGGCGTTTCGCCCAGATCCTCGTGTCATTGGTCTCCCCACCTGGTCGCGTCGAAGCCATGATAGTTGCGCGACCGCTTGACAGTCTATGGGTGCGCACGCTTGACTGGTCACGCTGGTTGAAGAGATTGCGCGTCGAGCGCGCTTGGCCCAAAGGGGGTGAGGGGTATGAGTCCCGGACATAGTTGCCCGCCGGCTGATATTCGCCCCCAACCCCGTGGCCCGCTCTCTCGGGCGCAGTAGCCGGCTCCGGGTCGTCACCGGGCTGGGTTTTCCGGGCGTCCTGACTAGATGACGTCTGCACTGTGCCGCGCGCCTGGTCACGCGGACCCACCTGACTGTCGTGGCGCCCGCATGGGCGCAGTCTTATGTGCTTGGAGCTCTTGATGACGACCGACCCAACGAGTACCAGCGCGGTCCTGGACAGTGCCCACACCGGAGACATTGAGGGGGCACTGGGCACTATCGCGCGAGGCGACGTTGCCCCGCGCACCCGGACCTCGATGCGTCTTCGAACACTCTTGGCGATCATCGGCCCTGGCCTGATCGTGATGGTGGGCGACAACGACGCCGGGGCCTTCAGCACCTACACCCAGGCCGGGCAGAACTACGGCACCAGGATGTTGTGGACCCTGCTCCTGTTGGTCCCGGTCCTGTACGTGAACCAGGAGATGGTGCTGCGCCTCGGCGCCGTCGCCGGGGTGGGACACGCCCGGCTGATCCTGGAGCGCTACGGGCGGTTCTGGGGAGCGTTCAGCGTCATCGACCTGTTCGTGCTCAACGCCCTGACGATCGTCACCGAGCTCATCGGGATCAGCCTGGGACTGACCTACCTGGGCCTGCCCATGATCCCCGGGGTCGCCGTGGCGGCCCTGCTGGTCATCGCTGCCGTCTCCACAGGGTCGTTCCGCCGGTTCGAGCGGATCTGCCTGTTCCTCATTGCCGGCTCTTTGACGCTGATCCCGATCGCCCTGGCGCTGCACCCACCTGCGCGCCAGATCGCCCACGACTTCCTGGTCCCCGGGCTGCCCGGAGGCGGGCAGTTCTCCACGGTCATGTTGCTGATCATCGCGATCGTCGGCACCACCGTCGCGCCATGGCAGCTCTTCTTCCAGCAGTCCTACATCATCGACAAGCGCATCACCCCGCGGTTCATCCGCTACGAACGAGTCGACCTGTGGATCGGCATCGTGATCGTGATCGTCGGCGCAGGCGCGATGATGGCCTTCTCCACCACGGCGTTCGCCGGCACCCCGGGCCAGGGCAGCTTCACCGACACGCTCGGGGTGGCTCAAGGCATTGGCGTCGCCGCCGGACACTGGGCCGGGGTGCTGTTTGCGATCGCCCTGATCGATGCCTGCATCATCGGCGCCGCCGCAGTCGGGTTGTCGGCCTCCTACGCCCTCGGCGACGTGCTGGGCCTGCATCACTCCCTGCACCGTCGCCCGTCGGAGGCCAAGGCGTTCTACGCCATCTTCTCCGCTCTGCTGCTGGCCTCAGCGGTGATCGTGATCATCCCCGGCAGCCCGCTGGGACTGCTGACCGAAGGCGTCCAGACCCTGGCCGGGGTCCTGCTGCCCTCGGCCACGGTCTTCCTGCTGTTGCTGTGCAACGACCGCGGAGTTCTCGGGCCGTGGGTCAACGGGCGCGGCCTGAACGTGTTCAGCGGTGTGGTGATCTCGGTCCTGGTGATGCTCTCAACCGTCCTGACCGCCAGTGTGCTGTTCCCGGGTATCACCGCCGGGCAGATCGTGGCGATCTTCGTGGTCGGAACCGTCCTGATGCTCTTGGCCGGTGTGTACCTGTCCTGGGCGGCACACCACCGCTCACAGGGGCAGGTCAGGCCAGTGCCCGAGCCGACACTGGAGCGTGCCACCTGGCGCATGCCGCCGCTGGCTCTGATGACCCGGCCGACCCTCAGCGCAGGAACCCGCACCGGGCTGACCGTCCTGCGCGGATACCTGCTCGTCGCCTCGGCACTGGTCGTGGTCAAGGTCGTCCAGCTCGCCCTCGGCCACTGACCCGGCACCCACCCACCCCAACGAGCAGGAGCACGATGACGGACATGACCAACCCTGAGATCTCGCCGGCGGCACCACCTGAGCGCACGCTGCTGCTGTCCGCGGTGATGCACCGGGCGGCCATGGGTGCGGCCGGACAGGCCCTGGGCCGGCTCACCGACGTCATCGTGCGCCTGCGCGAGGAGGCCTACCCCGTCGTGACCGGCCTGGTGGCTCATGTCGGCGGCCGCGAGGTGTACGCTCCCGCCACCGAGATCGTGGTCTGGGACGACCAGCGGCTCGAGCTCGCCTCAGCCCGTCTGGACCTGCGCGCGTTCGCCCGTCGCCCAGGAGAGGTCCTGCTGCGCGACGATGTCCTGGGTCACCGTCTGGTCGACGTCGACCGGTCGCTTCTGGTCACCGCACACGACGTGAGGCTCACCCACACCGACGACGGCTGGGTGGCCACGGCCGTCGACATCCACCCGCGCGGCCTCTTGCACCGCAGGGGCAAACACACCTGGCGGGACTGGAGCGGGGTCGAGGCGCTGATCGGGCACGACGTGTCGCTGCCGGCCCGGGCGCGCCTAGGCGGCCTGCGCCGGCTCAAGCCGGCCCAGCTGGCCGACCTCATCGAAGAAGCCTCCGACCAGGAGCAGCAAGAGCTCCTCAGCCGCGTCCACGCCCACCCCGAGCTGGAGGCCGACGTGTTCGAGGAGCTCGAGGAGGACCAGGCCGGCGATCTTCTCGAAGCCCGTACCGACGCCCAGGTCGCCGACGTGCTGGCCCACATGCGCGCCGACGACGCGGCCGACGCGCTGCTCGACCTCCCCCAGGAACGCCGCCAGCTGGTACTGGACCTCCTGCCCGACGCCCGGCGGCAGAAGATGATCATCCTGCTCGGCTACCAAGAGGCCACCGCCGGTGGCCTCATGGGTGTGGAGTACCTGTCCGTCCCGTCCACCAGCACTGCCCCCGACGCCCTGCGTGCCGTGGCCGGGGCCACACAGATGCAGCCCGAGGCCATCGTGGTCGTCTACTGCCATGACTACAGTGGCCGGCTCGTCGGCGCCGTCAGCCTCGTGGCCCTGCTGCAGGCCGATCCCCAGGCACGGATGCAGGCCCTGGCCGATCCCGAACCGGTCCATGTACACCCCGACGCCGACCTGACCGAGATCACCCGGGCGATGGCCGACTACAACCTGCTCGTCCTGCCCGTCCTGGACCACGACGACCACCAGATCGGCGTGCTGACCATCGACGACATCCTCGAGGCGGCCATCACGCCCGAGAAGCGGCGCATGCGGGGATAACACCCCACGGCGCACAATGTGGCCATGGCCGAAGACGAGAAGCCCGTCCTGCCCCAGCCTGCGGGCTCAGCGGTGCGCCCAGCTCACCCGACGTGGACCCAGTGGTCCCGTGGCGGGCTCAGACACGGAGTCGACTCCGACTGGGTGCCGGCCTGGCTGCGGCCCACCGGGCCGGAGAACCGGTTGCCGGTGGCGGCCGCCATCCTGGTGGCCATCGCTTTGCAGATCGGGCTGTCGGACCGTTACGGCCTGCACCCGCGTTGGCTGTTGCCGGCCCTCGAGGTCGCCCTGCTGGCGGTGCTGACGGCGATCAACCCGGTGAGGCTGTCCCGCCGGACCAGGGTGGGCCGGTACCTGACCATGGCGCTGGCCGGTGCGATCACCCTCGACAACCTGGTGTCGGCCTTTGTCCTCGACTACAGCATCGTGACGGGCAAGACGGGCAACGACGCGATCGGTCTGCTCAGCGCGGGCGCCGCCATCTACCTGACCAACATCATCGTCTTCGGTATCTGGTATTGGGAGCTGGACCGGGGGGGTCCGTTCAGCCGGGCCGCCGCAACGGTCCCGCACCCGGACTTCCTCTTCCCCCAGATGGTCTCCCCAGAGATCAGCCCAGAGCACTGGGAGCCCCGTTTCCTCGACTACCTCTACACCAGCTTCACCAACGTCATGGCGTTCTCGCCGACCGACACCATGCCGCTGTCACGGTGGGCGAAGTCACTGATGGCGCTGCAGAGCGCCATTGCCCTGTCGACCACGGCACTTGTCCTTGCCAGGGCGGTCAACATCTTGAAGTGAGACCACCGCTGGGCCCCCGGGGGGCCAGGGCCTTCTCGGGCGATGACACGACCGCGCGCCGCGAACCACGCACACCTGTCGTGACCTCGCGTGGGGCGGGCAGCACCGCCCTGGTGGGCTGCGTCGGAGCGGCGGACCGAAGCAAGCCAAAGGGGTCGGTGACTCGTCCTGGCCGGTTGTGGACCGCTGCCGGCCGGGGGTCGTGGCCGGTGCTGACAGGGACCGTGTTGGGACTCACATGACGAAGGCTGTCCCGGGCATGGGCATGCTCAGGCATACTCGCTGGTAGTTTCCTGATTCCACACGTGAGGACGGCATACCGCGATGGCACGACTCCAGCACACCGAAGGCCTGAACGAGGAGCAGCGCGAGCTGCTCAAGCTGGTGCGCCAGTTCGTCGACGAGCAGATCATTCCGGTCGCCATGGAGCTCGAGCACAAGGACGAGTACCCCACGCAGATCGTTGAAGGCATGAGGGAGATGGGGATCTTCGGCCTGATGATTCCCGAAGAGTACGGCGGCCTGGGGCAGTCCCTGCTGACCTACGCGCTGTGCGTGGAGGAGATCGCTCGCGGCTGGATGAGCGTCAGTGGCATCATCAACACCCACTTCATCGTCGCCCACCTGCTGCTGCAGCACGGCACGGCGGAGCAGAAGCAGAGGTACCTGCCCCGCATGGCGACCGGTGAGGTCCGCGGGGCGTTCTCGATGTCCGAGCCGGGCTGCGGCTCCGACGTGGCGGCGATCAAGACCAAGGCTGTGCCCAGCGGTGACCGGCGGTGGACGATCAACGGCCAGAAGATGTGGCTGACCAACGGCGCAAGCTCGAATCTCGTGGCTGTCCTGGTCAAGACGGACACCGGTGCAGACTCGGTGTACAAGAACATGACCACCTTCCTGGTTGACAAGGAGCCCGGCTTCGGGGAGACGGCTCCCGGTCTGAGCATCCCCGGCAAGATCGACAAGATGGGCTACAAGGGCGTGGACACCACCGAGCTCATTCTTGACGGCTATGCCACCACGACGGGTCAGATTCTTGGTGGCGAACCAGGCAAGGGCTTCTACCAGATGATGGACGGCGTCGAGGTGGGCCGGGTCAACGTCGCCGCGCGGGCCTGCGGGGTCGGGCTGCGCGCCTTCGAGCTCGGCATCGCCTACGCACAGCAGCGGGAGACCTTCGGCAAGAAGATTGCCGAGCACCAGGCGGTGTTGTTCCGTCTGGCGGAGATGGCGACCAAGATCGAGGCTGGTCACCAGATGATGGTCCGGGCGGCACGGCTCAAAGACTCCGGTGAGCGCAACGATCTCGAGGCCGGCATGGCGAAGTACCTGGCCTCGGAGTACTGCTCCCAGGTGGTCGAGGACTCGTTCCGCATCCACGGCGGCTACGGCTACTCCAAGGAGTACGAGATCGAGCGGCTCTACCGCGAGGCTCCGATGTTGCTGATCGGCGAGGGCACGGCCGACATCCAGAAGATGATCATCGGCCGCCGGCTGCTCCAGGACTATGCCCTGCGCGGCTGACTTGCGCTGGCCACGTATCGCTGCGGGGCCCGAATGCGACAGAATATGTCTATGAGCTCGCAGCCGAACATGCCAAGGCGATCGCGGATTCCGATCGGTGGCCTCATCCTGCAGTATCCGATGCTGCTGGGGGCCTATGACAAGTACGAGGACGCCCAGAAGGCGGTCGACTACCTGTCAGACAACGAGTTCGCCGTGGAGAACTGCATGATCGTCGGGACCAACCTGCGGCAGGTCGAGCGGGTGACCGGGCGGCTGACCCGAGGGCGCGTCGCTGGGGCCGGTGCGCTGTCGGGCATGTGGATGGGGCTGTTCGTCGGACTCATCTTTGCGTTGTTCGACCCCAACAGCTCCACCTGGACGGTGCCGGCGACTGTGGCCTTTGGTGCGGTCTTCGGTGTGGTCTGGGCGCTCCTGGGGTATGCCGCGACCAAGGGCCGGCGGGACTTCACCTCGGTGAGCCAGGTGGTGGCCACGCGCTATGAGGTCCTGGTGGAGCACAAGCTCGCCGAGCAGGGTCGCGCGCTGCTGGCCAAGATGCCCGGGGGCCAGGCCCTCACCGCCTAGGGACTTCGGCGGGGCAGGTCAGACCTTGCCGGCAACTCCCTGGAACAAGGAGCTCACGTTCTTGCCGAGGAAGGTGACGCCACCGATGATGACGACGGCGATCAAGGCAACCATGAGGCCGTACTCGACGGCGGTGGCGCCACGTTGCGGGTTTTGAAGCACTACCTGGAACTTTGCGAGCCCGTACAACATACGTCACCTCAGAGCTTGAGTTTTCGCGGGCACGGCGTGCCGTTGTGTTCTCCTGCTAATCATGCTAGAGGACGGTTGGGTGGCGTGTGGGGCGTTCCGTCAGTTCTCATCGCCGAAGGGACCAGAATGGGCTGGCCGGGACATGACTAGCGAAGGTGTGCATCACGTGGCTGGCTGGTCGGTGATCCGGATTCCTACCGGGTGACTCAGCTCTTCTGGATGCGGGCGATCCAGGCCTCGACATCGGTGGACGTGCGGGCCATGGCGCCGGAGAGATTCTCGCAGCCTTCCTGGGTGACCAGGATGTCGTCCTCGATGCGCACCCCGATCCCTCGTAGCTCAGGGGGCACCAGGAGGTCGTCCGCCTTGAAGTAGAGCCCGGGCTCGACGGTGAGGATCATGCCGGGCCTCAGCTCGGCGCCCAGGTACTCCTCCCGCAGGGCCAGCGCGCAGTCGTGCACGTCCAGGCCAAGGTGGTGGCTGGTGCCGTGGACCATCCAGCGCCGGTGGAAATGACCGTGCTCCTTGTCCAGCGTGGCCTCGACGTCGATGCCTTCGGGCAGCAGGCCCCAGGCGTGCAGGTGCTCGGCAATGACCCGGATCGCGGCATCGTGGACATCAGAGAACGTGGCCCCCGGTCTGACTGCGGCGATACCGGCCTCCTGGGCGGCGTAGACCGCGTCGTACACCCTTCGCTGGGCGTGGCTGAACCGGCCGCCTGCAGGCAGCGTGCGCGTGACGTCGGCGGTGAACAGTGAGTCCACCTCCACGCCCGCATCGAGCAGCAGCAGGTCGGCCTCGGTGATGTCGCCGGTGTTCTTGATCCAGTGCAGGGTGTTGGCGTGGTCCCCGGCCGCGCAGATCGAGTCATACCCGATGCCGTTGCCCTGGTGACGGGCCTGCAGACCGAAAACACCCTCGACCCAACGTTCACCGCGGCCGCGCCTGACCGCCTCTGGCAGGTCCGCGATGACGGCGTCAAAGCCTTGGGCCGTCGCCGCGACGGCGGCGCGCATCTGCCCGATCTCCCACTGGTCCTTGACAAGTCGCAGGGTGGACAGGAAGTGTGCGAGCTCGTCGTCGCCGTCGCGCACGGCCGCAGACTCACTGCTCTGATCGCTGGCGCGGATGGCGTCAAGGGCAGCGGTCAGGTCCCGGTCCGCGTCGCGCACGATGCGGATCTTGGTGGAGCCGACGTCCTTGCCCATGCTCTCGGTGAGCTCGTCGACGTGGCGCGCTGACAGGGCCAGCTCGGCCTCGACGTCAGCCAGGCCGGGGCGGGCGCCAACCCAGAACTCGCCGTAGCGGGAGTCCCCGAAGAACTCCTCGGTGTCGCGCTCAGCCAGCGGGCGCAAATACAGGATCGACTCGTGCGAGCCGTCCTCGCCTGGCTCGAGTACCAGGACCGCGTCGGGCTCCCGATCACTGCCCAAGCCGGTCAGGTGGGCGAAGGCACTGTGCGGGCGGAAGATGTAGTCGCAGTCGTTGCTGCGCACCTTGAGCCCGCCCGCTGGGATGACCAGCCGTTCGCCTGGGAAGGCGGCTGAGACCGCAGCGCGGCGCAGCGCGGCGAAGGGCGCGGCAGCTGCCAGGTCGGGCTTGTCGGTACAGCGGGGCGCCCAGCCTGTTGCGACGAAGTCCCGGAACTCGTCGTTGCTGGGGCGCCCGCGGTGCTCTGCTTTGTGTTGTTCTTCACTCACCCCCACATCGTGCCACGGCGCATTCGGCCCTGCGCCACCGCTCTGCGACAGTTGTCCCGTGTCACTGATCACCCCAACCCCGAGCTCGCCGCGGTCCTCACGTGTGGCGGGCAGGTCGCTGCGTGAGCGGGCCGGGCAGGCTGTGCGAGACAGTGCCCCCCCGCTGACTGCCTAGCCCTGTGGCAGGGCACGGACGGGGTTGACCAACGAACGGCCAGGTCCGTGATCGACCTGGCCATGCGAGTCGGCGAGGCACTGCTGTCCACCGGGGCCTCTGCCTCCGACGTGGTAGCGACGGTCTTGCGGCTCACCGACGCCTACGGCCTTGCCTCGGTCCACGTGGATGTGACCTTCACGTCCATCTCGGTGTCCTACCACCGAGGTCCGGACGCCGATCCGATGACCGTGATGCGCGGGATCAAGGTGCGCTCCACAGATCTGACCCGTCTGGAGCGTCTTCAGGCGCTGGTGGCAGAGATCGCGGACGAGAGGGTGGACGTCGACGAGGCCCGGTCCCGTTTCCGCGCGGTGATCAGGGCGCCGCATCCATATCGGCGTTGGGTGGTGACCGGTTCCCTGGCCACCGTGGCGGCCGCCGTGGCAGCGCTGCTGGGGGGCACGTGGTTCATCTTGGCGCTGAGCTTCGTGACCACGGCTGCGGTGGACCGGGTGCAGCGTTGGCTGGCCCACCGGGGGATGGCCGCCTTCTTCACCCAGGTTGTCGGTGGCGCGATCCCGACGGTGGTGGCGGTGGGTCTGCTTGCTGCGATCTCGGCCGGCGTTCCCGGTCTGAGAGGGACCTCGCCGTCTCTGGTCGTTGCCTCAGGCATCGTGGTGCTGCTCGCAGGGCTGTCCGTGGTCGGGGCCGCCCAGGACGCGATCGATGGCTACTACGTCACCGCGGGCGCGCGGGGCTTGCAGGGCCTGGTGCTGACTCTGGGCATTGTCGTGGGCATTGGTGGCATCCTGGCGATCGCGCAACGCGCCGGGGTACCGATGCATTTCACCGTCGCCGCCCAGCTGTCCACGAACACCGAGGTGCAGGTGCTCGCCGCGATGGTGGTCTCGGGGGCGTTTGCCGTGTCGGCCTACGCCGGTCCGCGCGCCGCCTTCGTCTCTACGCTGACCGGGGGTCTGGGTTGGCTGGCCTACCTGGGCGCGATCCGCGCCGGCATGGGGCCCGCAGCCTCCAGCTCTTTGGCGGCGCTCATCGCCGGCTTCCTCGCGCAGCTGGTCGCCAGCCGCTTGCGGGTCCCGGCTCTTGCACTGACCATGGCCGGCATCGTGCCGTTGCTGCCTGGGCTGGCGGTCTACCAGGGCCTGTTCGAGATCGTCCGGGGCACCCCGGGGGTGGGGCCCTCGACCGGCTTCACGACGTTGCTCGGCGCAGCAGGCATCGGGATGGGACTAGCCGCAGGTGTCAGCATGGGCACGTTCCTGGCCCGGCCCCTGCGCGCCGGACTCGATCGCGGCCAGCGACGGGCCCTTCGCAGGTCGGCGGGCGACGCCCGCGAGTAGAACCAGACGTGAGCAAGAGCACGTGGCGCGCCTCTGCCGACATTGCGGCTGGTCGGGCACGATGGCGGTTATGCAATTCGGGCGCAGTTACGAAGAGTTCGACGTCGGCGCGGTCTACAAGCACTGGCCTGGCAAGACGGTCACCGAGTATGACGACCACCTGTTCTGTCTGCTGACCATGAACCATCATCCGCTTCACCTGGACTCGCACTATGCCCAGGAGAGCACGCAGTTCGGGCAGAACGTCGTGGTCGGCAACTACGTCTACTCGCTGCTGCTGGGCATGAGCGTGGCCGACGTCTCCGGCAAGGCCATTGCCAACCTCGAGGTGGAGTCGCTGCGTCACGTGGCGCCGACCTTTCACGGGGACACCATCTACGGCGAGACCACCGTTGTGGACAAGTGGGAGTCCACGTCCAAGGACGACCGTGGCGTTGTCCATGTCGAGACCAAGGGCTACAAGCAGGACGGCACGCTGGTCTGCGTCTTCAGGCGCAAGGTCATGGTTCCCAAGAACAGCTACCTGGACGCACGCGGTGGTGAGCACCCAGGCCGTCCCACCCTGGTGGAGCCTCCAGCCAAGGGCTGAGCCGTGATTTCGGTGTCCTAATCTTGGGCCATGCGAATCGACCTCCACACGCACTCGACGGCCAGTGATGGCACGCAGCCACCGGCCGGGGTCGTCGGCTCGGCCGCCGCGGCAGGCCTGGACGTCATCGCGCTGACCGATCACGACACGACCTCTGGCTGGGACGAGGCAGCCGCTGCCGCGGTACAGCTCGGGATCGCCCTGGTTCGCGGGGTCGAGATCTCATGTCAGCATGAGGGCATCAGCATCCACCTGCTCGGCTACCTGCACGACCCGGACTCGCCAGGCTTGCTCGCGGAGCTGGGCCACGCGAGGCAGAGCCGGCAGATGCGGGCCCAACGCATCGTCGGGCTGTTGTCCGAAGACGTGCCGCTGAGCTGGGACGACGTTCTCGAGCACATCGAACCGGGAGCCACCATCGGTCGCCCGCACATCGCAGATGCCATGGTGGCCAAGGGGATCGTGGCTTCGCGTGAGCATGCCTTCGCCACATACCTGGGCGAGGGTTCGCCCTATTTCGCCTCGCACTATGCCCCCGACCCGGTCCAGGCGGTGCGCCTGGTGCGGCAGGGCGGCGGGGTTGCGGTGATGGCGCACCCCTTTGCGAGCGTTCGTGGGCGGGTCGTGTCTGACGCGGTGATCGAGACCATGGCGGCTGCCGGGATGGCAGGCCTGGAGGTTCATCATCGGGACCACACCGGTGAGCAGGTCCGTCACGGGCTGGACCTGAGCGCATCGCTGGACCTGTTCGTCACCGGTTCCTCGGACTACCACGGCGAGGGCAAGCCCAACCTGCTGGGTGAGAACACCACCGATCCCGCTGTGCTGCAACGGATAGAGGAGCTGGCCACTGGGGTGCGGGTGTTGCGCGGGTGAGCTCCTACTTCGATGTCCAGCTCTTCCTGTCCGTGTTCGTAACCCTGCTGGTGATCATGAACCCGCCTGGGGCCGTCCCGATCTTCCTGGGGCTGACGGCGTCACTGACCCATACGCAGCGACTGGTCGCGGCGCGGCGAGCCTCGCTGGTGGCTCTGGGGGTCATCGCGGCATTCGCCGTGTTCGGCCAGCAGATCCTGACCTACCTGCACATCAGCCTGGCCGCGCTGCAGGGTGCCGGCGGCCTGCTGTTGCTCCTGGTGGCCCTGCAGCTGCTCATCGGCCAGGAGTCCGGGGTCAATGACGACGCCGGGGTCAACGTGGCGTTGGTGCCCCTGGGCACGCCGATTCTCGCAGGCCCGGGAGCGATCGTGGCCACCATGCTGGCTGTGCGCGCGGCCAACGGCATCGGTGGGTTCCTGGCCGTCGCAGTGGGGCTGGTCAGCGCCCTGCTCATCGTCTGGCTGTTCCTGCGGTTCGCCGGGCAGGTGCACCGGCTGCTTCGAGACAGCGGCACGATGCTGGTCACCCGGATCGCTGGCCTGCTGCTGTCGGCGATCGCCGTGCAGATGATCGCCAACAGCGTCCGAGCTTTTGTGGCCACCGGCAGCTAGTGTCCCTGGGGTGAGCGACGCACCCGTGCAACAGAAGTTCAGCGGTATGCCGCGCCGTCTGTACTCAGCCAGCCCCAGCAAGCTGCTCGCGTGGCTCGACTGCCCTCGCCGCTACCGCCTGCAGTACCTCGACCGGCCCAGGCCCGCCACCCGGTCACCACGGGCGCACACCTGTGTGGGGGTGGCCACGCACAACGCCCTGCGAGATTTCTGGGACCTGGCACCCGCTGAGCGCACCCCGACGGCGGTAGGCCAGCTGGTGGCCAGGTCCTGGATCGACGTCGGATTCCGTGACCCGGACCAGTCCGCCCACTGGCGTGCCCGCACGACCACACGCGTGACGCAGTACCTGCGGGGGATCGACCGTGAGCGCCAGCCGCTGGGCGTCGAGCGTACCGTTTCGCTACGCACCCAGACGCTGGTCGTGACCGGCCGGGTCGACCGGCTCGACGACCGCGACGGCCGGCTGGTGGTGGTCGACTACAAGACCGGACGGGCGCGGCTCACCGACGACGACGCCCGCACCTCCCTGCCGCTGGCGCTGTATGCGGTTGCGGTGGCCGCCATGTTCGGCCGCCCCTGCGAACGGGTCGAGCTTCACCACCTGGCCACCGGCGAGGTCCTCGTTCACGAGCACACCCCGGCGACGCTGCAGCGCAAGGTGGCCGAGGCTGAGTCGATAGCCCTTGATCTGCGTGAGGCCGACACCGACTATGCCGAGGCTGGGGTTGACTCGCCGCTCTTCGCGCCGCGGGTCTCGCCGATCTGCATGTGGTGCGACTTCAGGGCGCACTGCCCGGCCGGTCAGCTGGTCGGGCCGGAGAAGCCCGACTGGGCCGGGCTGGAGACCGACGACGTCGCTGGCTGCCGCTCACCCCAGTGATCGGCTGAACGGGACTCATAGGGCCGCCGGTGACAGACTGTGCCCGATCCCTAGGCCGTCGGAGAGGCATCAACAGTGACTCAGGCAACGCAGAACCGTGAAGAGGGTAGAAGCCGCGGCCAGGACCAGCGACCGCACAGGCGCCTGGGCACGATCGTGGCCGTGGCCAACCAGAAGGGCGGCGTGGCCAAGACGACGTCGGTCGCCTCGCTGGGGGCGGCGTTCGCCGAGCTCGGCAAGAGGGTGCTGCTCGTCGACCTCGACGCCCAGGCCTGCCTGACTTTCAGCCTCGGAGTTGATCCCGAGGGGGTCGAGGTCAGCATCAACGAGGTGCTGGTGGGGCGCGGCGTCTCGGCGCGGGACGCCATCGTGGGGTGCGCGGACGGCGTCGACCTGATCCCGAGCGTCATCGAGCTGGCCGGTGCCGAGGCGCAGCTGTTGCCTCGGCCAGGCCGGGAGTACGTGCTGCGTTCGGTCCTGGAGCCGCTGCGGCACGACTACGAGGTGATCCTGGTGGACTGCTCACCGTCGCTGGGTGTGTTGACCCTCAACGCGCTGACCGCAGCCCAAGGGGTGATCATCCCCATGGCCTGCGAGATGCTCAGCCACCGCGGGGTCGGACAGCTGCTCGACACCGTCGCCGACGTGAAGGCCATCCTCAACCCTGCCCTGGAGGTCTTCGGCATCCTGCCTACGCTCTACGACGGCCGAAGCAAGCACACCCGGGCCGTGCTGGCCGATGTGGGGCAGCGCTACGACCTGCCGGTGCTCGGCCCGCCGATCCCCAAGACCGTGCGGTTCGCCGAGGCGCCTGCGCTGGGCCGCTCGATCCTGGCGACGTCGCGGTCGTCCAAGGGCGCTCAGGCCTACCGCGACGTCGCCGTCGCTCTTCTGCCCCGCCTCCAGCTCTCAGGCGGTGGCAGCGCCGGCCCCGGCTGAGTCGCCCTGCCCGCCGCGGGTGCGGCGACGGTTGCGGCTACGCCGTGGCTTGGTCTCATCGGTGCTCTTGGGGTGATCGGCGTTCTTGGGACGTTCTGCTGACGGACGCTCCCGGCCATCGGACGGGCCCCTGCCGGACCCCTTGCCTGCGCCGGCGCTCTTGCCGCGGCTGGAAGGTCCAGCGCCACGACCGCCGCCGCGGCCGGCGGAGGAACGGCCATGCTCGGATCCTGCACCAGTGTGCTTCCTACCCGTCTCGCCGAGGTCTTCGACCTTCTCGGCGGCCAGGCCCTCGCGGGTCCGGTTGGCCTTGGGCAGTCGCCCGGTCGCGTTCGCCGGGATGTGCATCTCCTTGTAGAAGTGCTCGGAGGAGGAGTACGTCTCTGCGGCCTCGGGGATGCCGAGGTCGAGGGCCTTGTTGATCATCGTCCAGCGGTGCAGGTCGTCCCAGTCGACGAACGTGACGGCCACACCGGTGTTACCCGCACGCGCGGTGCGCCCGATGCGGTGCAGGTAGGTCTTGTCGTCTTCAGGGCACTGGTAGTTGATGACGTGCGTGACGTTGTCGACGTCGATACCGCGCGCTGCCACGTCGGTGGCGACCAGCACGTCGACCTTGCCGTTGCGGAAGGCACGCATGGCCTGTTCACGGGCGCCCTGGCCGAGGTCGCCGTGGATGGCTGCCGCGGCGAAGCCCCGCTCCGCAAGATCGTCGGCGACCTTCGCGGCGGTGCGCTTGGTCCGGCTGAAGATGAGGGTCAGACCGCGATCCTTGGCCTGAAGCATGCGGGCCAGCATCTCGACCTTGTCCATGGCGTGCGCCCGGTAGACGAACTGCTTCACCGCCTTCACGGTGTGACCGTCCTGCTCCCCGCCCATGGCCCGGATATGCGTGGGCTGGGTCATGTAGCGGCGGGCCAACGCGACGATGGCGCCCGGCATCGTGGCCGAGAAGAGCATCGTCTGGCGGCTGGCCGGAGTCATGGCCAGTATCTTCTCGATGTCCGGAAGGAAGCCGAGGTCGAGCATCTCGTCAGCTTCGTCCAGCACGACACTCTTGACGTAGGACAGGTCGAGGTACCCCTGTTTGGCCAGGTCGATGAGCCTTCCCGGCGTGCCGACGACGATCTCGACACCGCCCTGCAGGGCCTTGACCTGCGGCTCGAAGGCGCGGCCTCCATAGATGGTGACGACCCGGACGCCGCGGGCCTTACCGGCGTGCTCCAGGTCGCTGGCGACCTGGACGGCAAGCTCGCGCGTTGGTGCGACCGCCAGGGCCTGGGGCTTGCCGGCGGTCTTCAGCGTCGCGAACGCCTCGTCCTTGGGACTGGTCACCCGCTGGATCATCGGTATGCCGAACCCCAGGGTCTTACCCGTGCCGGTCTTGGCCTGGCCGATGATGTCGTGGCCACCGAGGGCAACCGCCAACGTCATCGACTGGATCGGGAACGGGTGGATGATACCGGCGGCGGCCAGCGAGGCGACGATGTCGGGGTGAACGTCGAAGTCGGCAAACGTGGGCTCGGGGACCGCAGCAACGACTGGGGTGCCGGCAGCCTCAGAGGCTGTCGTGGGTTCTTCGGTGGTCATGAGTAATCTCTCGATCGGGCGAGGGCCACACGCGTGTCCGAAGGTTTCGGCAAGTTGCAGGCCACGCTGCAAAGCGGGCCGATCGGAGTTCTTCGTGGGTGCAGCACAGTCTCACTGGCTGCTGATTTGTGCCGACCGGGCACCGATGTCAGGACCAGTCTAGCCGTGAGCACTACTGTGAGCGTTCATGGACGATCTAGAGCAGCCGGAATCCCTCGCCGATGGACCCCACGACGGGGCTGAACAGGTCCAGAGCCCCCCGGCAGTCGGCGATTCGTTTGCCGACGACCCGACGTATCGCGCGGCGGTCATCGACCTTCTCGGTGCCTTGGCTTACGGCGAGCTGACCGCCTTTTCGCGGCTGGCTGCCGATGCCGAGATGGCTCCGAACCAGCCGGCGAAGGCCGCTCTGGCGAGGGTGGCTGTGGCCGAGTTCCATCACTACGAGGCGTTGACCGCCCGGCTTACCGAGATGGGTACCGACCCTGATGGGGCGATGGAGCCCTTCATCGCCCCGATCGACGAGTTTCACGACCGCACCAGGCCCAGCGGCTGGCTCGAGGGTCTGGTCAAGGCCTACGTCGGTGATGGGATCGCGACGGACTTCTATCGTGAGATCTCGGCGTACGTGGACCCCTGGACGCAGACTCTGGTTCGCTCCGTGCTTGAGGACGTTGGTCAGGCAGAGTTCGCCGTCAAGGCGGTCCGGGAGGCTATCGAGGCCGACCCCAGGGTGGCTGGCCGGCTCGCGCTGTGGGGTCGTCGCCTGGTCGGTGAGGCGCTGTCCCAGTCGCAGCGGGTGGCCGTCGAACGCGATGCCCTGGCCAGCCTGCTGGTGGGCGGGATCAACCGCTCCGGTGCGGACCTCGCCGAGATGGGGCGGATGTTTGCCAGGCTCACCGACGAGCACGTCAGGCGGATGGGACAGCTCGGCCTGAGCGCCTGACGGGCGGGCCAGTGCGCCCGGCCGTCCCCAGCGCCGGCTCAGATCGTGCCGAACCCCACTGAGCCCTTCTTGGCTGCCCCGAGGTCGACGTAGCCGATCCCGGCCACCGGGACAATCACGCGGCGGCCCGAGTCGTCGACCAGGTTGAGCAAACCGCCTTTGGTCAACGCCGCGGTCACCAGGGCCTCGATCTCCCCAGGGGACTGCTCGGACTCCACCACGATCTCGCGCGCGACGTTTTGCACGCCGATCTTGACCTCCACGGGAAAGCCTTTCCTCAGAATTTGATGTTCGCACTGCGTCGAAGGCTAGCCATGGTGACGGCCGACCTTCGTCGAAGGCTAACCTGCGTCGGAGCCAGATCCTTCCCGCTTGATCTTGGGGAAGCCGCCCAACCCGCGCCAGGACAGCGTCGCCACGAGCCGGGCCGCCTCGTCGCGGGGAATCGACGAACCTTGCGACAGCCAGAAGCGTGCGCAGATCTGGGCCATGCCTGACAAAGCCATGCCCAGCAGATGCGCCTCGGCGTCAGGTAGGTCGGTGTCCTCCTTGATGACCTCGGCGATGGCCTTGGCGGAGTCCTGCGACATCTTGTCGACGCGTTCGCGGACGGCAGCCTCGTTGGTCAGGTCCGACTCGAAGACCAGCCGGAAGGGTGCGCCGTCTCGGCCGACGAACTCGAAGTAGGCACCAATGCTGGCCGCGACGCGCTGCTTGTTCTCCGTGGTGGATGCCAAGGCCGCCTGGATCAGTTCCAGCAGCTCACCTGCGTGCTGGTCGAACAGTGCCAGGTAGAGATCGAGCTTGCCCGGGAAATGTTGGTACAGAACGGGCTTGGAGACCCCCGCGCGGTCGGCGATGTCGTCCATGGCTGCGGCGTAGTATCCGGACTCGACGAAGACCTCCTGCGCGGCCTCCAGCAGCTGCGCCCGCCGTGCGGAGCGGGGCAGCCGCACGCCGCGGCTGCGCGTGTCTGGGTGCATCGACATCGGTGACGTCCCCTTTCGTTCGGCGGATGACCGGGGTCAGGCCCATTCAGATGAGCGATGCCTGTACGCCGTGACGCGACACGCGGGGCGGTCACGAGGCAGGCGAGGGGCCATATGACTGCCGGAACGCATCCTACGCGGGAGTAACCTCGCCCGCATGGCCCTTCCACCGCTCGTCGAGCCATCGGCGCCGCTATCCGCTCAAGAGATCGAGCGTTATGCCCGGCATGTCCTGATCCCTGATGTGGGGATGCAGGGCCAGCGACGTCTCAAGAACGCGCGGGTGCTGGTGGTCGGCGCCGGGGGTCTGGGGTCCCCGGCACTGATGTACCTCGCGGCCGCCGGTGTCGGAACCATCGGTGTGGCTGACGCCGACGTCGTGGAGCTGTCGAACCTGCAGCGGCAGGTGATCCACGCCGTCGCCGACGTCGGCGGGTTGAAGTCCGAATCCGCCGCGCAGGCCCTGGCCTCGGTCAACCCCTTGGTGCGGGTAGTGCGCCACGACGTCCGGCTCGACTCGACAAACGCCCTGCAGATCATCGCCGGATACGACCTGGTCGTGGACGGGACGGACAACTTCCCGACCCGATACCTGCTCAGCGACGCATGCGTCTTGCTGGGCAAGCCGGACATCTGGGGGTCGATCTACCGCTTCGATGGTCAGGCCAGCATCTGGTGGGCGCGGCACGGTCCCTGTTATCGCTGTGTCTTCCCCCAGCCGCCGCCACCTGGCCAGGTGCCATCCTGCGGCGAGGGTGGAGTGCTCGGGGTTCTCTGCGCGGCCATCGGGTCGGTCCAGGCGGCCGAGGCCGTGAAGCTCATCGTCGGCATCGGGGACCCGCTGGTTGGCCGGTTGATGGTGCACGACTGCCTCCGGCAGAGCTGGGACGTCCTGACCGTGCACCGGGATCCACAGTGCGCGGTGTGCGGCCAGAGCCCGACGGTCACCGATCTGGTCGACTACGAAGCCTTCTGCGCGGTCACTGAGCTTCGTGGCGCTGCCATGGCCAGCGGTGCGCTCACCGCGGCCGCCGGCATCGCGGTGCCCCAGATCTCGGCCCGTGAGCTGGCTGACCTGCTCTCAGGCGGTGACACCCCGGGTGTCCTGCTGGTCGATGTGCGCGGAGCCCAGGAGCGGGAGATCAACGGCATCCCGGCAGCCCGCGCCATCCATCTGGACGAATTCCGATCCGGGGCAGCAGTTCGCCAGATTCCTTTCGACCGGCCGGTCGTCATCTTCTGCAGGGCCGGTGTCCGCTCGCAGGAGGCCTCACGGCTCCTCATAGAGTCCGGGCACCCGGATGTGCGGACCCTGGCGGGCGGGGTCCTCGCGTGGGTCCGCGACGTCGACCCCGCCCAGCCCGGGTACTGAGCTGAGCCGCACCAGGATGACTGCTGGACCCGAGACGCTCCCGGACTTCGCGGAGTCGGTGCTGGCCATCGTCGACCAGATCCCCTCTGGCATGGTCCTGGCCTACGCAGATGTCGCCGAGCTGCTCGGCCAGGGCGGCCCCCGGCAGGTCGGGTCCGTGATGTCCCGCTACGGCTCGTCGGTGACGTGGTGGCGGGTGATCCGTGCCAGCGGTGAGGCACCACAGGGGCTGCAGGACGAGGCGCTGGCGCACTGGCGTGCTGAAGGTACCGCCATGGTTGGCGGCGGGCTTGCGGGGCGCCGGGTGGACATGACACGGGCTCGATGGGATGGCAACACGGGCTGTGGCGGACAGTGCGGCCCGCCCGCGGGCAGGCCGTAAAACATTGTCCTGCGCAACAGGAGGTTTTTGGCCCGTTTGGGGTAGTCTCCATCCCGTAGTTGCTGTGCATCGCACGTCTTGAACGCTTGCGGCCTTGTGCCGGGGGTGCGCTTTGTTCCAGTCTGGAGCGG
>Ga0208587_1000327_pt1 | contig 26436 bp, 25 predicted proteins | sample NGESurdeep092012_7_FD_184472 | JGI IMG/M metagenome (GOLD analysis project Ga0208587, IMG submission 184472) | Arctic peat soil microbial communities from Barrow, Alaska - NGEE Surface sample 210 deep-092012 (SPAdes) | ecosystem: Environmental > Terrestrial > Soil > Wetlands > Peat ...
GCGGCAATGTTCAGCGGCATGCCGGAGTTGTGTCCCTCACCATGTCCCGGCGCGCCGACGATCATCGGATCCTTGTAGCCGACGCCCGGCTTCTGGCCCGCCTGCGGGATGTCGTCGATGTCACTGCCGAGCGAGATGACGGGTTTCCCCGAGCCCCAACGCGCGACGAAGGCCGTGGGCAGTCCAGCAACGCCACGCTCGACCTTGAATCCGTTCTCCTCGAGCAGACCGGACAGGTACTTCGACGTCTCGACTTCCTGGAATCCGAGCTCGCCGTAGGAGAAGACCTGATCCACCATCACCTGGATCATCTTCGCCTTCGCGTCGATCTCCTTGGCCGCCTCCGCCTTGAGCGCGTCGAGCCGCGGGGTGCTGGCGTACTTGTACTTGATCGAGTCTGCCGCGTTGCCGCCTCCTCGTTGTGCCCTTGCCCCGGCGAGCGGGGTTAGGGTAAGAGCGCAGCATACCGCGATCGCGATTCGTCGGACTGAGTTTTGTACCATCGAGCGGGCTCCGGAGGTTGGGATACGAGCCGGGTGGGCGGGCATTAACGGTTGGCCGTTGGTGTAGTCTGCGGAGAGAATAACCTCTCCGCCGAGAAAGCGCAGGAGGCGGGAGGAGCGGCTCTGGAGCAGACGCGACCTTTCGGAGCGGAGGGGGAACACTATCTTCTTGGGATCGATCAAGGCCGTCGCCGTGCTCGAGACGTTCCTGCCCGCAGATGCCCTCTCCGTGGAGGGTAAGGCCCACGTCGCGTGTCGGTATTGCGGAAGCGTGGGAACCAGAGGCACCAACTACTCGCGCCATCCTCGTATGGAAGAGCAACTGATCGATACAGTGCTGACGCTGCCCCCCGCCGAGCTGGAGGAGGGGGGAGCACCGATGCTGGTGGCCGTCGAAGCCACCCGCCTCCTGCGCGAAGTGCGCGGCATTGGACGCTATGTGCGCGCCCTGCTGCCCCGCCTGGTGGCACTGCGTCCCGGACTGCGGCTCACGCTCTTCGTGAAGACTCAGCGCGACGTCGAGGCCGTCGCACCGGTGTTCGCGGCCATGCCTGCCCTGCGCGATCATCTCGAGATCCGCCCTGTGCGAGAGATGGTCAGGTCCGGTGCTGATGTCTTCTGGTACCCGTGGAACACCGCGAGCCCGACACCGGCACGCGGCGCCGTGGTGGCGACGATGCACGACATCGTGCCCATCGCGCATCCCGATCCGCGGTTGCGGGGATGGCAGAAGAACCTGCGCTGGCGCCGCCGCTACGGCGCGACCGCGCGGCGGGCCACGCTCATCATCGCCGACTCCCAGTTTACCGCCGACGAAATCCACCGGATGCTCGGCGTGCCCCGCGAACGCATGCGCGTCGCGCTCCTCGCGGCCGACGATTTTGCGGTGCCGCCGGCCGAGGGCGACGTCGAGGTACTCGAGCGCCTTGGCGTGCGCAAGCCGTTCGTGCTCTCGGTGGGCGCCGCGGACCGCCGGAAGAATCTCGCGCTGCTCGAGCGCGCGATGCCTCGGGTCGTCGCCGCGCATCCCGGCACGACGCTCGTGCTCGCCGGTCCGCGACGCGACGCGCAGCCGCTCCTTGGGGACGCCGCGTGGCGCCAGACGCTCGGCTTCGTGAGCGACGACGAGCTCGCCGCGCTCTACCGCGCGGCGGGCGTGCTCGTGATGCCGTCCACGTACGAGGGGTTTGGTCTTCCGGTACTCGAGGCAATGCGTCTGGGAACGCCGGTCATCTGCGCGCGCGGCTCGTCGCTTCCCGAAGTGGCTGGCGACGCGGCGATGTGGGTGGACGGCGAAGACGATGCGGACCTCGCCGCGAAGGTCGGACGGGTGCTCTCGGACGAGCACGTCAGCGCGGCCATGCGCGCGGCGAGTCTCGACCAGGCCTCACGCTTCTCATGGGACGAAACGGCCCGACTGACCATCGCTGCGTTCGAGGAAGCGCTGGAGATGGCTGGCACGCCGAAGCGGAGATAGTTGAAGGTGCGGGGGCTTACGGCAGCGCTTTCGCCCCGTCCAACTGCTGGATCGTCGCAATGGACGCGGGCCGCTCCTTCCTGAGCCGCGCCGAGACGACTTCCGCCTGCTTGAACGCCCGCAGCACGTTCTCGCCGGCCAGCTTTCGCAGATCGGCGTCCGACCAGCCGCGGCGCGCGAGCTCGGCAAAGAGCGCGGGAAAGGTCGAAACATCTTCGAGCCCGACGACGTTCTCCGTGATGCCATCGAAGTCGCTGCCGATACCGACGTGATCGACGCCGGCGATCTTGCGCACGTAATCGATGTGATCGGCGACGTCGGCGATCGTCGCCTTAGGGCGAGGATGCGCCTGCCGCCACGCGGCGAACTCGCGCCGCTGCCCGACGGTGTCGCCCGGGAAACGGCGTCGAAGATCCGCGGCCACGCGATTGATCTCAGCGTCGTCGTTGAACACCGCTCTGGAGACAAAGCTGTTGACGAAGGGCACCATCACGACTCCGCCATTTGACGGAACGCGGCGCAGAATGGAATCAGGGACGTTGCGCGGATGATCGACAAGCGCGCGCGCCCCCGAGTGCGAGAAGATCACCGGTGCGACGCTGACGTCGAGCACGTTGCTCATCACGCTGGGCGACACATGCGCCAGGTCGCAGAGCATGCCGAGGCGATTCATCTCACGCACGACTTCCTTCCCGAATGGCGTCAAGCCACCGTGCCGTGCAGAGTCGAGCGCGGCGTCGACCCAGTCGAGGGTGACGTTGTGCGTGAGCGTCAAGTAGCGCGCACCAAGGTCGTAGTACGAGCGCAGCACCTCGAGTGAATTCTCGATTGCCTGACCGCCCTCCAGGCCGATGAGCGAGCCGACTTTGTGCGCGGCGAAGGCGCGCCGGACGTCAGCGGTCGAGGTGGCAAACACGAGGCGCTCGGGATACTTCGCGATCATGCGCCGCGCGAGTTCGATCTGCTCGAGCTGCACGCGTGCGTAGCCCGGCACGCTGCTCACCTTTCCATTTCGCTTGTAATCGGACGCGTCGGGCTCACCTGGGAGGTAGACCGACCAGAACTGCGCACCGACCATCCCCGTCTTCATGCGCTCGAGATCGGTCATGCCGGGCGTGCGCTTGCGAAGATCGTAGGCCTCGAGGTCGTTCGCGTGCAGCGTGTCCTCGCGGATGCGCCACGGCAGGTCGTTGTGCCCATCGACGAGCGGTGTCGTACGAAGGACGGCCTTCGCGCGCTCGAGATAGGGGTCGCTCTTCTGCGCGTGAAGGGATGTGGCGGCCACGGCGATCAAGAGCGTCGTTCTCGCGATGGACTTCAGGCGAACGTCAGCGGACGAAAGGCGCACCGAGATCTCCGAGTAGTGAGTGGATTGTAGCACGACATGACAACGGACCCATTCGCCACTCGCGTCGTCCGCGTGAACACTTTCCGGTTCTTCACGAGGATGAACGTCCCCATCAGCACGAGGAAGATTGCGAAGGCCTGCTTCAGGGCGCGCTGCGAAACATATCGCACGAGATACGTTCCGGCGAGAATGCCCAGCACTGCCACAGCGGTGAAGCCAGCCAGAAAGCCCCACGGCACCAGCACCTGTCCGGCATAGCCCGCGTAGCCCGACGCACAGTTCATCGCGATGACGAGCAGCGACGTCCCCACCGCCTGCTTCATCGGTACGCGAGCGAGAAGCACCAGCGCCGGGACGACGAGGAAGCCTCCGCCGATGCCGACGACTCCCGTCATCAGCCCGACGCAGAGCGCGATGGGAAGCAGCAGAGCGAGCGACAGGACATGCTCGTCGTCACCGGGACTTACCGCGGCGGACGGCGAGCGCCGAGCCGAGCGAAACATCGAGATCGCGGCGACGAGCATCACGACCGCGAGCAGCGAGAGCTGTACCGCACCGTTGAGAAATACGGCGAGTCGTGCGCCGATGTACGCGCCGATCATCGCGACGACGCCGAACAGACCCGCCGTCCCGAGATTGACGTTGCCGGCGCGCCAGTGGCCGACCGCTCCGACAAGGCTCGTCACACCGACGACGGGTAGACTCATGACGATCGCCAGCTTCGGATCGTAGCCGAGCACGTACACGAAGATCGGTACGGTAAGGATCGAGCCGCCGCCGCCCATGAGGCCGAGCGACAGTCCGATGAGCGCAGCGAGGGCGTAACCGAGGAGAAGCATCGAGCGTAATGTAGCCCGATCACTCCGTCGTCAGTCACAGCAGCCAGGAGCGCAACACGGCGCGGCGCCGTCCGTCTTTGCAGCGCCGAGTGCCGCGAGCGAAACGCGACGCTTCGGCGGGGTGCCAGGCTTCGTCGCTCTGACGAAGCCGCTGATGATCTTCCCTTCCACGTCGGCGGCGACCTCGAGGTCGATGCCAGTGCCCTGCAACAAGGCTTCGGCATCGGCGCGAGTATACGCGCGAGTCACCTCGATGCTCGGATTCTCGAAACCCGCCTCGCGCAGCATGCCCAGGAACTCCTCCTCCTCGAGCGCGCCGGCGACGCAACCCGTCCACAGCGCCATGCTCTTGCGCACGGGTTCCGGCAGAGAGCCGCGCACGATGACGTCGCTCACCGCGAAGCGACCACCGGGCTTGAGCACGCGAAACGCTTCGCGCAGCACGGCGCGCTTGTCGCCCGAGAGGTTGATGACGCAGTTCGAGATGATGACGTCGACCGTGTTGGCCGGCAGCGGGATGCTTTCGATGTGCCCCTTGAGGAACTCGACGTTCGTCGCGCCCGCCTTGTCGCGGTTGGCGAGGGCGACGGCCAACATGTCGTCCGTCATGTCGAGTCCGATGGCCTTTCCCGTCGGCCCCACGCGCCTGGCGGAGAGCAGCACGTCGATCCCACCGCCGGACCCGAGATCGAGCACGGTCTCGCCCTCATGCAGATCCGCGAGCGCGGTGGGATTTCCGCAGCCGAGCGACGCGAGCAGCGCTTCGATGGGAACGCCTGCGGCCTCACCCTCGTCGTAGAGGTTCGCGGTGATCGGGTCCCAGCTTTCGGTCGTGGCGCCACAGCACCCACTCGATTCGGTCGCGGGGCCGCAGCAGGCACTCGCTTGGCCACTCGCCACGCGGCGCGCCGCCTCGCCGTAGCGTGCTTGCACCGTCTCGCGCAGCGCGTGCAGGTCGGCGGCGCCGTCGTGACCACCCGTGTCAGTCGTCGTCTGGCTCATCGTCGTCTCCTTCGTCAGCAAGAAAAGTTGATGTATTATTGTATCATGTTTTTTTGATGCGTCAAGGGCATTGATTGACGCTGCGCATTGCGACGACTCTACCCAACCGTGCCAGACTCCCGGCGGCGACGCACCGCGTTCTCCAACGCCTCGACGAGCTCACTCTTCGTCCACGGCTTCACGATGAGTTGCTCCGCGCCGGCGGCGGAGCGCGCCACCGACATCGTTGTGGGATCCGGAAGGCCGGTGAGAATGATGCGCTCAGTCGCAGGATACAGCTCGCGCGCCTTCTTGAGAAAGGTGAGACCGTGCACGTCGGGCATGCGGAGGTCGCTCACGATCACGTCGAACGGCTCGCCCGCCGCCATCAGCGCGAGGGCATCCTGCGCAGTCTGCGCGATCGATAGATCGTACGCGGTGCCGAGCTGTCGCTTCAACAGCCGAAGCACTTGGGGATTGTCGTCCACGCAAAGGACGCGCGCCCGAGGCTGTCCGTGCTCGGGCGCCGGCTGGGCCGCCACTGCCTGTGGCGGCTTCTCGGATCCATGCATGGCATCGGCGATGGCTCGTACCGGCCGCCGGAACCAGTCAGGAACGATGTTGCTCATCGCGTGTCTCTATCTGAGGTGTCCATCTCTCCAGGATTCTCCAGGATCGGCATGCGAGGCAAACACCAGGCCACCCCGTCTAGGATAGGTGCTCCTGAGATATCGCTTGGACAGCGATGCCTCGCTCGAGCGTCTGCTTGACCGGACACCGGTCGGCGATCTGAAGCAGTCGCACTCGCTGCTCGTCGCTCAGGGCGCCATGGAACTCGATCTTTCGCTCGATACGCGTGATGCCGACGGCGGAGCTCTCGCAGTTCTCGCAGTCGGGCTCGTGCGAGCGTGCGATGCGCAGTTGCACGTCGATGCTCTCCAGCGGCCAGCCTTTGCGGTTGGCATACATGCGAAGCGTCATCGCCGTGCAGCTACTCAACGCGCCGAGGAGATACTCGTACGGCGTCGGCCCCGCATCGGTGCCGCCGAGCGCGACGGGCTCGTCGGCGGCGAAGGTGTGCGTGCGCGCCGTGACGTCGGCGCGATAGCCGGACGAACCAACCGTTGAGGCGACCCAGCGACCACCGTCCTGGTCGTTGCCACTCTCCGGCGCTTCGCTTTCGGTCATGGTGTTGTTCTCGGTTGGGGGACTGACGACGTCAACGCCGGATGCTCAGTACCAGCACGCCCGCGGCGACCATTCCAATTCCGACCCACTCGCGAGCGTCCGGTCGCTCTCCAGGAAAGATGACCGCAGACACCGCAACGAGCACGACGCTCAGCTTGTCCACCAGCGCGACCTTCGCGGCCTCGCCGACCTCGCGCGCGCGGCAGTAGCAGACACACGACACACCGGTCGCGAGTCCCGACACAGGCGCGTTCACGCGATCGGGCCGTGTATATGTCGCCAGCGCGCAAAGTGTTGGGTGCGAAATGCAAAGATGATTTATTCGCGACGCATTCTCTCATTTGCCATTAACAACGGCGCGCAGAGTTCATCTCACGAGCAGTGTCCCACCAAGGAATGTCACGGTTCGTGGATCATAACTTCTATAGGAGAGATCGTATCATGGAACAGCAGCGCAGCTTCGCCCGTCTCGCGATCGCGATAACGGCTTCACTCTCACTCATTGCCGGGTGCAACAGCAGCAACGTCGCGGCCCCGCTCGCGGCGACGACGATCTCAGCCGTACAGGGAAGTAACGCGCAGATCGGGACCGTGGGGCAGCCGCTCCCCAATCCGGTCACGGTCAAGGTGCTGGCCGCGAACGGGTCCCCAGTAGCTGGCGTGATGGTCTCGTGGTCAATCGAGTCGGGTGCCGGATCGATCAGCATCACCTCCTCATCCACTGACTCCCTCGGCATCGCAGCGGTGAGCTGGACCCTCGGCACCGTGGCCGGTACCGATTCGCTGATGGCGTCGGTCAGCGGCCTCACGCCAATCGTGCTGTCCGCAACGGCGAACGCCGGGGCAGTCGTTGCGCTGGTCAAGGTGAGCGGCGACGCGCAGGTCGTGGCGACAGGCTCGTCAGCGCAGCCATTCGTCGTGAAGGCGGTGGACGCGTACGGTAACGCCGTTGCCGGCGTCACGGTCAGCTGGATTCCTGACAGTAGTGGCACGCTGAGCGTCAACACGACCGTCACCGGCAGCGACGGGCTTGCACAGGACACGCTCGTCGCGGACCAGGCAACGACGTATCAGGTGATGGCGGAATTGCAGAGCAATGCGACGATCGAAACGACGTTCACCGGAACTGAGAACTGACACAGCGAGGTCCCACCTCATGCGCACCGCCCACCAGCGCTTGGAACAAGGCCCGCAGAGTCACCGACTCAGCGGGCCTTGTTCGTTAGCGCCCGGACCACACGGTCCGGACGTTTTTCCTGGTCAAGCAAAAACCCTTAGTGGCTGATGGCGATGAACCACGCAGCGAGGATCGGGCCCGGCGTGGGCCGAGTGCCCGCGGGCGCACCGGCGGGCGGCGGCGTCGAGGGGCCACGCTCGGGCTGGAACAGATACGCCATGTGCCGTACCGGGTCGACGGCGATCGTCTTCGCGCCCGGAACCGTCTCGACCGTTGCAATGGTGGTGTACTTGTCCGGCGAATCCTGGCGGACGACGGTCACGGTGCCTTTGCCTCCGCCACCCGGGATGTAGATCAGCTTCTGCGAATCGTCGTAGCCCAGCGCGTCCACACGATCGCCGTTCTCGATCTCCGCAACGATCTTTCCGTTGCTCGCGTCCACCACCACCGACTTCTTGCTGCAACCCGCGAAGATGCGGTTCGACTTCGTGTCGTAGGCCATGCCGGTCGGGCCTTCGCACGGCGCGAGCGGCCACGACGCAACCGCCTTCATCGATTTGACGTCGATCACCTGGATCGTGTTCTTGCCTTCGTTGTTGACGAAGATTCTCCCCTTGCCGTCAGCCATCGCGCCTTCCGGTGCGTTATCCTCAAGCTCGGCCGTGCCGGTGATGTCGCCGCTGTTGGGATCGAGCGCGACCGCCGTGCCGGGCTTGCTGTGATTCGTCAGAATGATCTTGTCGTCGGCGGCGTCATACATGATGCCGTCGAGACCGCCTACCTTGACCGGGATCTTCTTGATGACGGCAAGCGTTTTCAGGTCGAACATCGTCACGGTGGAATCGCCACCATTGGTGGTGAAGCCATGATTCCACTTGGACGCGAGCCCGACGCCGTGCATGCGCGGCGTATTGGGGATGTCGCCGAGTACCTTGCCTGTGGCACCATCGACGACCATCACGTGCGTGCCGCGCGACACGAAGACGCGGCCGGTCCCGGGTTCGGCGGTCACGTAGTCTGTGCCACCCTCGCCGCCGATGTTGTACTTCTCGACTCTGAACGTCTGCGCGCCGACCAGGCTCGGAAGCGCCAGCACGGCGGCGGCAAGCGCGGCCTTCATGGTTGCTGAGGTACGGGTCATGCCAGCCTCGATGGGAGTGTGGGGTCGCTCGGAATAGACAACCTTAACAATAAGGCCGCGCACCTGACGGGGAGATGACAATGGGCGACACCCTCACGCATCGTCAAGTGATGGTCGTGTTCAGCGGGCTGCTGATGGTCATGCTGCTCGCTGCCCTCGACTCCACGATCGTCTCGACGGCGCTGCCGACCATCGTCGGCGAACTCGGCGGCCTCGAGCATCTCGCCTGGGTCGTCACCGGCTACCTGCTGGCGCAAACGATCGTCACCCCCGTCTACGGAAAGCTCGGGGATCTCTACGGCCGAAAGATCGTGCTCCAGTCCGCGGTCGTCCTGTTCCTCGCGGGCTCAGCACTTTGCGGATTGAGCCAGACGATGACGCAGCTGATCGTCTTCCGGTTCGTTCAGGGCCTGGGTGGCGGCGGTTTGATGGTGACGACGCAGGCCGTCGTCGGCGAGATCGTGCCGCCGCGCGATCGCGGACGGTATCAAGGCTTCTTCGGCGCCGCGTTCGGACTCGCGAGCATCGCCGGCCCGCTACTCGGCGGCTTCTTCACGACGCATCTCTCGTGGCGCTGGATCTTCTACATCAATCTCCCGCTCGGGATCGCGGCGCTCGGCGTGCTGGCCGCCACGCTTCCGGCGAGACCGGAGCGCCGAGCGCATGCGATCGACTATGCCGGCGCCGCGCTGCTCGCGGTGGTGCTGAGCGCGGTGACTCTCATCGCCGATCTCGGTGGGAGCGCGTATCCGTGGACATCCTCGCTCATCGTCGGGCTCATCATCGCCGCGATTCTTGCGCTCATCGTCTTCGCGCTCGTGGAGCGAGCCGCGCGGGAGCCGATTCTTCCTCCGCGGCTCTTTGCGGAGCCTGCCTTCGCGGTGACTTCCGCGGTGGGACTCATCGTGGGGTTCGCACTGTTCGGCTCCATCATCTACTTCCCCGTCTTCCTCCAGGTGGTGAAGGGTGTGAGCCCGACCGCGTCCGGTATGCAGATGCTGCCGATGATGGGCGGCATGCTCACGATGTCGATCGTCTCCGGACATCTCATCAGTCGGACTGGACGCTACAAGCTCTTTCCCGTGATCGGAACGGGCATCATGACCACCGCGCTGGTTCTTCTTTCCCGGCTGTCGCTCGGGACGACCAGCTTTATGACGGCGACCTACATCATGATGCTCGGTATCGGTCTCGGCATGGTGATGCAGGTGCTGGTCATCGCGGTGCAGAACGCCGTCGAGTATCGCGATCTCGGCGTCGCAACCTCCGGTGCCACCCTGTTTCGTCTCATCGGCGGCTCGCTCGGCACGGCAATCCTCGGCGCGGTCTTCGGCGCGCGGCTGTCGGCGAATCTCGCGCGGCTGCTTCCGCCGGGCGACGCGAGCGCGAATGCGAGTGGAGCCGGCGGGATGACCGCGCAGGCGCTGGCCCAATTGCCACCGATGGTGCGCGATGCCTACGGCGCGGCGTTCACTGCCTCGCTCAACACTGTCTTTCTGGTTGCCGCATGCGTCTGCGCGGTAGGCTTCGCGCTCACGTGGTTGCTCCCCGAGCGGCCTCTGCGCGCGACGGCGGCTGCGTCGGCGGCCGACACGGGCAATGAAGTGGCCGAGGCGTTCGCACGCCCCGACGATGAGACGAGTGCCGAGGCGCAGCTGTACGCGGCGCTGGCCTCACTCTCGGATCGCGCGGTGCAGCGCGAGCATATCGAGCGCATCGTCGCCCGTGCAGGCGAGACACTCAGCCCGATTGCCGCGTGGCTGCTCGTGCGCCTCGAGCGCCAACCGGAGCGAAGTCCTCTCGAGATCGGCGGAGAAGGAGACGTGACGGCGGAGCGTGTGCGTCTTGCGCTCGACGAACTTCGCCAACGCGCTCTGATCGACGAGCGAAGCGCTGGCGCATCGGCTCTGCCGAGATACGAGCTCACGCCAGCGGGATGCGACGTGCTCAACGTGCTGGTTGCGGCGCGGCGCGCCCACCTCTCGGAGCTCGCCGCGGATTGGGATCCGAATCGCAGCGAGAACGCGGCGCTGTATCTCGCGCGGGTGGTGGGTGACGTCGTGCCCGATGCGCGGCGCACTGCGACTGCACCCACCGCCTAGCAGGTCGAGTGTATGAGGGCGCCAACCGGTTCAGTGGCGCAGAGGGCGTTGTAGCGGGCGATGGCTTCCGGCGTGCGGAGAACGTGGACCGGTACTCCGCGCCGCTCGAGCACTGCCAATGTCTCGGGCGCAACGCGCAATGCGCCGAGGACACCGCGCGAAAGGACCACGACGCGCGCGCCTCGATCCAGCAGTTCGATGACGGCGCTCGGCTGAATGCCGACACGGTGGCCGGTTCCGCTCTCGCGCCAGTCCCATGCATGGACGCCACCTGGAAACAGCGTCGCGTCCCGCAACGGGACGAGCGCTGTCTCGACGACCATCCGTCCCCAATGCCACGACAGGATTTGCGGAGATCGAGCCATGCTCAATGCTAGCGTCGGGCGTGGCAGCTCGGTGTCGGGATATCCTCGCCGCCGGCGCCAGCGAGCCCATCGGCGAAGACCTCACAAGGTTTGGGCGTTCGCCCTACAGACGCTGGGGCCTTCGGCGCGGAACTTGAGGTTTGCGTGCTATAGCGCGCGAGGGGCTCACCCTGAAGGATCAGGAGCGTCGTATGAAGACCGACATGCAGCTCCACAAGGACGTGCTTTCGGAGCTCACGTGGGACCCGCGGGTGAAGGAGAAGGAGATTGGCCTCGCGGCCAAGGGTGGCGTCGTCACGCTCACCGGATCTGTCGAGAGTTACGCCGAGAAGTGGGCGGCCGAACGCGCGGCGGAGCGCGTCGCGGGCGTCAAGGCGGTGGCCAACGACCTGGCCGTCACGATCCCCAGTGCCTTCAGCCGTGCGGACACCGACATCGCACACAAGATTGTGGATTCGCTCGCGTGGGACATCCAGGTGCCGCATGACAAGATCAAGAGCAAGGTGACGAATGGCTGGGTGACGCTCGATGGCGAGGTCGAGTGGCAGTACCAGCGCGATGCCGCCGCGCGCGCCGTACGCAACCTTACCGGGGTCTGCGGCGTGACCAATCTCATCAAGGTGACGCCCCAGCGCGTGTCGTCACACGACGTGAGCAAGAGCATCAAGGAAGCGCTCGAGCGCCGGGCGGATCGAACCGCCGCGCGCATCGTCGTGGAGGCAACGGGGCGCGTCGTCACGCTCACGGGCAGCGTGGCCTCGTTCGGCGACCGGCGTGCGGCCGAAGGAGCAGCGTGGTCCGCACCGGGAGTCGCGGAGGTTCGCGACGAGTTGTCCGTCGTGTTCTGATTCTCTGATCCGTTCGATCAGGCTCACGCGCGCATGGCCGCAAGGCCGTGCGCGCCAGGCGCAGGGAGGCTCAATGACCAGAACGATGGGTGCGGAGGGCGGGACGCAGACGATCATCATTCCCGCCGGCGTGATGCTCCGTGGCGATCTCACGATTCCGCCGACCGCGAAAGGGATCGTGGTCTTTGCGCATGGCAGCGGGAGTAGCCGCCTGAGTCCGCGCAACCAGGGTGTTGCGGCGCGGCTCCAGGCGGGCGGCTTCGCGACGCTACTCTTCGACCTGCTCACCTCGGACGAGGAGTCGGTCGACGCGCGCACGGGAGCGCTCCGCTTCGACATTCCACTGCTCGCCGAGCGGTTGGCGCGCGTGACCGACTGGCTCACGTCGCAGCCGACCACGCACGCCCTGCACATCGGTTACTTCGGCGCGAGCACCGGCGCGGCGGCCGCGCTGGTGGCGGCGGCGACACGACCCGACGTCGTCCGCGCCGTCGTCTCGCGTGGCGGCCGGCCCGATCTCGCGGGCTCCTATCTCGGACGCGTGAAAGCGCCGACGCTTCTCATCGTCGGAGGCAACGACACGTTGGTCATCGGCATGAATCGGTCGGCGCTGATGCAGCTTGCGTGTCCGACCAAACAACTCGTGCTCGTTCCCGGCGCCACCCACCTCTTCGAGGAGCCTGGCACGCTCGAGCGAGTTGCCGAACTGGCGGTGGCCTGGTTCGAGCAACATCTCGCGGCGATGATCGAGACGGCAACGGACGTCACCTCGGAGATCTCTTAGCGGCAATCCTCCGGCGGAGGGATCATGAGCGCGACAAACACGAAACCGACGGGGTCGGCACCGCTGCCGAAGCTGTCGAATGACGAGATCGCTGGCCGGCTGGATGATGTCGCGAATCTCCTCGAAGACCAGGGCGCGAATCAGTACCGCGTCCAGGCGTGGCGCGGCGGCGCGGCGAGCATTCGGCGTTTGGAGCGCCCGGTGGGTGATCTGCTTCGCGAAGAAGGACTGGAGGGGCTGGACCGTCTCCCCGCGATTGGCCCCGCGCTGGCGCGCGCGCTGGGCGAGCTTGCCGAGACAGGAAGACTGGGGACGCTCGAGCGGCTGCACGGCGAGAGCGATCCGTTCGCGCTCCTCGCCTCGGTCCCTGGCATCGGCGACACGCTCGCGGAGCGCATTCACGATGCGCTCGGAATCGAATCGCTCGAAGAGCTGGAGCGGGCGGCGCACGACGAGCGGCTCGCACGCGTACCTGGCCTGGGCGCGAAGCGCCTGGCCGGCATCCGGGACGCGCTGGCGACTCGTCTGCGCGCACGACGACGGCATCCGAATTCGGAGACACTGCCGACCGTCGCCGAACTGCTCGACGTCGATCGCGAATATCGGGAGCGCGCTGCGGCGGGAGCACTGCCGACGATCGCGCCACGTCGCTTCAATCCAACCGGCGAACGCTGGCTACCCATCCTGCACACGACGCGCGGCGAGCAGCACTACACCGCGCTGTTCTCCAACACCGCGACCGCGCACCGAGTGGGACGCACGCACGACTGGGTCGTGATCTACGTCGACGGCAGCGACGGCGAGCGGCAGTGCACAGTCGTGACGGAACTCAAGGGACCGCTCGTGCACCGGCGCGTCGTTCGCGACCGCGAGATCGAGTGCGTGACGTACTACCATCTGGCAGCGCGCGAGGCGGCCCACCCTCCGCTCGCGAACGCACTCCAGTCACGCCGCCGCTCACGCGTGTGACGCACCACGAACGCCAAGTGCCGCTCTCGAGCATGGATACCGTATTCCAATCTCGCAGTGGCATGCAGTAGCGCGCCGCCGCGATCCAATTATCATTCAAGCAGTGGCACGGGGTGTCTACGCATCGACAAGTCGAGCGCAGGCTGAGATCACACCCGTCGAACCTGATCTGGGTAATTCCAGCGAAGGGAGCGTCACTGGCTTGGCGGCTGGTCCCGAGACTTCGCGACTGAACTCGCACTCTCATTCCTCCAAAGCCCCGCTCCCCTCGCGAATCACGCGACACACCGGAGCGCCAAGTGCTGACACTCGCCGTTGCTTTCCTTCTCCAGGCCGTTCCGCAGAGAGCGCACGGAGCCGACACCCTGCGCACGCGCGCCGACTCGCTCGCCGCCGATTCATCGCGCGCTCGTCGCGCACAGCAGCTCGAGGGCGTGCAAGTCACCGCGATTCGCGGCCGCTCGGCGCCGATCTCCGAGAAGACCATCGAGCGCGCCGAGATTCAGCGCCGCTACACGGGACAGGAGACGCCCATCCTTCTTCAGACTGCGCCGGGCATCACCGCGTATTCCGAGAGCGGATCGGCGTCGAACTATTCGTACATGCGTCTTCGCGGCATCGACCAGACGCGCATCAACATCACCCTCGACGGCATTCCGTTGAACGAGCCGGAGGACGAAGGGCTCTACTTCTCCAACTTCCCCGACTTCTCCAACAGCATTGCGTCGGTTCAGATTCAGCGCGGCGTCGGATCGAGCACGCACGGCGTCGCGTCGTACGCGGGCTCGGTGAACTTCGAGTCGGTTCCCATCGCGAGCGTGGCGCGTGGCGGCGAGGTACAGCTCACCGGCGGATCGTACAATACGTCGCGCGGCAGTGCGATCTACGAGACGGGCATGACGCCGAGCGGATTCGCCGGGTACGTCCGTGGGTCGGCACAGCACACCGACGGCTATCGCTACAACTCCGGCAATAGCTCTCGCAGCGCGTTTGCGAGCGGCGGATGGTTCGGCTCGAGCGACGTCGTGAAGGTCAGTCTCCTCGCTGGGCTCTCATCCAACGAGCAGGCGTATCTCGCGTCGCCCTTGAGCGTGTTGCTGAAGACACCGAGGGACAACCCGTACGGCAATACCCGCGAAACCGCAGTGAACGATCGCTTTCACCAGGATCTCCTCAGCGTGGCATGGACGCGCGCGCTCTCGACGTCGGCGAGCATCGGGACGACGGCGTACGGCTTCGACGCAGGGGGCTGGTACGACGTACCGGGAAGCAATGGACTGAGCGACGCCTCCAACTACAACCTGCACTCGCGCTGGGGCGGCATCATCAGCGCGCTCGACTGGCAGGGCGAGTCATCGTCCGCATCGGTTGGCCTTAACGTGGGGCGTTATCAACGCGAGCACTGGCTCTATACACGCCCCGATCTCGCAACGCGGCTGTACGACAACACCGGCTACAAGGGCGAGCAGAGCGCGTTCGCCAAGGGATCCGTGGTGCAAGGGCACGCGACCATCTTCGGCGATCTGCAATTCCGCCTCGTGCAGTTCCGCTATCAACCAACCGTCGGCTCTGGCGTGGCGCCCGCGTCGGTGAGCTGGTCGTTCGTCAATCCGAAAGTCGGCGTGAGCGCGGTTGTCATGGACGGACTCGTCGCTTACGCGAGCGTCGGGATGAATGGCCGCGAGCCAACCCGCTCCGACATGTTCGCCGGCGCCGACGACCTGGACAGCGTCACGGCGCGCTCGGTGCTGCCGCTCACGCGCGTTCATCCGGAGACCGCGTACGACCTGGAGACGGGCGTGACGTGGCACCGCTCCACGGTGCATGCGCAGGCCAACCTGTTTCTCATGCAGTTCCGCAACGAGATCGCACCGATCGGTGAGATCAACGAGATCGGCTACGAGCTGCGCAAGAACGTCGCGCGCAGCGCTCGACGCGGCGTGGAAGGCGATCTCTCATGGCGGGCGTTGCCCGCCTTGGTCGTGGTCAGCACGATGTCGATATCGGACGCGCGCATTCAGGACTATCGCGACGATGCCTCGGGGTTCGTCTATCATGACGTCGCCGCGCTACTGACACCGAAGTTCGTGAGCGGGCATGGCGTGCGCGCCGAGCTTGCGCCGTGGCTCTCGCTCGATCTGGATGGTCGCTACACGTCGCGGATGATGCTGACCAACACCAACGACCCTCGCTTCGTGGTGCCGGAAAGCTGGTACGCCGATGCGGGAGCGACCTTCCGCGTCGCGGGTCAGTCGCTGCTCGTACAGGTGCGCAACCTGTTCGACCGGCGCGTGTACACCGGCGGCTATCCGGGTGCCGCGGCGGGGAGCAGCGATCCGAACGCGATGGAGCCGTACTACTACACGCTGGCGCCAAGGAACGTGTCGGTGAATGCGCGGTTCAGCTTTTGAGACACTGCGCGTTGAGGGGCGTTGATCGGCGGCAGCGCCCCGAGCGACGCCCTCGCCGTTTCGCAATTACAAACGCACCGCCCTGAGCGCGATCTCCCAACGCGCCTCCCAATCCTCGCGGACAACGACGACGCGCGCACCATACTCCGCAAGCGCATCGCGAAACAGTACAAACATCGCATCGCGATTGACTGGGCGATCGCGGATGCCATCGGGGATCCACGGGACATCCACGTCGCAAAGCAGATAGAGATCCGCTCGGCGCGCGCGCTCCTGGCGCTCGAGCCACTCAGACGAACGCCCGTAGTAGTGCCGAGCATACACGATCGTGCTGAGGAGATCAGTGTCGAGCACCAGCACCTTCCCTTCCCGTGCGTGAACGCGCTCGGTCGCGGCATCCGCGAGCGCGATGTGTTCGCGCGCGATCGGCTCCACATCGGCTGACGTCAGCTCACGCGCTACACGCTCGGCATAGACGCGCGACGCTTCCGGCACCCACTCCGTGCCGAGCGATTCGGCGAGCCGCCGCGCAAGCGTTGTCTTGCCGGTGGATTCAGGACCCGTGACGCAGATGCGACGCACTCGCGTTGACACCGGCGTCGTCAGGCCGCGACCGGCTGCGCGCCCGCGAGCTCCGCCATCGAGAGTCGCCAGTCGATGTAGCCACGAACGGCGAGCGCGAGAAAGACCGCGTAGAGTCCCGCGGTGATGTAGAGGTGCTTGAAGACGAACATGCCGACGTAGAGCACGTCCACTCCGATCCAGACGAGCCAGTTCTCGAGCTTCTTCTTCGTCATCATCCACTGCGCGACGAGGCTCGTGTTCGAGAGGAAGGAATCCATGAACGGCAGTGCCGCGTCGGTCGCGCCGCGCAGGAACACGCCGAGCGCCACGGAGCCGGCGAGCGCGATGATGGTGAGCACTGCGCCGAGCCGAGGAGCGGTGCGCGTGACGTGCAGCTCGGTGCGATTCGCTCCGCCATACAACCACTCATACCACCCATAGACGGACAGCGCCGCATAGATGACCTGCAGTCCCATGTCGGCGTACAGCTTCGCCTGGTAGAAGACGAACGCGTAGACCACCACGTTGACGATGGCGGTGGGCCAGCTCCAGATATTCTGGCGGACGCTCAGGTACACGCTGATGGCGCCGAGCAGGGCGGCCAAGAGCTCGAGAGAACTCACGAGGGTATGGATACGAGGAGGACGAGGAGCGCTCTGGTTCCCAAGATACGACCGAAGCGCGTTGGGCGGGCAGATCTGTGCTATCGTCTACGACCACTCCTTCCTACGCCCCGCCCGCCACCAATGCACACCATCGCCCAGCTCAGCGCTGCCCTCGCCGGAGCACTTGGCCTATCGCGGCGCAACTATGCTGGATAGCCAAGTCATGATTTGCCCGGCACCTGCTTCACCATCTCCCGGATCTCATCGGCCGTGAGCACGCTCGCCGATGGACCGGCCCTGCCACCCGCGTTCCGCATCACCGTCACCCCTACGAATCGTCCGGACGTGTCGAAGAGGGGCGAGCCCAGTGCGTTGCCGCCCGTTACCAGGTAGTAGGTGCGCGGCCGTTCGATCACGATCTGGACATAGCCGAACGATGCGGCGGGTCGCCAGCCGGTGGCCTCGTTCGTCCGCCGCAGGCCAATCACCAGATCCATCGTGGACGGCTTTCCGCTGGGGCCCGACATCGACGGCATCGGCGTGGCAGCGGGCTCGGTTGGCCTCAGGAAGGCGAGGTCCAGATCCGGATCCCGCAACACGATCTGCGCCGGCACCTCGCGCCCGTCGGCCAGGCGTATGCGAAGGTCCGTCAGCTCGCTGGACATCTGCGGCTGCGCCGCCCCGCTCCGCTGCGCCATGCGCGCCATCATGCTTTCCGGCTGCAGCGTGGAGAGGGACGCGACCGCGATGCCGGTGGCGTCGAGCACGGTCGCGTTGACCTCCACCGGCTGATCGCCCGTTTGTTCGTGCCCGCCCGTGCTCATGCGGATCTTCACCGTCGCCAGCACCATTACCACGGCGTCGGATCGCTTCGCCAACAGGTCGCGCGCCGCGGCGCGTTCCTCGGGCGTCTGCGCCCCGCCAGTCCTGAATACGCCCGCGAGCAGCAGTCCCACCGTCGCGATCACTCGCCGGCGCATCCAGCGGCCTCCATTCATTTCCATGTCGGTTGGACCTCCAGGAACATTGTTCGTATGCCGCGGCGAATCTCGAGTACCGCAGATGCAGGGCGCTTGGCGGCGGTCTGCTTCATTCGCGCGGCAAGGTCGTCGACGTTGTGAATGGGGTGCGCGTCGACCGCCAGGATGAGATCACCGCCTTGCAGATGCGCCAATGCGGCCCATCCACCTTCAGTCACCGACTCCACGATCACTCCGTCGGCCGCGTCCTCAAACCGCGGATCGTCGCGATCGGTCTCGGCGAAGTTGCGCGCGCGAAAGTCGAAGTCCAGATCCTGGTAGGTCTTCATTTCGCGCGGCTGCGCCCGAGTGGTACCCAGCACCACCGGGACCGCGACCTCGGCGCCGCTCCGGCTCACCGTCAGATGCGCCGTGGCGCCAATTGGATATCGGCGGATGGCCGTGGCGAACACGTCATCGTCGTTAGGAGACGACGCGCGAACGGGCTCGCTGTCGATGGCGAGGATCACGTCGCCAACCCGCAGCGGCGTCTTGTCGTCGAGTACGCGCGTCACGCGCGCCCCGGTTTTCCCCTTGAGCCCCAGGCGATCGGCAAGCTGCGGCGTGAGCGACTGGACGGTCACGGGAACCCACGCTTTCCTGGCGTCGGGCGCGAAAACGTTCGGTGTGGGGTCTCCCATGTCGACGACCGTCAACCGTCGCTCCAGACCGCGATCGTATCCGACGAGCACGTTCACCTTCTTGGCCGGATCCGCACTCAGCGCGGCGTGCGTACGCGACTCGAGATCCGCGAGGGTGTGCACCGGCTGGCCGTCGATCTCGCGAATCACGTCGTCGCGGATGAGCGGCGGCTTGGCCTGCTCGGACGGACCGCCCGCGCGCACGCTTACGATGCGCACGCCATCGGCCGACTTCCGCCCGGCTTCGCTGGCTTCCACCGGTGTGAGATTCGACACGACGAGCCCCCACTGCCGCAGCTCCGAAGGAATCGACGCCGACGGTGGCCGCTCAATGGGCGTGACCATGAGCGTGACGTCGCCTTTGCCCTCGCGGCGCACCACGAACACCGACGGCTTGCCGATGGGGAGCGAGAAGAGCAACTGATTCACCGGTGGAAGCTCTTCGGCGAACCGCGCGTCCACTGGCGCGTCGTTCACGCGAACGAGCATGTCGCCCGCCGTCACGCCGGCCGCGGCGGCGGGCGACCCGTCGGCCACCCACGCCGCGAGCGCCCCAGGTCCTGCCATGCTGCGCAGCCTCGGTTGCACTTCGAGGCCCGTCCAACTCCGGTGCACGCGCCCATCGCGAATCAGCGCCTCGACGACGGACTTGGCCAGATCGCCGGGTATGGCGCCGCCGAGTCCGAGGCTGATCTCGTTGATGCCGACGATCTGTCCGCTGAGATTCACCAGCGGTCCACCCGAGTTGCCCGGATAAATGGAGGCGTCGTGGCCGATCCATCGCACAATCGTGCCCACGTCTTCGCCGTCGAGCCGGCCGGCGCCGAAGTCACCGAAGAACCGCGGCATGATCATCTCGGTATTGCTCACGATGCCGCGCGTGACCGATTGCGACAGCGCGAGCGGACTGCCCATGGCGAGCACGGGGTCGCCGCTGCGCAGCATGGCCGAGCTGCCAAAGTGCGCGGCGGGAAAGGTGCGGGGAGTCGCCGGATGCAGCTTGAGAACGGTCAGGTCGCTGAGCGGGTCGGTGCCGACGAGATCGGCCGGTACCTCTTCCCGGTTGGAAAGGGTGCACTTGATGCGCTGCGCCCGGCCGGCGACGTGGTGGTTGGTCACGACGTACCCGTCGGGGCTGATGATCGTGCCGCTCCCGGCAATCTCGTGCTTCACTTCGCGGCCGCCAAACTGATCGGAGGTCACGGCGAAGATGCGCACGAGGCTGGGGTAGACGGTGGCGATGGCGTGGTCGATCGCGGCCCGGTCGGCGGAGGTGGCGGCGCCCGCTGCCGGCGGGCTGGTTGTGTGGCTGCCGGCGTGACCAGTCGTCTGCGCGACGGCGAGCGGTGCGGCGGCGATCTGCGCGCCGAACATCAGGAGAAAGAATCGGTGCACGCGATGCCTCGTTGGCGATGGATACGTCATGAGAAAACTCATCTGCTCCCGCTCACGAACTGCCGTTGGCCTGACCCGGCAAGTTGCCGTTCGTCGACCGATACTCGAAAGAGTCTTCTTTCCGACATCTGTTGATGATGGTTGTTTCGTCGAGCGGAGCCCCCATCGTCCAGTACACCAAGCCGGCTTCTTCATAACGTACAATCTTGTTTTGATAGAAGCGACCGTCGTATTTGCGCCGACGGTTGGCGTGGTGATGTCTGCTATCTCGCGGACCCATGCCTAAAACATAGTGACCGATAGCGGCCAGCAGGCGGCGGCGGTGTGATGAAGCCGAAAGCAAGAAGGGCGGTCAGCGCGACGACCGCCGTCACGCGGTCTCCAGGTACCGGCCTCCGTGCCGGGAGGTCCTGGATCCGACGACGGCGGACGCGTCATCGCTATTCCCCTCGCTCGCCGGCCTCGCGTTCTGCGGATGAGCCGCCTGCGCCACCCGTGCCCTCCGCTGCCGGGACATAGCCGGGCCGCACTTCGGTATGACGGATCTGCCCGCCGAGGAAACCAGTATAGGCCATGAGTCCAGCTCCCACGACAGCGCCGACGACGGTCGCGCGCACGATCATCGCAGGTAGTATCGCCGGCCGGCGGTAACGCCACAGAGCCCAGAGGGCGAACGCGCCGAGTACGCCGACGACGATCGCCGCAATCAGCGCGATATCCGAGTGCTGCTCGATGAGCGTCTTGGTGACACCCGGGAGGTTCTTCACCGCGTTCTCCGCGCCGTCACCCGTGAGATAGGCGGGAAGCGCACTCAGCGCGCCGCCAGCGAAAAACGCGAGCGCCACACGCGCGAGGTAGTCGTCGCGTCGCCACACCGCGATGGCGATGAGCAGAAGACCGAGTGCGGTGACGATGATCGGCAGGTGGTTGAGCAGCAGATGCAAGTGAACGGTCGTGAACATGCTTGCCTCCTCGCGGTGGTTGGGAAACGGGGATAGAATGCGTGCGCGCCTCTGTGTTGTCTACCGGGAGATTGCCTGCATGGCCGCCAGCGTGCTGGCGGGTGGCGTTCGCGCAAGCGAGTTTTGATGAGGGCGGTGATTCTGTGTCGTACCCACATTCACATGGCGCCACAACCATGCCGTCCATGATCGCTCGTTCGATTTTCGTTCTCGGCCTCGCGTCATTGCCGTCGTACGCGCAGGCGCCCATCGCCGGCGCGCGCCCCGCCGCCGACACCGTGGTCCGATCCGTGAACGCGCCTCGTTCGCCATTGCCGAGCGAGGCGCAGAGTGCCGGCGTGACGCGTTTTTCGTTCATTGCCTACGGCGACACGCGTGGGCGACTCGACGGCACGGCGTTGCAGCATGAACATGGCCTCGTGGTCGCGTCGATGCTGCGCACCATTGCCGCACGCGCGAACAGCGCAGACCCCGTGCGCTTCATCGTGTCGAGCGGCGACGGGGTGGTCGGCGGCGGCAACGTGCAGATGTGGAACACGAGCTTTGTGGACGTCGTCAATCGGCTCACGACCGAGGCGGGCATGCCGTTCTTTCCGACGGCCGGCAATCACGATGTCACGGGCGTGTTCAACGTTGCCGACACGCTCAGGTTGAAGGGGCTGCGCAACTTTCTGAGCGTATTCAAACAGCTCATCCCCGCCGATGGCTCCGCGCGACGACTGGCGGGCTATCCAACGTACGCGTTCGGTTACGGCAACACGTTCGTGCTCGCCATGGACTCGAACATCGGCGGCGACTCCGTGCAAGCCGCGTGGATTCGCGCTCAGCTCGAGGGGCTCGATCGCGGGCGGTACCGGAACGTGGTGGTCGTGGTGCATCACCCCGCGTTTTCATCCGGACCGCATGGCGGGTTCAACGTGGAACGCGCGACGCTCGCGCTTCGCACCATATACATGCCGCTCTTTCGCAAGCATCACGTGCGCCTGGTGCTCGCCGGGCACGAGCATCTGTTCGAGCACTGGGTGGAGCGATACAAGGACGCCAGCGGCCAGAGCTACCGTATCGATCAGATCGTGAGCGGGGGCGGTGGTGCGCCGCTCTATGCGTACCAGGGCGAGCCGGACTTGCGCGAGTACGTGCGCGCCGCCGCCGCCGATTCAGTGCGGCTCGAGCACCTTGTTCGCCCAGGGATGAACGCGTGGGAGAATCCGTACCATTACCTGGTGGTTCACGTGGACGGCGAGCACCTACGCGTCGAAGTGATCGGTGTGGACTTTGGCGCCGAGTTCAGGCCGTACCGCAGTCGCAGCACCGATCTGGATGGGCCGCCCAATCCGTAGCGTCAGAGCGCCCTCACCTCCGCATCGAGTCGCCCACACATGACCCACACATGATATCGCAACGCTGGAAGACGCTCGTGTCCGCGAGCCATTCCGCCCATTGCAAAATGTATTGTCAACGGGTTCTCAACAGCTGGAGGCACTCGTGACAAAGCAGCGGCTGCCATCCCTGTTCAATGGGCAGCATGCCGGCGTAGACGTCGCGTCGGTGCACCAGTCCATTGCGCACCACCTGGTGTTCACGGTGGGCAAGGATGTCATCACGTCGACCACGCGCGACTGGCTATATGCCACGGCCTTCATGACGCGCGACCGCCTGATCGAGCGCTGGATGGAAACCATGCGCAGCTACTACGTAGCAGACACGAAGCGGGTGTATTACCTGTCGATGGAATTTCTGATGGGGCGCACCTTGATGAACAGCCTGCTCAACCTCTCGTTCGAAAAAGAGTGCAGCCAGGCGTTGCAGCAGCAGGGCGTCGATTTGCGGCAAGTGCGCGACATTGAGTCCGATGCGGCCTTGGGCAACGGCGGCCTGGGACGGCTCGCGGCCTGCTTTCTCGATTCAATGGCGACGCTGAATCTGCCCGGCTATGGCTATGGCATTCGCTACGAATACGGCATGTTTTCGCAGCGCATCGAGGGAGGCCGGCAGGTGGAACACCCCGACAACTGGCTGCGCTACGGCAATCCCTGGGAATTTGCGCGTCCGGAAGTGCTCTTCCATGTCAAGTTCGGCGGCCGCGTGGTGGAGTTGGACGATGAGGATGGCGTGCCGCGCTACCATTGGGTGGACACCGAAGACGTGATGGCGATGGCGTATGACACCCCCATCCCCGGTTTTGCCACTTCCACGGTAAACAACATGCGCCTGTGGGCCGCAAAGGCGTCGCGCGATTTCGACCTCCAGTACTTCAACGAGGGCAATTACATCAAGGCAGTGGAGGGCAAGAACGCGTCGGAAAACCTGTCCAAGGTGCTCTACCCCAACGACTCCACGGCCATGGGCCGCGAGCTGCGTCTGAAGCAACAGTACTTCTTCGTGTGCGCATCTCTTCAGGACATCGTGTATCGCTTCAAGAAATTCCACGATGACTTCGACGAACTTCCGGACAAGGTTGCCATCCAGTTGAATGACACCCACCCCTCGATTGCGATTCCCGAGCTGATGCGCATCCTGGTGGACGTCAACCATCTGGAATGGGGCAAGGCCTGGGACATCACGACCCGCACGTTCTCCTACACCAACCACACGCTGATGGCGGAGGCGCTGGAAACCTGGCCCGTCGCGATGTTCGAGCAGATCCTGCCACGACACCTGCAGATCATCTACGAAATCAATCGCCGGTTCCTCACAGGGGTGATGCACAGTTTTCCCGGCGACGCCGCACTGCACCAACGCATGTCGATCATCGGCGAAGAAGGGGGCAAGCAGGTGCGCATGGCGCATCTCGCGATTGTCGGTAGCCACACGGTCAACGGCGTGGCGGAAATCCACACCGAGCTGATGAAACAGACCATTTTTTCCGATTTCGACCGCTATTTCCCGGGCAAGATCATCAACATGACCAACGGCATCACACCCCGCCGCTGGCTGAACCAGGCCAACCCGCTGCTCTCGGCTTTAATCACTTCCCGCATCGGCGACGGCTGGCTCAAGGATCTCGGCCAGTTACGGCGCCTGATTCCGTTGGCCGATGACGCGAAGTTCCATCAGGAAGTCGCAGCGGTCAAGCGCGCCAACAAGCAAAGGTTCGCGGCGGAAATCAAGCAGACGTTGGACATGGAGATCGACGTTGAATCTCTGTTCGACGTGCAGATCAAGCGCATCCACGAATACAAGCGCCAGCTGCTCAATGTGCTGCACGTGGTGACGTTGTACTCGCGCATTTGCGCTGACCCGTCCAGCGACGCGCTGCCGCGCACTGTGATCTTCGGCGGCAAGGCCGCGCCGAGCTATGCCATGGCCAAGCTGATTATCAAGCTGATCAACGACGTGGCCGAAATCGTCAATAGCGACATTCGCGTCCGCGGGCGGCTGAAGCTGGTGTTCGTGCCCAACTACGGCGTTTCCCTGGCCGAGAGCATCATTCCGGCGGCTGATCTGTCGGAGCAGATATCCACCGCCGGCACCGAGGCTTCAGGCACCGGCAACATGAAGCTCGCATTGAATGGGGCGCTGACCATAGGAACCCTGGACGGCGCCAATGTCGAAATCGCGAGCGAGGTCGGAGAGGACAATATTTTCATTTTCGGCCTGACCACCGACCAGGTCGCGAAGCTGCGCGCCAGCGGCTACACGCCGGCGGATTACTATCATGCGAACGGCGAATTGCGCCAGGCCATCGACATGATCGCCACCGGCTACTTCTCGCCGGAGGAACCCGACAGGTTCAAGCCTATCGTGGATAGCCTGCTCTCGCACGGCGACCACTATCTGCTGCTGGCCGACTATGCGTCATACGTCGCCCGTCAGCAAGAGGTCGCGGCAGCCTACCGCGACCAGCGGCAATGGATGCGCAAAGTCATCCTCAACGTCGCCAATATGGGGAAGTTCTCCAGCGATCGCACGATCCTGCAATACGCGAAACAGATCTGGCATGCCAAGCCTGTGTCGCGTTGAACATCAGACCGCGAGAAGCTTCCGGCGTGCCTTCATCTCGGCTTCCAGTCGCCCGCACATGACGTCGCACAGCTGGAAGACGCTCTTGTCCGCGAGCTTGTAGTACACGAAGAGCCCGTCCTTCCGGCGGCGCACGAAGCCGAGGCTATGAAGAACCTGAAGGTGCTTCGACACGTTGGCCTGGCCTAGCCCGCTCTCGTCCACGAGCTCGCTGACCGACAGTTCCCCCGAACGGAGGCAGTTCAGGATGGTCAGCCGCGCCGGTTCGGCAAGCGCCTTGAACCGCTCGGCGACGAGGGCGACAACCTCAGGTGTGAGCGACAGCTTTGAGACAGACATTTCGTATGGACGGCTCGTGGATTGCAGGATACTAATCTCGTAGATTGCTAACTAGTAATATGGTTGTTTCTGGGAGTCTCGGCAAGACGACTGACGCCCAAGGACCTTCTTCTCGGACAGGAGGCACGTGAATGATCGCTCAAACCACACCCTACGGCATGAGCACGACGGTCCCGCTGGAGTACGGAGTGGCCGTTGAGCGCGCGCGGACGGCGCTCGCCGCGGAGGGCTTCGGCATACTCGCCGAAATGGATATCGCGGCGACGCTGAAGAGCAAACTGAATGTCGACTTCAGACCGTATGTGATCCTTGGCGCCTGCAACCCGCCGCTGGCCCATCGCGCGCTCATGGCGGAGCGCGACATCGGCCTGCTGCTGCCGTGCAACGTGGTGGTGTACGCCGCCGATGAGCCAGGGCAAAGCGTTGTCGCGGCCATGGATCCGGTACAGGCGCTCCAGCTCACAGGAAACCCGAACATCGGCGCGATCGCCGAGGAGGTCAGGGCCCGTCTTCACAGGGTGCTCGAGGCCGTGGAGCGCAGCGCGGCAACGTGATGCGCGTGGACCCTCGAGAGGCGACTCACGCGCCCCGTCGCTGACAGCCGGGAAATCCCACTGCGCCGAGCACGCGCTCGAGCGGACAGAAGTTCGTGAAGCTCGACTGCAGCAGGTTGAGTCCGACGAACGCGGTGAACAGAAACCACGCCGGATGCACCCAGTGTCCGAGCGCGAGCGACAGGACGATGAAGACGCCGGCAAAGCGGCGGATGATTCGTTCCTCACACATGGTCGAGCTCCGGTTGATTTGGGTCCTGC
>Ga0208587_1000332_pt1 | contig 26299 bp, 24 predicted proteins | sample NGESurdeep092012_7_FD_184472 | JGI IMG/M metagenome (GOLD analysis project Ga0208587, IMG submission 184472) | Arctic peat soil microbial communities from Barrow, Alaska - NGEE Surface sample 210 deep-092012 (SPAdes) | ecosystem: Environmental > Terrestrial > Soil > Wetlands > Peat ...
GGGGTCAGTGATTAGTGGATAGCCGATGGCGGATAGTCGTTGTGGAGCCATCAGCATCTATAGCAGTTCCAGCGAAAGGTGTACCCTGCAAGAGCGTTGGTTTGTATCAGGGCACGACTTCAGTCGTGCCGCAGGCCGTTGAAAAGATGCTTCGGGCTTTTAAGCCCTGCAAGCGCCACTTGGCCCGATCAATCGCTTTCTGAGGAGGACAACTTGAAGTTCACCTCCTGAAGTTCACCTCGACGTTAATCATCACTGGAACCGGCTTGCCGTCCCTCATGGCCGGTTTGAACCGCCATCGCTTCACGGCTTTGACCGCCTCTTCATCCAGTCCCATGCCCAGGGCGCGCCGTACTTTGATTTTTTGCGGCAAGCCCTCCGCATCGACCACCAGCCATAACACGACCGTGCCTTGGTACCCGGCATGACGAGCCTCTTCGGAATACTGTGGGTCGGGCCCATGGGTTAGTTTCGGAGCGCTCACATCCCCACCTACGCGATAAACGCCGGGATACTGATCGCTGGCTGGGCTCTGGACGACTTGCGGCGTTGTCGGTGGATTGGAATTACCTCTCTCCGAGGAGGAACTACTCGCGGCCGGCGCGTTGGGCGGCACTTCCGATGGGGCGCCGCTGCTGGCTGGCGCCAATTTCTGGGACGGCGCCAGGCATTTGGTGTAAACGTCAAGGAATCTGTCGCGAATTTTCTTGTATTCGTCCAAGGTGCTGAACTTGCGCTCGGCGGGCTCTTCATTCAGCAGATACATGCTGACCGCCACGCGATCTTGATCGAGGAACAGGTAGTAGATACTGAGAGTGCCGCCCTCTAACTTGTTCCGAGTGTGTCCGTATATGGTTAAGCCGTTTCGAATATCTGTCTGAACGGGTTCATTACCCGGTTGGGCCGCCAAATATTCCAGGCTACTCAGAAGGTTGGCCTTCTCATCGACGTATTGTGATTTGGGTAAGCGCTCGACTTTCAGGTTGCCGAAAAGCTCGGTCTCCATGTATGTCACTAAGACGCGGAACCCAGTCTCGACCGGTATCGAGACTTTGCCGTTCTTGGTTGTCGTGGGCCAGGAAAAGTCCGTTACCGGTCCGTCCACCTGCACAATCTGAAACTCCGGGCCCAAGTTACAGGTGGTGTAGGCTTTCAAATCGCTTCCCTCTTCCCGGGGCGGACTGGAACTGCCGCTGTTTGAGGGGGAGCTATTCGCGACCGGCTCATTGGGCGGTGCTTCCGATGCGGGGCCGTTTAACTCAAAATTCACATTGATCGTGGTTTGCACTAGGACCGGCTCCCCATTGAGCACGTACGGCTTATAGCGCCACTGCTTCACGGCGTCCATGGCAGCCTGAATCAGCATGGGATGGCCGCTGATAACACTCAAGTCCTGTATGGTTCCGTCTTTCCCAATCACCGCCTGCAACACTACCGTTCCCTGCACCCGTGCTTCGCGGGCGACTGGCGGGTACGTCGGCGCCACTTTGTAAATCAGCAGACCCTGCGAAGTGCCTGAAGGGACCTGGATCTGCTGTGGGGGGTTAAACTGCGCCACAGTCCTACAGACCAGTAGGGCAACAAGCATCGCGAGCAGACGAAAGCGCATAACCATGGAAGGATGTACCCCCCAGTTACTCGGCATAGTAGCAAATTTTGCGGGGATTACAAGCCCGATCATTCAAAGCCAGCAGGCTACTCGTGCGCGCACGCAGCGGGAGACATCAATTTTATTCAACTGCGGAGGGTGGATTTCCGTTGTCGGTCATGGTCGTGGTTGACTCGTCCAGCCTCTGCCGAATGTAGCCCCAGTCTGGAATGAATTGTTTTCTCTCGTCGCGGGCCGCCTGCTCGTCCTTCCGCTCCAGAAAGCTGGCCCGCCACCACAGCAGAATCGAAATCAATAACAGGAAGATGGGTAAGTAATAACCAGGAAAGCCGACATAGGCGCTGAAGGCCGCCAGGCACATCACCAGCCAGGAGCCGAGATAATGCTTGTAGCGTTTGTCCGCCTTGCGTTTCAGTTCGTCGATCTGGTTCCACTCCCACAACTGCGCCTTGGCCATTTCCATGGCCAGCTTCTCCGCGTCCGCAGGACTGAGCGCGATGGGAGGGGTCAGATACTCGCCCGACCTCGACAACAACAACGTGGTTTCGTCCAGGCAGAGATCGAGCCCGCGAACTTCGGTGCGTATCACGCTGCCTCTCTCGGACATTTGTTCCTCGTGTGGGGGTGCGAGCCAGATTTGGCGTCAAGGAAATTCAATGTGTTCATGAATCTGTTCGTTGGTCACGTTCACCTTCCGGCCTTTTGAAACGATGAGTGGAAACTGAATCCTCTGGGGCCGCGGGCGCTGGCCTTCTACCAGAACGGTCTTGACGCCCGCCAGTATTAACTCAGGCATGGGGCGGCCCCTCGCGGCGGCATGCTCTTTCAGCTTTCGGTACAGAGACGCCGGAATATCCACCGTGGTCCGAATCGATTCCTGTTTCATGATATGAGTTTTTTTCATAGCAATCATTGGCCCGCTGACTGCTGATTGCTAATTGCTAGTTGCTAGCTACAGGTCCTTCTTTCCCACCACCGCAATGCCCAACTCCTTCAACTGACGCTCGCTCACCGGCGTCGGCGCGTCCACCATCAGGTCAACCGCTTTCGCCGTCTTGGGAAAGGGAATCACCTCGCGCAGACTTTCCGCGCCCGCCAGGATCATCACAATGCGGTCGAGCCCCAGCGCGATGCCGCCATGCGGCGGCGTGCCGTATTGCAGCGCCTCCAGGAAGAAGCCGAAGCGCGCCTGTTGCTCCTCCGGAGACATACCGAGCGCTTTGAAGATCTTCGCCTGAATGTCCTGGCGATGAATACGAATCGAGCCGGAGCCCAGCTCAGTGCCGTTCAGCACTACGTCGTAGGCGAGCGCGCGAACCGCGCCCGGATCGCTCTCCAGTTTGTCCATGTCCTGCTCGTGCGGCGAGGTGAAGGGATGGTGCGCCGCGTTCCAGCGCTGCTCGGTCTCGTCCCACTCGAACATGGGGAAGTCGGTGACCCACAGCAGGCGGAAATTGCCATACTTGTAAGCGCCGTGACGCGCCGCGTACTTCTGTCCCAGCGCGAGCCGAAGTTGTCCCGCAGCCGCGTAAACTGCATACGCCTGTTGCCGAGACTTCACGGCATTCGCGGCTTCGGCGCGCTTTGCACCTGCCACTACCACCACCAGGTCCTCGGGATTCGGTTTGGCAAGCTCGCGAATCTTCGCAACTGCGTCGGGGAATGATTTCTCCAGCCGCTTGATGTCCTCGAAGACTTTGGCGTCCTTGCGCTCGCCAAACATTGTCTTGATCTCGTCACGCTCCTTGCGCGAAAGCTCGCCGACCTTGGGGATGACGATCGCGACAACCGGCAGCTCGGAATCGACGTGCAGCGTCTCCAGGTTCTCCGCCGCGAAGGCCTCACGCACGTCGGCCATCGCGGGCAGGCGCAGGTCCGGCTTGTCGATACCGTACAGGCGGATCGCCTGGTCGTACGACATCTGCGGAAACGGCGTCTGCAACTCCACGCCGATGGTCGACAACGCCGCCTTCAAGAAGCCTTCGACCACGCGGAAGACTGTCTCCGGTCGCGGAAAACTGATTTCCAGGTCGATCTGCGTGAACTCCGGTTGGCGGTCGGCGCGCAGGTCTTCGTCGCGAAAGCAGCGCACGATCTGGAAATATTTGTCGAAGCCTGAGATCATCAGGATCTGCTTAAAGAGCTGCGGCGATTGCGGGAGCGCGTAGAACTCGCCGGGGTACACGCGGCTGGGCACGAGGTAGTCGCGCGCGCCTTCGGGCGTGGAACGCGTCATGAACGGCGTTTCGATTTCGTAGAAGCCCTGCGAGTTCAGATGGTCGCGAATGGCGACGGCAACCTGGTGGCGCAGTTCAATGTTGCGATGCAAATCCGGACGGCGCAGGTCGATATAGCGGTACTTGAGGCGCACCTCTTCGTTGGCCAGCACCGTATCGCTGGGCGAAAACGGCAGCGGCTTGCAGTCGTTCAGCACCCGCAGCTCGTCGGCAATCACCTCGATCTCACCCGTCGGAATGTTCTTGTTGACGGTGTTGGGCTCGCGCAGCTTGGCGTGGCCGATGACCGCAACCACAAACTCGGAGCGCACCGCGGTCGCTCGGTCGTGGACTTCGGCTCCAGCATCGGCGGTGATCACAATTTGCGTGATCCCGCTGCGGTCGCGCACATCGAGGAAGATGAGATTGCCGAGATCGCGCCGCTTGTTCACCCATCCCATGAGCACAACTTTGGAACCGGCGTCGGAGGCGCGCAACTCGCCACACATATGAGTTCGTTTCAGGTCACCTAGAAAATCGAGCATGATCGTCCTTAAAAGAGCTTTCAGAAATGCGATAGGAAACACGAAATCATATCAGCATGCGCGAAGTTCTCCCTGAGGCGTTGTACGCTGATAGGCGCGGCTCCGTAACCTGCGAAAGTCCAGTCCCACCTTGTGGGACGGCAAATCTTAGCCCAGCGCTTCAGCGCTGGGTGGGCGTAGTGAGAAGACCGGAGTGGTAGGCACGGCACATGAAGTCCGTGCCGTCCTTACGGGACTCGGATTCGTTTCCATCGCTGACCTGAAGCGCTGGGCTAAGATTTTTCGCGCCTACGGCGCTGGATTTTTCGCCGCAAACTCTTCCGCTGCGCGTGGAGGAACCTGCTCTCTCCGAACGAACAGTAGGTCCCTCGACTCGCCCGCCGCGGCGGGCTCGCTCGGGATGACACCTTCAAAATGCTATTTGTGCAAATGCATCGCCAACTCCGCGCGCGGCACCTGTACCTGTACTCCGCTCGCCAGGTCCTTCACCGCGAACTGCTCCGCGGCCACCTCGTTTTCTCCGACAATGACAATGAATCGCGCTCCAGCTTTCTCGGCACTCTCGAATGACTTCTTCAGCCGGAATGTTTCGTCTCCGATGTCGGCGCTGATGCCCTCGCGGCGCAACTCGCGCGCCAACTTCAGAGCATGTCTGTTCATGCCCGCGCCCAGAGGAGCGACGTAAGCCTGCACCTTCTCCGCCGGCTTTTCGCCCTGCGATTGCAATGCGAGAACCAGACGGTCTTCGCCGATGGCGAAGCCGATGCCCGGCGCCTTTGGTCCTTCGAGCGACTCCGAAAGTCCATCGTAACGCCCGCCGCCCAGCACCGCGCTTTGCGCACCCAGTCCGCCGTGGGTGAACTCGAAGGTCGTGCGCGTGTAGTAATCCAGGCCGCGCACCATGCGCTCGTTGATCGTGTAGGTGATGCCGACCGCATCCAGCATCGCACGCACCGCCGCAAAGTGCGCGCGGCACGGCTCGTCGAGATACTGGCCGATCTTGGGCAGCTTCTCAATGATCGGCTGGTCCCCTGGCACTTTGCAGTCGAGCACGCGCAGCGGATTGGTCTCCGCCCGCCGCTGGCAGTCGGCGCACATCTGCTGCACGACGGGCTGCAACGCCTCGCGCAGCGCCTGGTTATAGCGCGCGCGGTCTTCGGCGCAGCCCACCGAATTCAACTGCAACTGCCAGTCGCGCAGGCCCACTTCATCGAGCAGCGTGGCCAGCATCTCCAGCAATTCCGCATCGCGCAACGGCGACTCGCTGCCCGCACTTGGCGGCCCGATGATCTCCGCGTCGATCTGATAGAACTGGCGATAACGTCCCTTCTGCGGACGCTCGCGGCGGAACTGCGGTCCAATGCAATACAGCTTCTGCAGCGTTCCTTTCTTGTCGAGACCGTGCTCAATGTACGCTCGTACCACGCCAGCAGTATTCTCCGGACGCAAGGTCAGCGACTGCGCCTCTTCATAATCCTTGAGTTCGATTTCTTCATAAATTATCCCTAGGTGCTCTGTCCGCTCTCTCAGGGTCGATGAGCGCTTGGACTTAGGCACCACGAGCCTAGCCTCCAGAGGAGGAGAGTCAGCCCCTGCCCTCCGCGAAAGTTCCTTCGCGTTTAGAAGTGCTTCGACGGCCCGACGCCAACTAAAAGCATTTGGGACACCAGGCTTGAACTCAACTATGGTCAGTTGGTCTCCTATTTGGGCCATCAGATCAAATCCGAGCTTGTTTTCAGTCTGTGCAAATACTCTTGGAGAGTGGATAGCAATCCATTCAAAAATGAGTTCTTTTTCGGAAAATCGACGCGCGTCCATCCAGGTGAACATTTCTTTGGAGACGATATCGGTCTCTTCCCCCACGCTGCGCGAGAAGAGCTGCGTGTCCTCGAAGATCGGAGTGCGGATCTCGTGATAGTTGTAGCGCGCGAAGAGGTCGCGCACCTGCGCCTCCACCCGGTTCCACAGGTCGGTGTCGGGCGGGAGAAGATCGCGAGTTCCGCGGACGGCTTTGATCATAGAGAACAGTTTCTAGTTTCCAGTTTCAAGTTTCGAGTTGCCGCTGGAAAGTCTCTCGCCGCGACTGCCGCTCCATTGGCGGTCAAATCCAGTTAGACGAGCCGCCGACCGGACGGATACTTGAAACTCGAAACTCGAAACTCGAAACTATCTCTTCCTCTCCGCCAGATAATTCTCCTTGTATCCCAAGTAATTCCGCGCGTAACGCAGGATCGTCTCCTGGTCCACCTCGCTCAACCGCTTGCGCACCTTGCCGGGAACTCCCATCACCAGCGATCCCGGTTCCACGATTGTGCCCTCCGGAATCACCGTCCCCGCCGCAATAATCGACCCTGCTCCGATGCGCGCTCCATTCAGGATGACAACGCCCATGCCGATCAGGCAGCGGTCTCCGACGACACAACCGTGCAGCGTGACCGAATGTCCAACGGTCACCCAATCGCCGACGACCACCGGCCATTGATTCAGCATACCGTGCAGCACGCTGCAATCCTGGATGTTTGTGTTGGCGCCCACCCGGATGAAGTGTACGTCGCCGCGCAGCACGGCGTTCATCCAGACGCTGGCGTTCTCACCCAGCACCACGTCGCCGATCAACTGCGCCGATTCGTCAACGTAGCACGACGGCGGGAAGGTGGGGATAATTCCTTTGTAAGAGCGGATCATTATGTTCGTCGGTAAGTCTTTGAAAATAACATGCCGGAAGCGTGAAGCGAAATGAAGCCAGCCGCGTCTGATACCAGTCAGTCGCAAATGGTGGAGGTTGAGCGCCTAGCGCGTGGTCTTTCCGGTCAAACTCTCATTTTCATGGTGCGCAAAAAGGAGCCTCGCGATGCACCGCCAGCAAAAGCAACGCAATTTTGGTGGCAAGAATGGGCTGACGGGAGCCGCTAAGTCGTTGCCCATCAGTCTCCTACAAGTCATCTACGACCTTTTCGGCATGGGTAAAATCATGATCTTCGGATACAACACCCATAGGGCCTCTTTTGCCGCAAATACGGCGGCAACTTTAGTCATTAGGCCAACCTGGATACTGAACGGCAACACAGTCAGCAGTTCGCAGCAGTTCGCATTTAAGAATTGAATCCACGCTGGAAGAGTCGGGGAATTGGATGAACGCGGTTCGCCAGAAGACGGTGCTTTGTGTTGACGATGAGACCATTGGTCTGCGCGTGCGCAAGATCATGTTGGAGGGTCACGGTTTCCAGGTACTCACCGCCACCAGTGGCCAACAAGGGATATCCCTCTTCGAGCAGCACAAGGTTGACCTAGTCGTGCTCGACTTCTACATGCCGGACCTGAACGGCGGACAGGTAGCGGCCGAAATGCGCCGCCGCCGGCCAACCGTTCCCATCATTTTCTTGTCGGCCTATTTTTCCCTGCCCTCCGATGCGCTGGAGATGGCCGACGCGTTCATCACCAAGGGCGAGCCGCCCGAAGTACTCATCGAAAAAATTGAGCAACTGATGTAAAGGCAAGACCAGGCGATTCCGAAAAAGTCCATCCGAACAGGCCTCGCCTTTATCCGGCCAACTGATTTTCACTCGCCCTTCCACTGATACGCGTCGGCTTGCGGCAGGCCCACATGCGCCAGCACGCGGTTGACGAACTCGCGCGCGATCTCGTCGGTCGAGACCGGGCGGAAGTAAAACGCCGGGATGACCGGGAAGATGGTCGCTCCCGCTTCCGCGGCCAGCGTCATGTTGCGCAGGTGGATAAGGTTGAACGGCGTCTCGCGCACGCACAGGACCAGCGGCCGGCGCTCCTTCAGGCAGACATCGGCGGCGCGCTCGATGAGCTGGATCGCCATTCCATGGGCGATTCGCGCCAGTGTCCCTACGCTGCAAGGCAGCACGATCATGGCGTCGGTCCGATAGGAACCGCTGGCCACGTTGGCCCCGATGTCCGAATTGTTCTGCTGGCGGATTTTCTGCGAAGCTCGCCCCAGCAGTTTGTCGATCAACTCGTTGCGGCCGGATACCTGGAGTTCTTCGGCCATTACTCTCAGCCCACTGTCGGAGAGGATAAGGTTGACCGTGGCGACGCGCTCGTCGCGCTCCAGCGCATCCAAAAGGTGTTTGGCAAAGATAGAGCCGCTTGCGCCAGTAACGGCAACGGTCAAGGTCCGCGGTGCTGTAGGGGTCTGCGCGAGCATCTAAGCTTCACATCGTACCACCCAGTCGTAGCCCGCTTTCGGCAGAAACACGGATCGGCCCAATGCATTCCGCGTCTGGACTTGCATCTTGAGTCTTGAAACTAGAAACTAGAAACTCGAAACTAATCACTGACCCCTAACCCCTAGCCCCTGACTTTTATGACTTCCGACGCCATCAAAAAACTGTTCGACGAAGTGAAGCGAGGCAAGCTTTCATCCGAGGAAGCAGTGCAGAAGCTGCGGCATCTTCCTTTCGAGGACCTCGGCTTCGCCAACGTGGACCATCATCGCGCCTTGCGTGTGGGCATGCCCGAAGTCATCTTTGGACCGGGGAAAACTCCGCGGCAGTTCGCGGAGATTTTCGCCCGGCTCGCGCAACCGGGCCACAACGTTCTGGCAACGCGCGTTTCGCCGGAGCAGTTTCGCGCGGTGAAGCGCAAGTTTCGCAAGGCTGCATTCCACGAGCTCGCGCGCGCCATCACGCTCACGCAGGACGAGACTCTTTACGGCAAAGGAAAGATCGTCGTCGTTTCCGCCGGGACCAGCGACATTCCCGTAGCCGAGGAAGCGGTGGTCACGGCGCAAGCCATGGGCAACGAGGTGCAGCACGTGTACGACGTGGGAGTCGCCGGCATTCATCGGCTGCTGGCTCGCCGTGAGGTGCTGACCCAGGCGCGCGTGGTGATCGTCTGCGCCGGAATGGAAGGCGCGCTGCCCAGTGTGGTTGGCGGCCTGGTCGGCGTGCCGGTAATTGCGGTGCCCACCAGCGTCGGTTATGGCGCTTCGTATCAGGGAATCGCAGCACTGCTCGGCATGTTGAACTCCTGCGCGTCCAACGTCAGCGTGGTGAACATCGACAACGGCTTCGGCGCAGGTTACGTCGCGTCCATCATCAATCGGCTGGAGTAAAGAGAGCAGTAGCCAGTAGCCAGTAGTCAGTAGCCGGTTGTCAGTTGCCGGACCGGGTCTGTCCGCCGTGCACGGGTAGTGCGGGCTTAAGAGGGCGTGTGAGAACCCTAGCCCCTAGCCCCTAACCCCTAGCCCCTAACCTCTAGCCCCTAGCCCCTGCCTTCTCCCCAAACACCCTCCGGAAGATCTTGTCCACATTCCGCAGTGGCCGCTGCAAATCGAACGCGTGCTCCAGCGTTTCGCGCTTTACCTTCGACGTAATCTCCGGATCGCTCAGGATCAGTTCGCGAAAGTTCAAGTCTTCCTTCCACGCCTTCATGGCATTCGACTGCACCAGCCGATACGCGTCCTCGCGCAGCACGCCGGCTTCGACCAGGTCGAGCAGCAACTGGCCGCTGAACACCAGTCCGCCCGTGGACTCCAGGTTCTTCAACATGCGCTTGGGATAGACCAGCAGCGTGTCGATGAGATTCGTCGTCTTGCTCAGCAGGTAATCCGCCAGGATGGTCGAGTCCGGCAGGATGATGCGCTCGACCGACGAGTGCGAAATGTCACGCTCGTGCCACAGCGCAACATTCTCAAGCGCAGCTTGCGCATTCGCACGCACCACGCGCGCCAGGCCGCTGATCTGCTCGCAGGTAACCGGGTTGCGCTTGTGCGGCATGGCCGACGAGCCCTTCTGTTTCTCGCTGAAATACTCTTCCGCCTCGCGTACCTCGGTGCGTTGCAAATGGCGAATCTCGGTGGCGATCTTGTCCAGCGTCGAGGCGATGACCGCCAACGTTGCAACATAAAACGCGTGACGATCGCGCTGGATCACCTGCGAGGAAACCGCCGCCACGTTCAGTCCCAGGCGCTGGCAAATCTTCTCTTCGTATTCCGGTTCGAGGTGCGCCGCGTTTCCCACCGCCCCGGAGAGCTTCCCGACTCGCATCTGCTCGGCCGCCATTTCAAAGCGCTCGATATTGCGCTGCATCTCCGAGTACCAGTTCGCCAGCTTCAGTCCGAACGTAATCGGCTCGGCGTGAATGCCGTGGGTGCGGCCAATCGCCGGCGTGTCCTTGAACTCCCACGCGCGGCGCTTCAACACCTCGCGCAACTTCTTCAGGTCCTCGCGGATAATGGCGGACGCCTGCTTCACCAGCAGCGCTTGCGCGGTGTCCACCACATCGTTGGAGGTCAGCCCGTAATGCAGCCAGCGCGATTCCGGGCCCACCTTTTCCGCGACGGCGGTGGTGAAGGCAATGACGTCGTGCTTCACTTCAGCTTCAATCTGGTTGATGCGCGCCAGGTCGAAACCGCCCTTTTCGCGGATGGCCTGGGCTGCCGCCTGCGGAACGATTCCGGCCTCGGCCAGAGTTTCCGTGGCGGCGACTTCCACCTCCAGCCACGTCCGGAACTTATTTTCGTCACTCCAGATCTGCCCCATCTCGGGACGGGTATAACGAGCAATCAAGCGATCTCCTTCACAGCCAGCAATGTTGGACAGAAGAAAACTCTTTATTGTAACTGCTGGCACAAAGCGCGTTTCAGTTTTGGAACAAAACTAAAGGCTGCCGGAGTTCTTGCCGATAACTCCGGAATGAAGGACACGATTGCGCAAAACGCTACGGCGCCGGCGGCCGAACTTCTTCCGTGGGAGCGGCGCAAGGGGAACCGGATACGGGTCCGCGTGCCTGTGCGGATCATTTACCAGGGTTTACTGAGTGAGGGTTCGGAAGACGGGACCTGCACCGACATCAGCGAAACCGGCATCGGTTTCGAGACCGATGCCGGTTTGTACGTTGGGGAAATCGTTGACTTGGAATTTCGGGATCAAAACGCGGCCCCCTTTCGCTTCCAGGTAAGGCTGCTTTACAAGATGGGGAACCGCTATGGCTCCTATTTTGTGTCGCCTGGTCCCTGATCACCCTTCGTCCATGATTCCCAATAGCTCGCTCATTTCCTCGTATAGGAATCCCTCGCCGGGACGGTAGGGCTGAACCCAGCGGCCATCAATCACGAACTGCGGAATGGCGCGCTTGCCGGCGTGACGGATGACCTCGTCGGCAGCGCCCGGCGTGGCTTCAATATCGATGTCGGTGTAGGGGATGTTGTGTTTCGCCAGGAAGCGCTTGGCGGTGCGGCAATCGGGGCACCAGGACGTTTTTTGGATTCTTCACAGTCGGTTGGGGCTACTCACACCTGTTGGATTTTCGGAACACTAACCAATAGCAGTGTTGCCTCCGTGAATGATGGGCATTCTTCCACCTCGGATCTTTGATTGGGGCTTCTCTTACTTTAATAATGCAGTCGCAGGCCATAAATCCAATTCGCTCAGCCGCGTTAATTAACTCGATATGCACCCACTGGTAGCGGTGGTGATGGACGTAATCCGTAATTTTGCAAAGGAGGATTCCCTCGTCCCGTAATACTCGGTACGCTTCCTTCACGAAGGGTGGAAACGTATGAGTGAAGGTATAGTGGTTTTCCTTCGATGACCGCAACACGAGACCAAAGCGGGTATTGAAATCCTTCGACTTGTCCTTCCCCTGATTCGGTATGTGGGGCGGGTCGTAAACGATCACATCAAATGAGGCGTCCCGCAGGGGCATTGCCGTGTTGTCAGCTACAATTGCGGGCCCGTGACTCGGATCAATGTCCATCCCGATTACGGGACGCTTACTTCCCTTCCAAAAACGGCCGCCGTTAACGGTGGAATCAAGTATGTGCTTCGGTTTCGTTCGGGGATAAAACGCCAAGAGCTTCTCTAGTAGCTCAGAATCGTCCCCATACCACACAGATGGCAGTGGTTGGTAGTGACTTTTCCCGGCAGGTGGAAACGCTGTCGGTTTTGCTTTTGAAGGGGCTGGCCTTTTGCTCGAGATTTGAACGGATGTGGCCATTGCCTCAGAAGTGATTACATCCAACTGAACAAAATCACAAGTTCCGACTCGCGTAGCCGCGTCGTCGGGCGACTCTAGGGGAAGCGAGAACTGTGACGCATTTAGATGTGCCATCGAAGGCGAATATAAAGCGAATATTCGCCCAATTCAACCCAAACGGCCAAAACTCTTCTACCGTTGGTTCCAAAAGGGTAGCACACATTCCCCCTCCCAAAACAAAACTGTCGTTGCAATACAAGCAAGGGGGAGCGTTTCCGCTCCCCCTTGCTTTCGCTGACTGCTCTGAAACTAGTTGCTGTACAGCAGCACGCCCTCGGTCTTCTCCTCGCCCACCGGGCGATAGAAGAGCTGGTTGGTCTCGAGATACACCTCGATGAACGTGGGCCGCTGCGCGAACGTGCCCTGGATGAGCGCCTCCGACAGCGGGTCCTCGATGTACTTCTGCAGCGCCCGACGCAGTGGACGCGCGCCGTAGCTGCGGTCCATGATCGTCTGGTCGAGGATCCACTTGCGGGCCTCTTCCGCCACGGTGACCGTGATGGCGCGCTGCGCCAGGTTCTGGTTCAGTTGCTGCACCATCAACTCCACGATCTGGATCAGGTCTGCCTCGCTGAGCGCGTTGAAAATGATGACCTCGTCGAGACGGTTGAGGAACTCGGGGTTGAAGGTGCGCTTCACCTCGCTCTTCACCACATCCTCGACCTTGGTGGAGATCGTCTCTTCCTGCTCCGACTGGAAGCCCATGCCGGTGCGCTTCTGCAAATGACGCGCGCCGATGTTCGAGGTCATGATGATGATGGTGTTCTTGAAGTCCACCGTATTGCCCAGCCCATCGGTGAGCTGGCCGTCCTCGAACACCTGCAACAGGATGTTGAACAGGTCAGGATGCGCCTTCTCCACTTCGTCGAACAGCACCACGGAGTACGGCGCGCGCTTCACGCGCTCGGTCAACTGGCCACCCTCTTCGTAGCCGACATATCCCGGAGGCGATCCGATCAGCTTCGATACCGAATGTTTCTCCATGAACTCCGACATGTCGAAGCGTACCAGCGACTTCTCGCTGCCGAACATGAACTGCGCCAGGGTGCGCGCCACTTCGGTCTTGCCAACGCCCGTCGGCCCCAGGAAGAGGAAGGAGCCGATGGGCCGGTTCGGGCTCTTCAAGCCGGCACGCGAGCGGCGGATGGCGCGGGACAGCGCTGAAATCGCGCGGTCCTGCGAGATCACCCGGCGGTGCAGCTCTTCTTCGATGCGCAGCAGTTTCTGGCTTTCTTCTTCCTTGATGGAAGCGATGGGAACGCCAGTCCAGCGCGAGACTACATCTTCGATGTCTTCGCGTCCCACGACCCCGGTGGTCGACTCGTCGAGGTGATACTTCTCGCGCAGGGCGCGCAGGTTCTCGCGCTCTTTGCGCTCCTCGTCGGAGTAGAAGCGGGCCTTCTCGAACTCGTGGTTGGCGATGGCGTTTTCCATGCGGTGCACGATGAACTTGATCCGCTTCTGCACTTCGGTGATGTCCTCGGGCAGCGAAGTCTGGCGCAGCTTCACGCGGGCACCCGCTTCGTCGATCAAGTCGATCGCCTTGTCCGGCAGGAAGCGATCGGGCAGGTAGCGGTTGGAATGCGACACCGAAAACGTGATGGCGTCGTCGGTGTAGGTGACGGCGTGGAACTTCTCGTAACGCTCCTTGATGCCGAACAGAATCTTGACCGCGTCCACTTCGTTGGGAGGCGGAACCTTAACGGCCTGGAAGCGCCGCTCCAGCGAGCGGTCTTTTTCGATGGACTTGCGATACTCGGCCGGAGTGGTGGCGCCGATGCACTGGATTTCGCCGCGCGACAACGCGGGCTTAAGGATGTTGGCGGCGTCCAGCGAGCCTTCCGCCGAACCCGCGCCCACCAGGGTATGCAGTTCGTCAATAAAGATGATGGAATTCTGCGACTCCATCAGTTCCTTCATGATGGTCTTGAGGCGCTCTTCAAACTGACCGCGATACTTGGTGCCGGCAACAATCAGCGAGAGATCGAGACCGAGGATGCGCTTGTCCGCCAGGAACGACGGCACCTCGCCGTCGGCAATGCGTTGCGCCAGGCCTTCGACAATGGCCGTCTTGCCCACACCCGGCTCGCCGATCAGCACCGGATTGTTTTTGGTGCGGCGGCACAGAATCTGGACGACGCGTTCCAGCTCGGCATCGCGTCCCACCAGCGGATCGAGCTGGTTGTCCATGGCCGACTGGGTGAGGTCGCGGGAAAACTCGGAGAGCAGCGACGACTCGCGCGAACGTTGCGAGGGCTGCGCCTTTTCCTGCGAGGTGCGCGCCAGTTCTTCGCGGATGGTCGAGAGGCGCAGTCCGCGCTCGTGCAGAATTTCAGCCGCGAAGCATTTCTCTTCGCGCAACAGCCCCAGCAGCAGGTGCTCGGTACCGATGTGCTTGTGCGACAGCCGCTCGGCTTCCTCCGCGGCATAGGCGAGCACACGCTTGCACTCGTTGCTTAAGGGCAGGTCCACGGAGGTCGAGACCTTCTCTCGAATGGTCGTGTGACCCTCGATCTGTTTACGAATGGATTCCACCGAAGCGTGGGACCGAAGGAACCGATTGGTGAGCGCTTTGTCTTCGCGCAACAAACCCAGCAGCAGGTGCTCCGTTTCGATGTAGGGAGAACCGAACTGACTGGCTTCGTAGCGCGCGAAGAAAATTACCCGCCGGGCCTTTTCCGTGTACCGTTCAAACATTGAGCCTCTCCAAAGGACCCTCCGGAAACGTTCCCCTCTCAGCTCACGAAGGAAGCGTTGCCCGCAGCGTCCCGTTGCCTGCCGCACCCCAGATCGTCGGCCGTCAAAGTACTGCGGCCGATTGCTAAGGACCTCGCCGGTCCTTTACTTATACTTGCTACGTACAAACCCGTCTTTCGCCTGCTGGTTGCATCACGCCGATAACGACTGCGGCGACACCTCGACGACTCGCTCGCGCTCCAACCGCAGCACACGGTCGCAGCGGCGCGCAAACCCAAGATTATGAGTAACGATGAGCGAGGTCAGACGATAGTCGCGATGTAGCCTGGCGATCAAATTAAAAACCACGTCCGCTGTCCGGTTGTCCAAGTCCCCTGTTGGCTCGTCGGCCATCAGGATCTTCGGTCTGGTGATCAGAGCGCGGGCCAGCGCCACCCGTTGTTGCTCTCCACCCGACAACTCGCCGGACCGATGACTCGCACGGTCCGTCAAACCAACCTCCTGCAACCAGTGCAGGGCTTGCTGCTCAGCTTCCCGCCGGCTCCCGCCACGCATCAGCAGCGGCATGGCCACATTCTCGACCGCGGTAAACTCCGGCAACAAATAATGAAACTGCCAGACAAATCCAAGTTCACGGCTGCGGAACTCCGCTGCCTCTTCTTCCGAGAGCTTCCCCAAATCGAGTTGGGCGAAGTATACGTCACCTTCGGAAGCCCTATCAAGCACTCCGAGGATGTGCAGCAAGGTACTTTTCCCGGCACCAGACTCGCCAACAATGGCCAGCATCTCGCCGGTCTGCACCTGGAACGACAGGTTTTCAAAGAGCACTAAATCGGAGTCGCCCGAGCGGAAGACCTTTTTCAGGTTTTGCGCTCGTAACAGCACGTCTTGAACGATTGGATGCAGGCGCTCTCCTGCGCGTCACAAAATCCGGCCAAGTCGCTGCAACCAAGTCCATTTCCAAACTCAGTATGCCAGCCATGGCCTATGGGAATTAGATCACGTCCGAGCCGCGAAGTCAGTGACTCTGCAACGGAAGGGGTAGAGAGCCGGTTCCGCTTTGGAGTTCTCGAAGCGGTACACGGTCGGGAGAGTGTCGGCATACGCGGTCAGCAGGGCCCGCTTGCCGTCGGGGTAAACTTCTCTGGCTTCGTTTAGAAAACCGATGCCATCCATCTGCGGCATGCGCTGATCGGCCAGCAGCAGCGCGACGGCGTCGTTTCCGACTCTGAGTTCGCGCAGCAGCTCCAGCCCCGCATCGCCTGAGTTGGCGCGCAGCACGCGATATTTCTCGCCGTATCGAGCCCGCAGGTCCCTCTCGATTGCCTTCAACACGTTGGGATCGTCGTCGACAGTCAGCAGTGTCGGTTTGGCCATGCCCAATTCGCCTTCCTCCGTTTACCGGCAGCCTTGCTTTTTGTTAGACAAAAAAATGGCGTTGCTCGACTCTGCACGGAGACCGGACGAAATGACTTTATGTCCGAGAATACGGCTTCATGGACCGCGATTCCGCGGGATGACTTGCCTTGGCGTCTATAATGCCAGCCATGTTCCCCTATGACCCGGCTCTGCTTGCGGCCGTCAGCACCACCCCCGAATCCATCGCCGATGTTTTACGAACCATGGGGAGCATTGCAGACACGTGTATCGACGGGGACGGCCTGAAGTGGTTCAACGAGTTGTATCTGCAAGTGACGCAGGCCGTGCAAAGCCGAATCGCCCCCGGTGGATTCAGCGATCCGCAATGGCTGGCTGGGCTGGACGTGCAATTTGCGCGATTGTATTTCGGCGCGTTGGAGGCGTCGCTTTCCGGTCAGCCTGCGCCGGAATGCTGGCAGGTTCTGTTCAGCAGTCGCGGCCAGACCCCAATCGCCCGTATCCAGTTCGCTCTCGCAGGCGTGAACGCTCACATCAATCATGATCTTGCGCAGGCGATCATAGCCAACTGCCAGGCGACTGCCACAACTCCGCGGCACGGCGGGGCGCAATACAACGACTATACGGCGATCAACTCCACCCTGGACGGCCTCATCGAATCCGCCAAGCGCACGTTGCACGTCCGGTTGCTGGGCGATGCGCTCCCGCCCGCTTCTCGCTTGGAAGATACTATCGCTGCCTGGAGCGTGAGCGCAGCACGCGAGTCCGCGTGGAACAATGCCGAACTCCTATGGCACCTCCGGCCAATACCGCTGCTCGCTTCCACTTTCATGGACACGCTTGACGGCCTAAGCACAGTGGCCGGCAAAGCTCTGCTGGTCCCAGTTCCGGACTTGCCGCTCAATTGATTTTCAGTCGTACGGCGCGGGCCAGTTTGCGCTGCTGCTTGTCGAAGCTGTAGAGCCAATCTACGCCAAGTTCGAGTGCCGCTGCCACATGAAGGAGGTCCGCTGTCCGGGTGCCTAGGCGCGCAGTGGTTTGTCGCGACAATTGGCGTGCCCTTTCAAAGACCTGCTCTGGCAACGGACGCAGTTGGAGGATCCCGTCCCGCAAGTCCTTCTCGAAATCGTCCAGAGAGGCCTGCGCTTGTGCCGCCGACACTTCCTTCCGAAACACGCGCAGGCCTAAAGCATTCACAACTTCCAATTCCCCTAAAGGTGTGATCAAGCGGTCTCCTTTGGAGGCTTGCATCACCCGGACGGCAGTGTCGAAATTAACATCCGAGCTATACAGCGAGACGAGAAAGCTGGTGTCGAGGTAGATCAATATCTGTCCCGATCTTCACTGACCAGGTCAGCGCCGCTGACAGCCAACACCTTGTCTCCATAGATAGCGCGCACGCGTGCTCGGAAGTCGGGAAGCTCAGGAGGAGGCTGAGTGTTTTCAGGAACCAGTCGAGCAATCACACGCCGGCGTTTGGTGATTTGGATCTCTTCGCCCTGGCGCAAGAGCCGCTCGATCTTCTTAAATTCGTAGCGAAGGTCACGGAGTGAGGCTTTCGTCATGTGATACATTTTAGCATCACATTGCAAGGCTGATTAAGCGTGGGTCCCAAGGCGCTTTGCCGCCTCATTCATACCGCAACGCTTCGGCGGGCAGAACGCTGGCGGCCGACCATGAGGGATACAGCGTCGCAATGAAACTGACGCCGATGGCGACAATTGCCACCAGAACTCCATCGAGGGCGCGTGGGGCGAACGGCACGTAGTCAATGGAATAAACTTCGGCGGAGAGCGATACCAGGTGGTAGTGCCCGGCGGCCCAGGAAAGGAAATACCCGGCGATCAGCCCGAGCATCGTTCCGATCACGCCGATCAGGATCCCCTGGTAAATAAAGATGCGCCGGATCTGCCGCTTCTTGGCGCCCATCGAGACCAGCACCGCGATGTCGCGTGTCTTCTCCATCACCATCATGATCAGCGAGATCAAGATATTGAGTGCGGCCACGAACACAATCAGCCCAATGGTGATAAATGTCACCACCCGCTCCAGCCGCAGAGCATGGAAGATGGCGCGGTTCTGCTCCATCCAATTGGTGGACATGAAACCTTTGCCGGCTGCGGCCTCCAGCTTCTGCGCGATTTCCGGCGCCTTGTAAATATCGTCGATCTTGAATTCGAGCACCGAGACAACGTCGCCCAGGTCGAACAGCTTCTGCGCATCGGAGAGGGGGATGAAGGCCCAGGAGCTGTCGTACTCATAGAAACTCGACGAGAAGACTCCCGTCACCTTAAAGCGCTTGTACTTGGGAACGATACCAAATGGCGTCAGTTCACCCTGCGGGCTGGTGACGGTCACCAGAGAGCCAACCGTAGCACCCAGTTGGTCGGCCATGTCTTTGCCCAGAATAATCGGCGGCAGGGAGCCGGTGATGCGCGCCGAGAGTGGGTTGGGTTCGTCGGGATCAGGAGGGTGCGTCGCGCCCTGATCTTCTTTTCGCACTTCGAGACTGTCGGCTGAGCCGCTCTTGATGGTATCGAGGATGTCGCTGACCTTGCGCTCGTCTTGCGGCAGGATGCCCTTGAGGATCGCTCCCTGGGCGCGAGCTCCGCGCGAGATCAACACCTGTTCGTAAATCGCGGGTGCCCCGGCAAGCACGTGTGGCTGCTTTTGTAGTCGCGAAAGCAGGTCTTGCCAGTTGCGGATGCCATCGCTTTGGACGCGCAGCAAGTTGATATGCGAAGTCGAGCCCAGCAGCCGCTCCTGCAAGTCCTGGCGAAATCCGTTGTTGATGGCCAGCGCGATGATGAGCGAGGCGACACCTGCCGCCACTCCGACAATGGAGATCACGGTGATGACCCCGATGACGGCCTGGCGCCGTTTGGCCCGCAAATAACGCGCCGCGACAAAGAGTTCGAATTGCATTCTTGAGGAGACTCAGCGAAAGTTCATTGTAGCGAAAAGCGGGTCAGCCACGGATTTACGCGGATGAATACGGGTAGAAAAATCTGATCCGCGTTGATCCGTGAAATCCGTGGTTGCTTTCTTTCCGGAATTCGCTACTTCTCGAACTTCATCTCCACGGTTACTTGCACCGGCACGGCGTGTCCATTCTTCTCGGCCGGACGAAACTTCCATTTCTTCACCGTGTTCACGGCGCTGGTCTCGAAGACATGCTCGTCGCTGCGAAGCGCGCGGACCACCTCGACACGCCCTTTTGCGTTGATGCCTACCAGCATGACGACCGTGCCGCGCTGCTCCGCATCGGGAGGCAAGTCAGGAAACTTCGGATCGGGCGCATGTGTGGCTTTCGGCGGCTTCATGCCCTGGGTGACGCGCAGATATTGCGAAAAAGTCTGATCGTCCGAAAAATCGGTGGGTGAAGTTGAGAGAGTGGAAGAGGATTCGGGGCGCGCATTGCCGGACTGCGCCCGGGCCGTGGCAGTAAGAAATGACAGAGAGATCGACAGAGAGATCAGCGTGAGAATGCGCATCGAGTTACCTGAGTCGCGCAAAAGATATGGCTATCTTAAGAGATCAACGACTCCATGCCCTTATGGGAGCGGGGAATGTCGCGGTATCTCAACTTTCATACACTGTCGACTTGGGCGTTTAAAACGCGATAATGCCCGATGACTCACATATTCCCACTCTTTCGCCAAAGGAGGGCGAAAGGACGGGGCACCCGCAATGTTTTCCTTTGCGTCTCTGTGCCTCTGTGGTGCAGCCGTTCTCCGTGCTCTCCGTGAACTCCGTGGTGAAACCCCGAAGCACGCGCGTATTGTAAACTAATCATATCGGTTCCGAAGCCCTCCGTTTGCCTGATCGCACGCGGTTTTCCCCAACTGGAAGGACATCTGTTTTGAGCAAGAGTCTTCGCAATATCGCTATCATCGCGCACGTGGACCACGGAAAGACCACCCTGGTTGACGCCATGCTGAACCAGAGCGGCACTTTTCGCGCCAACGAGACCCACGTCGAGCGCGTGATGGACTCCAACGAACTTGAGCGCGAGCGCGGCATCACCATCCTGGCCAAGAACACGGCCATCTTTTATCACCCTTCGGCAAGCTCAGGGCAGGCTCCTTCGCCGAGCTCAGGGCAGACTGAAGTCAAGATCAACATCGTGGACACGCCCGGCCACAGCGATTTCGGTGGCGAAGTGGAGCGCGCCCTCAAGATGGTGGACGGCGTGATGCTGCTGGTGGACGCCAGCGAAGGCCCGCTGCCTCAGACGCGTTACGTGCTGAGCAAGGCGCTGGAAGCCAAGCTGCCGCCCATCCTGGTGATCAACAAGATTGATCGTCCCGACGCGCGTCCGCAGGAAGTGCTCAACGAGGTGTACGACCTGTTCATCGATCTGGACGCGGCGGAAGATCAGTTGGACTTCCCCGTTCTCTACACCAACGCCAGAGTTGGCACGGCCACGACTGACATAGATCGACCGGGCGAGAATCTCCGCCCGTTGTTCGACGCTATCGTTGCAACCATTCCTGTGCCGACAGGCAACGCCGAGGGTCCGCTGCAAGTACTGGTCGCCAATCTCGACTACAGCGACTATCTGGGCCGCCTGGCAATCGCGCGCGTCTTCAACGGAACGCTGCGCACCGGCGAAGACGTTGCCATCGCCAAGCGCGACGGGTCGATCGAGAAGATCAAGATTACCAAGATGTTCTCGTTTTCCGGACTGAAGCGGACGGACATCGTCGCCACCGAGTTGGGCGACATCGTGGCCGTCGCCGGAGTTACCGGCATCAACATCGGCGAGACCATCACGGACATCGAGAATCCCGCGCCTTTGCCGGTTACCACTATCGACGAGCCGACTATCGCGATCCAGTTCATGGTGAACACTTCGCCATTCGCCGGGCGCGAAGGCCAGTACGTTACCTCTCGCAATCTGCGCGATCGCCTGGAAAAGGAACTGCTGACCAACGTTTCCCTCCGGGTGGAAGACTCCGAGAGCACCGACTCGTTCAAGGTGATGGGACGCGGCGAACTGCAACTGGCGATCCTGATCGAGATGATGCGGCGTGAAGGCTTCGAGCTGGCCGTAGGCAAGCCCGAAATCGTGACCAAGCACGTTGACGGTAAGCTGATGGAGCCGGTGGAGCGGCTGACCATCGACGTTCCCGAATTGTTTGTCGGCGTGGTGATCGAGAAGCTGGGCGCGCGCAAGGCGCAGATGCAGAAGATGCACAACCACGGTTATGGTCGCGTGCGCATGGAATTCGCCATCCCGAGCCGCGGGCTGATTGGTCTGCGCAGCGAGTTACTCACCGACACGCGCGGCACCATCGTGATGAATTCGCTCTTCGAGGGCTACACCGAGTGGCAGGGCGATATCCCGCATCGGGTCACCGGCGCTCTGGTCGCCGACCGTGGCGGGCACACGACTGCATACGCATTGTGGGGCTTGCAGGAGCGCGGCGAAATGTTCGTTGGTCCGGGGGTGGAGGTTTACGAAGGGATGGTCGTAGGCGAAAACTCGCGCGACAACGATCTGGTGGTCAACATTGTCCGCGAGAAGAAGCTGACCAATATGCGCTCTTCCACGGCTGACGATGCGATCCGCCTGGTGCCGCTCAAAAACCTGAATCTGGAGCAGGCGATCGAGTTCATTGCCGACGACGAACTGGTCGAGATCACGCCGAAATCGTTACGCCTGCGCAAGAAAATCCTTCAGGAGAACCGGCGTCCGCGGCGCAACGCCCAGCCCGCTGGAGTGGAAGCGTAATTATGTTCGCCGGAAGTTAAGGCTAGGCCAGTCTCAGAGTTGGCAGCTCTTTGAAGGGCACGGCTTCAGCCGTGCCGTAAGCGCTGTCATCAGGGTGGCTTTAGCCACCGAGGGACTTCGGGGTTGAAACAAAGTCCGAGTTCCCTCAGGGGCTGAAGAGGGTGTTTGAGAACTGTGGCGTCCCTCAACCACCCCAACAAGCGCAAAAGCGGCGCTCGTTGGGGACCCCGGTACGGGACTCGGATCTATTTCCCACTTTACCCAGCACTCCGCCTGTGGCTGCGTGCTGGGCTAAACTGAGCCGCGCCTACGGCGTTGGATTTTCGCCTCGTAAATTCCACTGGCAAATATCATGTTGGGTTCTCACACACGCTCTGAAGCCCAACCTTTCCCCGCTCATAACGGCATGGCTGAAAGCTATGCCCCTTCAAAGCTACCGAAACAGGCGAGTAACCCAACTGCAGCGCCGCTCGACCCGGGCCGAAGGACTACAGCAATCCTGAAACCCCTTTACTACTTCGCCGTCGGATACTGCTGAAACATCTTTTCGACAGCGGTGTTGACCTGTTTCAACAGTTTCTCTTTCTTGTCGCTGAGCTTGTCGGTCGCCATGCCGCGCCACGCCAGCTTCTTCTGGCTGGCATCGATGACGTCCACCACGAGCTGGCCTTTGTGGACGGTGACCGCAGTTATCCCTCCCAGCATGTAGCCCCACATCACGAAACCTGAGTCGAAGGAGGGAATGCCGCCCATGCCGCTGTAGAGCGGATTGGAGTAACTCACGCTCATGTCCGTGTCAATGGAACCATACACCTGAATGAAAACATCGGGGTTGCTTTCCACCTGGCGCAGTCCTCGTTTAGTCAGCTCCTCTTGGATAGCGCCGGCGATGAGGAGGGCCAGCGTGGGATGGGAGACCGCGTCATGATGTCCCCACGCAAAGGTCTTGAACTTAGAAAAGTCGAGGTTCTTGTCGTATTCGACCTTGATCTTCTGCGCCTGTAGGCCGAGGCTTAGAATGCAGATCAACAAGGACAATTGCGCGAACCGGGACCCAATGTGAGCGGGGGATGATTTCATAACACTCCTTCTGAATCCGTAAGCCGATTACCGCCTCGGAAGACGTATTAGATCACCTGAGCATCGCAGGTGTGATTGCCGAGACATCAAGCGGACTGCTTATCCGTGGTCTGGAGAGTCTGTGTGAGAACCTCTGCCGTCCCTACGGGACTTAGATTGGTTTCCCACTTTACCCAGCACTCCGCCTGCGGCTGCGTGCTGGGCTAAACTGAGCCGCGCCTGCGGCGCTGCACTTTCGCCCATCCCATCCACGAGCAAATACCAAGTTTGGTTCTCAGGCACGCCCTTAAGGCCAGCACTCCCCAAGCTACAACCACCCTGGAATTGCTCTAGAGTTGACCCCTACTCGTACCGCAAAGCTTCGACCGGATCGAGCCGCGAGGCTTTCACCGCAGGATAGATTCCGAAGAACAGGCCGACGCTCATCGCCATCAACACCGCGGCGAATACCGCCCAAATGGGGACCGAGGTCGGCATTGAAGGGAAGACCAGGGGCAGGCCGGCCGATGCAGCCACTCCTAGCAACACTCCCAAAAGCCCGCCAAGTCCGGTCAGCACCACGGCTTCGGTGAGGAACTGACGGATTACATCGCCTCGCCGCGCGCCAATCGCTTTACGTATGCCGATCTCGTGCGTGCGTTCGGTTACCGACATCAACATGATGTTCATCACGCCAACGCCACCGACCAGCAAGCCGATGGAACTGACGACGATGCTCATTAGCGCGACCGTGCTCATGATCTGGCGAAAATTGTCGGCAATGGCTTCGGCGCTGGTCAGACCGAAATTGTCCGGCTTATTGAAGAGCACATTGCGACGGCGGCGCAATAGACCCCGGATCTCATCTTCGGCGGCATCCTTGAAACCGGAATAGGCCTCGGCGCCGATGAAGTGCTCGTCGTCAACGGGGTAGTGTTTGCGGTAACTGTAATAGGGGACTTTGACGGTTCGATCGGCAGTCTCATCCTTGAAAAGCTGGCCCTTTCGTTTCTCCAGCACGCCGATAACCTGGTACGCAGCACCGGCCACGAGGATGGTTTTTCCGATGCCATCATGGGCCGGAAAGAACGCCTTGTCGATCTCATCTCCGATGACGGCGACGTCCTCGCGATGCTGGTCTTCGAAGTCGGTGAAGAAGCGTCCTTGCGTAACCTTGGCGTTATAGACGTCCTGATAGGACGAGTTGGTGCCGGTATAGTCGAGATTGGCGATTTCGTGGGAACCGTAGCGCGCCACCTGGGGGGTCCGTCGTACATCGAAGTTGATGCGCGGCAAAACTTCGACCGTCACATTTTTCACATGCGGACACTCGGCCAGGATGGCCTTGGCATCCTCAAGAGTCAGCGGTTTGCGGGCACGCTCTTCCGCGGTCATGGGTCCGGTACGAATGCCGATGTCGAAACGGAAGATGAATAGCGTATTGGTGCCGTAATCGTCGAGATAGCCTTCCACATCGCGGCTGACGCCGACCAGGATGGAGGCAACGAAGATCATGGCGGCGACGCCAATCACCACCCCCAGCACCGTCAGGAAGGAGCGGGTCTTGTGCTCGCGCACCGTCACCAACGCCATCCGCGAGTTTTCGCCAAAGTGCAGCATAAAGCAGGGGCTAGGGATCAGGGACTAGGGGTTAGTGATAATAGGCAACAAGGTGATACTCACTCACTAGCACCTAGCCCCTAACCCCTAATCCCTAATTTTCGTACCGTAACGCCTCGATCGGGTCCAGTCGCGCCGCCTTGCGCGCGGGATAGACACCAAAGAATACTCCCACCGCTGACGAGATCACGATCGACAGGACCACCGCAGAGATGGGCACCGCCATCGGCACAGGGGTTGTGCTGCGCACGATGACCGATATGATCCAGGCGATCAGCACGCCCATGGCGCCACCGACCACCGCCATCACCGTGGACTCGACCAGAAACTGCATCAGAATGTCGCTCTTCTTCGCTCCCAGCGACTTGCGTATGCCGATCTCCCGGGTCCGTTCGGTGACCGATGCCAGCATCACGTTCATGATCACCACTCCGCCGATCACCAGGAAAATTGAAACCAGGCCCACCATGCCGGAGGCCAGAGTGCCGGTCAGGTTCTGCCACAAGCTCATCAAGCTGTCGCTGGCGAGGATGCCAAAATTGTCTTCGTCATTGGGCGCGAGATGTCGGCGGGCGCGCATCAACACCCGGGCTTCTTCCTTGGTGCGTTCCATCCACTCCGGCCCGCGGGCCTGAACGTTGACGCTCAGCGTATTATTGCGCCCGTACATCTTCAGCCAGGTCTCGATAGGTATATAGACGAAGTTGTCCTGCGATTGGCCAAAGGTGTTACCGATTTTTTTGGCGACTCCGACCACCTGGAACTCCCTCCCATCGATGGCGATGATTTTGCCTACAGGATCGGTAGTGGCAAAGAGCTTGTCCGCCACGTCGGCGCCGATCATGCAAACCATGGCGCGATGCTGGTTATCGCTGTCGGTGATGTAGCGTCCGGTCGCGACCTCTTCCACGTCCATGTCACCAATGTTGGCGGTCACTCCGCGGAGATCGACATCCTCTAGGTTTTGCCGCTCGGCGCGGAGCTTGGCCGTGCGCCGCACCTCCACGCCAACGGCTTGCGCGAGCTTGAGATTGTCGCGCAGCGCCTCGTAGTCTTCCCAGGTGACGTCGCGATTACGGCGAGCCGCCTTGAGCAGTTCCTGGGAATCGCTGAGGATGGGAAACTTGTGGGCCAGAAAGACGTTCGAGCCCAGGTTGGCGATGCGGCTGGCGAAATAGCCATTCATCCCGCTGATGAGAGCGACCACCAGAATGAGGGTGGAGACCGACAGAATAATGCCCAGCAACATGAGGAATGAGCGCAGCTTGTGCGCCCGCATGGTTTGCAGCGCGATCAGCGTGGGCTCGCGAAAGAAGCTGCCGTGGCGAAGCGTGCGCTTAGAGCAGTTTAAGAATTACTGTAGTCGAGCGAGCACGGGTAGAGCGGCGCTTCAGCGCCGCGTTCCCGCTGATCCTTCACCTCCGAGCCGGCT
>Ga0208587_1000336_pt1 | contig 26088 bp, 21 predicted proteins | sample NGESurdeep092012_7_FD_184472 | JGI IMG/M metagenome (GOLD analysis project Ga0208587, IMG submission 184472) | Arctic peat soil microbial communities from Barrow, Alaska - NGEE Surface sample 210 deep-092012 (SPAdes) | ecosystem: Environmental > Terrestrial > Soil > Wetlands > Peat ...
AATTTCGAAATCCGCCGTACGGATCGCAAAGGCGCCGGTGGAATCGAGCGCCTTCAGTTCCAACCGGTAGAGGCCGGGAGCCAATTTCTCAAGCGGCATGCGCAGGCCGGCGGGCACTATGGGGCTACCCGCTTTCACGAAATTATCCAACAACACGTTGCCGGTGTCCTCCTTCATCTCCAGGGTCCTGCCATCCAGAATGTGGATCTGCACCGCCACCTTGGGCTTCGTCTCGCCCGCCAGCGCCGGGTCGTAGAGCTCGAAGTAAATCCCAATCTTCTCCTCGGCTTTGAAGCGCGAGTAGCCCGAAGGCGTGAACTGGAAGGCCCCGGCCACCAGCGGCGACCGCCCTTCCAACAGCACCGAGTCCAGATTGGCGTCCGAATCCGACACCTTATTGAACACTTTGCTGAAGGCGATCCCGCTGATCGCGAAATCGCTGGCCTCATAGGCATTGATCACCAGCGGCGATTCCAGCTTGCCGAAACTCGCGTCGCCGGAATCGAACACGACTTTCAGGTTGTAGACGCCCACCGCCACATCGAACTGGTTCTCGTAGTGCATCGGCTTTTCCTTGAAGCCCTGCACTTCCTTCTGGTTTTCGAAATCCAGTTTGACCGCATCGCTGAAACGCGCCGCCACGCTGCCATCCTGCTTGTAGGCGATGCCGAGCACGTTCACGCCCGCATGCATCTTGCCTTTCACCTTCTCGAATTTGATGGCCTCCGACGGAATCTCGATGGCCACCGCCACGCGCGCGGTATTCGCCCCGGTATAGAAGAACGGCGCACGCATTGACGCCGCGATCGTGCCGGCCGCCGGCGCCGCCGCGCGGCTCTCCAGCGTCTTTTCGATCGGGTTGCCCGCCAGCGCGTCGCGCGATCTCACGTTGCAGTAGCCGGCCCGGGAACGCACGGTGGTTCCGCCCTTATCCACTTTGACCTTCAGGGTGTGGCAACTGCCTTCCGCCGACTCGGGCGGCGTGTATCCCACGATGTAGTACTGATTCTGTTCCTTGCCGATCTTCTGCATGCCGCCAACCATGTCGTTGGTGTTGGTGATCACGAACCCCCCGGTGCCTTCCGCCAGCAGGTACATGATCTGCTGATTGTCGGTCGCGCTGGGTGGAAAAGTGGGAATGTTCAGGCGCGACGGATTGTTGTATGGATTGTTCGGATTGTTCCGGTTGTTCGGATTGTTGGGATTATTAGACCCGCCGCTGTTGTTGGTGTTGGTGTTGGTGTTGGTGTTGGTGGTGTTGTGGACGCCCGTGCCGGTGTTGCCGGTATTGGTCCCCCGCGTCGTGCCGGTCCCCGTCCCCGTGTTGCCACCGGTGTTGCCAGGGGTAGTACCGCCCGGGGCGCCGCGCGTGATCCCGCCGCCGGGCGTCCCCGTGTTGCCACCCGTGCTGCCACCAGGACTGCCGCCGCCCCGCCCGCCCTGCTGTTCCCACTCGGTGGCGGAAAGGAAGAATGAGGCGATGCGCAGCACCGGCGAAGCCGCCAAGGCGATGCCGCTAGAGCGCCACGCAACGCCGGGAAATGCCGACGGAAATTCCAGCGCCGCGCGCCCGCGCCCGCCAGGCATGGGAAGTTGATCCATCATCCCCGGCATACCGGTGACGCTGAGCCCGCGCGCGTCGATGGGATAAATCGCCACATTCGCCTTGCTGCACGAATCGATCGCCGCGTTCGCCTCCGAACGGGCTTCGTTGCCCAGCGGGAATCCCGACGTGAACAGAATCAGGCTCTTGCGTCCCGGAACCTCCGTCAGATTCTGGGCCATGCTCCGCAAGGCCAGCAGCATGCTGCGCGCCCCATACGCGCCGGCGCCGCCACCCAGGCGCGGCACACCCATGCTGGCCCTTTCCGGTCCCGGCGCCACCGCCGACGTCTTGATGCCGCCCACCACCTGTTTGAGCCGGTCGATGTCGCCGGTGAAATTCTGCGCGACTTGCAGCGCGCCGGTGAAGTTCACCACGGCCATTAGCCGGTCCGGACCGGCATTGGATTCAATGAAACGCGCCGCCGCCTGGCGCGCCTGCATCTGCTCCCCCATCGCCATGGTGGAGTTGTCAAAGAAGAGCACAATGTAGCGCTGTTGGCCGGCAGTGCCCTTCGGGTCGGCGCCGGAGGAGAAGGTCTTGAGCTGTTGCTCCTTGTTGTCTTCCCAGACCTTGAAATTCTTCAGTTCCAGGTCTTCCACATACACGCCTTTTTTGCCGGTGACCACCACGTCCACCAGCACCAGCTTGGTTTCCGTCCGGATCACCGTCGGCGCCCCCTGCGGCTGCGCCTGTTGGGCCGGCGCCGGAGCGCCCATCAGCAGAAGAACACCGCTCAATAATATCGTGCGCTGGAATCGCATGCTACACCTCTCAGTACGGAATCTCGACGGCGCCATTCTGCGCCGACATCAATTGTCCTTCGACATCCCTGACCACCAGCCGGACCGAGTAAGTGCCCGGCTTGACATCGATACTGGAGCGGATGGTCAAGCCTCCGTCCAGGCGTTTTTCCACCGTCTCGTCCTTCAGCTTCATCTCAATTTTCTTCTGGTTGCCCGCGGCATACACGCCGTTGCGATCGAACAGGCCCGCCACCACCGTGATTTCGTTGCAGTTGCGGTCCGCTTCCTTGCGGAACTTGAGATGTTTGACGTCCACCTTGATGACCAGCGAGACGCGCGCCGTGTCCGCGCCCGACTTGAAGAACTGGGTATGCAATTCCACCGCGATATCACTCATCTCCTCGCGCGAGAACAGCGCCTCTTCGATTTCGCGCTTCGCGGTCTCGATGGCATTCTCCAGATGCCGCGGCGCGTAATAGCCCGTGCGCGCCCCGACGCTCACATCCTTCACGGCCTTGAGCGTCACCTTCAGCGCGTGGAAACTGCCGTCCATTTTGAGGTTCTGCGGAGAAAAGGCCAGCAGGTAATAATATTCCGGAGCCGTCGCCAGGCGCGCAAACCCGGCGTCCAGATCGTTGTTGTTCTGGAAGAAGGTGGCGCCCGTGCCCGCCGCCAGTTCCGCCATCACGTCGGACTGCGCGCGGTTGGTCTCGCGCTCCATCTGATGCAGGACCATTTCCGTAACATTGTTGGTGCCCTGGCGCGTTATATCGGATGTGTCCGTATAAAGGCCGCGCGCATCCAGCGAGTTGATCAGCACGCTAGAGCGAATCGCGCGGTCCATGATGTCGGTCTTTTCGATCGAGTGCTCCGCCAAGGTCACAAACCCGTTGGAGACCAGGATGATGGAGCGCTGCCCCGGCATCGCCGCCATGCGGCGAACCAGTTCCTTAATCACGCCCATGGCGAGGCGCGTCTCATGATCGCCGAGATTCAGTTCCTGCTGCGCGGCCTGCTGGGCCATCTGCCGCGCGGTGGGCATATCAGTGATGCTGGCGCACGACATGACATCCCGCGCCGCGGCGTCCAACACGGTCGGATCGTTCTTGTTCACGATCAGGTCCGCCATGTAATAGGTCATGTTGGGGCAATTGCTGAGGCCTTGTCCGGTGACCGGGCGCATGCGCAGTTTGGCCAGCGCCTCGTGCAGCAGGGTACGGTCGTCGGTGAAATCCTGGATGGTCTGGCCCGACGTGGTGTAAATCGCGGCGCGATCGGTGGTGCGCAGGGCGGTATCGATGTGCCGGCCGGCGGCGTCCCTGGCGTGCACCAGATCGCCGAACTTCATGTGCACGTCGTCGAACAGGTAGGCGATAAAGCGGTCCGGCAGGTCGACCGCGGGTTTCTCCTCGGATGGCTTATCCGGGCTGGAGACGGGTACGGCGCCGCTCGCTTTATTGAGGCGGCCCGCCGCCTTCTCCATGGAAAAGCGCGCGATATATTGCGGCTTACCCTTATCGAACAGTTGGAAATCTTCCTGCTTGAGGGTGCCTACCGCCTTGCCCTGGCGGTCGCGGACCACCACCGGCACCATCACCAGGTTGACCCGCGCCTTGAACAGCGCCGGCTCATCGTGCGTGGCCATTTCCGCCGCGCTCTTGGCGGGCGTTTGCGGCGGCGGGGGCGCGGTTTGCGACCAGGCAGCGCACGCGCCGAAGATCGTCAGCGCTCTAGCGCAATAGCCGGACCTGATCATAGCTGGCTCACGGGGTCACAGTCATCATAGGACAACCGCGAACCAACCACAATCCGGAGGCGGTACGCGGGTGCTTAAACGTTTTCGGGAAAGCTGGCCATGAATACGCCGCCTGGGATTCCCCGCCCGCCACTTTCCTGGAAGAAAATCCGGGCTATCATCGTCTCATGGCCTGGATGGTGCTGGAAGGGTCGGATCGCGATCTCATTGAGGGGTGCCGCCGCGGGGAGCGGGACGCCTTTCGCGCCCTATTTGAGACCTACCAGGACAGGATCTACTCGATCGCCCTGCGCTTCAGCGGCGATCAAGCGCTCGCCATGGACATCGCCCAGGATACCTTCCTCAAGCTCTTCTCCTCGATGGCCGAGTTCCGCGGCGATTCCTCTTTCGGCACCTGGGTGTACCGCCTGGTGGTCAACAGTTGCCTCGATCATAAGCGTCGCTCCTGGCGTCTGATTCCCCTCGCCGCCGAAGTCCTGGCGGTGCTGCGCGCCCCGGGCGACGCGTTGCACGGGCTGTTGCACTCGGAGATGCGCGGGCGGGTGCGGAGCGCCGTCGAGAAACTGCCCGCCGAGCAGCGCATCGTGGTGGTGCTGCGTTACACCGAGGGATTGGCGTACGAGGAGATCGCAACGGTGCTGGGCTGCTCCATGGGGACCGTCGCGTCGCGCCTCAATCGCGCCCATAAGGCTCTGGGGCGGCGGCTGTCGCATCTGAAAGGAAGCTCGCATGTCTGACTGGCCTGAAGAGGAATTAGCCCGGGAATTGGCCCTGGCATTGGCCCCGGTGGCGGCGCCGCGCATGCTGAGGATTCGCCTGGGGTTCGCGCCGGTTAAGCGCTGGGAGTTCCCCCGCGCGGCGCTCGCGGTGGCTGCCGCGGTCGTAATGATCATCGGCGGCGGCTATGCCGCCAGCCGGACGGCAGCGCTCGATCTGCGCCGCCAAGCCGGCGCGGACGTTCCGCTCCGGACGGCGGCAGGCGTTCCACCGGCCGGCGCCCGGCTCCTCCGCTGTGACGGCGGGGCAGGCATGCCCTTACAGGTAAACGCCGGCAAGGCCACCGTCCTGCTCGCGCACTCCGGTTTCGAGAGGCCCGCTCATACCCTGGCCCCAGCCCCCGAAGCCGGCTGCCATCTCTGTCACAGCCTCTAGCAAAATACCTGGCCGCCCGCCTCAATCTAGGAATTTCTTCACGTACACATCGCGCGCCAGTCCCTCGGCGCGCGCCTTCTCTTGCAGGCGCACTGCGTCCTGGCGGCTCATGCGTCCGCCGAGCGCGACCAGGAAGTAGCCCTGCTTATCCCGCGGCGAAAATACCGTGGCTGCGAGATCGGCGTGGCGTTCATTGATCCGACCGGCTTTCCTGGCGGCGGCATCGTGGGCCCGGTAAGTGTAGGCGATCACGCGCCACATTCCTTGGCCGGCCGGGACCGGCTTGGATGCCGGCGTGGAGATCGTTCCCGGAGCACGGCTGGCTTTGGGAACGGCGGGCGCCGCCGCCATCGGTGCGGAGCCGGGGGCGGGGTCCGGTTGCGCCGCCGCCTCGGGAGCGCGGCGCAGGTGCAGTCCGAGGATCAGCAGCACGACTCCGGCGGCGCCCACCAGTATCCACTTGGGAAAAGGCTTGGGCGGAGCCGCGGCCTCTGCCGGCCGCACCGCGACACCCGCGGCCGGCGCGATTTCGGCCGGGGCCGGGGTACCCTCTGGGTCCGGCGGCAACGGGCCGGTGCCGGGATCGGCGCCCAAGGCTTGGGCGAGGATGTCCGCGCTCCGCGCCGGCGTAGAAGGTGAGATCTGGCGCCAAAATGCCCGCAGCTCGCCGGTGTACGGTGCGTCCGCCGCGGCTTCACGCAGCCAATCGGTGGAAAGCTTGATCCGCTCGCCCACGGCTACCACGTGATCCGGGTCGAGCGCGGGATGAGCCAGGCCCTGGGCCTGCAGGTAGCCCAACGCGTCGACAACCGCGTCGAGCACTTCGCGCGCTTCGGCTTCCGACAGGGGCGACTGGCCGAGCGCGGAGGCGAGCGTATCGTCGGCGTATTCGAACACGGCGTAGACAGCGATTTCACCCGCCAGTTCGGCGCGCCCGCAATCCAGTAACTCGCGCAGATTCGGATGCCGCAAGCTGCGCGTGCGCTGCCACAGAGCGAGCTGGGCGGCGCCATCACCTGCAAACTCCGGCACCAGCTTGACAATGGCGCGCCGCCCGTCAGGGGCGAGCGAAGTTTCAAAAAACCCGGCGGCCTCATCGCCGCTCAACCACTGTTGGAGAAGATAATCCCCGGGCAGGGACACGCCTTCCCAGCGTTCCCGCAACTGAGTCATACCTCTATCATGACGCCTGCCGGGCCTCTACGCAAACCGGGGACTGACATGAATTTCCGGCGCTGTTTGCCGGAAATTCGCTGTCTGTCCTCGGTTTCCCTGGCAGGATACGCCCCATTTTCGTCGTGTGTCCGAAAACGTTTAAGCACCCGCGGACCGGGCGGTCCGCCCCACCATGGCAAGCAGCATGATACCGTATTTACAGACTTAGAGGTCCTGTGCTCTCGAATGGCCATACCGAAGCCTCCGGCGTGATCTTCCATATCATGCGGTTTTCGCTGCACGACGGGCCCGGCATCCGCACAGCGGTGTTTTTCAAGGGCTGCCCACTGTCCTGCTGGTGGTGTCACAATCCGGAAAGCCAGAGTTTCTCTCCCGAGGTGCTTTACTCCGTGGACCGCTGCCGTTTGTGCGGCGATTGCGCCGCCATCTGCCCGCACGGCGCGATCGAGCGCACGGGCGAGCGCATGACCGTGACCGGCGATGGTCAGCTCTGCGCCACCTGCGCCGCCGCCTGCACAGCCGCCTGCGGGGCGGAAGCGCGCTCCGTGGCCGGCCGGACCATGACGGTGACGGAAATCGTGGCGGAAATCGAACGCGACCTGGTGTTCTTCGATGAATCGGGCGGCGGCGTCACCTTCACCGGCGGCGAGCCGTTCGCACAGCCGGAATTGCTGGAAGCGCTGCTGCACGCGTGCCGCGCACGCCGCATCCACACCACCATCGAGACCTGCGGGGCGGCGGCGCGGGAGAGCGTGCTGCGCATTGGGGGGCTGGCCGATCTGATCCTCTACGATCTCAAGATCCTCGACCCGGCGCGCCACCGGCAGTACACGGGCGGGCCCAATCGCAATATCCTGGAGAACCTGGAAGCGCTGGTGGCGGCGGGCCGGCCGGTGACGGTGCGCATTCCGGTAGTGCCCGGCGTCAACGATGGCGCCGCCGATGTGCGCGCGGTCTGCGACTACCTGGCGCCGCTCGGATTGACGCGGGTCGATTTGCTGCCCTACCATCGTACGGGCGCGGAGAAATACCGGCGGCTGGGGCGCGAGTACCGGATGGAGCATACGCCGCCGCCGGCGCACGCCGCGATGGAGGCGATGGCGGCAGAGATGGAAGCGGTGGGAATTCCGGTGAAGATCGCCGGGTGAAGGAGCATTTTATGACGGAGCGAGTGGCGCGTCTGCGCGCCGCCAGCCTGGAAACCAAGCCGTGGCTCTCCCTGGAGCGCGCCCGGCTGTTGACCGAGTTCTACCGCACCTGCGACGCGGCGCTCTCCACTCCGGTGCGCCGCGCGCGCTCGCTTGCATATCTGATGGAACGCAAGACGATCTACATCGGCAGCGAGGAGTTGATCGTAGGCGAACGAGGGCCGGCGCCCAAGGGCACGCCGACGTATCCGGAACTCTGCTGCCACAGCTTGGAAGACCTGGAGATCCTGCACACGCGCGAGAAGATCCGCTACGCGGTGAGCGATGAGGCGCGGCACATACAGGCGGAGGAGGTGATTCCCTACTGGCAGGGCGGCTCGATGCGCGACCGCATCTTCGCGGAGATGACGCCCGAGTGGAAGGACGCCTACGCCGCCGGAGTTTTCACCGAGTTCATGGAGCAGCGCGCGCCGGGACACACGGTGCTGGGCGACGTGATTTATCGCCAGGGCCTGCTGGAGCTTCAGGCGGATATCGATGCCGCGCTGGGGCGTCTGGACTGGAACGGCGACGCGCGGGCGTGGGACAAGCAGCAGGAGTTGAAGGCCATGCGGATTGCGGCGGGCGCGGTGATACGCTTCGCCGAGCGGCACGCCGACCTGGCGCTGCGCATGGCGGACGAGGAACCTCGGGCGGAGCGCAAGGCGGAGTTGCTGCGCATCGCCGAAGTCTGCCGCCACGTGCCGGCGCACGCGCCGCGCGATTTCCACGAAGCGCTGCAAGCTTACTGGTTCGTCCACCTGGGTGTGATCACCGAGCTCAACACCTGGGATTCCTTCAGCCCGGGACGTCTGGACCAGCACCTGGCGCCGTTTTACGAGCATGGGCTGGCCGGCGGCACGCTGGACCGGGAAGCGGCGCGGGAGCTGCTGGAGTGCTTCTGGGTGAAGTTCAACAATCAGCCGGCGCCGCCCAAGGTGGGCGTCACGGCGGCGGAGAGCGGCACCTACACGGACTTCTGCAACATCAATACGGGCGGCCTCAAGAGCGATGGCACGGATGGGGTCGGCGAGGTGACCTGGCTGATTCTGGACGTGATCGACGAGATGCGGCTCTTGCAGCCTTCGTCGAACCTCCAGTTGAGCAAGAAGAGTCCCGACCGGTTTCTGAAGCGCGGCCTCGAAATCGTGCGCCAAGGCTGGGGGCAGCCCTCCATCTTCAATGCCGATATGGTGGTGGAGGAATTGCTGCGCCAGGGCAAGTCGATCGAAGACGCGCGCGCGGGCGGCATCAGCGGGTGCGTGGAGACGGGGGCGTTCGGCAAGGAAGCCTACATCCTGACGGGCTACTTCAATACGGCGAAGGTTCTGGAGATTACGCTCGCCAACGGGCGCGACCGGCGCACCGGGAAGCAGATCGGGATCGTTACCGGCGATCCGCGCGAGTTCGGCTCTTACGACGAGCTGTTCGAGGCGTTCCGCCGGCAGTTGCGCCACTTCATTGAGATCAAGGTTCGCGGCAACAACGTGATCGAGCGGCTGTACGCGCGATATATGCCGGCGCCGTTCCTCTCGCTCCTGGTGGAGGATTGCATCGCCAACGGGCGGGATTACAACGATGGCGGGCCGCGCTACAACACCACGTACATCATGGGGACATCGCCGGGCTCGGTGACGGACAGCCTGTCGGCCATCCGCTTTCACGTGTTCGACCGGGGGACGGCCAGCATGGACGAGCTGCTCGCGGCGCTGGACGCCGATTTTGCCGGCTACGAGAAGCTGCGCCTTCAGTTGTGGAACAAGACGCCGAAATACGGCAACGACGACGCCTACGCCGACGGCATCCTGCGGGCGGTGTTCGACGCCTTCCACGACGAGATCGACGGGCGCCCCAACACCAAGGGCGGCGTCTATCGCGTCAATTATCTGTCGACCACGTGCCATGTGTATTTCGGGTCGGTGACCGGGGCCACGCCGGATGGACGGCGCGCGTGGGAACCGCTCAGCGACGGCATTTCGCCCACGCAGGGAGTGGACCGGAATGGGCCGACGGCGGTGATCCAATCGGCGGCGAAGCTGGATCACGCGCGCACGGGAGGGACATTGCTCAACCAGAAGTTCTCGCCGCGGTTGGTGGAAGGGGAGAGCGGGTTGGAGCATCTGGCGCACCTGGTGCGGTCGTACTTCAAGCTCGACGGGCACCACATACAGTTCAACATCGTGACCGCGGAAACCTTGCGGGAAGCGCAGCGCGAGCCCCAGAAGCATCGCGATCTGATCGTGAGGGTGGCGGGGTACAGCGACTACTTCTGCGATTTGACGCCGGCACTACAGGGGGAGATCATTGCGCGGACGGAGCAGGCGGGGTTTTGAGGACGGGTCTTCACCGCGGAGACGGGATGCGCGGTCTTCACGCCGTCCAGCCTGCGCGACACGGTGTTTTCCCTCCACGATTTAGGTGTCTTTACCGGTGAGCGTACATGAGCCGCACCATTCCTGCGTCCCAGCTTTCATGGTCTATTGAATCGAGGGGGCGCAGCAATGGCAACGGACGCATCCCGTTCCCGCCGTCCTGGCCGGCAGCGCGGTTTCGTGCTGGTGACTATGGCCCTGGCCGCGGTGGGTGTTTTTGCCGTCGTCGGATTGGCCGTGGACGTTGGCCGAATGTTCATCGCCAAGAATGAGACGCAGGCATACTGCGATTCCGCGGCGCTCGCGGCAGCGCTGGCGCTGGACGGTACAACCACTGGCATCGCCCGAGCCCACGCGGCCGTTACTGCTTCGGCAAACCACTGGAATTTCGGCACAACCAGCATCAGCAATTCCTCGGCCACATTCTCCACAGCGGCCGCCGGGCCATGGGTCGCCAGTCCGAATCCCGCGACGGGATACCGATATGCTCGTGTCACAGCTACCGTTCCGGTGGCGTTGTACTTTCTTCCGTTGGTGGTAGCGAAGAGCACGTTCAGTCTAGTTTCGAGCGCCGCCGCCGGCCAGATTGCAATCACCTCGTTCAAGCGAGGTGTGGCTCCGTACACCGCGGTCAGCACCGACACAACTGGACCGAGCTTTGGGCTGGTTGTCGGGAATTCCTACGACATCCAGTGGCCGCAATACAACAATACACGGGCCCATTGCGGCACCATCTCACCCAACACACCGGACAAGTGCTTCAATTCGCCGCCCTGCTCGGGCGATAGCGAAGCTACACTGATCGCCGTCGTCTCCAACTGGGCTGCCAGTATTGACGGATTTTGGGGAGGAGGGTCAAACAGCCAGATCGCGGCTGAGGTTCTGGATCTCGTTCAATTAGAACCGGTGGCTGTGGGTACCAACATTTACCCAATTCTCAGCAACGGAAACAAGGCATCCGAAGCCGGGTATTTGGACCAGCGCGCCAACCAGGACACCGATATCTCCGACAGCACCGTTACGGCTTACCTGGCCAGCTCGGTTCACAACGGTAGACGGCTGATCCCGGTGAATATTGTGGACCCCATCGACCCCACTCACACCAACGTAACTGGCTACGGGATGTTCCTGCTTCTAACAAACGGTTCGCCAAGCGATTACTACGTTAAGAAGACCAACGGTAACGATCCCTACTGTGCCATCTACGCGGGGCCGTACAACATTGGAGGCATTGGCCCGGGGGCAGGTGGTACTACCGGTGCATCCGCGGTGCGGTTAGTTCAATGAATAACCCGATGAGCAAAAGACCGAGCCTGCCGCGCAGTCGCGCGGGAACTGCCATCATCGAGTTTGCGCTGGGGTCGGGCGTACTCTTCGCGATGTTCGCGGGAACATTTGAGTTCGGCTACACATTCCTCCAATACAATCGACTACAAAGCGCCGTGGCTCAGGGCGCCAGGTTCGCATCGCTAATACCCTACGATTCGCCTACCATTGCACCGTCCACCGCATTTTTGGCGGGCGTGCATAACATGACGCTGTACGGGAGTCCTACTGCCGGCACATCTCCGGTCGTGCGCGGCATTACGCCTGGCAATGTCAGCCTGACTGTAACGTTCACCAATGGCGTACCCAGCGCCATGACGGTTTCGATCAGCGGCTACATTATTGATTCGGTCTTCAGAAAGACCACGCTGAGCAACAAGCCCCGGGTAACTTACCCGTATCAAGGCATTTGGTCACCCTTGTGACGGACATCGCGATCGGCAGAATTTCGCGGCGTCAGACCACCAGTGGCAGTGTCCTGGTGGAGCTGGCACTCATCTCTCTCATCTTTTTCCTGATCCTGATCGGCATATTGGATTTCGGGCAATTCTTGTTTTGCCAGCAGGCGGTCGTCGAGCGTGCGCGTTCCGCGGCAAGGTGGGGTGCTGTCACCGATCCATCGAATAGCCTGGCGATCACAAACATGGCGCTGTATTCTCATCCAATCGCGCCGACGGATGGAACCGCACCCTCCTTCGGACTGACGCCGGCGATGGTGAATGTGTCCGCACCAGATGAAGGAACGGACAACTATCGTCTGGTCGTTCAGATCTCCGGTTATTCCTTCCAGTCTTTTTCGCCGTTCCTTGCCAGGAGGTATACCGGAGCGCCGATTCTGGTGTCCGTTCCCCTGGGCCTTTACAATTAGATTCGTAGCGAGCTTTTGCTATGGTCCGCGAACCCCCGAAAGACGGAGGTTTTGCTCCCTGTTCGAACGCGGCGCACGCACATGGCCGCGTCACGCCCATTGCGAAAGATAGAACATGCCCTAATTCACAGCGCGAGCCCTACGCCACTACTTCACGCGGTACATGGCGGAGGCATGTGGGGGCAGCTTCACGGACTGCAACGCGCCCACGTCTTTCTTCTCCCACACGTCGCGGAGTGGGCCGGACGCGGGGATCGCGATCTCCCGCGCTTGCTCGCCGATATTGAAGACCGCCAGGTACTGCTTGCCGGCTACTTGAGAGGTCCAGATCACGGCATCGCCGTCTTGCGAGAGCTTGCGCGCGCCCGTGCCCTTTTGGTTGGCGGCCAGGACTTCATCGTTGGTGAGCAGCGCTTCGGTGAAGGCGTCGTTGCTGGGGAGATCGCCGCCGAACATCAGGGGGCTGCGGGCGATGCACCATAGCGTAATCAGGGTGCGCTGCTCATCGTGGGTGAAGCGCGTGGGGCGGTCGTCGCCGCGTTCGGCGCGGATGCCGATGCGGCCGAGGGGAAGCATGTCGGCATCGGGCCAGCCGCCGGGTTTGACGAACGGGCTCCATTTTTCCAGCAGGCCGAAACTCATGCGGAGGTCGCGCCAGAGATCCCAGAAATCGCCGGAGATGCGCCAGAGGTTGGCGTTGGCGGCGTAGAAATCGGCTTTAGTAAGGTCGGCGGGGCCCGGCGAGAGGCTGAGCACGATGGCGCGTCCCGTCTTGCCGATGGCCTTGTGCAGGGCGGCGATTTCGTCGCCGCGGAACGGGATGGCGATATCGTCGCACTTGATGTAATCGACGCCCCACGAAGCGTAGAGTTGGAGGATGGAATCGTAGTAGTCCTGCGCGCCCGGCTTGGACATATCGATGCCGTACATGTCGCCATTCCAGCGGCAGATAGACTTGGTATCGGCGATATCGGCGGCGCGCGCCTTGCCGCCGAAGACGGGCAGATTGGCGGCCACGGCGCGGCGCGGGATGCCGCGCATGATGTGAATGCCGAACTTGAGGCCCTTGCCGTGGAGGGATTCGGCGAGCGCTTTAAAGCCCGAAGGGAAACGGTTGGCGGCGGGGATGAGGCGGCCGTATTCGTCCATGGCCAGTTCGGCGTTCGGCCGGTAGCCATGCGGTTTGGCCAAGGGGTCCGACCACTGAATATCGACCACCACATACTGCCAGCCGTGAGGCTTCAGTTTGGCCGCCATGTAGTCGGCGTTGGCTTTGACCTCGGCTTCGGTGACGCTGGTGCCGTAGGAATCCCAACTGTTCCAGCCCATGGGCGGCGTGGCGGCGGTGGGCTCGGCGGCAGAGGCGGCGAGAGAGGCGAGCAGCAAAACCCATCCGGTTTCCATACTGTCTAGGTTACCAGCCGGGCGTCCACAGCCACCCACCGTTTTTGGCGGTAACACGGCCGATGGAAGGGAACGGGAAGTGAAAGGCCATCAGGTGCATGTCATCGGCAACGGCGCGTTCCATGAGCTGGCGACGGGTGACGAGGGCGCGGTCGGGGGCCAGGTCGAAACCGTTCTGCCAGGACGGCTGCTCCAGGTGGAGCGGGTGGACGGCGGCATCGCCCAGGTTGAGCAAATACTGGCCTTCAGAGGCAATCAGAACGGCCAGATGGCCTGGCGTGTGACCGGGCGCGGGAATGGCGGCGACGCCGGGCACGACTTCGGTTTCGCGGTCAATGGGCTCGATCTGGTGGCGCAGCGGGCCGAGGCAGCGGCGCGCCGTGGAGTTGATGGACTGCTTGGCCGCGTCGGGCACGCGGAGAGGGCTCAGGTCGGTGCGCGCGGCGGTCCAGAATTCCCATTCCAGTTCGGAGAGAACATAGCGGGCGTTGGGGAAAGCGGGGCGTCCGCACAGGTCGATGGCGCCGCCGATGTGGTCGGGGTGGGCGTGGGTGAGGATCACGGTATCGACATCCTGGGGGCGGATGCCGGCCATTTCGAGGCGCGCCTGGATGGCGCCGGAGGTGCGGGAGTAAACGCCAGCCCCGGTATCGACGAGCACGACATGGCGTCCGGTTTCGATGAGCAGGCAGGTATAAGGGCTGAGCACGTCGTCCGGAGGGAGGTGATGGCTTGCCAGGGCGCGGCGGAGGTCGGCGGGGTCGGCGTTGGGGAAGAACCAGGACGTAGGGTACGAGTAGTAGCCGTCGCTGAGGACGGTACAGCCGATGGATCCGACCCGGAAGCGATGCGAGCCCTCTGGCATATGTGAGAGGTAACGCGAATCGGACAAAAAGTCAAAAGAATCTTTTGCGGTGCAAGGAGAGAGCCGTCGGGAGGAAGGAACGCTCATCAAGGAGCGGTGGGGATTCCGGGGGAGGATTTGGGAACTGCAAGGCGGAAGTTTGGCGATCGGCTCTCTCTTGCAACTACACATTAGCCTGCCGGCGTCCGCGATTCCGGGTGCCTGGAGCCGTAAGTGTTTGAAAAGAAAACCTAAAATATTTAAAATGTTTGAGCAATGAAAAAGGGTTTCTTCAGTTTCGCGGCCGAAAAAGCTGGAGTGAAGGGGTGGAGTTGGACGCCGCGAAATTGATGAAACCGTGCAATGAATAGTTTGAGGGATGAAGTTCAATGCAGAGACGCTGAGAACGCACAGGAAGCGCAGAGAAAGCCATGCCCCCACGAATGGGGGCATGGCAGCCTGAAAGGCTACGCTACCTGGCGGAGAAGCGGTAGATGGTGGTGGTGAGATAGGTTGCGCCGGGCTTCAATTCGGTGGTGGGGAAGGCCGGTTTATTGGGCGAATCGGGGTAATGCTGGGTCTCCATGCAGAAGGCGCCGCGGTGGATGTAGGTCTTGCCCTTGCCCTGGAGCGTGCCATCCAGGAAGTTGCCGGTATAGAACTGCAAGGCGGGCTCGTTGGTCCAGACTTCCATGACGCGCCCGCTCTTGGGTTCGTGGACCTCGGCGGCCTTGGTGATGACGGCCGCGCCTTTGTTGAGCACCCAGTTGTGGTCGTAGCCTTTGCCGAACTTGATCTGCTCGTCGTTGGCGTCGATCCGCGCGCCGATGGCGGTGGGCTTGGTGAAATCGAACGGGCTACCCGCCACGGGGCGCAGTTCGCCGGTGGGGATTAGTTTGTCGTCGACCGGCGTGTAGCGGTCGGCGTCGATCATGACTTCGTGGCCCAGGACGTCGCCTTCGCCCTGGCCGGCGAGGTTGAAGTACGAATGGTTGGTGAGGTTGACCACGGTCGGCTTATCGGTGGTGGCGGTGTAATCGATCTTGAGCTCGTTCTTCGCAGTGAGCGTGTAGAACACCTTTGCAGTGAGGGTGCCGGGGAAGCCCGCCTCGCCATCCTTGCTGACGTAGGTGAGCTCGAGCGTTGGCCCGTCGGGGCTGTTGGAGCCGGGCACGACGGTCCAGACGCGCTTGTCGAAGCCCGCCGGTCCGCCGTGAAGCGTGTTGCCGTTATCGTTGGCCGGCAGCTTGTAGGTGTTGCCGTCGAGCGTGAACTGCGCGTGGCCGATGCGGTTGCCGTAGCGGCCGATCAGCGCGCCGAAGAAGGCGGTCGCCTTCATATATCCCGCCAGGTCGTCCATCCCGAGGACGACGTCGGCATACTTGCCGTTGCGGTCCGGGGCGGTGAGAGAGACCACGGTGCCGCCGTAGGTAATGATCCCTGCCTGCATGCCGTTGGCGTTGGTGAGCGTGTAAAGCTCCACCGCGGCGCCGTCGGGCATTTTGCCGTAAGCCTGTTTTTTCACGTCGTTTTTCACGTCGGAAGTTTCCTTTGTAGTGCAAGCCTGCGTGAAGCAGGCGAGTGTCAGTGCCCCCATGAGGGCGAAGGTGGACCAGCGATGGTAACTCATCATCCGTATGGTAAGCGATTACAGGCGCCGGCGGCGATGGGATTCTCCGCCGCCCAGCCCGCCGAGGTCGATAATCACGGCCACCAGGAGGTAAATCAGGTTGATGCCCTCCAGGGGATGGTGGGTGTTCACCAGCCAGGCATAGACCAGGGTGGTGAGCGGCAGGAAGAAGAAGCCGAGGATGGGGATGATGAGGTCGTGGTAGGCGCGCTGCAAATAGGTCGATGTGAAGTACATCCACACGAGCACGATTCGGGGGAAGGCGAGAATGACAAGCACGAGCAGACAGGGCATGAGCGGTCTCCGTTGAAATTGTCCCAAAGAACGATGGGTAACGGCGGTGCTGGAGAGTACAGCCGGGTATAAAATCGGAATTCGATGTTCGAACCGACGCAAACCGTGCTGATGGTGGACGACGACCCGCGGATGCTGCGGCTGGTGCGGGCCATGCTGGGTCCGCACAACGTCAAAGTACTGGCGGCGCCGCTGCCGTCCGATGCGCTGCGGATCTGCGGGGAGGAGACGGTCGACCTGCTGATTTCCGACGTGTCGATGCCGGAGATGGATGGGAATAAGCTGGCCGAGCGGGTGTTGAAGCTGCACCCGCGCATCTCGGTGCTGCTGATTTCAGGCGAAGTGAACGAGGCGCCGGCGGTGAAGGGGGGGCGGGTGCGGTCTCTGAAGAAGCCCTTTTTCCCGGCGGAGTTGATCAAGGTGCTGCGCGAGATGCTGGCGGACAAGACAGAGTACGCGTAGGAAGAATGCCCCCATGAATGGGGTCATGGCAGCCTAAGAGGCTACGCTACTCTCTGCGGGAGAGCACGGCGGTCACTTCCAGCGGCTTGCCGTCGCGGGTAACCTTTACCTTGACTTCGTCGCCGGGCTTTTTGGCGCGCAGGGCGTAGGTGAAATCGTAGAGATTCTGAATCGGCTTGCCGTCGAATTCCGTCATGATGTCGCCCGCCTTGAGTCCGGCCTTGGCGGCGGGGGAGCCCTCCCGCACGTCGGCGAATTTCACGCCGGTGATGCCTTCGGCGAAATCGGGGACGCTGCCGAAGTAGGGGCCGTAGCCGGAGACCGGGCCTGGGTTGTTAGCGGAGCCGGTATCGCCGCCATGCGGGGCAGGCGCGGCCATCTTGACGAACGCGGGACGTTCCGGGGTATCGCGCAGCGACTGGGCAACCTCGGCGACCAGGGCCAGCAGTCTGGCGGCGGCGGGCGCGTCGATCTTGTCCCAGGTGTCGCTGGGCTTGTGATAATCGCCGTGCAGGCCGGAGAAGAAAAACAGCGCGGGGACTTGGTGCGCGGTGAACGACGTGTGGTCGCTGGAGCCCTCGCTGGGGCCGCCGGAGTAATCCACCTTCAGGCCCGATGTGGGGATGACTTTCTCCAGCGTGGCCTTGAGATTGGAACCGCTGGCGGAGCCGCCGACGTAGAGCTTGTTATCGCGCATGCGGCCGATCATGTCGAGGTTGATCATGGTGACGGCTTTGGCCAGGGGCAACAAAGGGTGGTCGGCGTAGTAGGCCGACCCCAACAGTCCTTGCTCTTCGCCGGCGAAGTTGAGGAACAGGATGCCGCGCTTCTGGCGGGGCTGTTTGGCGAAGAAGCGGGCCAGTTCCATCACCCCCGCGGTGCCGCTGGCGTTATCGTCGGCGCCGGGGTGGATGGTGCCGGTCTGGCTGGGCGCGAGCGAGTACTGTCCGCCCAGTCCCAGGTGATCGTAGTGCGCGCCGATGATGACGTACTCGTCGGTTTGGCCGGGTAGCATGGCGGCCACGTTGTGGACCGTTTTGACGGCGCGCTGCACATCGAGATTGGCATCCACGTGAATGGTATCGGGGAAGGCGAAGGATTGCGGCTTGAGGTCCTTATCGATGTCGCCCTCAATTTTTTCCAGGTTCTTGCCGGCGTCGGAGAACCACTTTTCGACGCGGGCTTCGGTGACCTGAACAAACGGAATGCGGGCATTGGTGGGGCCGGCGGTGACGCCGAATTTCTCCAGTTGGTCGGCCTCGCCCGGATGGTTGGCGCGGTCGGCGACCAGGATCACGCCAGAGGCGCCGTGCAGTTTGGCGTTGGTGGCCTTGGCGGCGAACTGCGCGTGCTGGGTAAGGGTCTTGCCTTCAAAGACGCTCTTGGGGTCCGATTCCTGCGGCTCATGACGCATCACCAGGACGATCTTGCCTTTGACGTCGAGACCGGCATAGTCGTCGTAGCTGTATTCGGGCGCGGTAATGCCGTAGCCGGCGAAGACCACGGCGCCAGAGAGCGGACCGGTTTCCGAAAAATTGAAGGGGACGAACTCGCCGGGGAAGTGCAGCGTGGTGGCGTGGCCGTTCTCGGTGAACTGGAAGCGGTTGGCCTTGCCCAGGGCGGCGTCGGTGGTGACCGGGAAGGGCTGCAGGTAGCTCTTGCCGACAGGCTTAATGGCCAACTGACGATAGTTGCGCTCCAGGTACGCGGCCGCTTTCTCCAACTCCGGGCTGCCGGTGCCACGGCCGCGCAGTTCCGGCGACGCGAGGAACTTGATGTCGTTGAGATAGAGATTGGGATCGATCGTGGCGGTCGCGGCGAGGGCGACGGCGGCGAGGATGAGGCCCGTAAGGAGCCCCCGATTACGGATTTTCATCTTGGTCTACTTTTTGGCTTACTTTTTCTTGACGGCGGGCGGCGGCCCGGAGGGCGCCCCGGGCGCTTTGGTTTGCGGCATGCCCGGGACATCGAGTTTGACTTCGCAGCCGCAATCGTCGCCGGCGTTCTTGGCGGTCTTCTGGTATTCGATCTCGGTGTCGATGATGGTCTTGAGGTTCGGCCACTCGATGATCTGGGGGATGCGGCGGCCGTTGATGAACATGGTCGGCGTGCCGGCGACGTCGAGCGCGCGCCCTTCCTCGAGTTCCTTCTCGACTTCCGCCTGGGTGGCCTTGTTGGCGATGCAGGCGCCGAGCTTGATGGCATCCACGCTCTTGGCGTCCTTGGCCCATCCGAGCACCTGGTCCGTGAGGTTCGCCGGCGTGATGGCGTCCTGGTGGGCGAAGTCCCAGTCGTGAAATTCCCAGAAGGCGTCGGGGTTCTGCTGGAAGACACAGCGGCCGGCCATGGCGGCGGCTTTGGCCCACGGGTGGAGGCTTTCGATGGGGAAGTCCTTAAAGTAGAGGCGCACCTGGGTGGGGTAGCTTTGGATCAGGTTCTTGCGGATCATCTCGGCTTCGCCCTTGCAGACGGGGCATTCGAGGTCGCTGAAGAGCACGATGGCGACCGGGGCGCCGGCGGTTCCGAGGGCGGGCTGAAACTGCGTCTTGAGCTTATCGAGCTCGGGCTTGAAGGGGTTGGCGGCGATGTCGTAGAAGTTGCCTTGCACGATCTTCTTGCCGTCGCCAGAGACGTAGAGCGGGACCTCCTGGAATTGGAGGCCTTGGGCGATGCGCACGCGGACTTCCTTGAAGCCGGGAAGGGCGCTCGGTTTGGGGTCGCTAATGGTCACCGTCAACTGCGGTTGCAGCAGATAGAGGTGGCGCACATAGGCTTCCAGCGTCGGTTTGTCAAAGGCGGACTTTTGCGGGGCATCGGCGGCGCCGAGCAAAAGGGCACCCAGCAGGCAGAGGGAAATAGCTCGAAACATTCTGCCCTTTATTGTAATGGATGGGCCGGGGGGAGCGGGCGGGGTCAGCGCGGATGGGTGCTTAACCGTTTTGGGGCACAGGACGAAAACGGGGCGTATCCTGCCAGGCGTATGCCTGGCCAGCCTTCCCAAAACGGTTAAGCACCCAATGGGGACGAAGTGGCCTCTCGACATGATGGGGGTTTGACTCCGGCGCGCCGCTGGGTATAATCAAACCCGGAACACCGAAGGGAGTGTGAGACATGCGCTTGAAGAGACTCATCGCGATATCTGCCGCGACCATCGTCCTGACCGCCGCCGCTCTGGCCCAAACTCTGCCGCCAGGCGTTCAAAAGGTGACGTCCATTGAAGGAGTCACGGAGTATGCTTTTCCGAACGGCCTGCACGTTCTGTTGTTTCCGGACAACTCGAAACCCAAGATCACGGTCAATGTGGTTTACATGGTCGGCTCGCGCAATGAAGGCTATGGCGAGACCGGTATGGCCCACCTGCTGGAGCACATGGTGTTCAAGGGAACCAAGTCGGGCCAGGAGGTCTTCAAGGAGTTGACCGACCGCACCGGGGGCAACTTCAACGGCACTACTGGGTACGACCAGACGATGTATTACGAGACGCTCAACTCGAGCGACGAGAACTTGCGCTGGGCCCTGGGCCTGGAAGCCGCCCGCATGGTCAATATGACCATGCTGAAGAAGGATCTGGACACCGAAATGACAGTGGTCCGGAACGAAATGGAATCCGGCGAGAACAGCCCGCTAAATGTCCTCTATCAACGCGTCCTGGCGGCGGCCTACAACTTCCACAACTATGGCAAGACGGTCATCGGCAACCGCACCGACGTCGAAAGGGTGCCCATCGCCAACCTGGCCGTTTTCTACCAAAAATACTACCAGCCCGATAACGCCGTGCTCATCGTCGCGGGACAATTCGACGAATCAAAAACCTTGGCTCTGGTAGCGGAAACCCTCGGCGCTATCCCCAAGCCGCAGCGCGTGCTGACGCAGCCATATACGGCGGAGCCCACCCAGGAAGGCGAGCGCTCCGTAATGCTTCGCCGGGTCGGAAATATTCAAGGGATCATGGCGGTCTATCACGTTCCGGCGGCTCTGCACCCCGATCTCGCGGCTCTGGAAGTGATGGCCCAGGTGCTGGGCGCTCCCCAGACGGGCCGGCTGTACAAGGCGCTGGTCGATAACAAAAAGGCCGTGGCCGCCGGCATGAGCGCTGGGGGAATGCACGATCCGGGGTTCGCCTTCGCGTTCGCGCAGCTCAAGCCGGATCAATCCATCGACGAGGCCCAGCAGATCCTGTTGAAAACCGTGGAAGGTCTGGCGAGCGAGCCGCCCCCCCAGGAGGAGGTCGACCGCGCCAAGGCCCGCATCCTGAAGAACATCGAACTCGCCCTGACGAATTCCCAATCCATTGGAATGATGCTCGGCGGTTACGTCGGCGACGGCGACTGGCGGTCCTTCTTCCTGGTGCGCGACGACGTGAACAAAGTCACGCCCGCCGACGTGGCGCGCGTGGCCAAGGCCTACTTGAAATCCTCCAACCGCACGCTGGGCGAGTTCCTTCCGACGACCGCTCCCGACCGCGCCGAGATTCCAGCCACGCCGGAAGCGGCAGTACGGTTCAAGGATTACAAAGGCGGTGCGACCATTCAGCAGGGCGAGGCGTTCGACCCCACTCCTCAGAACATCGAAGCGCGCGTAATCCGCGCCAAACTGCCCAACGGGTTGAAGCTGGTGATGTTCCCCAAGAAGACGCGCGGCGGCACGGTGGTGGCCTCACTGACCGTCCGGTGCGGAGATGAAAAATCGCTGTTCGGCAAATCCACCGCGGGGACCATGGCCGGAGCGCTGCTGATGCGCGGCACCAAGAAAAAGAACCGCCAGCAGATCCAGGATGAAACCGATCGGCTCAAGGCGCAGATCAACGTGTCTGGAGGCATCAACTTCGCTTCGGCGAATATTCGCACCCTGGAGGCGAACCTGGCCGATTCACTGCGTTTCGCCAGGGAACTGCTCCGCGAGCCCTCCTTCCCAGAAGCGGAGTTCGAGCAGATCCGCCAGCAACGCATCGCTGGTGCGGAGAGCGCCAGGACCGAACCCAACAGCCTGGCCCCGCTGGACTTGAGCCGGCACATGAACGCCCGCTACCCGCGCGGCGACGTGCGGTACGCCTCGACCATCGATGAACAGATCGAGGACCTGAAGAAGGTGACGCTCGACGAGGTGCGCAACTTTTACACGCAGTTCTACGGGGCCGGCGAGGGAGAGATCGCCATCGGCGGCCAGTTTGACCCGGCGCAAGTGCAGAAGTTGGTCACGGAACTGTTCGGCGATTGGAAGAGCGCCAGCCGCTACGAGCGTATCGTCAACACTTACGCCAAAGTGGAGAAGATCAACCACAAAATCGAAACACCCGACAAACAGAACGCCCTTTTTCTGGTGGCGATGCCTATGAAGATGAACGACGAAGATCCCGATTACGCGGCCCTCACCATCGCCGGCATGGTCTTCGGCGGTTCCCCCAACTCGCGTCTCTTCCAACGCATTCGCGTCAAGGATGGCTTGAGCTACGGCGCTTCGGCCGGGTTCTCCATGCCCACCAAGGATGACGGGGGCAGGTTGTCCGGGTCGGCCATAGCGGCGCCGCAAAACATGCCCAAAGTGGAGGCCGCCTTCAACGAGGAGCTTGCCCGCGCGCTGAAGGACGGCTTTACCGCCGACGAGGTGGCGAAGGCCAAGAAGACGTGGCAGGACGAGCGCGCCGTGGCGCGCGCCGAAGAGTCCTCCATCGCCAGCCTTCTGATGATCCGCGAGCGCTGGAGCCGCACCCTGGAATGGGACGCCAAACTGGAGGCTGCCGTGGCCGCGCTGACACCGGAGCGCGTGAACGAAGCCTTCAAGCGCCACGTCGACCCGGCCGCCGTCTCCATCGTCAAGGGCGGCGACTTCAAGAAAGCGGGTGTGTACCAGTAGGGCCCTTAGAGGTCGTTGACCGCGGTCGTGGCTCGGACCACGTGCTACATCACCGGGCCGATGCGCCACGGGACGAATTCCCTGTGCCCGAGGCGTTCGGCGCAGGTACGGCGGCCGGAGGCGACTTCGAGCAGCGTGTCGAAGATCTGTTGGCCGATTTGTTGGACGGTGGAAGCGCCATCGGAAATGGCGCCCGCGTTGATGTCCATGTTGTCTGGCATGGCGCGGAATGTATGGCTGTTGGTGGCGATCTTGATCACCGGGATGGTGGGGAAGCCGATAGCGCTGCCGCGTCCGGTGGTGAAGGCGATCAGGTTGCAGCCGCCGGCGGCGAGACCGGTCAGACTGACCGGGTCGTAGCCCGGCGTATTCATGAAGGTGAAGCCTCTGGCGGTGACGCGCTCGGCATATTCGTAGACGTCGATCAGGGGGCTGGTGCCGCCCTTGGCCACCGCGCCGAGACTCTTTTCGAGAATATTGCTGAGGCCGCCCTCTTTGTTGCCGGGCGAAGGGTTGTCGTCGAAGGTACTTTGGAAGCGCGCGAGATATTCCTGGTAGCGGCGGATCGAGGCGAGTAGCTTTTCGGCGATTTCGCGGTTGCGCGCGCGCTTGACCAGCAGGTGCTCGGCGCCGAAGATCTCGGGCGTCTCGCCCAGCACGGAGGTGCCGCCGAGCGCGGCCAGCAGGTCCGAGCAGTAGCCGAGGGCGGGGTTGGCCGTGATGCCGGAGAAGGAATCCGAACCGCCGCAGTTGAGGCCGAGGACGATCTTGGAAGCCGGGCACGGAACGCGCTGTTCGGCGGAAGCCTGTTCGAAGAAGCGGGTGATTTCGCGGCGCGCGGCGGCGAGCGTTCCGGTAGTGCCGCCGCTGCCCTGCAACGTCATGCCGACGAGGCGATTGGCGCCCACGCCGGGACCCAGGTAGTGACCGATCTGGTTGCCCTCGCAGCCCAGGCCGACGATGAGGGCGGCCGAGACATTCGGGTGCACCAGGACACCGCCGAGGGTGCGCCGCAACTGATCCATATCGGGGCCAGAGGCGTGCCCGCAGCCTTCGCCGTGGGGGAACGCAACCACGCCATCGACATTGGGCGGCAGTTCGGCGCCATCATAACTGCGCGCGATCAGCTCCGCGGTGTGCGCCGCGCAATTGCTGGCGGCCACCACGGCGATGTAGTTGCGGGTGCCGGCGCGGCCATCCTCGCGCGCGTAGCCGAGGAACGTGGGGGCATCGGCGCGCGGGCCGGGAATGAGGATTTCCGTGGTGGGGAACTCGTAGTCGAGCACCAGTTCCTCGAAGGCGAGGTTGTGGGTGTGGACGTGGCGTCCGGCATCGATGGGGACCGTGGCGCGGCCGATCGCCTGGCCGTAGCGCTCCACGGTTTCGCCGGCAGCGATGTCCCACAGCGCGACTTTGTGGCCGGCGGGGATGGCGTCGCGAGTCAGCACCGGGAGGCCATCCACGCGGAGTTCGGTGCCGGCGGGAAGGGGCACGCGGGCGATGGCGACATTGTCGGTGGGGTGCAGGTGGATGGCGGAGTTCTCGGCGTTGGGGACTTTGGTGATTTCGACGAGCATAGGGGGCCTTATCTTTCCAGATTCAATTCGCCGTTGGGAACTTCGGCATGGACGTGCAGGCGGCCGTCGACGGGATGGATCCAGACGCCATCGCCATCGCGCGGGACGGGGATATCGGCGGGTTGATCGACCACGACGAAGTGGTCATCCGCCACGTTGGGCAATAGTTTGCCGATGTGCAGATGGATGTGGCACTGCGTGCGCCGCTCCGTGGAGTTGAGCGCGACGCCCCACGGATCATTGGGCCACGTCTCGCGAGCCTTGGCGATGGCGGCGCTCCAGTAACCGGTGCGCTGTTGGGGCGTCATTTCGATGAACTGTTGCGGATGATTGCCGTGAAAGCGCGGGAGGGCGAGCCAGCGGTGAGGCTTGTTGGGGTTGGTGTCGCGCAGGAAAAAGTACGGCACATCGGCGGGCTGCTTTTCGGCTTCCTTGCAGAGCCCGCACTCGCGGGCTTCGAGGGTTTCCGGGATGGCGAGGTCGCAGAGGCAGGCGCGCACGTCGGCGCGCGAGAGCGGCAGAAGGCACAGAGCGATTACGGGGAGGCATCGGGGAATGCGCATCGTTTTCATTGATTATAGCGGGCGGGGGAGCTCGCGTTCTGCGGCATGCGATTTGACGCGGAGCCGCGGAGGCGCGGAGAAAAACGCGGAGAACGCATTTGAGGAATGGTCGGAGGGCGGTTGCCGGGAGGAGCAGAGAATGTCAGAACCTGGGAGCGCCGAGGGAGCGGAGATCGCGGCGGAAATCTCACCGGCGACGTAGGGAGAATCAGGTTGGAGCTGCGACGCTGCGGATTTGCTCCACCAACGGCGAGGCGATAGGGTCAAGCTGAGCGTGCATCGGGACAGCGGTAAGCCAGACATCGATCTGCCGGCTGTGAAAGGGCAGCGGTCCCCCGAGCCGAAACCGCTGCAACCGGTTAGAATAGACCTTGACGCGCGACGAAAGCAAGGGAATGCGGGAAAGACCAATAGGAGTCGATCTGTTCGCCGGGGCTGGCGGTCTCTCGCTCGGATTCGAGCAGGCGGGATTCGACGTTCTTGCCGGGGTGGAATACGATCCGATCCACGCCGCAACCCACGAATACAACTTCCCCGGCTGTGCCACGATCTGTCGTAGCGTTGCCGACATCGATGGCGACTACATCCGCTCAAATTCGAAGATCGGCAAGAGGGATTTGGATGTGGTCTTTGGCGGCGCACCATGCCAGGGATTCAGCATGATCGGGAAGCGCGCCCTCGACGACCCACGCAATCGTCTCGTTTACCATTTCGTCCGGGTTGTCTCCGAACTGAACCCGAAATACTTCATCTTCGAGAATGTCCGCGGCCTCACCGTCGGCGAGCACAAGAAATTTCTTCAGGAGATCATCGCCGAGTTCAAAGCAAAGGGCTACAAGGTGCAGGAGAACTATCAGGTCCTCAACGCCCTAAACTTTGGCGTTCCCCAGGACCGCCAGCGCCTCTTCCAGTGAGTTACGGTTCGGGTTGTGGTTGCGTGAATAAATATAGCCACGCGAATAGCCTCCATCGGCATCGCGTTCAAAGGTTGTTGAGAGATTAATCGGGGCAATGACGGCCCCCGATGCTTGATCTATCTTATTTCCCGCATGGACGGCGAGCGTTTCAATTCGGTAATTTTTTTTCAAAGTATTCAAGAGATTCCTTAACAATATTATCGGCATCAACACCAAAAAATTGGCGCAAGGCGGTACGCGTATCGCTGCGGCCAAAACCATCGGTGCCCAGGGTGACGTATTTGCGACCCTCGGGCAAATAGGCGCGTACGCTCTCGGGCACGGCGCGAACATAGTCGGTGGCGGCGATCACGGGGCC
>Ga0208587_1000338_pt1 | contig 25986 bp, 27 predicted proteins | sample NGESurdeep092012_7_FD_184472 | JGI IMG/M metagenome (GOLD analysis project Ga0208587, IMG submission 184472) | Arctic peat soil microbial communities from Barrow, Alaska - NGEE Surface sample 210 deep-092012 (SPAdes) | ecosystem: Environmental > Terrestrial > Soil > Wetlands > Peat ...
ACGTCGAAGCGTCAAGCGAGCAGGGCGATGACCCGGCGGCACCTCGGGTGCATCGGCAGTCCTTCAACCACCGACACCACAAGGGTGCACCAGTGAGCCAGCCGTACCCCGAAGAAGGGATCGGGAAGTTCAGCGCGGGCGGTGCACCCGCCCCCTCGCTGCGGGCCGCGCTGGAGGCCTTGCTGCTGGTCGTTGACGAGCCGGTCGCCGAGGTGACGCTGGCGCAGGTGCTGGAGCGCCCCCGCACCGAAGTGGCCGCGGCGCTGGCCGCCCTGGCGACCGAGTACGCCGAGTCCGACCGCGGCTTCGAGCTGCGCGCAGTGGCCGGCGGCTGGCGGCTCTACACCCGGCCCGATCTCGCGCCGTACGTGGAGCGCTTCGTCCTCGACGGTCAGCAGGCCCGGCTGAGCCAACCTGCGCTGGAGACGCTGGCGGTGATCGCCTACCGGCAGCCGGTGACCCGCGGTCGGATCGCGGCCGTGCGGGGGGTCAGCGTCGACGGGGTAGTCCGGACCCTGCTCGCTCGGGGGCTGATCGAGGAGTGCGGGCAGGAGGCGTCCTCCGGCGCCACCTGCTACCGGACGACCGGCTACTTCCTGGAACGGCTCGGACTGGACAGCGTGGACCAGCTGCCCCCGCTGGCGCCGCTGCTGCCCGACATCGCCGAATTGGACGAAGACGCCGCGCATGGCTGAGCTCGACGCTGCCGAGCCGCGAGACGCCGATGCGGCCGCTGCCAAACCGGATGATGCGGCCGCTGCCGAACCGGATGACGCCGATGCGGCCGAACCGGCTGCCGGCGTCCGGCTGCAGCGGGTGCTGGCCCAGGCCGGGTACGGCTCGCGCCGCGCCTGCGAGGAGATAATCGCCGCCGGCCGGGTGACCGTGGACGGTCGGCGGATCACCGCCCAGGGCGTCCGGGTCGATCCGGCTCGCGCGGCCGTATCCGTGGACGGGCTACGGGTCGCCACCGCGCCGGGGGCGGTCCACCTGGCGCTGAACAAGCCGCGCGGGGTGCTGAGCGCGATGTCGGATGACCGCGGCCGGCGCACGGTCGGCGACCTGGTCGGGGACCGGGCCGAGCGGCTGTTCCACGTCGGCCGGCTGGATGCCGACAGCGAAGGCCTGCTGCTGCTGACCAACGATGGCGAGCTGGCGCACCGGCTGATGCACCCGTCGTACGCCGTGGCGAAGACCTACCTGGTCGAGGTCTACGGCCCGGTGGCGCGCGACGTCGGCCGCCGGCTGCGGGCCGGCGTCGAGCTGGACGACGGCGTGGTGGCGGTGGACGCCTTCCGCCTGGTCGGTTCGGCGGCCAACCGGGTGCACATCGAGCTGGTGCTGCACGAGGGTCGCAAGCACGTCGTGCGCCGGCTGCTGGCCGAGGTGGGTCACCCGGTGCAGCGCCTGGTGCGGACCGCGGTGGGTCCGGTCGTGCTCGGCAGTCTGAAGAATGGGCGGTCCCGACACCTCACCCGGCACGAGGTCGGGGCGCTGTACCAGGCTGTCGGTCTCTAGCTCACCGAAACCGGTTCGACCCCGCAGCCCGAGGCCGAGCCGGAGGAGTTGCAGGAGGTGACTGGGTGGCCGTGCGGGCGCTCCGCGGGGCGGTGCAGGTTGATGCCGACGACCGGGACCAGGTACTGGCCGCGGTGTCGGAGCTGCTCACCGAGGTGATGCGGCGCAATGACCTGTCCGTCGAGGACATGATCAGCGTGCTGTTCACCGCCACCCCGGACCTGCGCTGTGAGTTCCCTGCCGTCGCGGCTCGCCAGCTGGGTATCACCGACGTACCGCTGCTGTGCACCGTGGAGATCGACGTGGTGGGCGCCATGCCCCGGGTGCTCCGGCTGATGGCGCACGTGGAGTCCGACCGTTCCCGGCACGAGCTGCGCCACGTCTACCTGCGCGGCGCCGCGGCGCTACGGGCGGACCTGGACGCGCCGCAGTGACGGCGGGCACCTCGGTCGAGCAGTCCGCCGGCACTGTGGCGGTCGTCGGCACTGGGCTGATCGGTACGTCGGTCGCGCTCGCCCTGCGCGACACCGGCCGCCGGGTGCTGCTGGTCGACCGCGACGCCGGCCGGGTGGCGCTGGCGGTTGACCTGGGGGCGGGGGAGTGCTGGGACGGCGCCGAGCCGGTGTGGCACACGGTGCTCGCTGTCCCGCCGGCCGCGGTGGCCGGCGAGCTGCGGCGGCTGCAGGATCGCGAGCTGTCCGCGACGTACAGCGATGTGGCGTCGGTGAAGGTGGCGCCGCAGTGGGCAGCCGAGGCAGCCGGGGCTGACCTGACAACGTTCTGCGGCGGGCATCCGGTGGCCGGCCGGGAGCGGGGTGGACCGGCGGCCGCGCGCCACGACCTGTTCGTCGGCCGGCCGTGGGTGCTGACTCCGGGGTCGTCGACCGGCGGGCCGGCGCGGGCCGCCGCGGCCGAGGTCGCCCGGGCGTGCGGCGCGACAGTGGTGGAGATGTCGCCGGTCGAGCACGACCGGGCGCTCGGACTGGTCAGCCACGTGCCCCAGCTGGTGGCCAGCCTGTTGGCCGCCCGGCTGGCCGACGCCCCGGAGTTGGCGGTGAGCCTGGCCGGGCAGGGGCTGCGCGACACCACCCGGATCGCCGCCTCGGACCCGCGACTGTGGGCGGAGGTGGTGGACGCCAACGCCGGCCCGGTGCTCGAGGTGCTCGAGGCGTACGCCGCCGACCTTGACGACCTGCTGGCCGCGCTGCGGTCGGGCGCCGGTGAGGGGCGCGGGGCCGGGCCGGTGGGCGGGTTGGCGCCCGAGGCCGTCGCCGAAGTGGTCCGGCGGGGGAACGCCGGCCGGGCCCGGCTGCCGGGCAAACACGGCGTACCGAGCGGGGAGTTCGCCACCGTGCCGGTGGTCGTGGAGGACGCCCCGGGCCGGCTGGCCCGGTTGTTCGCCGACGCCGATGCCGCCGGGGTCAACATCGAAGACGTCGGCATCGAGCACGCCCCCGGCCGGCCGGTCGGGGTGGCGGAGCTGGCGGTCCAGCCCGACGGGGTGGACCGGCTGCTGGCCGTGCTGCGGGCTCGAGGTTGGGCGGTGTACGCACCCGACCCAGCGGTCGAGCGGACGCGTTGAGCAGACGGCTCATGCATCGGGTGGCGTCGTGCGGAAATGACGGCTTGGCTCGGGACGAAGAGGTGGCGCCCGCAGGTAACTAACCGTGGTCACCGCCGACGGCGCGTTCACCGGCTACGCCGTTCCCGTCCTCGACGCACTGGCGTGACGGGTACCCAGCGGGGCGGCCGAGCTGGTGACGGCGCGCCGCTCGCCACTCCCGCCACCCGCTGGCAGGGCGCGCTGCTCGCCACAACCTTGTACAACGCCGTGCTCTCGGCGACGTCCAGTTGGCTGTGAACCGGTCGGATCGGTCGGTAACCGAGCGGGTGATCGCCTATGGGCGCTTACCGCTGCAAGTTCCGCTGGTCGCCTGGGCCTGCCCGGTCGCGCAGGTCGATCTTCGCTAGAAAGTGCGACGCGGGCTGCGCTGAGTTCAGCTGAGCCGCCCCGGCTACGCTGGGCACCAGGTGGTCCACTTGCCCGGGTCACTGCTCGGCTCGACCCGGGCGGCCCGACCGCCCCAACAAGGAGCCTCGTGAACACCTCCTCCGCCGGCTTGCCCGATTCGGCTGCGGCGACGCTGGTGGTCGCGGTGGACGGCCCGTCCGGGGCCGGCAAGTCCACCGTCTCCCGCGCAGTGGCCCGCCGGCTCGGTCTGCGCTACCTCGACACCGGTGCCATGTACCGGGCGGTGGCCTGGGCGGTCCTGGCCGCCGACGCCGACCCGTCGGACGCCGTGGCGGTGGTTGCGCTGGCGGCCGGCCTGGACCTGGCTGTCGGCACCGACCCCGACGATCCCTGGGTCGCTGCGAGCGGCACTCGGCTCGGGGACCTGATTCGCAGCCGAGAGGTGTCCGCGGCGGTGAGCCCGGTCTCGGCCGTGCCCGAGGTGCGCAGCCGGATCGTCACTCGCCAACGGGAGATCGTCGGGTCCGGCGGCATCGTGGTCGAGGGCCGCGACATCGGCACCGTCGTGGTGCCGGACGCGCCGGTCAAGATCTTCCTGACCGCGGCCGGCGACGCGCGGGCGCATCGGCGCGCCATGGACCCCGAGTACGCCGCGGGAGCCGACACTGCGCCGGCCGATCGGTTCACCTTGGCCCGCGCCGAGCTCACCCACCGCGATCGGCTCGACAGCGGCCGCGCGGTCAGCCCACTGGTCCGGGCCGCCGACGCCGTCGAGCTCGACTCGACCGACCTCGGCGTCGACGAGGTGGTCGAGGCGGTGCTGGCGTTGTGTGCTCAGGCGCCGCGCCGCGCCGTAGATGCCTCCGTCTTGTCAGACGGGCGAGCATGACCAGCCCACCGGCCGGCTTTGCGGTCAGTGACCCGGCCGCGGGCCCGCTTGACGATGCAGAGCCGGCCGAGATCGGCGCACAGCCGGTGCTCGCCGTCGTGGGACGTCCCAACGTCGGCAAGTCGACGCTGGTCAACCGGATCCTGGGCCGCCGCGAGGCCGTGGTCGAAGACGTGCCCGGCGTCACCCGGGACCGGGTCACCTACGACGCGCTGTGGCGCGGCCGCCGGTTCACCGTGGTGGACACCGGTGGCTGGGACCCCGACGCCGCCGGGATGGCGGCCCGGGTGTCGGCTCAGGCCGAGGTCGCGGCGGCGGCGGCGGACGCCGTACTGCTCGTGGTGGACGGCCCGGTCGGTGCCACCGATGCCGATGAGGCTGTCGTGCGCGTTCTTCGGCGCGCCGGCAAGCCGGTGGTGCTGGCGGTCAACAAGGTCGACGACGAGCGCGGGGAGGCCGACGCCGCGGCGCTGTGGTCGCTGGGACTTGGGGAACCGCGGCCGGTGAGCGCGCTGCACGGCCGCGGAAGCGGTGACCTGCTCGACGCGATCCTGGACGCGCTGCCGGAAGCTCCGGCGGACCGCTTCGACGTTGAGGGCGGCCCGCGCCGGGTGGCGCTGCTCGGTCGGCCCAACGTCGGCAAGTCGAGCCTGCTCAACCGGCTCACCGGGCAGGAGCGGGCGCTGGTGGACAGCGTCGCTGGTACCACCCGAGACCCGGTCGACTCGATCGTGACCTTGGGGGAGGTGACCTGGCGCTTTGTCGACACCGCCGGCCTGCGCCGCCGGGTCCGGGAGGCCTCCGGCGCGGAGTTCTACGCCAGCCTGCGCACCCAGTCGGCGCTGGATGCGGCCGAGGTGGCCATCGTGCTGCTCGACGTCAGCGAACCGTTGTCCGAGCAGGACCAGCGCGTCATCGCCACCGTGATCGAGACCGGCCGGGCGTTGGTGCTGGCGATGAACAAGTGGGACCTGCTCGACGAGGACCGCCGGTTGACGCTGGACCGGGAGGTGGAGCGTGATCTGGCCCGGGTGGCGTGGGCGCCGCGGGTCAACATCTCCGCGCTGACCGGGCGGTCGGTGGAGCGGCTGACCCCGGCGTTGCGAACGGCGTTGGCGGGCTGGGAGCAGCGGATCTCTACCGGGCGGCTGAACTCCTGGCTCGGTGAGCTGATCGCGGCCACCCCGCCGCCGGTGCGCGGTGGCAAGCAGCCCAAGGTCTTGTTCGCCACCCAGGCCGGCACCCGGCCGCCGCGGTTCGTGCTGTTCGCCAGCGGTTTCCTGGAGGCCGGCTACCGCCGCTACATCGAACGACGGCTGCGGTCCGACTTCGGTTTCGTCGGGACCCCGATTGAGATCAGCGTCAAGGTGCGGGAGAAGCGACGCGGCTGACGGCGGTCGTCGGTGCGATAGAGTCGACAGGCTCGGTCGCCGCCTCGTCGGCGTACGCCGGGTGCCGGGACGTGGCGCAGCTTGGTAGCGCACTTGACTGGGGGTCAAGGGGTCGCAGGTTCAAATCCTGTCGTCCCGACAGGGGAAAGCGCAGGTCAGCGGGGTGCGAGCTTAGTCGCCAAAGGGGGTCGCGGGGCGGTTGACAGCAACGCTGACAGCAACACGCTCGTCGTCGGCGGCAGCACCGCCTCCTGCAAGCTCACCTGCTCCGCCCGTGTCCGCGGCACCCGAATCCCATACCTCGACCGACCGGCCCCATTCAATGATCTCGTCACTCAGGCCCGCGATCCCGACGTCGCGACCGTCACAATCGCTGCGCTACAAGGGAAGCCGCTTCGAGTTGTTCAGGTCGAGTAGCAGACCAACACCAGCGTCACGGAGTCGATCATCTAGTGGGTGTGCTCGGCGTACTCCCGGCGAAACTCGGTGAGTACGTCGATGATCGTGTCCAACTTGGTGTTCACGTCGGCGAACCGATCATTGACAGTGGTGAACCGCTCAGTGACGTTCAGCCGCAACTCGGCCAAGCTGCCCTTGATTTCCAGCAGCGCGATCCGGGTCGCCTCGTCCATGATAGGGAGCTTTAGACCGGCTCGCTCATCCCTCGGGATGGGGGGCGACGGTCTCGCACAACGTGAATGGGGCTAACGAGGTTGCCATCCGTACCACCCCGTGATCGCGTCCTGCATCAAACTGGCCCGGCTCAGCGGTTAGTCGGGCCGCCGGCGTTGTGTGGAACAAGCAATCAGTTCGGGTTCACGGCACCGTTACTCTGGGCTACTGTCGCGACTATCCTTTCGTCCTGCTTGCTCATCTGCTTCACGTTACCTTGCGTCCGAAGGTCTGGCGCTAGGCATCGGTCTCTCACGGTGACCTCGTAGTCGCGCCCATCCATCGCCTCGGTCAGTACGACCAGCAGATACCGGCCTGCACCGGTCCACCGGTCGTGCGGATAGCCGAGGTTTCCTGTCCCTCCTCGGCCCGGTCCGGACCGCTGGGAAACGCCCATCTTGAGTTCCGTGACGCCGATGTTGAGCCCACGTGTGTATCCGGTGACCTGATGCGCACGTGGGCTCAACATCGGCGCGAAAGAGGGGCAGCGGGGTGCCTGGCGGCCCGGTGTCCGCGCTGCCCCAGTTGCCCCAGTTGCCCAGGCGTCGGGGTCAGTGACGGCTGACCACCGGCCATTCGGGTGATTGCGCCGGGCCGGACTCGATCGAGGCGACGACGTGACGATCGAGTCCGGGGAGGTCGAATGTCGATCAGGAAAGCCGGCAGCGTCGCGTTCGCCGGCGCCGTGCTGCTGCTGGCGTTCGCCGGGTGGATGTGGCGACGTTGGGGCGGCGATGCGGTCACCACGGCCGCTGACGACATCGGATCGTTGGCGTTCGCTCTCTTTGCGACGGTCTGCTGTCTGCGGACCGCTCGGCGCAGTGCGGGACGTCATCGCGATTCGTGGTTGGCGTTGGCTGCCGGGCTGGCCGCCTGGTCCGCCGGCGAGGCGTTGTGGTCCTACTACGAGGTGGGGCTCGGTCGGGAGAACCCGTTCCCCTCCCTTGCCGACGCGGGGTACCTGCTCTTCCCGGTCTTCGCTGCGCTGGCGCTAGTGCTCTTCCCGCGCGATCACCCGGACCGCGCCCGTGGCCGGCTGTTGTTGGACGGGATCATCGTCGCCGTCTCCCTGTTCGTGGTTTCCTGGATGACCACCCTCGGCGCCGTCTACCAAGCTGGCGGCGACAGTCGGTTCGCCTTCGGCGTCTCCCTGGCCTATCCGGTCACCGACATCGTGCTCGTGACGATGACCGTGCTCATCCTGGCCAAAGTCAGCCGCGCGCAGCGCCGCACCGTTGGTCTGCTCGGCGCCGGGATGACCCTGATTGCGTTCTCCGACAGTGCGTTCACCTACCTCACCGCCACCGGCCGGTACGGCACCGTCAATCCAGTCGACATCGGATGGTCCGCGGCGTTCTTGCTCTTCGGCCTGGCAGCGTTGGGCAGCAGCCAGCAGCCGATCGACAGCACGCAGGAGCCATCTGCGCCGCACCGGGCCCAACTGTGGCTGCCCTACCTACCGATGCTGTTCGCCGGAGCAGTTGGCCTGCCCCGGTTACTGCCAGGGCTGCGTTCCGGTCCGGTGCCGGCGGCGGCGCTGTCGCTGGTCATCGTGGTCCTGGTCCGCCAGTTCCTCACCCTGGCCGACAACCGGCGGCTCCTGACCACCGTCGCCGCCCGCGAGGACGAACTGGTGCATCAGGCCTTCCACGACCCGCTCACCGGCCTCGCCAACCGGGCGTTGTTCAGCGACCGGCTCCAGCACGCCGTCCAGCTGCAACGCCGCGACCTGCGCCCGCTGGCCGTGCTCTGCCTCGACCTGGACGACTTCAAACTCGTCAACGACACGCTCGGCCACCCGGCCGGTGACCAGCTGCTCCTCCGCGTGGCTGAACGACTTCGCGGTTGTCTGCGGGGCAGCGACACCGTCGCCCGCCTCGGCGGCGACGAGTTCGCCGTAATGATCGAAGAAGGCGCCGACGAACCGCTGGCGGTGGCTAACCGGGTGGTGGAGGCCTTCACCGAGCCGTTCCGCATCGATGGCCACTCGCTCGCTGTCCGGGCCAGCATCGGGCTCGCCAGCGCCTCGGCCGACACCGCCGAGGTCTCAGCCGGCGACCTGCTCAAGCAGGCCGACGTTGCCATGTACGCGGCCAAGCGCGCCGGCACCATTGGCGTGCAGACCTACCACGCCGACATGCACCTGGCCGAACTCGACGAGCTGGAGCTCCGCCAGTACCTCAGCGCCGCCATGACCGCGGGCGACATCACTGTCGCCTACCAACCCATCGTGGACGTCCGCACCGGCGTCCTGCGTGGCGCCGAGGCCCTCGCCCGCTGGGTCCATCCCTTGTACGGGCAGGTCGCGCCGTCGCGATTCATCCCGATGGCGGAGCAGGCGGGACTGATCAGCAAGCTCAGCCACATTGTCCTGGATGCGGCGCTGGCCGAGTTCGCCACCTGGACGCAGCCCCGTGACAGTCCACCGCTCCGGATTGCGGTGAACCTCTCCGGGCAGCAGCTGATCGACCGCAACTTTCCGAGCCAGCTCTCGGCGCTCCTGCGGCGACACGGCGTTGCGGCGGACCAGCTCATCCTGGAAATCACCGAAGGGGCGCTGCTGTCCAACATCGACAGTGCCGTCACCGTTGCCGATGCGTTGGACACCTTGGGTGTCCAACTTGCCCTCGACGACTTCGGTACCGGGTACTCCTCACTGGCCCACCTCACCGGCTTCCCGCTTCGCATGCTCAAGATCGACCGCGCCTTCGTCGACCCGTTGGACACTGAGCCAGAGCACCGCGACTTCTTCGCAGCCGTGCTGCACCTCGGCCGCAGCCTGCGTCTGGAGGTCGTCGCCGAAGGCGTCGAACGCCCGTCTCAGCTCGTCGCCCTCCAGGAGCTCGGTTGCGACCTGGCGCAGGGTTACCTGCTTGGTCCACCCATGGACGGCGCGGCGATGAGGCTTTTCCTTCGGGGTTCACCGGCGCTCCGAGGCGCCGTTGGACGCGCCGCCACCACTGCCATCGCTCCTGCCTCGCTTCGATAGGCACTCACTCGCGGAGCCGCCGCTGCACCTACGCAGTGGCGCCCACGACGGCCGCCACGCGCACGCCGTACGGCGGCCAATGTGGGCTTGCGGTTGACGCGGCGTCAACTCGTACCCTTCGGGACGGGTCGGCAGCGGCCGGCCCGGACACCATGGTCGAGGAGGCCGGCGGTGGGCTGGTCGATCGCCGACGTGGCGCGGACGTCCGGGGTGACGTCGCGGACACTGCGACACTACGACGCGGTCGGGGTGCTTGCACCGGCGTGGGTCGCCGCCGACGGCCGGCGGTACTACGAGCAGGCCGAACTGCTGCGCCTGCAGCAGATTCTGTTGCTGCGCCGGCTCGGCCTTGGGCTCGCCGACATCGCCCGCGTGCTGGAGCGCCAGAGCGCGGCGGGCACGGTGGACGCACTACGGCGGCACCGGGACCGGCTGATCGAGGAACGCCGGCGGCTGGACCAACTGGTAGGCACCGTCGAGACGACTATCACCGAACTGGAGAAGGGAGCGGAGATGGCACCGGAGAAGATCTTCAAGGGCTTCGAGCGTAACCCGTACGACGCCGAGGCCCGGCAGCGCTGGGGCGACGAGGCGGTAGACGGCGCCCAGCAGCGGATGCAGGGCTGGTCGTCGGACGACGCCGAGCGAGCCCGCACCGGGTACGCCGCGGTGCACGAGGGTCTCGCCCCGCTGCTGGCCGCCGGCGTCGACGTCAACGATGAGCGGGTGCAGCGGTTGGTCGACGAGCACCACCGGATGACCTGCTTGTTCTGGACGCCCACCCAGGAGAGCTACCGCGGTCTCGGCCAGACCTATGTCGAGGACGAGCGGTTCCGGGAAAACATCGGTGGCGGTAACGACGCGCTGGTGCGCTACCTCCGCGACGCCATGGCGGTCTACGCCGACAACCGGCTGGGCTGACTAGCCAGCTCAGCCCGCCAGCGAACCTACTGCGGTAGAAGCGGTCAGTACCGGCCGCGGCCGAGCTGCCGGTCGGCTCGCCCGATGCGAGCGCGGCTTCGCCCGACGTACGTCGCGACCAGCGCCGCCGCAGCCAGGATCTCCAGCAGCAGCGTGCCGACGCCGCCGACGCCGAGTGCATGACCGACCAGCGTTCCCAGCATCGACCCAGCCACGCCGAGCAGCATGGTCCACAGCAGGCCGATGGGTTGCCGCCCCGGTACGGCGAGTCGACCGAGCCCGCCCACCACGAGCCCGGTCACCGCCGTACTGATGATCCACCAGAGGGCAACACCAATCAGTGGCAGGACGACGAACAGCACTACGAGCAGCCCAAGCACAAACAAGATCACAAGTCGCTACGATAGTCCGCCGTCGCCGCCCACACCAGGCCCCTGGCGTTGCTCCCAGGCCGCCGCCTGGCTGCGCCGGTGCCCGGATACGATCGCCGAGCCGTCGTCGTACCCAGGTCAGCAGTTCGCCGAGGTCGGGAGCCGAAGCCATGAGACCCGCCAACCCGTTGACCACCGGGTCGACGCGCCCGGAGCCGGTCACCGTGCTGGTCTACAGCGAGAACCCGGCCGTCCGGGAGCGCATCCGCTTCGCGCTCGGCGGGCGGCCGTCGCGGGAGCTGGGTCGAGTGGAGTACGTCGAGGTCGACACCGGTGAGGGTGCGGTGGCCGCGGTGGATGCCGGCGGGATCGACCTGTGCATCCTTGACGGGGAGTCCTGGCCGACCGGTGGCATGGGCGTCAGCCGCCAGCTCAAGAACGAGGTCGCAAACTGTCCGGCCATCCTGCTGCTCGTCGGGCGGCGGGATGACGCCTGGCTGGCGAAGTGGTCCCAGGCGGACGCGGTGCTGGCGCACCCGGTGGACCCGATGGCCACGGTGGAGGTGGTGACCCGGCTGCTCACCGAGCGGGCCGGCAGGCCGCCAACACTGCGGCCGCGGTAGCTCCGCCAACCGTGCCCACCTGGCCCGCACTGCTCAGCGCGCTGCTGCGCGGGGAGTCGCTGGTGTCGGCCGACTGCTCCTGGGCGATGGGGCAGATCATGGACGGGGAGGCGACCCCGACCCAGGTCGCCGGCTTCGTCGTCGGCTTGCGGGCCAAGGGCGAGACGGCGGCCGAGGTCGCCGGGCTGGTCGAGACGATGCTTGACCGAGCGGAGCCGCTGGGGCTCACTGGGCTCGCCGTCGACACCTGTGGCACCGGCGGCGACCGGTCGTCCACCGTGAACATCTCGACCATGGCTGCGCTGGTGGTCGCCGGGACGGGGGCGCAGGTCGTCAAGCATGGCAACCGGGCGGCGTCGTCGGCGTGCGGGTCCGCCGACCTGCTGGAGGCGCTCGGGGTCGCCGTCGACCTGCCCCCGGCGGCGGTGGCCACGTGCGCGACCGAGGTAGGGATCACCTTCTGCTTCGCCCCGCTGTTTCATCCGGCGCTGCGGCACGCGGCCCTGCCGCGGCGCGAGCTCGGCGTGGCCACGGTGTTCAACTTCCTCGGACCGCTGACGAACCCGGCCCGGGTGCGGGCGCAGTCGGTGGGCGTCGCCGACGCTCGGATGGCCGCGGTGATGGCCCAGGTGCTGGCCGACCGGGGAGTGTCGGCACTGCTCTTTCGCGGTGACGACGGGCTGGACGAGCTGACAGTTACGACCACGTCCCGGGTGTGGGAGGTGACCGGCGGCGAGGTCCGGGAAGTCGCGTTCGACCCCGCGGACGTCGGGCTTGCCCGCGCCGCCGCCGGGTCGCTGCGGGGCGCCGATGCCGCGCACAACGCGGAGGTGACTCGGCGGGTGCTCGCCGGCGACCGCGGCCCGGTGCGCGACGCCGTACTGCTCAACGCCGCGGCGGCCCTGGTGGCGCTGGACGCCGCGGCGGCGGCCGGGGGCGGCTCAGTTCCATCGGCCGCACCGTTGGTTGACCGGCTGCGGGCGGCGCTGGGCAGGGCGGCCGCGTCGGTGGACTCCGGTGCCGCGGCGGACGTGCTGTCCCGGTGGGTGGCGACCAGCCGCAGACTGGCTGCCGACGGGTGACGCTCGCTGGCCACACCGAGCCGAGACCCGGGTGACGCGAATGTTCAAGCCCGATTCGGTCGCGGGTCCATAGAGTCCTCGCCATGACCTCTTCGACCGATAAGACCGCCGATCTGCTGGCGGCGGTGCTCGCCGACCTCGCCCGGGTCGTCGGCGGCATCACCCCCGAGCAACTGCACGATCCGACCCCCTGCACGGAGCTCGACGTCGGGCAGCTGCGCAACCACGTGCTCGGCTGGCTGAGCACCTTCGCCGCCGGCTTCACCGACCCCAATGGCCAAGCGCCCCGGGCAGACATCAACGGGTATCAAGCACCCGCCGACGCCGCCACCGAGGTACACACCGCGGCCGACCTCCTCGACCGAGCCATCCGCAGCGGCGCCGCCGAGCGGCCCCTGCGGCTCGGGGACAGCGCCATGCCCGGCGAACTCGCGCTCGGCATGATCTTGTGGGAGTACCAGGTGCACGGCTGGGACCTCGCCCGAGCCACCGGACAGCCATGGTCGCCACCCGCTGCGGCGGCGGCGGAGTCGCTCACCTTCGCTCCCGCCATGCTCACCGATGACTACCAGGGCGAGGGCAAGGCGTTCGGGAGGCCGGTCGACGTGCTCGACGACGAACCGCCGCTGGACCGACTGCTCGGCCTCTCCGGCCGGGACCCTCGCTGGTCCGCCTCCTGACAGCAGCCCGAGCGACAGCGCTCTCCACGCAACCAACGGAGTTGTGCGGCAGAACGAGCCGCCGGCGGCTCATTTCGTCGCACAAGTCGGCGGTGGCTCCGGCTCTTTGAGGTGCGACTGAAGTTACGATCACTCAGCACGTCCCGACAGCCGCCGTCTCGCCGACAATCCGCTGCCGGCACTGACGGGAGCCCTGCCGCGCTGCTTGAGGCGGGCCGTAGTCTCCGGCAGGCCGCCGAGTCGACGGCGGGGAGACTGGCGCGATGCGAGTCTTGATCGCGACGTCGGGAACGTATGAGATTCGATGGCGCTCTGCGTCGTCATGGTTCCCGGCCGAGGAGGCTTGCCGGCCACTTACCGCGGGAAGCCTGCAACTTCGCGATCGATGGAGGTGCCTGTGACCGAGCCCAGTGCCCTGGACGCCGACTCGTCGTCCGCCGAAGGCGGGACGCGGGAAGCCGAGCTGCTGGAAGAAGCTGCCGACACCCGCCCCGAGCCCGATGCCCGCAACCTGTTCCAGCGCGAGGCCGAGCGCTCTCGCGTCGAGCGCTCGGATGGGCCAGCTGGCTGACCAATCGGGCCTGCCCGCGGCCTTGCCGGTCCTTCGGGCTGGCGAGTCCGCGGCCCTCGACCCGAGAAAAGGGCCTCAGTCCGCGTCATCGAAGCCGATGGCGAACGCCGCCTCCAGGTCGTGCCGTGAGTACGCCCGGAAGGCGATGTGAGTCTCGGTCGACGTCACCCCCGGCACCTTGTTGAGCCGGCCGGCAATCACATCGGCGAGCTCCTCGTGGCGGGCGACCCGCACCATGGCCACCAAGTCTACCGAACCGGCGACCGAGTAGACCTCGCTGACCCCGGCGAGGTCGGCGATCGCCTCAGCTACCTCGGGGATCCGGTCGACAACGGCGTTGACCATGACGATCGCGGTGATCACCAGCTGCTCCTCAGACCGGCGGATGACGCTGCGTCGAGCCTAGTGGGCGACCGGCTCCTGGCCGCGCGCGCCGGCTGGTGCACCGGCCGAAGGCTGCGTTGGTCCTCGAGCGAATTCACGGCCGCCCGCGCGGCATCGGCAGCGTCCGAGAAGTGGCGCAGGCTTTCGGCGCCGTACGCCGGGGAGCACCAGGTCCCGTCCAGCTCGACGAGCCGGGCGCCCGGCGACACCAGCCAGCGCAGCACGCACTCCATCTCCTCAGCACTGGCACAAGGCGTGGGTCCCGGCCCCGGTTCGACCACCTCGGCCGTGGCCATCAGCGCGTCGATGTAGGGCCGGGCAACCGCCGCCGGCGGCGTTGCGCCGGCGTTGACCAACCGGCCGTGCCGGATCACCGCGATCTCCCAGCCGCCGCGCTCGCGGGGCCGGGCGCCCACCAACTGCCGGCACGCCGCCAGCGCGGAGAGTCGCTGTAGTCGTGCGGCGGCGCGCAGGAAGGCGCCGACCCGGTCGCGCTGGGTGGCCGCGTCCTCGAACCGCTGCGTCGCGGCCAGCGTTTGAATCCGCTCTTGCAGCGTCGCGACGACGGCCCGCGGGTCCAGGCTGATGGCCGTGCGAACGGTGGCCACGAGCTGGGCGTAGCTGGCGACGTCTTGGCGGCCGTCGCAGGGCGCCCCGCACCGGCCGATCTCCGCCAGCACGCAGGCGGCGGTCCGGCGGCGTACGGAGAGCCGGGCGGTGCACTGCCGTAACGGCACCGCCGCCTGCAGCGCCTCGAGCGCCTGTTCGGCAGCCGCGGCGGCGGAGAACGGCCCGAGATAGGTGGCCCCGTCGGCCAGCACCTGCCGGACCCGGGACAGCCGCGGGAACGGCTCGGCCGTGACCTTGAGGTAGCTGACCCGCTCCGGCCAGCGGGACCGGCGGTTGTAGCGGGGCTTGTGTTCGGCGATCAACCGGAGCTCACGCACCTCCGCTTCCAGGCCGTGGGCGCAGACGTAGTGGTCCACTCGCTCGGCTAGGCCGACCATCTCGGCCATCCGAGTGCGGGGCTCGGAGGCGACGAAGTAGCGTCGGACCCGAGTGCGCAGGTCGGCGGACATGCCGACGTAGAGCACCCGACCTTGCGCGTCCCGGAAGAGGTACACACCCGGGCGGTGCGGCAGCGGCTCGGCGAGATGACGCTTGCGCCGCTGCTCCGGGCTGACCTCGACGGAGAACGTCCGCAGCTCCTCCAGCGAGTGGACGCCGAGACCACCGACGCGGGCCAGCAGCGCGTGCAGCACCTCGACGGTGGCCTGGGCGTCGGCGAGCGCCCGGTGACACGGCTGCACGGTGGTGGCGAACAGCCGGGAAAGCGTCGCCAGCCGGCAGTCCGGCGCCTCGTCCCGGGTGAGCACGCGGCGGGCCAGCCGGGCGGTGTCCACGGAGTCGAAACGTGGCCACTCGGTGCCGGTCTGTTCGCAGGCGGCGCGCAGGAAGCTCAGATCAAACGGCGCGTTGTGGGCGACCAGCACCGCACCGCGGGCGAACTCCAAGAAGGCCGGCAGCACCGTCGCCACCTGCGGTGCGGTCGCCACCATGCCATCGGTGATACCGGTGAGCACGGCGATGAACGCCGGGATGCCCGCGCCCGGGTTTACCAGCGTGGCGAAGGTGCCGAGCACGTCGCCGCCGCGGACCTTCACGGCACCGATCTCCGTGATTGCGCAGTCGGCCGCGGAGCCGCCGGTGGTCTCCAGGTCGACCACAACGAAGGTCACTTCCCGCAGCGGGGTGCCCAGCTCGTCGAAGCTGCCCTGCACCGGCGGTCGTGCCGCGGTCTGCGCGGCCGGGGCGAGGATGCTCATGACCGCGACGTTAGGGGCGACCTCCGACAGTTTCGGCGGACGCGCCGAGCGTCGATACGATCTCGGGTCGGGACCCGGATCGGCGGATGCAGGATAGGGACCCGACACAACCAGGAGCCGCTCGTGCCCGTACCACTACCCGACGACGACAGCCGCTGGCGATGCCCGCTGTGCGGCAACCTGACCCGGTTCGACGTGGTCCGGGCCACCCGTGCCCGGGAGTACGTGCACGTCGACCTGGCCGGCGCCGCAGTGGTGGAGGAGCGCGAAGTCCTGGACGAGACGGTCGAGCGCGTCACCTGTCGCTGGTGTGGGTCGGTCGACTCGGTCGTCGTCGAGCCACGGCCGCATCCGGCTGGTGCGCCGGAGGAGCCGTGACGCTGCCGCTGGCCGGCCTCCGGGTGCTGGACCTGTCCCGGCTGCTGCCGGGCGGCTACTGCACCCTCGTGCTGGCCGACCTCGGTGCCGACGTGGTGAAGATCGAAGAGCCGGGTCGCGGGGACTACGTGCGCTGGTCGTCGCCGTACGCCTCGACCGGAGAGAGTGGCCCGCATCTGGCCCTCAACCGCGGCAAGCGTTCGGTCACCCTCAACCTGAAGTCCACCGCCGGGGCAGACATCTTGCGCGAGCTGGCTGGCGCGGCCGACGTGTTGGTGGAGTCCTTTCGCCCGGGGGTCCTGGACCGACTCGGCGTCGGCTACGCCGCGCTGCGCACCGTCAACCGACGGCTGGTCTATGCCGCCATCAGCGGGTACGGCGCCACCGGTCCGTACGTCGACAAGGCCGGCCACGACATCGACTACCTCGGCTACGCCGGCGCGCTGTCGTTCTCCGGTACGGCGCAAGGCGGCCCCTGGCCGCCGGGGCTGCAGATCGGCGACATCGCGGGCGGTGGACTGCAGGCGCTGGTGGCGATCCTGGTGGCGTTGCGGGTGTGCCAGGCCACCGGCGAGGGCCAGTTCTGTGACGTGTCGATGACCGACGGCGTGCTCTCGGCGCTGTCCATCCACGCCGGCGCGTTTGCCGCCAGTGGGGTGCCGCCGCAGCCCGGCCGGGGGTGGCTGAACGGCGGTTGGGCCTGCTACGGCGTCTACACCTGCGCGGACGGCCGGGCGGTGGCCGTCGGGGCACTGGAGCCGCAGTTCTTCGCCGCGCTGCTCGAGGTGCTCGGGGTGCCGGAGCTGATGGACCTGCATACCGACGCAGCGCGGCAGTACGAGCTGCGCCAACGGTTGACGACAACCTTCGTGAGCCGCACCAGGGACGAATGGTTGGCTGCGTTCGACGGGGTGGATGCCTGCGTCGCGCCCGTCGCCGACCTGGCCGAGGCGTTTGCCGACCCCAACGCCCGCGCCCGGGGGATGGTGGTGGAGACGACCTTGTCCGACGGTTCGGCGTTTCCGGTCCTCGGCGTCGTACCGCGGCTGTCCGCGACGCCGGGCCGGGTCGGCGGACCACCGTCGGCGCTCGGCGCGGATACCGAGGCGGTGTTGGCTGAGATCGGTCGTACGCCGGCGCAGGTGGCCGGACTGCGGGCCGAAGGGGTGGTATGACCGAGCCGGGTCAGCCCGCGGAGCCGGTCGATCCCGCGGATGCGGTCGCGCCAGCGGAGCCGGTCGATCCCGCGGATGCGGTCGCGCCAGCGGAGCCCGTCGCGCCGGGCGCGCCGGTCGTGCCGGTCGTGCCGGTCGCGCCGGCGTTGCCGGAGCCCGTCCGCACCCGAGTGATCGCCTTGGCGGCGGACGTGCTGGGCCGGATGCCGGCCGAGGAGCGACCGACCGCGCTAACGCCGTTCGCCCGGTTCACGCCGACGAAGCGCGCTCGCCTGGCCGCCGCACCGCTGGCAGCTGCCCTGGAGATCGACGAGGACTTCCGGGCGCAGGCGGCTGCCGAGGTGCGGACCGCGCTGCCGGACGTGGCGACCGCGGTGGAGGAAGGCCGGCCGATTCCGGCTGCGCCGCCCGAGGACGTTGCGGCTGCGGCCTATCTGCTCCGGCCGCCGGGGTGGGTGGCCTATGTCGAGCGGGCTGCCGCTGACCTTGCCCAGCATGCCGACGCCGCCGGCAACGCCGCCCGGGACCGGGCGGTGGTGGTCTTGCGCCAGGAGCGCGACGATGCCCGAGCCGCGGCCAAGGTCGAGGCGGAGCGGCTGCGCACCGACATTGCGGCCTTGCGCTCCGACAACGACGACCTGCGCCGGCAGCTCCGCGAAGCGCGCGACCGCGCCCGGCAGGCGGACAGCAGCCTGCAGCAGGCAGTGGCTTCGATGGCCGCTGAGCGGGCGGCGGCGGCCGTGGCCGTGGCGACGGCGGAGGCGGAGTCTCGTCGGCTGCGGCGCCGGCTTGGGGACGCCGAGGCAGCGGTCGAGGTCGGTCGCCGGGTTGCCCGAGAGGGTCGCAGCGTCGATGACGCCCGGCTGCGGATCCTGCTCGATACCGTCATCGACGCAACCGCCGGGCTGCGCCGTGAACTGGCCTTACCGCCGTCGACGGAGCGGCCGGCCGACGGCGTCGTCGCCGCTGTTGCGGCCGAGGCGGTCCGCGCCGGGGATGCCCTGGCCGTACTGCCGACCCGCGGGCTGGCCGACGACGACCCGCAGTTGCTCGACCTGCTGCTCGGCGTACCGGGCGTTCATCTGGTCGTGGACGGTTATAACGTCACCAAGACCGGCTACGGCTCGCTGCCGCTGGAGACGCAGCGGGCCAGGCTGCTCGCCGGGCTGGCCGCCATCGCCGCTCAGAGCAGTGCCGAGGTGACCTGCGTCTTCGACGGGATCGATCGACCGACGCCGCTCGCGGTGGCTGCGCCGCGGGGGGTGCGGCTGTTGTTCAGCGGCACCGGGGACAGCGCGGATGACCTCATCCGTCGGCTGGTGGGCGCGGAGCCCTCCGGCCGTCCCATCGTCGTCGTCTCCTCGGACCGGGAGGTCGCCGATGGGGTACGACGCCGGGGCGCCCGGCCGTTGGCCGCCACGGCGTTGTTGCGTCGGCTGGAGCGGGGCCTGTTCGCCGGCTGACCAGCCGGCTCGCCGAAAAGTGTCGGACTGCACTCCTAGCGTGCGGGGGCGTCGGCGAGCTACGTCGGCCCGGGCGGAACTTCAGGAGGTGTCCGATGCTGATCGACTGCGACCGCTGCGCGGTGCAAGGTCCGGCGTGCGGCGACTGCGTCGTCACGGTGATGCTCGGCGCGCCACCGGCAGGCGTCGAGATAGACCAGAGCGAGCGCCGCGCCCTGGATCTGCTGGCCGACAGCGGGCTGGTGCCGCGGCTGCGGCTGCAACCCCTTCCCGACCGAGCCACCGGCTGAGCGGCGACGCAGTGTGGCCGGTGACCGGTCGGCCGGGAACTGCCCGGCCAACTAGGTGGATAACCAGTCCCTGAGGGTCCGCTGTGGACGGGGGATTTGCCCCGGTTGCAGGCGGACGCATAGCCTGCCAGCGGCTGGTTCGCCACTTGGTCCTCTATCGGGGGGGCCGCGGACGGCCACCGCCAAATCTGTTGGCAGAGCGCAGCGAGTTGCCGCTGGCGTCTGCCCAGAGCCGGGGACCCACGCACGTGGGGTGAATCCGCGCTGCTTCTTGCGGGCGCGGTAGGGCGCTCTTCCAGCCCGAACCCGTCAGCTCACCTGGTCGGCGGTCGAGGGAAGAACGGAGTGCCACCGTCGTGGCGACCACCCGGTTGTCGGCATGCCCGAAACGACCTCTTGTCGCCGTACTGATCAGCGCGGCCGTCCTCGTCGGCCCGCCTGCTGGGATAGCCGCTGCGGATCCGCCGCTCAGTCCTGACCAGGTGGCGGCGCAGATTGTGGCGCTGGAGACCCAAGCCGAGCAGGCGACCGAGGCCTACAACGGGGCGCACCTGGCGCTGGAGGAGACGCAGCGCCGGCTTGAGGCGGCTGGCAGTCAGGTCGAGGGTGCCCGGCAGCGACGACAGGCCACGCAGGCGCAGCTAAACCGCACCATCGCGGCGGCCTACCGGGTCGGCGCGAGCGAGCAGTTGCTGAACCTGGTGACCACGGACAACCCGAAGATCGTGCTGGACCGGGCCGACTCGCTGGCCCGGCTGGGGCACGACGAAGGCAACCAGGTGGCGGCGGCGCATACCGCGGAGCACGAGGTGTCCGTGGCGGAGACCGCGGTGGCGGGCGAGCTGGCCTCGGCGCGTCGGTTGGACGCCGACCTGGCCGCCAAGAAGGCCGAGGTGGAAGCGACTTGGCGGCAACAGCAGCAGCTGCTCGCCCAGCTCCAAGACGACCAGCTGGCTGCGCTGGCCGCGGCCCAGGACAGGGCGGAGCAAGCAGCGGCCGCCGGTGGCCGGCCGGGGTCGGCGGCTAGCCCACCGCAGCCCGGCGATGCGTCGGCACCGACCGGCTCCGCGGGTACGGCGGTTGCGGCGGCGTACGCGCAACTGGGCAAGCCATACCGGTGGGGGGCCGCCGGCCCCGGTGCCTTCGACTGCTCTGGGCTGACGCAGTTCGTCTGGGGCCAGGCCGGTCGAGCGCTGCCGCACTACACCGGCGCCCAGTGGAGCACCGGTCAGCGGGTGCCACGCGGGCAGGAGCGACCCGGCGACCTGGTGTTCTACGGCGGTGACCTGCACCACATGGGCATCTACGTCGGCAACGGCCAGATGATCCATGCGCCGCACACCGGTGACGTGGTGCGAGTGGCTCTGGCGTTCCGCGCCGACTACCAAGGGGCCGTCCGCCCCTAGCGCCCTACTTGCACAGGTCACGCAAGCCTCGGGCACGACGCAGGGTCCTCTCGGTGACCGCGGTGTTCCCTCCGTGCGCTCAGCGGCGGTAGTGGGTTCACGAAGTTGTGACGTGCTGCCTGGCCGGGCGTTGCGGCTGGCAGCGGCGGGCCGAGCACGCGATCACCGGAGACATCGGCGATGGGCTTCTGGGCCGAGCAGGTAGTTCCGCGGCTGTCCGACACGATGAAACTCGCGCGAGACGCTCGATCTCCGCCATCCGGCCTGTCGGGGTGCCGCCAAAGTGGTCGCCACCGGAAGTTCGTGGGGGTGACTGGCTGCCGCCCGGAAGTTCGTCGCGCTCCTTCCGTCGCGGGCCTGCCGTCGCGATCGTGGTGCGCTCAGTGCACGGTCGGACGGCGTGTCGCGGACACCAGTCGCAACACGATCACCACGGGGGGCACCGCGGACAGCCAATCCTTAGTCGCTGCCCACGTGCGCAATCGAGGCCCGTCTGGCCGCCTTCGAGCGGCGCGACAACGCCACCGCGACCGCCTTCGACTGGAGGTTCACCGCCACCGACCTCGACGACCTCCATCGCCCGCATCGACGGCCACGAACAAGCGCCGATCACGGAGGCCGCCCGACCTCTGCCCGACCTCCACGAACTTACGGCGCCGCCAAAGGAGAATGAGGACCGCGCTGGTGACGGCGATTGCGGACTCCGCCCAGAACGGCTCAGCCTGCGTGCTCGATCCCCCGGGCTGGACGGGGGCGTGGATGCTTGCGTCTTCGACGTACACGTAGCTATCGATGACCAGGGCGACGGCGGTCAACAGGCGCAGCAGGTCAAGCTAGCGGGAGTTGCGGCCGGCGCTCATGACGGACGTCACGGCGGTCAGGTCCATTCGGTTCATCGCGACAGTGAACGAATAGGCGGGTTGGGCCGTGACAGTCAGTGTGGGCGAACAATCCGACGCGACCGGATCCGCGCCCGGCGACGATCCAGACGCCAATTTCGTACGCGCTGTCTACGCCGAGCATGGACCGGCCCTGTTGGCCTATGCGACCCGGCTGATCGGCGACCGGGGGCAGGCCGAGGATGTCGTGCAGGAGACGCTGCTGCGGGCGTGGCAGCACGCGGAGGGGTTGGCCGCCGACTCTCGGCCGCTGCGGCCCTGGCTGTTCACTGTCGCGGCGCGGGTGGCCGTCGATGCCCACCGGGCGCGCCGCGCCCGGCCGATCGAGACGACTCCCGACGCGCTGGCGACGCTTGCCGCCCCGGATGAGCTGGACCGGGCGCTGCAGGCCTGGCAGGTTGCCGAGGCGCTGGCCACGCTCAGTCCGCCGCACCGTGCGGCGCTGGTGGAGACCTACTACCGGGGGCGGTCCGTAGCCGAAGCCGCCCTCGTACTCGGCGTCCGCCCGGGCACCGTCAAGTCCCGGGTCTACTACGCGCTGCGGGCGCTGCGCCTGGCCTTCGAGGAATCGGGATGGACGACATGAGCCCGGAAGCGCATCAGGCGCGGATCGCGCTTGGGGCGTACGTGCTCGGCGCGCTGGAACCGGCCGAGCGTGCGGAGCTGGAGGGTCATCTCGGCGGGTGCGCCGGCTGCCGGGAGGAGCTCGCCGGGCTCGCCGGATTGCCCGGGCTGCTGGGCCGGCTTGACGCCGCCGATGTGGAGGTGCTGGCTGGACCTCCTCCGGCGCAGCCACTGGAGCGGGCGCTTGCAGAGCTGACGCGCCGTCGTCGCGACCGCCGGCGCAATCGCCGTCGCGGCTTTGTGCTTGCTGTGGCCGCAGCCGTGACCATCGGGGCCGTTGGCGCTGGCGGCACGGTAGCTGTCACGGGCTCGTCCGCCCCCGATTTCCGGGTTGACGCCGGCAGCGTGGCCAGCTCGGGCGCCTCGGCATCGGTCCAGGCGACGGCTCAGCTAGGTAGCCGGCCGTGGGGGACCCAGGTCACGCTCCGGCTGTCGGGGGTGCCGACCGGCACCCGCTGCCGACTGATCGCGGTTGCCCGGGGCGGAGGCCAGGAGGTCGCCGGCACCTGGCAGGTCGGCTACACCGGACAGGCCAGCGTCGAGGGGGCCACCGCCATCCCGCGACCGGAACTTCTCGCGCTGCACGTCCTCGACCAGAACGATGCCCGGATCGCCGTGCTGCCGACCGGATGACCCTAAGTCGATGACGTCCGCAATGAACTGAAGCCACGCCCGCCCCGTGGATGGCTGACAAGAGACCACGACAGGCGCTTCCCGGCGCTGCCTTCGCGCTCCTCACGAACGAGGCCCGGAACCCGGAAGCTGATCAACATCCATGCTGGGAGAACCGGAAAACTCGAACGATGTAACGATGTAACTTAGCTGGTCGAGTCAGAACTGGACGATGCAGGCGGTGCCACTGAGAGCCACCGCGCGGTAGCTGTCGAGCTGGCCGACGTTCAGCGCGAGGATCGGGGAATGCCGGTGCCCCGTAATGATTCCGACAGTATGGATCGTGGTGGGCGCACCACCGGGAAGAACGACGCGCGGCACCAGCAGCGTGAAGGTGGTGCTACCGGTGTCGACCGTGGGTCGGATCGTCACCGTCGCGGTCTGCAGGTCGGTGTCCGGTCCGGAGAGCCGGATCTGGTCGCCGGAAGATGACGTGCCGGTTATGCCGTCGTCGTAGCTCAGATGCGGCTTGCCGTCGATGCCGGTGGTGGAGAACACGACGTGCAGATGCCTCGCGGTGAGCTGGAACAGGTTCGGTTCGGCGTTGCCTGCCATTGGTGTACCTCCTTGGTGGACGAGCTGGATGCCAGGACGGGTGCGCTATTCGTAGGTGTGTAGAGCGATACCTGGTTTCGATCTGCAGGACGTCCTCGGCCTGTGTGTCGGTCGCGAGGTGTGAGCGGACGACGGGGACAACCGTGACCGTGACGTGGTCGCGGCCCTCGCCGAGTCGCGCGCAGGGCTTCGGTGCACAGCAGCACCCGGGAAGCGGGGACCAGCTGGTGCGGGAGGCGTCGATCGAAGGCGGTCACAGGGCCGCGAACGTCGCAGTGCCCGTGCTCGCTGAAGCAACCGCCGTGACCGAATACGGTGAACGACCCGACGTAGCCGGCGGCGCGTTCCAGCGGAGTGTCCGCCGTCGCATTTGGGGTGTCGAAGAAGACCCGCGCTCGTACGACGGTCCGCTGTGGTCGAGGCCATAGAAGGTCAGGTCGGCGCGGTGAAGGCCGGTGACTGATCGTGGGGAAATTCGAGGGCCACGCTGACGGCCATCACGGTCAACCTCCTACCTGGGCTCGGCTGGAGAAGCTGGCGTAGTCATATCCCAGCGTAGTGACGCTCAGCGGTTTGCCGGACTGTGATGTTGAAGGGCGGCAGCGCCTCGTTGAGCAGGTTGTCCGGCAGCACGGCGGTGGGTGCCGCAGCTCCCACAGCCGCCACAGCCGGTCGACCATCGCGTGATGGGCGAAGAAGATGGGGTCATAGGCGGCGAAGCCGTGCCCGATCCCCACAGCGCCGGGTCGCGGCTGGCCAGGGTGGCGTTGACCAGCTTCACCGTCGCCCGGCGCAGGTTGTCCCGGGTGACGTGCAGCCGGCGGACGTGCCGCAGCGCGGCCTCGCCGTGGCCGTGCTCGCCGCCGGCGACCTGTTTGATCCCGGTGTTCGTGCCGAGCGCGAACAGCACCAGCAGCAGCCGTTCGCGCAGCACGTCCGGTGGCATCGCCTCCCGGGTGGCTACCGACGGGAAGCAGTCGAGCAGGCCGACGTGGCGGTCGGCCTCGGTGAGGACGTCGAGCAGGTCGACGGTGCCCCACCGGGCCTGCACCGCGGCCTTGATCCGGTCCAGGTTGACCGGCTCGGACTGCTTGGCGAGCTTGGGCACAGTGGTCCAGGGCTGCCGGCCGCGGACGCCGAAACTGACCCCGCCGGTGTCGCCGGCGTGGACCGCGGCGTCGAGGTCGCGCAGCGCGCCGGTCAGCTGGTCGGGTCAGGTCGGCGATGAACGCGGACGGGTCCAGCGGCTGCCCGATCCGTTGGTAGTGCCCGGCCCGGTGCGCGTCGAAGTCGGCCGGCAGGTCCGCGTCCGGGTCCGGCCAACGGACCGCGCCGACCACCCACACCTCACGGCGGCGGATCGCCTCCCGCAGCGCGGCCAGCACACACAGCTCGTAGGGGATCCGCTCCACCCGGCGGCTGCCGTCCGGCCGGTCCTCGACGACCGCGCTCCGCCACTGGGCCGGCACGATCCCCTCGATCGGCACCGTGTCCTCGGGCGCGTAGAAGCGGAGCTTGGACCGGCGGGCGTACCGGCGCAGCACCGCCAGCGCCTCGACCACCGGGGCGTGCCCGGTGTTGGAGGAGCGGAACGCCAGCGCCTCCAACAGCTCCGGTAACACCGCCCGGAGGCCATGCCGGTCCTTCGCTACCGCACTCGTGACCTGACCCGGCTGCTGCCCGGCACCGCCCGAACCATGCGCCGGATGGAGAAGATCACCGGCCGCAGCGACGACATGATCATCCTGCGCGGCGTCCCGACCCAGGTCGAGGAGCTCATCCTGCGTGCGCCGGGACTGGCGCCGCACTTCCAGCTGGTGCTGTCCCGATCGGGCCGGTTGGACGAGATGACCGTGCAGGTGGAGGTGCGACCGGCGGACTTCACCGCTCGGCACCGCGACGAGCTCGGCCAGGACCTGCTGCACATGATCAAGGAGAACATCGGGGTCAGCGTGACCGTGGATGTGGTCGAGCCCGGCGTGCTCGAACGCTCGCTGGGCAAGGCGCAGCGGATCCGCGACCTGCGGCCGACCGCGAGCCGAACGCTCCTCGGCGGTAAGTAGCGGCCGGCGGATCGTCGGCGGTCGCGGACTACACGGGGAGTGTGCTCCCCGACTTGGATCCGCACCTGGCGATGGTTGGCCTTGCTGGACCGGCCAAGCGACCGGAGCTTTGCGCTGACGGTAGCCGCACTGCGTCGCCGACCTTCTGGCCAACCACGTGACGTTGGCGGTGGAGTCCGTCGACCGGGTCTACCTGAACCTCTATCGGCCCAGGCGGCAGCACGTGAGCGGGGTGTGGTTCTTCCGCGTCATCGGGGCGCCACGTTCGCCTCGTCAGCCTTGATAAATTCGATCAGCCGGTCCTCGTCACGGCGATCGGCAGTTCTGTGGAGACCACGACGTGCCGATGATCGATCAGGCGCTCGCGGGTCAAGGACTGGAGCCTGTTCGGTGACACGACACGCATCGACCCAGCGCAAATCACTTCACGGCCTGCCGTCCGAGCCTGTTGACCTGGCGTCTAGCGGAATATGATACGGTGCCGCCTTCGACGATCATGCTCCGCAAGTCTCTTGATACGCCGGACTGGCTCCGCCCTACGATGCTGAGCAGGGGAGCACCATGACAACCGC
>Ga0208587_1000342_pt1 | contig 25713 bp, 21 predicted proteins | sample NGESurdeep092012_7_FD_184472 | JGI IMG/M metagenome (GOLD analysis project Ga0208587, IMG submission 184472) | Arctic peat soil microbial communities from Barrow, Alaska - NGEE Surface sample 210 deep-092012 (SPAdes) | ecosystem: Environmental > Terrestrial > Soil > Wetlands > Peat ...
GACGGCTGCGGCATGGTGCGCGACGATGCCATGTTGGCTTTCGAGCGCCACGCCACCTCCAAGATCCGCAATGCCGACGACTTGCTGAACATCGCCACCCTGGGATTTCGCGGAGAGGCGCTGCCCTCACTGGCTTCGGTCAGCCGCCTGCGTTTGGAGACCCATGCGCCCGAAGACGCTGCCGGAACGGTGGTCGAGATCGCTGGCGGAAAGCTGTTGACGGTCGAGGAGGCGGGGCTGCCTCTGGGCACGTGCATCACGGTTCGCGACCTGTTCTTCAACATTCCCGCCCGGCGAAAATTCCTCAAGGCCGAATCCACCGAGCTGTCGCATATCGCATCGCTGGTAACCCACTACGCCCTGGCCCATCCCGAGATGCACTGGGAGCTGCACTCCGCGACCAACGCCATGTTGATCGCACCTCCAGTGGCCGGCCACTCGCAGCGTATCTACCAGGTGTTTGGCAAGGAGACACTCGATCAGTTGATTCCGCTAAGCGCGCTGCTGCCGCTGTCGCACGTGGGACTGCCGCAGCCCCCGCCGTGGCGGCACAACCAAGAAGACTACGAACCGCCAGTCGCTGGAGACCTAAAACTGCACGGCTTTGTCTCGCGGCCGGAGATTCAGAAACTTAACCGCAACTCGATTTTCATCTTCGTCAATGGCCGCCTGATTCGCGATCGCGTAGTGCAGCATGCCCTCACCGAGGCTTATCGCAACATCATTCCGCCAACTGTTTTCCCGGTCGTGCTGCTGTTCCTGGAGATGCCGTTCACCGAGGTTGACGTCAACGTGCATCCCTCGAAGACCGAGGTGCGCTTTCGGCAATCCTCGGTGTTGCACGACTTCATTCGCGATTCCGTTCGCGCCGTCCTGATGAAGACCCGGCCAGTGCCCGCGTTCATGACGGAGATTCATGCTCAACCCACAGCCTCGCCTTCGCTCACGTCGGGGTCCCACGATTTTGCTACTGACGAACTGCAGGTGACCGCTGCCGATGCTGCGTTTGCCCTGCGTCCGCCCGAGGTCCCACCGTTCAATGCGCGGTTGCAGTTCGAAGGAAGTGGATTTGCCGTCGAAGGGAACGCGGCTGTTCCGGTGGCCCGCTTCCCTCCGCAGACGTTTGGAGGTCCGGTATCGGGCGCTGCCGCCATGGTACGGGGCGAAAATGGTTGCTCCGCCGTCATTGCAGATGACGACGCACCTGTCGGCTTGGATTCGCTGAGCACGCTTCATCCCGTTGGCCAGATTCGCGACTCGTTCATCCTGGCGATCAATCCGCAGGGCCTGTGGATCATCGACCAGCACGTCGCCCACGAACGCATTCTGTTCGAGAAAATCTGCAAGCTGCGCCTGGCCGAGTCGCCTGAGAAGCAGCAACTGCTAATGCCGCTCATCGTCGAGTTGACTCCGGGTCAGATGTCGGTCTTCGCCGAGATCTCCGACGAACTGAACCGCAACGGATTTGAGGTGGAACCATTCGGCTCGCGCACCATTGCCGTCAAGACCACGGCAGCCGGAGTTACGGCGGGCGACGTCGAGCACATGCTGCATGAAATCTTGGACCAGTTCGAGCGTGACGAACAGGTATTGAACCTGGAAAAGATTCGAACCAGCATCGCCGCCAGTATTGCCTGCCATGCCGCGATTAAGGTCAACATGCCGCTAGAGCAAAACAAAATGGAGTGGCTGCTAAGCGAGTTGGCGAAAACCGATTGCCCCATGAGCTGTCCGCATGGCCGCCCGGTCGTTCTGCGGTATTCTGTTAAGGATATTCAGCGGGCCTTTAAGCGAATCTAGCAATCAGCTATCAGCCGTCAGCAATCAGCATTCAGCACTTGGCATTTAGCACTTGGCATTTGGTATGTAGTACTTGCTGCAGTGGGTTTTTCTCCTAGGGATTTGGAGGGGAACAGAGTAGCGCGCTAGTTGCTAGTTGCTAAATGCCAAGTGGTAAATGCTAAGTGCTAAGTGCTAAGTGCTCAATGCAGTGCCGCCTTCTATGCAGGAACAGCAATTACAGGAGCTGCGCCGGGAGAAATGGCGCTTGAACGGGCGGCCTATCCGCACGTTGGAGGAGGCGCGTGAGTTCATCGATTCAGTGGGCTTTTGCCTGCTTTACCCGCAGCGACCGGCGGTGCTCCTGCCAACTTTTGTGGGCGCGTATGCCGGCAGTGACGAGCATCTGCCCACCCGCCAGATGGCGTTTGCCGATCCCAGCGCTTGCCAGGCCAAGGACCTGATGGTGCGCCTGCTGCGCGAGAAGGCGGCGTATGAGGCGAACGTCTTCCCCGATAACAACTTCATCGTTTCAGCATCGGTTTTTCCTTATTTTTACGGATTGGTGGGAGATCGCAACCCGCGACAGGCGCCGAAGGCCGGCGCACGTTCGGAATATTCTCCGCTTGCGGTCGATGCCTTTCACATAATCCAGAAGGAAGGACCGATCTCCGAACACCGGCTGCGCGAGTTGCTGGGCGGCGACATCTCCGCCGCGGCCCTTGACCGCGCGTCGGATGAATTGTGGGCCAAGCTGCGCATTACCCGCGTGGATTATACCCAGGAGAAAGGTGTGTTCTGGGACGTCCTCTTCCGCTGGTCATCCGAGGCCGTTAAAGAAGGCATGCACGTCTCGGTGGCGGAGGCGCTGACGGCGCTGGTTTCGAAATATCTCGATTGTGTTTTGGCAGCCCAGCAAGAAGAGGTGGAACACTTCTTCTCCAACCTCATCGGTCGCGCCCGGGTTCGTGAGGCAATCAGCGCCCTTCAAGCTGCGCGAGAATTGAGTTTCGTCCACGTTGCCGGCCGCGTGCTGCTGCAGGTCTCCTCCTTGGAATTGCCACCCGTGCATACGGTTGAGCGGAAGCTCAGACTCCAGCCGCGCTTCACCCCGCACCCACCCCAACCCGGTAAGCCCCTGGTGCAGCGCCGGCCCAGAAAATCGCCATCGGCGTCGCCCACCAGACCAGTTCCTCCCGCGAAGGATACCGGCAAGGAATGAGTACAGCCCGCAAGTTGGTGATCGCCATTGACGGGCCGGCCGGCTCAGGCAAGAGCACCATCGCCGCGCGCCTGGCGAAAAAGCTCGGTTATGTGAACCTCGAAAGCGGCGCCATGTATCGCGCACTGGCGCTGAAGGCAATGGAGCAGCAGGTCTCTCTGGACGATGGCGAAGCGCTCCGGCAGTTGGCGGCGAGCATCGCGATGGAACTTGAACCTCACGGCGAGGGCAACCGCGTGCTGCTGGATGGTCGCGATGTTTCGCAGCGGATACGCGACACGGACGTCACCGCGGTGGCATCGCGCGTTTCCATCCACGCGCAGGTGCGCGAGATAATGGTGAAGCGCCAACGCGTATTAGGATTGGACGGCGGCGTGGTGATGGAAGGCCGCGACATTGGTACCGCCGTGTTTCCTAACGCAGATCTGAAGATCTTTCTCGATGCCGAGGAAGGCGTTCGCGCGGAGCGGCGCGTCGTGCAGAGCGGACCGCGCTCCCCCGAAGAGACGCGACGCGTGATTGCGGAGCTTGCGGCGCGCGATCAGCGCGACCGCACGCGTTCGGCATCGCCTCTGGTCGCCGCGCCGGACGCGGTGCACATCGATACCACGCACAAGAGCATCGACGATGTGGTCGCCGAGGTGGAGCATCTCGTACAGAAGGTCGATCGTGGGTAGTTTCGAGTTGAAATTTCAAGTTTCGAGTTTCAAGCTGCAAGTTGAAGGCGGCTTGTCTATGAACAATCCAGCTTCAGCCTCGAATTTGTCCCAAAAATCGCGTCAATTCCGGAGGCAGAGGGACGCTGAAGGAAAGCGGCTCACCGCTTCGGGGATGTGTGAACTCGATGGCTGCCGCATGCAGAAAGTTGCGATTGAGGGTGAGTACGCTGGGCGTCTGCGCCACTTCGGGCTGGCTTGCCCCCCGAGAGGTCGCTTTGGTTGAGGCCTTTCGCAAAGCGGTAGGTCGGCGCAGTTCCTTCGGCGCACGGTACAGCGAGTCGCCCACTACCGGATGGCCAAGCGACGACATGTGCACGCGGATCTGGTGGGTGCGGCCGGTCTCGATGCGGACATCCACCAGCGCGAACTTGCCAAATTGCGAGGCGATGCGCTCGCGAACTTCATAATGGGTGATAGCTGAACGGCCTCCGCTGCCGCGGGTTGTCATGCGAATGCGTCGCACCGCATCGCGGCCGATCTCAGCATTGATGGTGCCCCGGTCTTTCGCCGGCCAGCCATGCACTAGCGCAACGTAGCGCTTCTTCACCTGACGCCCCGAAAATTGCTGGCCCAGCTTGCGATGCGTCACGTCGTTCTTGGCGACAAGGATCAGCCCGCTGGTTCCCTTGTCGAGACGATGGACTATCCCCGGGCGCAACTGGCCGCCTACCTCCGACAGCTTGCCGAAGCGATGCAGCAGGGCGTTGACCAGCGTACCGCGATTACGTTCGTCCTCGGTGGCGCCCGCCCCGGCATGCACCATCATTCCTGCCGGCTTGTTGATGACAACCAGGTCATCATCTTCATACACGATGTCGAGGGGGATGTCCTCCGCGATCGCGCGCAACGGCGGGGGCTCGGGGTCCCCAAGGATGGTGATTTGTTCGCCGCCCCGGAGTCGAAGCGACGGCTTGGCGACGTCATCGTTGACCAGGGCTTTCTGTTCCGCCAACAACAGCTGCACGCGTGCACGGCTGATATCGGGGATGTGGGCGGTAAGGAATTGATCGAGCCGCTGGCCCGCCGCGTCGACCGGAACGGAGATTGTGATAGGGAACAAGTTTCGAGTTTCCAGTTTCGAGTTTCCAGTTTGCGGAACAGGCGGAAGTTCGTCAAGAACAGACGTCGACCGACGTCTTGAGGGCGTTCGGGGCAGCCTCTTGTTTGACTGGATCCCACTCGAAACTTGAAACTCGAAACTACCTTGTGGCTTTGACCGGCACTTTCGGAGCCACCGTCGCACGCCGCATCCACAACAGGCCGCCGCCGATGACCAAGCATAACGCGATCGCCTGCGTTCCTGACATGAATCCCATGAACTCGCCGCGCCCGGGATCGCCGCGGACGAACTCGATGAAATAGCGAGCCACTCCGTAGATGATCATGTAGGTGCCAATGATCTCGCCTTCGAACTTCTTACGCCGGATCAGCCACACCAGGAACAGGCAATTGCAGAGTTCGACGACCATCTCATAAAGCTGCGTTGGATGCAGAGGCACGTTAAGCGGAGTTCCGACGATTTCATTGGCCAAAGGATTGTGAAAGGTGACCGCCCAGGGCACGTGCGTTTCGCGGCCCCAGCAGCAACCAGCGGCGAAGCAACCGACACGGCCGAACGCGTGTCCCAGCGCCAGTCCTGGAGCAAACACGTCGCAGGTTCGTAGCACCGGCAGGTTGTTGCGGCGCATGTACCAGATGCACAGGGCCAACGCCAGCACAAAGCCGCCGGACCACACTCCACCCGCCTGGAACGTTGACAGGCTGAAGATCGCTCCGGGGTTCTCACGGTAGTATCCCAAATCCACCAGAATCATCAGGATCTTCGCGCCGACTATGCCGGAGAGGATCGCAATGATGCCAAGGTTCCAAAGCTTGTCGGGATCGAGTCCCTGCTCGCGACCGAGCTTGACGATCAGCATGAGGCCAAAGATCAGGCCCAAGGCGGCCATCAACCCATAGGTGGGCAGGCCGAAGTTGCCAATGTGAAATAAACGGGGAAGCACGTGTCTATTTTAGATGATGGTGAGGTTCCAAGGCTGCAGACTTCTTCGCTATTCGCTATTCGCTATTCGCTATTCGCTTTTCGCTTTTCGCCAAGCACGGACAGCGGGGCTCACAGCTATGAGTGAGGGGATCCAACATTACATCGGGAGACGTTAAAGCGAGGCAAGCCCACCATGAATCCGTAAGAGAGCTTCCGCAAAAAGCAACCACCATTCTTAGGCGCTGGCTGCCGGATCGGCGAAAAGCGAAGAGCGAAGAGCGGAAGGTAAAAAGCCGACCCGCGGGGCCGTGTTCAGTGGGCCGTCAATGAACCCGTCCTATACGGTGGGAACCCTCCGCAGCTCTTTAGGCATTTCCGCATGGCGGAACGTCGCACACCGAGCCGAATACGAGTAGGGCCCCCTGTTCATTGAGCATTGGTTCAAAAAACGGTTGCCACCAACACCAACTTTGCAGGCCGGCTTTATGCTCAGATGCTATGGAAAAAGCGAGTGGATGACAAGGGCCGTGGGCCAAATAGTTGGAAATTTACGTGCGGCAATATTTACAACGGTGGACAGGGAGGGCAGAGAGTTTCCGCAATTATCGAGGTTCGCAGAATATAGTGACATTCCCTTTGGATTTGTCATCACGAGCGCAGCGAGGGATCTGCTTGTGCATGGTTATGGGAAAAGCAGATTCCTCGCGCCAAAACCGGGCGCTCCCAATGACAAAGACGCAAACCCAATAGAATCAATATGCGTTTTGACCTTTGTCATTCCTGTTTCAACCTGCCCCAGCAGGTCCGTTGCTCGTAATGACAATTCATGAATCACGATCCACCCCTTTTCGCCGGCCGATGTGTCACTATAATTTACGATCAGCAATTCAGCCGCGGCAGGACACACGAGTCTATCGCATGCGCCCAGCGGACTCGGCGGTCAGCTTTATCCGGCTCGCCGCGGCTCCGCCAGAACTTCGTCCAGCACGCCCGCCAGTTGCCCGGCTCGCTCGTTGTAGTCGCTCGCGATGGAGTCGTACTTCCGTTTCAGCATGTGGAACTCATCGGCGATATTCAGCGCGGCCAGCACGGCGACCCGCAAGGAATCGACGGTGGCGGCCTGCTGCGAGATCAGTCGCATCTTGGTGTCCACGTACTCGGCCAGCTCTCCGATATATTCCGGGTCGGAACCCCGGAGATGGTAGGTCTGGTCGTAAATCTCGACACGGACACTGCCCGCGCCGTTTCCGTTGCCGTTAGACTGACTCAAACGCCGCCTCCCTCTCCCTTGTGATGCTCGTGTGCGCGAAAACCGTGCCGTCCCTAAAGGGACTCGGATCTATTTTCACCTTACCCAGCACTCCGCCTGCGGCTCCGTGCTGGGCTAAACTATGCCGCGCCTACGGCGCTGGTTTTTCGCCCAGCAAATTCCACTGGCAGATACCAAGTTGGGTTCTCCACACACCCTCTGAAGCCCCGGCCGATTAAGGATGAGCCTTCCCGCCGGCCTAAGGCCTGCACTACCCGAGCCCCTAACCACTAGCCCCTAACCCCTGCTTCCGATTATCCCGCCGATTCTTCCGCGTTCAAAGCCTCAATTTGGTCTAGCATCTTTTCTACTCGGGTACGTACCTCTTCGCGCTCCCGGCGCAGACCGACCAATTCCTGGCGCATGGTGTCGACCTCCTCTTCGCGCTCATTCAACTGCTCGCGCAGGCGGGAGGCATCGCGCTCTGCGACGGCCTTGGCCTCGCGGGCCGATTTCAACAGCTCGATCGTGCGCAGGATTTTTTCTTCCAGGGACTTGAAATCAGCAGTAGACGTGGCGGAGGATGTTTCGACTGCGTTCGCGGGCATATAAAGACTGGACCTCGAAAAAATTTGATCTCGCGAGCGCAGTATATCGCAGAAATTTGTATGCGGGACTGTGCAATGTACGATTCCGTCGCGATTCGTCGCCGGCGAACCTGAATGTGCAACCTTCGCGGTGCATCTGGCTCCAAGTTCGCGGGTTCGGTGCGCGCTGTTGTCCTTTCTCCACCGCCGTGGTTCATCCCGCCCTGCGCGCAAGAATGTAGGCTCGCCGGGTTTGATACTCGAAGTCGTCCTGCGGCATCGGGGGCCCTTACTGCGCGCGCAGCACACCGCCCAGCGATTTCAGTTTCGCGACGATCTTCTCCGACCATTGCGCTACTTCGTCGTCGCGCAACGTGCGCTCCTTCGACTGGAACTCCGCGTGGAGAAGTACCGAGTACTTGCCGGGGCCAACCTTCTCGCCGCGAAAGATCTCGGCCGGAATGAACTTCTGTAGTTCGCCCAGTTCCAACTCGTCGATGGCCGACCGGATGCGCTCGAAGGTGACCGCTTCATCGAACATGAACGAAAAATCACGCTCGACTGCCGGGAACTTCGAGATTCGCCGATAACGCGGCTCGCGCAACGGATGGCGATACACCCGGTCGAGCATCAGCTCTGCGACGTAGACCTCCTGGCGGAGCTTGCGCGCGGCCGCCATTTCAGGATGCAACTGCCCGAAGTGCGCGAGGGTCTCGCCGTCCATCACCGCGCGCGCCGAGCGGCCGGGATGGAAGTACGGCGGTGTCTGATCGTCGAAATGCAGCCTCTGATGCTCGAAGGACGCAAGCAGCTCTTCGACATCGCCCTTCATGTGGAAGAACGTGTACGGCTGCGCCAGCGAATGGACGTTCTTCGCGAGGGCGTCGCCAGTAGCAACAAAGCCAAGGTGGCGACGCTCATCGTGGCTGTCGCCCAACTTCTCGAAGACCTCGCCTGCCTCGAACAGCCGCACATTAGCGTTGCCCCGATTCAGGTTGTAACCCACCACGTTCAGCAGGCCGGGAATGAGCGAGGTGCGCAGGTATCCCGCCTCTTCGCTCAGCGGATTGGCGATGGCCAGCGGCTCGCCTTCGCCGAAGGCCTTGGCCTCCTGCTCAGAGATGAAGGTGATCGAGATGCTCTCGTTGTAGCCGAGCGCGAGCATGGTCTCGCGAACCTTCGCATTCTTCGGCTCGTCCGGCAGGGTGACGACTGCCCCGACAAACGCGGGCAGGGTGTTGGGAAATTTGTTGTATCCGTAGATGCGCGCCAGCTCTTCCAGCAGGTCGATCTCGCGCTCCACGTCGAGACGCCAGGTCGGAACCTGGATGCTGAAGTCGGCCTCCGTCGGGCGCGTAATGCCAAAGCCGAGCCGCCGCAGGATGCGCTCAATCTCGTCACCATCGATATCGACACCCAGGTTGCGCCTGACTTCCGAGCGACGCAGAGCGATCGGCGAGCGCTCCGGCTTGCGGGCGACGGCATCGATCTGTCCGCCATACAACTCGCCGCCGGCATTCGCGAGAATCAGCTCGGCTACGCGATCACAGGCCAACGCCGTAACGGCCCAATCGGCGCCGCGCTCGAAGCGATGCGACGCGTCGGTGTGCATGCCGTGACGCTTGGCCATGCTGCGGATCGTCGCCGGGTCGAACCATGCCGACTCGATGAGCACGTTCTTGGTCTGCTCGGTAATCATCGAATCAAATCCGCCCATAACACCTGCCAGCGCGACCGGCTTCTTGGCGTCCGCGATGACGAGGTCGTCGGTCGAGAGCTTGCGGTCGACGCCGTCGAGAGTCTTGAGCACTTCGCCTTCGCGTGCGCGGCGCACGATGATCGTGCCGCCTTCCAGTAGGTCGAGATCGAACACGTGTGTCGGATGGCCAAGCTCGTTCAGGGCATAATTGCTTGCATCCACGACATTGTTGACCGTGCTTTTTGAACCTGCACCGACGAGATCCAAACAATAGGAAATTTCGTCCGAAGAAGGTCGTATCTTCACACCACGTACGATACGAGCTGTGTATCGTGCGCAGCCTTGCGCGTCTTCGATCACGATGGGGAAGTCTGCTTTCCCCGTGGGGTTCGGGAGCTTGGGCGCGACTTTTTTCAGTTCGACGTCGTAGATCGCTGACACCTCGCGCGCCACGCCATAGTGGTTCATCGCGTCCACGCGGTTGGTGGTCAGGTCCATCTCGAAGACCGTTGCGTCCTTCAACTCCACGATAGATTCCACCGCGATGCCAGCCGAAGTCAGGTCCTCGGCGAGTTGGCGGTCGTCGTTGGCAATGTTGACGAACTCACGCAGCCATGATGGTAAGAGTCGCATAGGTCGATCTTGTTAGTTACCAGCGGTGCTCTTCAGCGGCGCTGTGTATTCCGAGAACTGTTTCCTGTCCTAAAGGAACTACTATGATGTCGAAACCCAAGGGTCCACGTCGGCGAAAAGCTACAGCCCTGCCGCTTATCCTCGTTGCCACCTCTCTGAGCAACTCGCCAAAGACGTCATTGTCGCCAGGCTTCTCCAGATTCAAAACGCGTGTGACGTTCGGCGGGAGCAGCAGTCGTGAGAAATGCAACACAAGATCGACACTCACACCCGACTCCCGTGCCTGCAACTCCTCCTTCACCCGCGCTCCCATGGCCCTATTGAACTCCTCTCGGTTCGAGAGTTCCCGAAAATAGTTCGAAGCAGCGTTCGTAGCCAGACGTGCAGCGAAAGCGACTCCCGCAGCGCGAGAACACAGGGAGAGCTCAGAATCATCTTCAGCCTGCGGGAGATTCTCTGGATCGTTGCAGTACAGTTGGTACCCATTTGCAATCATCTCGCGGTCGTCTTCAACTATCCACTCAGAACTCGCGCATTGGCATGATCCGTGCCCTAGGAAGAGCCAGCGTCCCAAAGCGACTCCATTTTCGATGACTGACGCACCGAATGCCGATCCGAAGCCGCTCGGCCCCGCCCGTCTTGCCAGCCAATCCTTTACTCCCATTTGCTTCCCTCGAATCGCTACACAAACTGCTCCAAAAACCGCACGTCGCCTTCGTAGAACAACTGGATCTCTTCCACCTCGTACTTCAAGATGGCGATGCGCTCAACGCCCATGCCGAAGGCGAAGCCCGAGATCTTCGACGAGTCATAACCGTTTTGCTTCACGAAATCGAAGACATTGGGGTCTACCATGCCGCAGCCCAGCAGTTCGATCCAGCCACTGGATTTGCATTTGCGGCAGCCCTTGCCGCCGCAGAAGATGCAGCTTACCTGCATGTCGGCGCTGGGCTCGGTGAAGGGAAAGAACGACGGATAAAAGCGCGTCTTCACCGACGAGCCGAACAACGCCTTCATGGCGTGGTCGAGCGTGCCCTTCAGATCGCAGAAAGTGATGTTGGTGTCCACGGCCAGCCCCTCGACCTGATGAAAGACCGGCGAGTGGGTGGCGTCGAGCGGATCGTTGCGGTGGACCTTGCCGGGAATGACGATGCGCACCGGCGGCGGCTGCTGCTCCATGGTGCGGATCTGCACCGGCGAGGTGTGCGTGCGCAGCAGCAGGCGATCGCGCGCGGGTTTGCTCTCCTGGCCGGCGATGAATAGCGTGTCCTGCGTGTCGCGCGCGGGATGGTTCGGCGGGAAGTTGAGCGACTCGAAGTTGTAGTAATCGGTCTCGACCTCGGGGCCTTCGCCGACGGAATAGCCCATCGCCTTGAAGACCCCGACGATCTCGTCCATCACGCGCAGCACGGGATGCTTGACGCCGATGGGACGCTGGATGCCGGGAAGGGTGATGTCGAGATGAGATTCGGACGCTTTCCCGAGCAGCACGGACGCAACAAGCTTTCGATCGTTGATATCAGCTAAAGCTTCGTTGACGGCGGCTTCGACGCGAGTCTTAAGCGCGTTGACGCGCTGGCCGACCTCGCGCTTAGCGGGACCTGGTGCCGCTTTCAGCCAAGTGTCATTGACCTGGGTGAGTACGCCGTTCTTGCGAGCCAGCCATCGATCGCGAAACGTTTTCCAGGCGGCTTCGCTATGGAGTTCGCGGCCCTCGGCCTCGAGCGCGGCGAATAGGTCGGCCACGGCGCGATCAAGCGCCTCAGGGGAGTAGTCCTCGAGTTTGGGGACGGTGTACATGCTATCTATCGCACGGCTGAAGCTGCGCTCGTCTTGTGCCGCCCCTGAAGGGGCTCGGACTCTTAAAACGCCTTACCCACCGCTGAAGCGGTGGGCTATCTTCTTTCGTCCCGCAAGCGGGACTCGATTTGTCGCAGTCCAAGCGCAGGTTTCAAAATCAACTCCCTCAGGGGCTAAAGCCCAGACCCTTCAACCCAACACGGCACGGCTGAAGCCGTGCCCTTTCAAAGCGCAATCTCGATGACGGACGCTACTGCCTTAAGCACAACGGGCGGCCATGCGGGCCGCCCATCGGAAGTCACTGCAATGTTTCTGGGATGGGCGGACTATGCGGCGGCGGCTTGCGCCTGCTTGCACAGCGCCGTAAACCCGGCGGCATCGTTGACGGCCAGATCGGCGAGGATCTTGCGATCCAACTCGATGCCGGCTTTCTTCAGGCCATTGATGAACTGGCTGTAGCTGGTGCCATTCAACTTAGCCGCGGCGCCGATGCGCACGATCCAGATGGAACGATACTGCCGCTTCTTCTGCTTGCGTCCGCTGTAGGCGAACTTCAGACCTCGTTCGACCGACTCTTTCGCCGAACGGTACAGTTTGGATTTTGTTAAGTAATAACCACTGGCGCGCTCAAGTATCTTTTTGCGGCGCGCGCGGCGCTTGGTACCACGTTTAACGCGAGGCATGTTGCTCCTTTTTGCAAATTACTAGACCCATCGCATAAATCTCAGAAAGGTTCAACCAAGTCACCTCAGGGGCTAAAGCCCGGTATTGAAGCGGCTCGTTGCGGCACGGCTAAAGCCGTGCCCTTTCAAAACCGATTTACGAGATGGCCTCTAAGCGGCTGGAGGCAAGGACTTCGACCGCGCTCGCCTTCCCGGTCTCGGGTTGGCAGAGGGGCTCAGAATAGCCTCTTCACACGCTGTTGCCGTCGCGGCCTGGTGACGCGCGCCGGGTGCCGCACCATGCGGCTAGTTGGGGATCAGGCGTAGGGAATCATGCGGGCAATCCGCTTTTGGTCCGCCTTATCCACCATCGTATCTTTATCGAGCTGACGCTTGCGCTTGGTCGCCTTGGAAGTCAGAATGTGGCGCTTCATCGAATGGCCACGTTTGATCTTACCGGTTGCCGTCTTCTTGAAGCGCTTCGCCGCTCCACTGTGGGTCTTCATCTTTGGCATAACGTCTTTCTATTACAACATAAATGCACCAACCCCGCCAGCGGCGCACAGGAAGATGAGTCTAGATGCGGGGCTTTCCATCACTGCTGTTCTGCTTGGGCCGCCGGAGTACCGGCGTTTTCTTGACCTTGGGGCGGGGAACCGGTTTACGCCGGGTCACGCCCAGCGCTCTCTCCAGCAGGTCTTGCAGCAATTCTTTTTCCGCCGGTGTAACGTGCTTGGTGAACTTCTCCGGCCGCTTCGCTACTAGCTCTTGGAGCCTTGCGATCCACTGTAGTGACTCAGCAGCAGGGTATTCACCGATTTGGCCCACCAGCTTGAGGGTCCGCTCCAGATCCGGTACGGAGCGATAGCAGCTCAAAGCCTCCCGCAGATTCCCTGCGGCCAAATGGGACTCGGCAGCGCCCCGAAAATCGCCAAGAGCTTGCTGGCAAGACGCCTCCAGCTTGGGCTGACGCTCCGGCAGACTTTGGAGTACGTCCAGGGCCTTTGCAAAATGCCGTTCCTTCATGAGCAATTGAATCGCTCGCTGCTGTAAGCGCTCGGTGCGCGCGGCGTGGTTGGGAATTCCCAAGACCTCATACAAGGGTGGCAGCAGCCTGAGTAGCACGGTGGCATTGTGGCCATTGACAAGCGCGGACTCCAGTTCCTCTACCCAGGCGGTGGCCTTGGAGCCTACCTCGATCAGCAGCCAAGGGTCAATCTCGTCCTTGGCAGAGTCCTTGGCAGAGGCGAGGGTTCTAGCTAGGTCCTCCAGTGCTTGCAGGCGACTCTCGTGCGACGCGCGATGGACGCGGCCAATCGCCCCGATGCTCTGGGCCAAGCCGACGCGGCCCGCATTGAGTGCGGCCCGGAACGCCTCGTCAAACGCGTCCGGCTTTCCCAACTCGGGAGCGAGCCGCACGTTTCGCATTCCCAACGTGAAGCAAATCTCGGCCAGGGTCAGATAAGCGGCCTTCCGCACCTCGATGTCCAGGATCGCAGCCGGCGAATCCAGCGGTCCCAGCAACGTCACCGCCTGCTGTGCGCGCGACCAGGCGATCTCCGGCTTGACCCCGAGGTATTGCCGGGCATCGTTCTGGCACCGCTGGATGCGCTCTTCCAGATCCAGCTCGTCTTCCTCCAAGGTTTTGAGCAGAGCCGCTGGCACACAGGAAGAAACCCCACTCTCGACCTCGCCACCATTCAGAAAGTTGATACTGTTGCGCACGATCTGCCCGGTGGGGTTGACGTCCAGCCAGATCAGACGTTCCGCGGGACGGCTGAGCGCAACCCGCAATTGGTCAATGGCAAGCCGCTTGCGAAGATCTTCGATTTCCGAGCCAGCTCGCACCCGCGAATCCTGACGTATCACCCGTTCAATGTGAGCCCCCGGATCGAGGACGCAGACAGAATGGAAATCCAACCCTTTCGCTTCTGAAACCGTGAGCACGACGTCGCGGGCCGCTTCCGGGACCCACGCGGGAGCGCTGTCTTCCAGAGTGATGAGGGCCAGACCTTCACGGGAGGACAGGGAAATCAGTAGCTGCTCCAATTCCGGTCCCTGGCTGCTGGTGCAGTACAGGATCTGGTCGGTCGCATCATCTTCGATTTCTGCGTAGCCGGTGCCGCTGGGCCGCTCCGATTTCTGCACATGAGAGTAGAGGTCCCAAACACGATTCACCAACGCTGCAATACGACGCGGACTGCGGAGGTTGGCCGCCAGCTTGTACTCGGAGGGCGTAGCAAGTTGCGTATGCAGTAGATCGCTCAGCCAACCCCATTCGAAATCCGTAGGACGCACCGTCTGGGCCTCATCGCCAGCCAGCAACAGCGATACGTTGGCGTAGCCTTGTTGCCGGACTCGGGAGACAAGTTCCACGAGTAGCCATGCTTCGATGGGGGTAAGGTCCTGGCACTCATCGACAGCGACACAGTCATAGTCGAAAGACGGGGCGCCCAAGCCTGCCGGGGTATCGGAGGCGCGCAGTTTCTGGATGGCCTGCCAGGCCAGCGCAAGTTCCGGAAAGTAGCGCTCGCTGAGAGTGCGAGAATCCGAATGCTCCAAGCGGGTTGCAACATCCAGCGCCGCGGCGACGGGCGCTTCCCCCAGCGAGCGTATTCGCCGCGTCCGATACGCCTTATCGGGAACGCGGGCGGATTTGCAGGCGGAGAAACGGCCAAGGGCAACCGGCAGCGCATCTCCGGCCAGATGGGCGTGCAGCTCGTCGTAAAGCGCAGTCGGCGAAGCTGTCCAAGCTCCAAGACTCCGGGCAAACGGCGCCACATCATGCAAGAATCGCTGCCGCGCTTCGCCCAGCGGAACCATAGGCGCGTCCGTTCCAAGAATTTGCCGTACGAGATTGGGAAACGTCACTACCGAGAACTGCTTCTGAGAAGAGCAAAAACGGTCGAAATAGTCCTTGGCCAGAGCGGCCAGGTCGGCCGAGTAGGTGACGTACAGAATGTGTTGGGCGGCGACGGAATCGGCGGCATGCCACAGTGCCGTGGTCTTACCGGAGCCGGGATGACCTTTGAGAAGCCGCACCGATTGCCGCCCCGATGCAAACCTCTGCTGTGGCTGCGTCCACGGGCGCGGTGCGTACTCCGCGCCCCGCAGATCGCGCACTGTCACCGGCATGTAATGAGTGTTGAAGGACTGCGGCGTCAGCAGCGAATGATCGTCGTGATGCCGGATGTCACGCAGGAAGACTGAGCCGTCGGGAACATCCGAAAACTCGCCGGACTCCTGTAAGGGGAGCGCGTTCTTGGGGGCCCACCAGGCGTAGAAATGACTTCCGTAATTGCCGCCCAGCCGCGATCGGCGCCAACCTCGGTTGATTCCGGCAGTCGCCTTGTAATGCAGGCGGCGGGCATCTACCGAGAGCCGTTGCAAAAGAAAAGCGGTACGCCTGCCGATGGCATCGCGGCCATGTTCGGCAAGTTTTTCCAGGAACTCCTGATGGCAGTACAGCGGGTTGGCCGGCCTTGTGGTTTCGAATGCTTCGAGAAGTTCGAATTGTTGACTCGTAGTCACGGAACCGTCAGCATAGCTGCTGCAAGACAGCCGCGCAACATTCAACAATCCAATTCTCTAGCACGTACGCAGAACCCACAGCCGTGCGCTTCTGGCTTATTGTGTCGGCGCCGCGGGCGGAGCGGAAGGCTTCTCCGGCTTCGGAGTCTGCGGTCTCGCTTCTGCCTTTGGCGGCTTGGCCGGAGCTTGGGTTTTCGGCGGCGCCAGAATGAGGTGCAACGTATTGCCTTCCTGCCGGGGACGAAACTCCACGATCGCCTTATCGCCCAAATCCTTGATCAAGCGATCCAGAATTCCACGCCCTAAACTCTGGCGCGTCATCTCGCGTCCGCGGAAGAAGATGGTGGCCTTGACTTTGTCGCCTTCGGCGAGGAAGCGCAACACGTGGTTCTTCTTAGTGTCGTAGTCGTGATCGTCCACGTTAATGCGGAACTTCACTTCCTTGACCACGATCTGGTGCTGGTGTTTCTTGGCCTCACGCTCGCGCTTTTCCTGCTGATACAGGTATTTCCCGTAATCCATGATGCGGCAAACGGGAGGTTGAGCGGTGGGCGAAACTTCTACCAGGTCCAGGGTTTTCTCGCGGGCGATCTTGAGCGCCTCGAAGGGGGTCATGATGCCTAACTGGTTGCCTTCGTCGTCGATCACGCGAACTTCACGGACACGAATGCGTTCATTCGTACGGATAAAACGTTTATCGATACAGTCCTCCGCAACAACTGTAGTATTTCGAAAGTATAGCATGGGGACTAGGCGGAAACAGCGGCCGGAATCGCCAACGCCGGGATTGCAACCGACCCCACCAGCACATCGGAATGTACCGCTTCGATTATGCCGCGCACCCACTGATTTGCCTGGTGCTCGCCTCCAATCCGCAGCTTCAGATAGTTGTCCGTCAGCGCCTCGGTGAACACGCCGTCGTAATGCGTGAGCGTGATTGCTTCCAGCTCGCGGCCGACGAACGATTGCATGAACTCGCGCTTCTTGCGAGCCACCAACTCGCGCAGCACATGATTGCGTTCGCGAGCGATCTGCACCGGAACCTGCTCCGGCATTTCGGCGGACGGAGTTCCCGGACGCGACGAATACGTAAACACGTGCAGATAGGTGAAGGGCAGGCGCTCGATGAACGCGCGCGTCTGCTCGAAGTCGTCGTCGGTCTCACCGGGGAAGCCAACCATCACGTCAGCGCCAATGGCGGCGTCGGGCATGGCGCTGCGAATGCGCTCGATGCGATCGACGTAATGCCAAGGGCGATACTTGCGGTGCATCCTGCGCAGTATGCGGTCGCTGCCCGATTGCAGCGGCACGTGGGCATGCTTGGCGATGCGCGGTGACGCTGCGACTAGTTCGATCACTTCGTCGGTCCAGTCCATGGGCTCGACCGAGCTGATACGAATCTTCTCGACCGCCGTCCGCTCGAGGATGGCGCGAAGCATGGCGGCGAAATTCATTCGCGGCGTCAGTTCGCGACCCCAGCGCCCCAGGTTGATGCCCGACAGCACAATCTCGCGATAGCCGTTGGCGACCAGCCCATCTACTTCTCGGAGGACTTGCTCCAATTTCAACGAACGGCTGCGGCCGCGCACCGACGGGATGATGCAGAACGAGCAACGATTATTGCAGCCATCCTGCACTTTGAGATTGGGGCGGGTCTTGTCGAAGGAGCCGGCTTCAAAGACGGGAGCGGCCGACAACTCGGTGTGGGCGAAGATGTCGCCGACGATCACGGTTGAGGCAGGGTTCAGGCCGATTTGATGCAACGCTACGAATCCACTGTCGTTCGCCAGCGGGGCGGCGTAACTTGCCAACTCGTGCTTGTGGGAGTTTCCGACGACCAGGCTGACACCAGGCAACGCCGAAAGCTCCTCAGGCGCGCGCTGAGCGTAGCATCCGGTGACCAGGATTCTGGCGGCGGGATTTTCGCGATGAATGCGGCGGATGGCAGCACGCGCATCCTGATCGGCAGATGCGGTGACGGTGCAGGTATTCAGGATGACGACTTCAGCTTCTACGGCGGCGGAGGCACGCTCCAGCCCGCGGCCCAGCAATTGGCGCTCGATAGCGGCGCCATCGGCCTGGGTCGCGCGGCATCCGAAGTTCTCGACATGATATGTCGCCACCAAGCTATTATACTGGGCGTACTTTGAGGCTGGCGGCGCGTCCAAGGTGGTGGAACAGGGAATGGCACGCGCAACAGAATGAGAATTCGATTCTCAGCAGCCGAGCGGCAGGAATTTGCATCACACCCGCCGCACGTCGATGACGAGGCTTTCCCCTGGAGGTCCCGATGAAACGTCGCATCCTGTTGGTTGATGACGAACTTGCAATTCTGCTCACCCTGCGCGCAATCCTCGAAATGAACGATTTTGCAGTGGGCACCGCCTCCTCCGCTAAGGAAGCTGCGCACAAGCTGAAGAACGGCGTCTTCGAAATGGTCATCACCGATATGCGCATGGAAACGGAGACCGCAGGTTACGACGTGATTCGGGCGGTGCGTCAATTGGCCTACAACCCCGCCACCGCGATTCTGACCGCGTACCCCTCTCTGGGCAACGAATGGCGAAACCACGGAGCACACTCGTTGCTAGTGAAGCCGGTCAACACCGCGGAACTGCTACGCCAGATTGAAGCGCTTTTGATCAGCCATCAGGATCACAAGACCCGGGCAACAAGTGCGAATGCCATAAAAGCTTCCAACCCCAACAATTCCAAAACAGAGCGTCCCGCCGCGGCGGCGGGCGAGAAAGCCCTATAGCGTTTCCGGAAAGGCCGGCTCAGCAGACATATTGAACACACCCCGGCTACCAACCGCCGTCGAGACACAGAATTCCCCAGGCGTCCAAAGCAGGTCGTGGCTGGCGCTATCGGAGGACTGGGATTCGGCAGGTCAGGCAGTGACAGCAGTGGTGCGCCGCTGCTGAAAGCACTCCCGACAGAAGACTGGCCGTCCTTGGTTGGGCTTGAACGGGACAGTGGTTTCCTTGCCACAACTCGAACAATTCGTCCGCGTTTCCACCTTGGGGTAATTCCCCGCCGGCGTGGCCCCCACTGTGGACGCCCGCTTGGCCTTGCAGGCTTTGCAACGTTTGGGTTCGTTCTTGAACTGTTTGTCGTGGAAAAACAGCTGTTCCCCAGCGGTGAATACGAAGTCGGCGCCGCAGTCAATACACTTCAGAACCTTGTCCTGGAATTCCATGGAGAGTTGCTCCCTTCAGTCCGCGATCCGGAGCCATGGACAAGGGTCGAGTTGCAACGGGCAAAAGAACCGGACTGAGCATTCTTTCTGCCGCTTGCAAATTCCACAGCTCGGGTACATCCCCCGGGTTCGGCCCACCATGCACTGCGCATGGTTTACTACCAGTAAGACTGCGATCCTATGAATAAAGCATTCCCAACCAGGATTAGAGAAAAAGCAAGGGCCGCCATCGGAACGGCGGCCCAACGTTGAATTAGTCCTGCTCTTTGCGAGCCTTCTTGCGGCTACGCTTGCGCGCCAAAGCTTCCTTCACGCGCTTCTTTTCGCCCGGCTTGAGGTAGAAGGAGTGACGCTTCACTTCCTTGATGATGTCCTCTTGCTGGACTTTGCGCTTAAACCGCCGCAGAGCGTTCTCTAACGATTCGCCTTCTTGAATGCGAACTTCCGCCAAACGGGAAACACCCCCAAACTCGTCCGAAGGGACAGTAGTAGTTATGTCAATGTTTCCAGGGGAAGTCAAGGAAAGAGTGGCGACGAGTCCCGTCGCTGAAGTGATGGGTCGCAGCACCACCAAGGTGCAGGCGCTCCTATGTTACTCAGAAATTTAGCCTTACGGAAAATTGCACCTGCCGTGGGGCATATGCATTCGTCGGCATAAGGAATTTGGAATTCACTTGAAATTGGCCAGGATACTGTTTCCCTTTGACTGTGGTGGAGTAAGCGACGAATTGGCCCGCGGAGTTGTAAAAACCATCGTCACCGATGTCGACCCGATTGTTCATGCGGTTGAATAAGTTGAAAGACTCCGCGAGGAGTTCGAGACGAGCATGCTCTCTGAGGCTGACGGTTCGGGTCAAGCGAAGATCGGTCGTGAAGTAGTCGGGGCCGATGAAGGCGTTTCTGCTATATCCAGGCAAGCGGTCGTTGTAGGTGTTTCCATCCTGGTTGGCGTCGCCCGCCATGGTGGCGTTGACGGGGCGGCCAGATCCCATGGTGATGACGCTGGAGAATCTCCAGTTGTTCGATAGCCGGTTGAGCAGTTGATGCTCGAAATGGAAGGGCTTGGGTTCCGCAACCCACGCGGCGATAAATCGATTGCGCTGGTCGGTGACGCTGAGACCGCGCTCCAGCGCGGTAGCGTAGGAGTTTTGGACATTTCCCGGACGCCCAACGACAAGCGCATCCTGGCCATCGTCGATTGCTTTTGCGAACGTATAGCCGATCTGGAAAAACATACCCTTGCTCGTCTGCCGCTTCAACGAGACATTCAGAGCGTTGTAGACGCTGCTCGATCCGCTTTCGTAGGAGTTAATGGTTCCCAGCCGCGATATCGGCCGCTGTACGTCGTTAATGCAGGGAGGATACGGGCAGGTCACCGAGGGGGTGGTTTGCCAGGTGGCGAAGGATGCAACCTGGTAGTAAGAATTGAGAAAGACGGAGCCATCGTCGTTGTAAATCGGGTACTCGGTAATCTTAGGCTTTGGCAGATTCGCGTCGAGCGAGCGCAGGAGGTGGACACCGTGCACGTACTGGTAGTTGACCGAAGCAACGATTTGGTAGCCGAATTCCCGCTGCAAACTCAGGTTTGCCTGCTCCACGTACGGTGTCTGAAAGTTGGTCGCGAAGGCCGAAATCTGGGTGGTGAGCAAGCCGGCGACGGAGGCTGGCGCCACACATACCAGCGTCCCTGCCGGGCAATTGACCAACGGATTGGGATATTTCGGAAATACCGCAGCTTGCGCCGGGATCATGTTATCGAGAAATAGGCTGCTCTGCGAAATTCCGTTGTCAGTGGCGACTTGCGAGGCATACATGGACGGAATCTGGGTGTAGAAGATGCCGAAGCCTCCACGAACCATCAGGGGATGGCGGTCGCCAATGCCGTACGCGAAACCGATCCTCGGCGACACATTGTTCGCATTGGTGGGAATCTTACCCGATGGCAAGTACAAGGGGTTGGCGACCAGATTGCCGGCCTGAAAGGTTTGCAGATCGTAGCGAACTCCGAGGTTGAGCGTAAAACTCCGGGAGACGCGGATGGTGTCCTGCATGAAGGCGGAGTAGAGACGCGAATTGGGATGAGAGACGGCAGTGCCGAAGTCTTGCATGTAGTAGCGAGGTACGTCGTGCGCAAAGGCGCGTAGCGGGGTCAACGAATCTCCATACTTCATGGGAACAAACGTCCAAGGGTTCACCTTGACGTTGGAGAAGTAATATTCTCCCCCGGACATCGACGGGTAATAGTTGTAAATCCATGCCTGAACGAAATCGACGCCAAATTTCCAATGCACGCGCGGGGTTTCGTAGCTTAGGGTGTCTGCAAGATGCAGCTTGTGTTCGCGAGTACTACGGGGAAGCATGCTGGAGCGTCCAAACCCAGAGATCAGGTTGTAGATTTTGGTCCGTGGTTCTTCGGAGTTGGCGGTGGATTGTTGCACATCGCGGGAGAACTGGGCGCGCAGATTGGTAGCGAGACTGTTGGTCCAGGCGCTGGTCAAAGCCGCCGCCAGGCTCTCGGTTCGCACGCTCTCCGATCCATTGCCGCTTTCTGCGTAGCTGGTCATGGGACTGGAGGGATCGAAGAAGACGTTGTTGGTTCCCCGGTAACGCGAGGTGTTTAGCCTTACAAACATGAGCTGTTTTGGAGAGAGCGTGAAATCCACTTTCCCGAAGGAGGCATAGCCGTTCATCGTGGTGGGAAACACTCCCCCCATGTCGTTCAGCATCTGGGCGGCGCTGAAGACCAGTTGCCGGTCTTTGTAGTCATAGTCCTGAGGTTGCGGAACTACCGTGCTGGCGCCGTTGGCAAATTGCACAATCGAAGGAACGGTCAGCAGGTGCTGGTCAAATCCGGCATAAAAAAACACGCGATCTTTCTGGATGGGGCCGCCGACGGAACCGCCAAACTGCTGCTGGCGATCGTTGGGTTTGGTGGTGGCATACGGCTGTTGGGCATCGAAGGCGCGATCGCGCAGGTAGTAAAAGCCGCTGCCGTGAAATTGGTTGGTCCCCGACTTGGTGACCACGTTGAACACGCCGCCGCCGGCGCGTCCCAGTTCCGCGCTGTAGGCGTTCGAAGAAACCCGGAACTCCTTGATGACCTCGTTGCTGAATTGATAGGGCGCGCGATAACGGCCTCGCCCCTGCGCGTAAAACGAGTTGTTATTGTCGGCGCCGTCGACCAGGAAGTTGTTCTGGAATCCGCGAACTCCGCCAAATGACAAATCGCCATTCGAGTCGGAGGTGAGACCGCGCGGGTCCTGCGTCACTCCGGGAGTGAGCAGCGCCAGATCGGTGAAGCGTCTTCCATTCAGAGGCAAACCCTGGATGGCTTGCTGGGTGACGACCTGCGAAACCTCGCCGCTCTGCGTCTCCACCGCCTCTGGCTGTTCACGTACCGTGACCGTTTCCGTTACCCCGGCGAGCGCCAGCCGCACTTGCACCACCGATACGCCCCCCACGTAAAGCTCCACGCCGGGGCTTGTCTTCGTGGCCATGCCGGGCGCTGAAGCGCTCACGTCATAGCGTCCGGGCGACAACATGCCGAAGATGAACTGGCCTTGCCCATCGGTCACCGCTTCCAAGCGGAAGCCTCTTGCGGGATCTACGACTGTGATTCGGGCGCCGGCAATCCGGGCACCAGTGATATCTTCGACCACTCCTTGCAGCGAGGCGGACCCATCCTGGGCGAGCGTGAGAGGCGGAAGCGTCAGGCCCAGCAAAACAAATAGCCCGGCGCAGAGGTGGAGGAAACGAGTCGAGAAGAGCAAAGCGCGAATTCCCCAATTGGGCGACGTTCCCATAGCGGCACAACCTCACCACATCTATAGCGGGTTGGAGCGCAGTGGTCTGTGATTGGGACCTCACGAAAGGCCAAGCCCAAAAAGGGAATGTATTGTACTTTCGTTTTCGTCAACGATCTCTGCGCGCATGAGGACTGGGTTGCCGCGCTGATGGCGGCGGCCGTACCCGACGTCAAGGAGAAGCTGCCAACCCGCTACCAGGCGCGGCAACATGGACATACAGAGTCCATTATGGCAGCGCAAAACGGGCAACCGGGAAGTGGCCGAATTGCTGACGTCGCGGAAATAGAACGGTGGTAGCGATTGGCTATTGCGTTTCGACTTGGCCGGTGGCAGCGGCGGAGTGGTTGCGGAGTATTACCGTGCCGGTGAGCACGGCGCAAAACAGCAAGAGCACGCGCGCCACGTTAGCGTGGAACACAGGGTCGCCCAGCAGGATTCGTACCAGCCCGAAGGCAGCGCTGGCTGCGCAGAAAGCGAAATAGAGCTTCTCTTTGGCGCAATGGGAGAAGCGCAACAGCACCAGAAGAACGGTGGTGACGATCGCATAAATGGTCAGCAGAATAATGCTGCCCGCTATCTTCTCGCGATGAATGGAAAATGCCGCGGCATGCGAAACGGCGAGTTGCGTCCCGGCCACAATCAGAAAAAAGACAGAATGTACCAGCGCAATGATCGCTCGTTTGCGGTTGGTAATGATGCCGAAACGCTCCATAAACACTCTAATAGTGTGTCGCCCTGACCGAACATCTGGCTGTGATTCAAGTCACAGGAGAACAGTTTTTCCCGACGGGGTAGCTGAGAGCTGCAGGCTGAGAACATCCACGACACGGTGCCAGTGGGGGTGGAGTTTGCGCCTGGCCGCCATCCTGGTTACTTGTGAAATGGGCTGTTCACTCCAGTTATGGGCGGGAAGAGCGCGGTTCTGTGTTCGTGTAAACTGCTTTTTCGAGATCAAAGGCAAAAATTCCGGATGGCACGATGCAGCGATTGATGTTGTGCTTAATGCTACTGGTTTGTGCTGAGGTACCCTTTTCCGCTCAAACGAAGGATGTTCGCTACAAGGTCTCGTTTCCCCACATCAACCTGAAGACAGACCGTGGCGAGAGGATCGAGTCAATTGCAGTCGTTATGCACTGCGGACGTTTCGTTGCACTAAACTCGATACCAGACGACTGGTCTGCCACGATAGTCAGTCCTGTTTCCGAGAAGACTACGTTGAGAATGGAAGCAGGGCATGGCACCAGCGAATTGTGGCATTCTGAAGACCTAGATGAATTTGTCACGGTGTTGTCTCATGAGGACCCCTGTTTCGATATAGCAGCATCGATCACAGCCATTTATTACGAGGGAAATGATCTCCACAAACGGAAGATTTCTTTTAGGCAAAACGAGCTAATCCTTAAGCTAAAGCCTCAAACTGTTGTGAAATCGCCATCTCGCAAGTGATCTGCGCAGGGACTCGCGCTCCGGGATTACTTGCGAAATGGGCTGTTCACGCTCGTCATTGCCGGGAAGGGATTACCGAAGAAGCCGGGGCGGACCCGCCCCCACCGCCCAGGGGCACTGCCGGCGATACACGGGCTGGGCGTGGACAGGAATGAAAACCTCGTCCCGCTTTTTGCGTGTCTTGGGGCGCTGTTAATCACTCTTTTTTTTCCGGGCCTTCATAGCGCTCTCGATTCTGGCCTTCATCAGACTAGCGTTCCGTAAGAGCCAACTGCTATTCATGGCATTCCAGGCCGTGGAATGTTCTGGAGCGTAGACCATAACCAAAATCTTACACATCTCCACCCGCTCGTTTGTCTTCTTGTCCACCCCGTGCTCGGGGAAGATTCGGGCAACCACCTCAACGTTCCCCGACGGCGTCGTCAGCAGCGGTCGACTGGTCACCATCATCTGTTCGTCATCCCAACGGATAGCTTCCGGCAGGGTCGACTTCAAGTCCAGATAGCACTGCCCCGCCGGCTCCTTGATCATCACCGATTCCTGTGCGCACAGCGGAGCGGCAGAGGCAACAGCGAACACGATTAAGAGCAAGTTCTTCATGGCCTTGGAGACTCCTTTTCGTATCCCGCTTGGCGTACGTCAGCAGCCCTTGCGGCCTCATAAGACTAGCACCATTGGGAGCGGACCTGCGGACAACCCTTCCAACCCGAACGAAGACGTGTGCCTACCCTCTCGGTTGACATGGCCGACGACTTCACAGATGTTGTGAAATCGCCGTTACACAAGTAATCTCTGGACCGCGCCGGTTGGTGGCGAGTCGGCGGCAACTCGGAACGTAAAACATCTGCCACGCAATTTGTCCACTTTTTGTCCACCCCTAAAGCCGAATCAGCCCCATTTTGGCCGATTCAGCCCCAACGAGTACGAACTGGGAAAGAGCGTGAAGTGCTTTGCAGCGACGGAGTTCTACGGAAACGTTGGAGGCGCGGGTGGGAATCGAACCCACGCATAAAGGTTTTGCAGACCTCTCCCTTACCACTTGGGTACCGCGCCTCGAAGATGGGCGATGCGAAAAACCCTCGCGTACGGCGAGGGCGACGAATTTTGGAGCGGGAGACGGGATTTGAACCCGCGACTTCGACCTTGGCAAGGTCGCACTCTACCACTGAGTTACTCCCGCGCGCCGTCTGTGATTATAGCGAAAGCCTGAACCACCGGGCAAATGAGTGAGGACGTTCCACAGGGCAGACGCATCTAAATTGCTTTTGAGAGTTCAAATCTGTGCGAGACTCTCTGGGAACCGCAGAACTGGCTCAAAGTAGACGTGAAACGAGCCACGTGATGCTCAATTTGACACTGAAGAGGTGGAGTTTGGTCCAGACGGCAATGAAACAGTC
>Ga0208587_1000345_pt1 | contig 25693 bp, 24 predicted proteins | sample NGESurdeep092012_7_FD_184472 | JGI IMG/M metagenome (GOLD analysis project Ga0208587, IMG submission 184472) | Arctic peat soil microbial communities from Barrow, Alaska - NGEE Surface sample 210 deep-092012 (SPAdes) | ecosystem: Environmental > Terrestrial > Soil > Wetlands > Peat ...
AGCTTCACAGTTTGGAAGGACATCTTCAAACCGATTGGACTGTTCGGCGCGATGCTGGGCTTCGTCGGCGTGGTCATGCATTATGTTTTCGAGGGTCCACGGCGCGAGCAGCCGACTCCTCCGGTAGTGCGAATTGACCCGCCACCGCCTCCAGCGGGAAAGGAGAACTAGATGGCGACTTCGGCCAATCGCTTCGTACATCGCACCAACGTGATTGATCGTCTCGGGCGCACCGTCGTCTACGCCGGCGAATTGTTGCGCCATCCCGTGTACACGCGCTTTCTGCACTGGATGGTCGGGATCTTCTTCTTCCTGGCTCTGCTGTCGGGCTTCGGAATCTATCTGCCGTGGATCTTCCGCTTCTTCACTCCTCTTTTCGGCGGAGGCGCGACGACACGCTTCCTGCATCCCTGGTTCGGCCTGGGCTTCGTGATCTTCTTCGCTTTGCAGGCGTTGAACTGGCTTGGCGTGATGCGCTGGACTCCCGCTGACTCTCGCTGGATGAAGCGCGTGAAGGAATATGTCACGGAAACGGATTCCCCGGAACCCGCCGATGTCAGCTTTTTCAATGCTGGCCAGAAACTCCAGTTCTGGGAGATTGTTTGCGGCTGCATCGCCTATGTCATTACCGGCGTCATTATGTGGTTGCCGGAGATTTTCGGGCGCATCCTGGTCGCGATCTCGTATGTGGTCCACGATATATCTGCGCTCATCATGCTGTTTGGGATTTTCTTCCACGTCTATCTCAGCACCTTTGGCGAGCCCGGAACCATTCAAGCGATGACGCGCGGCACGGTAAGCGAAGGTTGGGCTTGGACGCATCACCCTGCCTGGTATCGAGCGGTAACTGGGCGCGATCCGGCCGAAGCCCTGGAAGCGGCCAGGCGGCGCAACACGCCTCCGGCCCAGCCTCCTCCGACGCTCTAAGCGCTCTGAAACGGTGCGGCGATCGACTAAGTTGGTTACTTGCTATGCTTCACCGTGCGTCCATTTAAGGGCTGCACGGGGCGGGCATTGTCGGGATAGTACTTGGCGAAAGTCGCGATTTGCTCCTTCGACAACGACATTGGCGTGTCCAACACGAAGAACACAATGCCTTCGGTGCAGGGCGGAGTCGTTAGGGAGCCTTCGTACTTGTAATAGCTCAGCTTTGCGGGGATCAACTGGATGGCATTGACCTGGACGGTGTCCGAGTCATGCTCTTTATCCATCTCAGGCGGCAGGTTGTTCCAGAGCGTGCCGATTAACGGATTGGGAGGCCCTTCTTTAATCAGAACGGCAATCACCGCATAATGGCCCTCTTTGTTCTGATAAACGAAATGCGCGACCATGTCGTACTTTTTTCCATTGATGGTCTCTTCGCTGGGATGATGGAAGTGGAATTGCGTCAACTCATACGTTTGGTCGCCGACCGTGATGGTGTTTCCATTGCCCGGAACATAGTTCTGACGAATGTAGTGGCCGGTATTGATAATCTTGAGCGGAGCAGGACGGTTCTCAATATGGATCGCCGGCAGGTCCGCAGTCGGCGGGTGATTGATATCAATGGGGGACTGCCGTTTTCCGGTCTTGCAGACTGCGAATTCTGGGCTTAGATCTCCCCAATGCTCCGGCCCAGTGGAGCCTGAATAGCTCCAACTGTGAGAACCGTCCTTGGCATGTTCGTTTGTATGTTCCTGTGCGGTGACGACAGCACTCAGCAAGAACATGCCAGCTACTACGACGGCGAGCGCTTTCTGCAAGGCGAAAAACGGTCTCATCATGGCAATCTCCTTCGCATTGATCGTCAATTCATTGCGCCAGCAGCAATTCCGGTTGAGGATGACATTGCAGCGCAGTTTATCCGTTCCTCGCCGCGCGGACAATATGCAATAATGGCGCGTCTATGAATTCGAGAACCTTCTTCCTCCATTACGCAATAGCGCCCCTGTTGCTTTCGGGCGTCTTTCTCTGCGCACAACCTCAGGCGAGTCCGGCGACCGCAAAAACGGACGACGCAATCGAGCTTGTCAAACAAGGCCAAAAGCTGAATAGCGAGGGCAAGCAGGATGAGGCCCTGGCGCTTTACGATCATGCTCTGCAACTCTCCCCCAATCTCTTCCAGGCAGACTTGGCAGCAGGGATGGCTTTGGATTTGCAGGGCAAGTACGCGCAAGCGCGCCAGCGTCTGGCAAAGGCCATTGAAGAAGCCCCGCCCGCTTCGAAAGTTCAGGGGCTGAGGACGATGGCCGTATCCTACGCCTTCGAGCGCAACGCGGACGAGGCGGCAAAGTACGAGCGGCAGGCGTTCGATGCGCAATACTCGGCTAAACAATACTCGGATGCGGCGGGTACAGCCGATGAACTCGCCCGCATCTATCTCGAATCGGGTGACGCTGACAACGCTTTTCAGTGGTACCAGAGCGGGCACCTCACTGCACTGCGTCAGCCCAACCTCAGCCCGGCCGAAAAGGACCTGTGGGAATTCCGATGGGAGAGCGCGCTGGCGCGTATCCGTGTCCGACAGCTAGGCAGGGGCGCAGAAGCGGAGAAGCACTTGGCTGCCGCCAAAGCGATATTGGACAAGGGCGATAATCCCGACCAGTCACGTTTCTATCCCTACCTCAGCGGTTATGTCGCGTTCTATCGCGGCGACCATAAGGCGGCGATCGCGGAGTTGCAGAAGGGCGATCAGCACGACCCATTCGTTCTGAGTCTGCTGGCGCAAGCTTACGAAAAGTCCGGAAATCGAACGCAAGCGTTGGACTATTACCGCAAAGTCCTGGCCGTCAACACGCATGGTCCGACCAACGCGTTTGCCCGGCCCTTGGCAAAAGAAAAGGTCGCAGCGCTTTCCAAATAGATGCTGATGGTCTGAGCGATTTGGAGCGGGGTACGGGGATCGAACCCGTGACATCGAGCTTGGGAAGCTCGCGTTCTACCGCTGAACTAACCCCGCTCAGTCCGGTAGGTGTGCAAAGTGTACCATCTGTGCAAATTGCCTCGCAAACTCGCAAACCGCAGCCTTGACGGGCTCCTATGTTCCTGCTGCAGGTGCCGGTCGCTTCGCTCCTCATGCCGGTAAATCATATCAAGTTGAATAGCCTCGCCAATATCGGCGAGAATGGCTGGGTACCCTGTCCTTGAAGGAAATCCCAATGATGAAACGTCTACTCCCGATCATGTTGCTGTCCACTGCGCTCGCTGCCCAGAATCCGGCTGCCGCAACCGCACCCCACTTCGATGGCAACAGTTGGTGGGCCTACGTGAAGGTGCTGGCCTCCGACCAGATGGAAGGTCGCGAGACCGGCAGCGAAGGTCTGCGGAAAGCTGCCGCTTATATTGTTGACCAGCTCAAGGCAGACGATCTCCAGCCTGCCGGTAGCAATGGCTTCTATCAGCCGGTGAAATTGGTGAGCCGCCAGATTGATGAATCCGGTTCCAGTCTTGCACTGGTGCGCAACGGTAAAGATGAGCCGCTGGTGCTCGGCGAGGACGCGATGTTCAGCACACGCGTTGACCTGGCGCCTCAGGTGGACGCGCCGCTGGTGTTTGTCGGATACGGCCTGCGCGTTCCCGAGAAGAATTATGACGATTTTGCCGGCCTCGATGTGAAGGGCAAGGTGGTGGTGGTGATTTCGGGTTCGCCGGCGGACATGCCCTCAGCCTTGGCGTCGCACTATCAGTCCACGTCAGAGCGATCCAAGGCCCTGCGCGAAGCCGGAGCTGTCGGCATGATTTCGATTCCGAACCCCGCTTCCATGGACATTCCCTGGAGCCGCATGAAGCTGGCCCGCACTCGTCCGAGCATGGTGCTGGCCGATTCCAGCCTCGACGACGCTCTGGGCATCAAGCTGCTGATCGTCTTCAATCCAGCGGATGCGGAGAAGCTATTCGAGAGATCCGGCCACAGCTTCCAGGAGATTGCCGATCTGGCCAAAGACCGCAAGGCCCTGCCGCATTTCCCGCTAACGGCTAGCATCAAGGCGAAAGCCAAGGTGATTAAGACGCAGGTCGAGTCTGACAATATCATCGCCAAACTGCCGGGCAACGATCCTAAGCTGAAGGAGGAATATGTTGTGCTGTCCGCGCACATAGACCACCTCGGCATTGGCGAACCGATTAACGGCGATCGCATTTACAACGGCGCCATGGACAACGGCTCAGGATCGGCGCTGGTGCTTGACATCGCGAACTCAATGCATCGCTCGCACGGCAGTCTTAAGCGTTCCGTCCTTTTTGTGTGGGTTACGGCAGAAGAGAAAGGCCTGCTGGGTTCCAGATTTTTTGCTACGCACCCGACGGTACCCAAGAATTCCCTGGTCGCTGACATCAACACCGATATGTTCCTGCCGATCTTCCCGCTGAAGGTGTTGACGGTCTATGGGCTGGATGAGTCCGACCTTGGAAACATGGTGCGCGAGGTCGCGGAGCAGCAAGGGATACGAGTGCAGCCCGATCCCGAACCGCTGCGGAATTCCTTTATCCGCAGCGATCAATACAGCTTCATTCGGCAGGGAATTCCTGCTCTGGCCATGAAAGTGGGCTTCGTGCCGGGATCTCCGGAGGCGGTTATCGAGAAGAAGTGGCTGACGGAGAGATACCACGCGCCTTCGGATGATCTGGATCAGCCGGTAGATCTTGCGGCGGCGGGCAAGTTCGAGGACATCGTGCAGGGGCTGGCCGTCAAGGTGGCAAACGATCCGCAACGCCCGCAGTGGAAGAGCGATAGCTTCTTCCGCCGCTTCATGACGGAGAATTCGATGGGGCGATGAACGACGCCGCCTGAGTGATTGGCGCGAATTCCCGTTTATGCGGAGCAAATTGCCTGCTGACGGGTGCGGTGAACCGTTTACCGATCGCTAGCGGCGTCTCCTTCCATCCAGCGACAGCGTTCCTGGCCCGGTGATCAGCAGAAACACCAGTCCCAACAGCATGCTGAAGTCGGTGCGCGCTTCGTGCAACATGCTCCATAGGCCGCTCTTTGTAATCATGGAAAGCTTCGTGGTTGCGATTGCCACCAGGATTACGCCGAGCAGAGGAACCACGGCAACCCGCGTGAATAATCCGATGAGCAGCAGCAAGCCGCACACGATCTCAACCGATCCGACGAAGGGCGCCATGAAGTGCGGAAAGGGAATGCCGATCTTCTCGAAGCGGCCCACGCCCAGTTGGGCAGGGAAGACGAACTTCTGGACGCCTTCCGACACAAACACCCATCCCACGAGAATGCGGATAAGCACCAACGCTTTTGCGGTGCGCGTGGTCCAATCTGGAGTGGCGATCTGTGCCATGGCTAGCTCCTGGCCACCGGCGGAGGCAGCGCGGTAAATTGAGTTATAGCAGGTTCACATCGTGCATAAGCGGTGGGTGGAGCACGCCTTCAGGCGTGCCCAACTGCCGTCAGTTCTTAAATCGCGCTTTAGCGCCTGAGGTAATATTTCGGTCACCTCAGCGGCTAAAGCCGTCTCATTTCCGAACTCTTAACTGCACCGCTGAAGCGGTGCTCCACCCTATACACCAAGTATGAAAATGCTTTAGCTCTGCGAAAGCTGAGGTCTCGGGGACACAACGACCCTTTGACGGAAACAGCACGCTCGAAACTCGAAACTCTCTCAAACTACTTCGTTGCAATCATGAGGTTGACAGGACCTGGTATGCGAACCCTCTTGGTCGCGGCAAAGCCCGCGGCCTTCAACCAATCTTCGTATTCTGGCTCGCTATAGCTTGCCCCCGCCCTGGTGCCCACCAGCATGTTCAGCGCGAACAGTGTGCCGAAGCGAGGAGAGGTCTTGTCCGCATCGAGGATGAAGTCTGAAATGACGATCCGCCCTTGCGGCGCAAGCGCAGCATAGGCACGATGGAGGAGCAGCCGATTTTCTTCCGGCGAGAACATGTGGCAGATGGCCGAAAGCAGAACCAGGTCGTAACCTGCCGGTTCAAGTGGCACGCTTAGCATGTCGCCGGCGCGAGTGCTGATGCGATCGCCTAGTCCGGCCTGGCGAATATGCTCCTGCGTAATCGGCAACACTTCGGGCATATCGACGATCTCGGAATGCAGCGCCGATGCCGCTTTGACAAAGGCAATGGAATACGCGCCCGAACCTCCGCCGAGATCGAGCATGCGCTTCTCGCCGTTCAATTCGACGGCTTGCGCCACCGCGCGCGCCCGTCCGCGAGCGGTGTGGTCCATCGCGGCGATAAACGAATTGACCCAGCCATTGTCGCGGCCCGACTCGACGGCGGTGCCGCTCCGCACGGCGTCGGTTAGCTTTGACCAGCGTCGCCACATGTTGGCCATATGCAATTGCGCGGTGCGAGCGCTGTCGGGCGAGCCCTCGGCCAGGAAGCGCGCCGCGACCGGCGTGTTCGTATAGATTCCGTCGTGCTTTTCCAGCAGCTTGAGACTCACCAGGACGTTCAGCAGCATCTCCGTGGCCCGTACCGCAGCCTGAATTTTGGCCGCGATTTGCTGGGCAGTGCCTCCCTTGCCGACGGCAGTGAACACGTCGAGTTCCAGCGCCGTCAGAATGGCGCGACTCGGCATAAAGCCGCGGATCATATCGTTGAGGTCGTCCGGGAGCACGCCGGCTGCGTCTTTGCCCTTCAGCATTGCGAGATACTTGTTGCGATGGTCCAGGATCTCGCTCTTCATGCCGGCATCGGGGATTCGCTCCAGGCGCGCGACTTTTTCTCCGGCCTTGAAGTGCGACGATACGATCTCAGGTACGTCGTTCGGTGTGAGCTTCGCGTACCAGGCGCCCTCGGGATACACGATCATCACCGGTCCGCTGTCGCAAATCCCCAGACAGCCGCAGCTCGAGACCTGGACGTCGTCGGCCAGTCCTTTGCTGCCAAGCTCGCGGTGCAAGGCATTGAGAACCTGGAATGAACCTGCCGCCGCGCAGCAGGGAACTCCTTCAGCTTTTTCCTGTGTGCAAACGAAAACGTGATGACGAAACGGCTCCACGGAAACCTCCAAGGCAGTTATCAGTAGCCAGTAGCCAGTATTCAGTTATTGGACTATTACAGTTCATCTTCAGGCCAGTGCAGCAGATGCGGAAAGGGCGGCGCTCACAGTGCGGGGTGACGACGAGCGAGCGCAGCTTAACGCAGACCTGAAGAGACTGTGTCGCGACCCCGTATCGGTTTGCTACAGTGGAATGAAGAGAGCAAGAACCAGCCCCGACTGGGGCAAAAGAGCTTAGCCCAGCGCTTACCGGGGCCCCCAAGCCACGCCGCCTTTGCGTGGCTTGGGGTGGTTTAGCGCTGGGTAGAGTGGGAGATTAGACGAGTCCCGTAGGGACGGGAGAGCTTGCGACACAGTCTCTGAAGGCCCGCACTACCCGTACGGGCGGATACACCATCCTGAAAGCGCTCCAGCTGTGAATGAGTATGAATGCTACACCCGGGCAAATTCTTCCTGGATCCATCTCCCAGTTACCGCCTTGATCAATAATTCATCTTGACATGGCACCCGTGTGCACTATGATGTTTCAAACATTTGTTGCGGGATTTGTTTTGGGGTGATTTGCCATGCAGGAGACGTTCACATCCAAAGAAGTGGTGGCCCTGACGGGCATCAGCCCGCGCCAGCTTCAATGGTGGGATGAGCGTCGTATCGTGGTCCCGGCGCGGCGGGGGCACAAGCGCGTCTATGGCTTGGATGACTTGGCCGAGGTGGCCGTCATTTGCGATCTGCGCCAACGCGGCTTCTCCCTGCAGAAGATTCGCCGGGTCATCCGCTTTCTGCAGAAGGAGCTCGGCAAGCGCCTGGTGGAGACGGTTTCCGCCGCCTCCGAGTACCACCTGCTGACCGATGGCCGGCATATTTACCTGGAAGATTCAGCCCGCGCGGTGGTTGATCTGCTGAAAAACGCCCGCCAGCCGATGTTATCGGTGTGCCTGAGCGACACCATCCAGCGGGTTCGCGCCGACGTGCGCGGAGCGAGAAAGCGCAACCGTTCCGTTCGTCATCTAACTGTACGACGTCATAGGGCTTCTTGAACGGTCCTGAAGGAGGGCACATGATCGGAGAACTGAGCGTCCTGAGCGAGTGGATCCCCGAACAGATGGAGCCTGGAACCATCTTTGTGCTGGAAAACGCCGGCGAGGTGGGCGAAAAGGAAGACCCCTATTGGGCGGTACTCGCCTGTCCCGTTTGTGGACAACTAGGCTTGGTTACACGTAAGCAGATGACCGGCCTAATATCAGTAATGTGCGGTTCGAAACTGTGCTCAGCGGAGTTCTTCATTCGCGATGAGGAAGTCGTCAGGCGTAGGCCGAGTTAGGACAGAGATTTCATCGCTGCTTTAGGAGACTTTCTCCCGGTATTAAAATGTGGGCGTCCGAAAGTCGTGTTAGCGTGAAGTCGGATATCAGCTTGCCGTTCTGTCGGCGAATAACGAGAATCTCAGCGAAGATTCCAATCTTCGTACGTATCTCAATAGAGTAGGCTCCCGGTTGAAGATTCAATCCCGCGAAGCTGGGTCCGGGGAGTACGGTTCCCGGCTTTAATGTTGTCACGTCAGCTTTTCGGTCCTCCCGACGAACAGACTCACAAATATTCAGTAAACTATTTCTAGAATCTGCGAAATCGGATGTTGGACTGCAGTATCCGCACGGTTTAACTCCGGGCAAAAGTGGGGAAGTGAAAGATGCACGTAGGGCTGCGACGGTTCAGGCTTTGGGATCGCCGAACACGCTTGGGCCTGACTGTCGCGGTGTCGCTGCTCTCCCTGACCGCTCTATGCTTCGTTCCGCGTGTTCCTTTAGGCCCTGGCTATCACGACTTCGTCGACAAACGGCCTATTTTCAGCGTGCCGAATTGCTCCGATGTCCTCTCAAATATACCGTTTGTGGTCGTGGGGATTCTTGGTCTATTGTGGTTGTCTCGTAGATCGAGCGATATATCATTTGTCGAGCGACGGGAGCGGCTTCCGTATTTCGTTTTTTTTGCGGGCGTTGCGCTCACCGGGCTCGGTTCTTCCTGGTATCACCTCGCCCCTGGTAACACCCGTCTTTCGTGGGACCTTCTGCCCATGACGTGCTCCTTCGTGTCTATCTTGGTGGCCTTGATCAGCGAGCGAATCAGCGTGAGGGCCGGGCTCAGGATGTTTGTTCCCTTGCTCGCGTTGGGAATCGCAAGCGTCGCGTATTGGTATCTCACCGAAACGCAAGGTCACGGGGACTATCGTTTTTACCTGTTTGTGCAACTCTTCCCGCCGATTTTGCTCGCGACGATTATCGCTCTCTTTTCGCCGCGCTACACAGGCACAAGTTACTTGGCCATCGCATTCATTTTCTTCGTCCTGGCGAAGGTCTTCGAGCTATTCGACAAACAAATCTACTCTTTCACCGGCGTTGTGAGCGGTCACTCGCTGAAGCATTTGACGGCTGGTTTTTCGTGTTACTTGATACTGCGAATGCTACAACGCCGGCGTCCAATTCAGGGTGCCGGTGAATATGTCGCGACGGGTTCTCTAAGCGCCTACGAACGTCAAACGGTTTCCTAAATCAACTAAGATTGACCAAACAACCGGCGCCTAAAGCAAGGGATTGTTTTGAAACGGACTCTTCTCTCACTTCTGACTTGTCCTCAATGCCACAACAGTTTCGAAGTTTGTGGCGATAACACCGACAGCCCTGAAATAACCGAAGGAATGCTGCTCTGTTCCGGCTGCGGTTCTAGTTTTCCGATCGTTCGCGGCATTCCACGCTTTCTTGCAAATACACTCGCTGCAGATAAGCAGGCTACAGCGGACGCTTTCGGCTATGAGTGGACCCACTACTCGAAACTGACAGATGCCGACAGGCGAGAATTCCTCGATTGGATCTCGCCTCTGACGCCGGCTGATTTTGAGGACCGCGTTGTCCTTGACGCGGGTTGCGGCAAAGGGCGGCACATCTTTCTGGCCGCCCAATTCAAGGCCCGCACGGTGGTGGGGATCGATCTGTCCAATGCGGTTGAGGCGGCGCATCAAAACACTCGCGATCTACCCAACGTACACGTTATCCAGGCGGACATTTTCAATCTGCCGTTTGCCCAGCCATTCGACTTGGCTTACAGCATTGGCGTGCTGCATCATCTTCCGGTACCGAAAGAGGGTTTCCTCGCATTGGCAAGTCACGTTAAGCCCGGCGGCCGAATCTCGGCGTGGGTCTATGGAAAAGAAGGCAATCTTTGGATTGAGAAGCTCGTCGATCCGGTTCGCAAGAATGTCACTTCACGGCTGCCCAGGTCCATCACTCGCTGCCTCGCATTCTTTCCCGCAGTTGTTCTGTATGCGGCGCTAAAGCTTCTCTACCGGCCTGCTAAGCGAGCGGCGTGGCTGAAGCGTTTGCTACCTTACTCCGATTATCTCTGTTCGATCTCCGACTATTCTTTCAGTGAAAATTTCTGGAATGTTTTCGATCAATTGGTGGCGCCCACGGCGTTCTATCATAGCCAGGAAGAATTCGTCGATTGGTTTCAATCTGCCCACACGACCGACGTGAAGATTTCCCGCCACAACAACAATAGTTGGCGCGGAACCGCCCTGATGCCTATGGATCGCACATAAATGAGCCCCGACGGTCGACATTATCGATTACCATTAGAGCATTTTCACACTTGAGGTATAGGGTGGAGCACTGCTTCAGCGGTGCAGTTAAGATTCGGAAATGAGACGGCTTTAGCCGCTGCGGTGACGGAAACATTACCTCAGGCGCTAAAGCGCGATCCCAGAACTGACGGCAGTTATGCACGCCTGAAGCCGTGCTCCACCCGTCGCCTGTGTACGAGATGTGAAACTGCTGTAGGAGAAATGCAGTGGCAATAATTCCAATTCACCCAGGTGAACATCTAGCGGAAGAGCTGAAAGAGTTGGGCATGAGCGCCGCCGAACTGGCGCGGCAACTGAATGTTCCGACCAATCGCGTCACCGAGATCCTGAATGGGCGGCGCGCCATCACCGGCGACACGGCCCTGCGCCTTGCCCATTTCTTTGGTACGACTGCGGAGTTCTGGCTGGATTTGCAGAGCCTTTATGAGATCCGCCTCGCCGAGCGGAAGTCCGGCAAGTCCATCAAGGCGTTGCCAACCCTCAAGCGCCTCGAACATGCCCATACATGACGCTCAGAAAGCGTTGAACCGCCCCGCCCTAGCTTTCCTAGCCCTCAGCCGTCAGCTATCAGCCGTCAGCCAAGCCTTGCTGGCCAACTAACCCCTAACCCCCAGCCCCTGCCTTCAAATCCTTGACCAGCCGCTGAAACGCCGCCTGATACGAATCGTGGTCCCTCCAGTTGCTGAAGTCGGGGATGAAGTACTCGCGTATCTCGCGGGCCGAGTCCATGCCGATGTCGGCATCGAACAATTTCCATTGCTTGATCGCTTCAAACGGGACCAGCGTGATGGGAAACAATAACTGCTTGCCTTCCCGCTTCTCCCGCTCCCGCGCATTGGCAATTTCGGTTTTGACCCAGTTACTGCTCATACTGTGCTCGGAGAGGATCAGCAGCAGTTTGTCATGCAGGCGAATGGCCTCGTCGATTTGCTCGTGCAGCTTGCGACCGGCCTTCATTTCCTCAGGCGCAAACCAGCAGCGCACACCTTTGGCTTGCAGGTCAGCATGGAGCCGCTCGGCAAACTCCTGGTCCCGGGTCGAGTAGCTGATGAAGCAGGAGTAGAACTCGAGGGGCCGTCCCACCATCGAGCCGATGTAGGCAATGAACTCGTCGGGAACGCCGCAGCCACGTAGGAATGCCTCGGGAATCTTGCCATGCGATTTGTAGATGGTGTCGATGCCGATGGTGGACGGGCCTTCGTGCCGAACCGTTTCAAGGCCCTTAGCAACGCTCAGATCAACATCAGCAAAGATCGTTGCCCTTGCCCGAGCCTCGCTGAAGTTCGCCCCGCCGAGGTTCGCCCCTCGGAGGTCCGCCCAGCCGAGGTTGGCTCCGCTGAGGTTCGCCCTGCTGAGGTTCGCCGTGCTGAGGTTTGCCCCAGTGAGGCCCGCCCAGCCAAGCTTCGCCCTGCTGAGATCCGTCCTGCTGAGGTCCGCCGCGCCGAGGTCCGCATGGCTGAGGTCCGCGTCCCTCAGGTTCGCCCCACTGAGGTTCGCTTCGCCGAGGTACGCTTCGATGAGGTCCGCATCTCCGAGTTCGGCGCCGATGAGATCCGGCGCCACATCGAGGTGCTCTCCCCTCCACTTGTTCCACTGCTCGACCCCTTGCTTGAGGATTTTGACATGTTCAGGATTCGCCATTGCCGCGTGACCTCGCTTGCTTCCGGGATGCTACGGATGATCTTACCGGGGCCCCCAACGAGCGCCGGCTTTGTGCTCGCGGGGGTGGTTCGAAGGCCAGCGACTCCATCAGCAAACGCCCGGGTTAGCCACCCGCCGATACACGGTTATGGTGGCGTCGTTTCAGTTCCGCTTGACTCGGTAAGCTCAAGAACCCTCGTCAAGAGGAGTAAGACGTCTTTGTCAGTGCACCTTTCTGCCTCGTCCATTGCCCGATGCAAAGCAAGAAATTTCTCTGAGGTATCCAAGAGTACTTCTTCCCGCGCTAGATACAGGGAGGCCACGGCGACATACCTTTGCCATCCCTGTTTTTTCGCCTTTGCAATCGCTTCGAGGTAAAGCCGTCGTCCCTCGTGTGCGTCCCCTCTCTTGAATTTGACCAAACCTTGCGTCGCAAGGAGCGTTACACCGTTTGTATCCTCTATATCCTGCACATCCAGCAACGATAAATAGCCGTCTGCCCGATCTAGTTCGCCGACATTAGCAAGTGCAAATGCGAGATTGTTGATCAAGGTGGGATGCCGAGGATTTGTCACTAAGCTGGCACTAAGGAGACGAATTGAGGTGTCATAGTCTTGGAGGATCGTCGAGCCGATGTACGATGCCAACACTGCCGGCCTACTCGAGAACGGCTGATCTTGCAACCATTGGAGGGCGGAGCGAAAGCAACGATCCCATTCTCCTAAAGAATGAGACTGCAACGCATCTGCTTCGTAACTTCTAGGCACGCGAAACTCGTCGACCTTTACAACCAAGCCAGAAACATGATCGGAGGCCCATTCGGCCTGCGCCAGACTGTTTTCGGTTGGACACTCCAGTGATTGGCGAAATAACTTCTTCGCTGTCGGGACCTTTCCCGCCTCAAGTTCCAGGGTAGCCAACGCACTTGACAGCTCCGTGAGCGACATGGGAGCGTGCTGCCCAGATTGAATCAAGGATCGGGCAGGCCGGCTAAATACCGGACCAATGCGGGCAGTAGTGGCGACTCCGAGTTCCGCAGCCATGAGCCATGGATCATGCCGTGTCGCTGGAGAGTTCACCAGCAGACGGTGTGCTTCGAGCGCTTCGCGCTGATGAACTAGGAAGCGAGTTGCAGAACGCAGAACGAACCGATTGTCAGGACTTATGGCGCACGCTATGTTCATTGCGCGTCGCGCTAGGTCAGCATTCCCCGCAAGTAGGTAGGCACGCGCGAGATCAACCCACGCAACGGCATTTCGGGGTTCACTTACAGTGCGCCTCTTCAGGCGGTGTATCTCTCGATAGAGCGCCTCCCCTTCGAAAGGTGAAACGTCAGGAACAAGCAGGTGGTCGGTTTGATTAGACGCGATTCCTCTGGCGAGTGCCAACGCAGGCGCAGGTGCATCGCCGCTCCGAAGTACGAACGCGGCAGCTTCCGAAGACCGCTGAGGTTCACCCAGAACAAATGACGCAGCGATGAAATCCACAGCGTGCCAGATCGTGTGGTTGTTGTCCCAATCAGCTTGCTTCTCGGCAAGTGAAGACCGTGCATCGTCAAGCAGCGTCGGCTGTCTCGTGCGGCTGTCGAGTTCTCCGAGCGATACGGTGGTGAGGAAATCTCGCCAACGCGGTAGAATGCGACGATCTTTCTTTTCAATAAGCAAGCCGAGTCCTCTACAAATTAAAAATCCCTAGCCGTGCCTTCGTCGCGAGGAGATCGAATTGAGTGACATATCGTTCAAGGCCTAACGGGACGGACACACCAACGCGATTCCTTGGATGGCCTCGCCGGGACGGATCAGGGTGGCAGAGCTGCCACGCGATCGTACGTAGCTCCTGTGCAAGGGCGTCTGAACCGATTTGGGAGGCAAATGTCGTAAGGGCCCTATCGAAAGCATCGATAAGATACGGCAGGACATCGCGATACGTGCCAGACCAGCTTGCTGGCCGGTGCGCTGGACTAACCTCCGTGAACAGAAGGCTGGTCATGCTCAGACTCGTGAAAAGGAAGACAGTCATGCTGCCGAGAAGGTAGACGTCACAACCGAGCCGACGAAGTGACCATTCGGGGTCCTGATACCCATAAAATAGCTCCGGGGGCGCGTAGGCAGGATCGCCCGCAATGCCGAGGTGATCTCGGGGACATACAGATCCTTTTCTTGATGCGCACCCCATGTCGGCGATTTTTGAGACATTCCCGCCGAAGACGAGGACATTGGAGGGTTTCAAGTCTTGATGTGCAGTATCACCGCGGTGGAGTTGACGCAGGCCCGTGGCCATGTGATGAAGTGAGCGAAGCTTCCATGCCAAATCCACGCGGCTCATGGCGCTGAGCTGCGCGCGAAGATCACGATCTGCCGCTTCGAAAATGAGGTAGGGCACGACCCCGACCGCTGTGCTATTAACTTGCACCTTCCCATCCTCGACAGCAACGACTACTCGATCCATTCGTCGAGCCTTGCAATCGCGTAGCACCGTGCGTTCAAAGTCATAGGCTTCGGTGAGTAGCTTGAGTGCGTTGACTGGGTCAAGTGCCGCCAGAGCAGTAGAGAAGTCCAGCGCCTTGAGAAATCCCTTTGTCCCATTCTTGTGCGTAACAGGATAGCAGCAGGAAAAGTTTCCACCGGTCGCCCCTGGGCGACGAGGAATCGCAGACCCCACTATCCAATCGCCGACAGTCAGTCCTTCCAGCAGAAAGGCCGGCGAAGCCATAGACGCTCCTTTGTGATGACAATCTGCTACGAGTTATAACATGGGGGAATACGACGGTAGCTGCTTCCCTGAATCTGCAACGCAGTTTTCACGCCGGGTAGAAGCGAATTCAACCTAAATCATCCACCACCCCTTAATTCCCATTCCGGGAGGGAGGCAAAATAGGAGCGCCAATTGCTACTTTCGTAACTTGACCGCATTGCCGAGCCGACCCATACTTTGCTTGTAGGGCAGGATTCGCCTAGCCTGGCGCTCCTGCCCATTTGTGTTTATGGAGAAGCAGTTGCCAATGGTCAGTTGCCAGTCGTCAGTAGCCAGTAGCCAGTGGGCACGCAGGTTCATCCAAGATCGACTGCAAGTCCTTATTCCGCAATATCTTACCTACAACTGTCGCGGAATCAATATTTTACGGGGAAGCGTGCAAGGTATTAAAAACACGGTGGTTACAGCTCGGCGTAAGTGTAACGTCCTCAATATCTTGCAAGCAAGATATTGATAACAAAGATTTTATATTTTGACGGGGGGGGACCCTATGGAGCTTCCAATTTGTGAGCACATTAAACCCGGCGGCGCGCGCTGTGGCTCGCCGGCGGTACGCGATCATCAGTATTGCTATCACCACGCCGGTTTGCGGAAAGCTGTGCCAGCCACAAACCTATTTGTGTTCTTGGCCAATCCGCATTCTGAGAACGACCCTTACGCTCAGTTCGAGTTGCCATATCTGGAGGACGGAGCGGCGATCCAGATTGGGTTCATGCAGTTGATCCACGGTGTGGCGCAGCAGCGGCTTGAGCAGTGGCGGGCGAGGATGATCTTATCGGCTTTGCACGGCGCAGCGACCAACCTGAGGCTGATGGATGCGAGTAGTGCGCAATGCGAGAAACCTGCGAAAATCCTCACCCAAGCAAAAGCAGCTTGGGTGGGTCACCCTGCTAGGGGCTAGGGGCTGGGGGTCAGGGGCTGGAGACTAGCTGGGAGAGGTCGAGTACTTAGGATGAAGCGCGGAAGAATGAGAACCGAGTCGCTACCGCACCGACGCTTTGCCTGCTGCCGAAACCGGCACCTGCTCCACGATTTCGATCCCGAAGCCTTCGAGGCCGGCGACTTTGCGGGGATGGTTGGTGAGCAGGCGAATGCGCTTGAGGTTCAAGTCCGACAGGATTTGCGCGCCGATGCCGATCTCGCGCTGGGTGCGCCTCTGGCTCTCGGGCAACGTTGCCAATTGCTGCTCGTGGTGGAACTGGATGGTCATGCGGTCGCCGAGGCGCTGCACCGAATAGCCCTTGGAGGTCGAGTGCAGGTAGATCAGCGCGCCGCGGCCTTCTTCCGCGATGCGCCGCATGGCGGCATCAATGACGTCGCGGCATCCACACCAGCTCGCTCCGAAGACGTCGCCCACCAGGCAGTGCGAATGCATGCGCACCAGCACTGGCTGGTCGCCCGCATTCTCCACGTCGCCCTTGACCATGGCGATGTGGGAGTCGCCCGTGATCTCCGACTCGTAGGCAACCATGCGAAACTCGCCGTAAGCGGTGGGCACAACGGTCTCGGCCAACCGCCGCACATAGCGTTCGTGCGCCATGCGGTAGCGGATCAACTCCGCGACGGTCAGCATCTTCATGTCGTGTTGGCGGCAGAATTCCGTCAGCTCAGGAACCCGAGCCATGGTGCCGTCGTCGCTCATGATCTCGCAAATCACGCCTGCCGGAACCAGCCCCGCCAGGCGAGCCAGATCAACCGAGGCTTCCGTCTGTCCGGCGCGCACCAGCACTCCGCCCTTGCGGGCGCGAAGAGGGAAGATGTGCCCGGGCCGCGCGAGATCGTTGGGACGGGTTGCGGGATCAATCGCCACTTGAATGGTTTGCGAGCGATCGTAAGCCGAGATGCCGGTGGTGACGCCGTCCTTGGCATCGATGGACTCGGTAAACGCGGTGCCGAAGTTGGAGGTATTTTCGGCGGACATCTGGCCGAGGCGAAGGTAGTCGAGGCGCTCCTCCGTCATGGCCAGACAGACCAGGCCGCGACCGTATTTAGCCATGAAGTTGATGGCTTCAGGAGTGATCTTCTCGGCGGCCATAGTCAGGTCGCCTTCGTTTTCGCGGTCTTCGTCGTCGATGACCACGATCATGCGGCCAGCGCGGATGTGCTCCAGCGCGGTCTCGACGTCGCAAAATGGGGAATGGGTGGGCACGATGGCTCGATTCAGATTTTAGCAGGGGCAGGGGATTCGCTGTTCGCTCTTCGCCTTTCGCTATTCGCTAAAGCGGCGAACCGGGAGATTGGGCGAAAGCCAAAGCAGGTTTCTCGACTCGGACTAAAGAGGGTTTTTGTGAGAACTGTGCCGTCCCTAACGGGACTCGTTAATTTTTCCCGCTTTACCCAGGGCTTACGCCCTGGGCTAGTATTATTTCGCCCCTGCGGGGCTGGATTTTGCGCGATCGTTCCATCGTGCCAACTCAAAACGAGTTCTCACACACGCTCTAAAGTCCTCGCTCGGGATGACAGTTTTGAGGTGATAAGCGAAAAGCAAACATGCAAGAGCGAAGATCGAAAGTGAGCAGCGACGGCGAAAAGCGAACAGCGAAGAGCGAAAAGCGAACAGCGAATAGCGATGAGCGAAAAGCGGCCTCTCTCACGCGTTGGGGTTGAACATGCGGATCAGCCAGAAGGCCAGCATGGCGACCATGGCCGATGCGGGAATGGTGAGGACCCAGGCCCAGACAATTCCCCGGGCCACGCCCCAGCGGACCGCCGAAAGGCGGTTAGTGGTTCCCACACCGATAATCGCGCCAGTGATGGTGTGGGTGGTGCTGACCGGAATTCCGGCCAGCGCGGTGCCGAACAACGTGATTGCGCCGGCGGCCTCGGCGCAGAAGCCGCCCACCGGCTTCAGCTTGGTGATCTTGGAGCCCATGGTGTGCACGATGCGCCATCCGCCGAAGTAGGTGCCCAGTGAGATTGCTGTATGGGCGGCCAAAATAATGGGCCAGTGCCAGTGTCCCCAGTTGGCCGCAAAATCGCTCTGCTTCATGACGCCCGCAGTGTAGAGCGCGCCGGCCACGATGCCCATGGTCTTCTGCGCATCATTCCCGCCGTGACCAAGGCTGTAGGCGGCAGCCGAGAGCAATTGCAGCCTACGGAAGAGCTTGTCCACCTGGCGGGGCGACTTGCGCTGAAAGATCCAGGAGATTGCCACCATGAAGCCGAATCCCAGCACGAAGCCCATCACGGGGGCGATCACAATGAAAATCAGAGTTTTGGTCCAGCCGCCAGGAACGATGACGCTGGGCGCCATTCTCCAGCCGTGGAGGATGATAGCCCGCGCCATAGCTGCTCCGGCATAGCCGCCGATCAGGGCATGAGAGGACGAGGTAGGCAAGCCCAGTAGCCAAGTCGCCACATCCCAGACGATTGCGCCCAGCAAGCCGGCCAGAACGACGTATTGGGTGACGATGTCCAGTCGGATCATGCCGCTGCCAATGGTCTTGGCAACGGCAGTTCCCAGCAGGAACGCAGCCAGGAAGTTGAACGCAGCCGCCCAGACTACAGCCAGTCTAGGAGAAAGTACGCGAGTAGAGACAACCGTCGCGATGCTGTTGGCCGCATCGTGAAAACCGTTCAGAAAGTCAAAAATGAGCGCGGTGACGACGGTAATGATCAGCAGGACCAAGCCTGTGCTCACGAGCGTAGGTCCTTGGCTGGATTTTGGTTCGAATGCACGGCTGAGTGTCTCAAGCGCTCTTTAGAACGACTGTTTCCAGTACATTGGCGACATCTTCGGCTTTGTCGCTGGCTTCTTCCAAGATTTCCAGGAGTTCCTTCAGTTTGATCAGCGTGATTGGATCGTAATCACCATCAAAGAGTCGGCCGATGGCGTCGCGACTCACCTGGTCGGCTTCGTTCTCCAAGCGGTTCACTTCCACGCAGTGCTCCAGGAGGTGGCTGTTCTTGTTGAGAAGAGAAACCGCTTTTACCAGTTCCTCGGCCTGTCTCAGAATGATGCTGGCCAAGATCTTGGCCGACGGAGAGGGCTGGGTGATTTTATAGGTGAGCAAACGGTCACTGGCACTGTAAACGAAATCGAGGACGTCATCGAGGGATGAGGCCAGCAGGTGGATGTCTTCCCGGTCGAAAGGTGTGATGAACGTTTGGTTGAGCTTGATCAGAATCTTGTGCGTCATGTCGTCGCCACGGTGCTCGATCTCCTTGATCTTCTGCACGGCGGCGGGCATCTGCTGGTAATCGTAGTTGTGCAATAGATCGGACAAGATCTTGGCACCCTCGACTACGTTGTTCGCGATCTCCGCGAACATGTCGAAGAACTTGGTCTCACGTGGAATGAAGCGCACGATGGTGGGCTCCTGCGGCAGTGGTCGCTGGGGGATTCACGACCTGTGAAAGTAGGATTGCGAGAATATTAATATCCGGTGAAACAGGTAACTATCGCATGTCACCGGAACCACGGTCAAACCGGGAGCGTGCCTTGGGGTCACATCTCGATGTGATATGCAGGAGAATGGAGGTTCCGGTCAACATAGCCACGCTCTGATCGGTATTGAAGGTCACAGCAATTCTTTGATGTCGCTGCAATGAACGGCTTCAGGAACTATGAGCGAAGTGACGCGCAATAGGAAAAAGGCCGCGACAAAACCGCGGCCCCTTACGGAAATCGGGTGGTTTACAGAGTGGATTCGATTTCGAATCCCCAGGCCTCGAGAAGAGGCTCCGGGATATATTTCGAGTTCTTGTTCTTCCGTGCCCATTCCCGCAGGCGGGTGGAACGAATGTACTGGTCAGGTTGGAGCTTGAATTCCTTCACCACCTGCTCGAATTCAGTGATCGTGGGCACAACCGGTCCAATCGGTTCCGGCTTGCCCCAGTTAGGATTGCCGCGTCGTTTTGCCATATTGTCTTCTTTCCTGACTTCGGGGATGTAATATCTGGATGACGTTGGGCTCCCCAGTGATGTCTCGCTGCCTGGCCTATCTACTTGGATTCGCAATGCTTCTACAACGATTCAAGGCGTGTACTTGGGTGCATGTCCCAGGGGCCGAAACACGACGGAAGGGTTCCGAGAAGCCCAAAAACAGAACAATATATCGCGGTTTTCCTATTTAGATCAAGCAAATTCAATCCCTTTCAGCCTGTCGGGGAGGTGAGATTGCCATCGGTCGCCTTAGGCTATCTCCCTTCAAATCAGACGGATGGAGGTTAGAAACGTAACCAGAAAACTTGGATAAAGTCCCCTAGGTCGAAACCAACGTTGGTGATAGGGTCTCAGATCCAGTCGAACGAATGGCCGGCCAGAATTTCGCCCCTCTGACCCTGGATGACCTTTCGATTTGGTGGCCGCAGTACGCGTCCGCTACCATGTGCAGCATGAAATCAACGCTGCTTTGGCTGCTTGCAGTTCCTCTGCTGTTGGGGACATCGGTTTTGTCTCAATCAACCTTGTCGGCGGCGCAGGCTGCTGCCGATCCGAAATCTCACCTGTCGCCGGGGAGCGCTGGCGCTCGACCCTCGAACAGAGCGTCCAACGTTTATCCCATCGAACATGGCTACGTGGACGCTCATGGCGAAATGATCTACTACGAGATCATCGGCCACGGGCCGCCTCTGATGATCGTTCACGGGGGGCCGGGAGCTTCGCACGATTACTTCCTTCCTTACCTGCTGCCGCTCGCCCGGCAGAACAAGCTGGTATTTATCGACGAGCGCGGTTCCGGGCGTTCGCAAAAGCTTAACGAGCCTAGTGGCTACACCGTTGGGAACATGGTGGAGGATGTGGAAGATGTTCGCCGTGAACTTGGCTTGGGAAAGATCAGCCTCCTGGGCACTCCTATGGTGGAGTCCTCGCTGAGGCGTACGCGCTCAAGTACCAACAAAACCTGACCCACCTGGTGCTGGCCAGCACTTTCCCAAGCACCAAAGAGATGAACGAAGTGTTCGTCGAGATGAAGCGGAACATGCCTGCCGAAGTCCGTGACCGCATTGACAAGCTTGAGTCCCAAGGTCTCTTCGGACACGGTAAGACGTGGGAACGCAGCCGTTACACGGTGGACTACATGAATGCCGCCTGGGGCGACGGTTACTTTCCCTATCTTTATGGCCGGCATCCCGATCCCAATTACGATCCGGTGGCGCAGGGAGTAACCGCGTGGGACCTTTACCGCGAGATGTGGGGATCGGACGGCGAGTTCGTCATCGATGGAAACCTGAAGTCAGTCGAGTACGTGGACGTGCTGCCCACCATCAAAGTTCCAACCCTGATCATTGCCGGGGACCATGATGAATGCGATCCTTCGCTCTCAAAACAGATGAATCAGGAAATTGCCGCCTCCAAGCTGGTGATTCTGCCGGATAGCGGCACATGACATTTGTCGACCAACCTACTCAATTCAATCAGGCGGTGGGAGAATTTCTTCAGTTGAAGTGAAGGAAAAAACGGAGCGGGGCTTTACGGTGCTCCGTTTGAGTTTTGATCCAAGTTAATTCGGCAACAGAACCGTATCCACAACATGAATCACGCCATTGGACTGGAACACGTTCGCAATGGTCACCATCGAGGTGCCGCCCTTCTCGTCCGTGAGCACAATGTGCTTGCCTTACAGCGAAGCGGTCAGCATTTCGCCGTTCACTGTCTTCAGGGTGGCTTTGCCTCCACCTTCCTTGATCTGCTTCATCAACTCGGAGGCTGAAATCCTTCCCGGAACCACGTGATAGGTCAGGATCTTGGTTAGCTGGTCCTTGTTCTCCGGTTTCAGCAGGGTGTCGACGGTTCCCGCGGGCAACTTGTTGAAGGCCTCGTTGGTGGGCGCGAACACGGTGAATGGCCCAGGGCTTTCGAGTGTGTCGACCAAACCCGCAGCCTTGACCGCCGCGACCAGGGTGGTGTGATCTTTGGAGTTGACCGCGTTCTCTACAATGTTTTTCTGCGGATACATCGCGGCGCCGCCGACCATCGGGTCCTTGTCCGACGAACCCGCTACCGCCGATATGGCAACCGTCATCGCGAATAGCGCAATCAGTAAGTTCTTCTTCATAATCTCCTCCTCATCCTTCGAGCGTGTTGATTTTGATTTCGATTCGCTCGGTTAAGTTACGCAGCGAAATCCTGGTTGGATTGCGAGGGATTGCGGAATATCCAGGAAAGAGTATTGTGCTGTCGCTGTCCACCATTCCTTCGATCCCGTGCAGTAGCTTCGGCATGGCAGCTCCCCGGACAGTCTCGGAGTAAGACCATTTGCACTGCAAGAAAATCGGTGGACGGGAGCGCCCGCGGCAGGAAAGTTGGGAGGTCCTTGACGGTTCCGCATGCATTGGTCCGCGCCACAGGCGCGCACCTTATTGCAATTGCACGGTAAGAATTGCGTTTCCGCTGACGATGCCCAAGGTGGCGGTGATCGTCGTGGTGCCGTTTGCCACCGCGGTGGCGAGACCACCGGGACTGGTAATCGTCGCTACGAGGTTACTGCTGGAATTCCAGGTCACCGAGTTGGTGACGTCGCCAGTCGAGTTATCAGAGTACGTCGCTGTGGCCGTGTACTGTTGCTGCATACCAACAGCGGTCAGCGTCTGGGACTGAGGGCTGACTGAAATGCTGGTTACGGTTTTGTTGCTGACGGTCAGCACAGATGCAGGCGAAATCACGCTGCCTGACTTCGCGGTGATGTTCGTGGTGCCCAGCGCCACTGCGGTGGCGAGGCCGGCGGTGCTGATGGTGGCGATATTGGTGGCAGACGATACCCACGTCACCTGCGACGACACATCCCTAGTCGAATTGTCGCCAAATGTCTCGGTAGCCGTGTACTGCTGCGTCCCGGTGGGCAGGATCTGGGCACTCGCCGGAGAGAGGGTGATCGAAACGATGGTGCTGGAGGAGGGGAAGAACTGCCCACAACTGGTAACCATCAAAGTAACGAAGAGTCCGGCTGCGATCTTGCCGATCCATGTGAGCCGTTGCACGTTAATCATCCCATCCATCCCAACGAGTCGAAGCCGATGTCGATGACCCACTGTGTGCAGCGGGAGGGTTGGGTCCGCCAGACGGCATAACGACTCTGAAATTTTAGTAGCTCTAACTTCGTATCTTACTACGCCGCGAAACCGTCTGCGAGCGATGTTCTGTCAGTGTCCGCTGGGCAACTGCACCGCGAACGAGTTAGCTTCTGGCAGGCGGAGGATGTGGGGCGTGATGATCACCAAGAGGTCGTCTTCCATGACGTTCTTGCTGTGCTCCGAAGCCGTGTAGGTCAGGCCTGGGACGCGACTCAAGAACGGGAATCCGGCTATGCTGCGGCTGTCGGCTGAGGAGATGAGTCCAGCCATTACGCTGGACTCGCCATTTTTCAGCGTAATGCTGCCGCTGTATTCGCGGTTGTTGATGATGGGAATTCCGTTGACGGTTTGCCCGCCCAGGGAGCGGATGGCCAACTCCAGTTTCAACGTGACGTCCCGGTCAGCATGAATGATAGGAGTAGCTTTCAGGTTCAGCCCCAGGTCTTCAAAATTAAAGGATGGGAAGGGCGCAATGTAGCTTTGATTGCCGATCACTTTCGAGATGGCCGGGTTATTGAAAATGGGAGCGAAGGTTGCATTTACGATGGGATAGCGTTCACCCACCTTGAACACGGCGGCGTTGTTCTGCGAGGCACGCAGAGTCACATGTTCCAGGGACCGGACGTCCGACTCGTTAAGGTTAAGGTTTATGGTGATGCCGGTGCCTCCGCTAAGCCCGAACAGGGTAAGGCCGCCGCCGAAGGTTGCGAACGGAGTCGACAAAATCGAGCTGGCTTGACTGGAGAGAGATGCCAGCAACGCCTGGATGGCCTGCGAATTGGCCTGATTGATTCCGCCGGAAGCAATCAACTGGTTGATGAGGTCCTGCGAGTTTTGCCCCAGGCCCGCGATGAGCGCCGGGCTGATATTGAATAGAGTGAACTGCGCCGGCGGAGTGGTGCCGAGCTGCCTCAGGAAGTTTGAGCTGATCTGGTAAACCCGCATGTCCAGCAGAACTTCAGGACGACCTCCGGCCAAGCTTTCCAGCAACTGTCCCGCTGCTTCCACCACCGGCTCCTCCGCCCGCACCGAGATAGTGGATTGTGCCTTGTCCGCCGCGATGTAACGCAGGTTCAGAAGCACGCGGAGTGAGTTGGTCATCTCCGTCAGTTGCTGATCGGTCGTCAGGTCGGGCAGGTAGAAGGTCCGCAAGGACATGCGTTGGTAGGTGCGGCGATTCTCGATAGTATCGGCTGCGAACAGTAGCTGCTTGGCCGATAAGGGCACCCAGAACGTTTTGGTGACGCGTGTCACCACTTCCAGCGCGGTAGCGAAGTTCACATCTTCGATATCGAATCGGACCCGGCGCTGCTGCACCGAGTCATCGAACTGAGCGGTTATCCCGTAGGCCTGCGCCACCTGGGTCAGCAGGGTCCTGGCATCGCCCCGGTAATGGAAGTCACGATGCGTTGCCGCGGGCTGCATTTCGATGGGAGTGGACTGTTCCACCACGCGCATGTTCTGGCTCAGCGGTTCTTCGTCGAGCGGTATCGAGTCGCCGAGCCGTTGGAGTGCGTATTCGTTGGTGGGATCGAACTCTAGAGCGCGCCGGAAATCGGCCATCGCGACGATTTCACTATGGTCGAGCATCGCCTGGTTGCCCTGCTGCAAGGCTTGCATCACCAGTTGCTGGCGCGTGAACTCGCGGGCCGTGAGGTACTCCACGTCGTGAGGCGCGAGCTCGGCGGCGAGTTCAAATTTCTCGAAGGCTGCGTCCAGATTGCCGGACGACTTCAACTTCATACCAGCTTTGAACTGGCGCTTAGCTTTGGCGGCATCTTTGGGATCGTCAGGCAGAGCGGTCGGCGTGCCAGGCTGTGCGGGAGCCGTTTGGTTGGCCACATCCGGCTGCGGGGCTGGCGCTGGAGTGGGCGGATTGGTCTCGGAAGATGGCTGGCTCGGCACAGCAGAGTTGCCCGGCTGAGCCGATTGCGCCGTGGAGGGTGCCGTTGCTGCGCTATTCTGAGGAGCAGCGGCTGTGGTGGGCGCAGCGGTCTGCTGCCCAGCCAGCGTGCTCGTCATCGCGAGCCCGAGTAGCATCCCGGTCAAGAAACGCATCAGTGCTGAGATTGTATGCCAGCGGGTTGGAGCTTGTCGCGCTAGGGCGGTTCCAGAGTTGGTGTATCCGGCTTGTACGGGTAGAGCAGGCCTTTCAGAGACTGTGTCGCAACCCCACATCGGTTGGCACAGTGGAATGAAGCGGGCAAAAAACGAGCCCCGCAGGGGCGAAAGAGCTTAGCCCAGCGCGGAAGCGCTGGGTAGAGTGGAAAGGGAGACCGGAGTCCCGTAGGGACGGCAGAGGTTGCGACGCAGTCTCTTTCAGTCCGGCTGCTGAAAAATGCTGTGCATGGTACTTCATGGTGGGAGCCCTCGCATTCATGCGAGGGTAGGAGCGCTTCAGCGCTCCGGGAAAATATCGCTAGATCACGCGCTTTAGCGCCGGGGATCAAGAAACCCCGGGTCTGAACGGCGTGTGTGAGAACCCAACATGATATTTGCCAGTGGAATTTACGGGGCGAAAATCCAACGCCGTAGCCGGGGTCCCCAATTCGCGCCCCGCCGTGGCGGGCGAACTGGGGTGGAGGTAGGCGCCGGCTCAGTCTAGAGCGGTTCCGGGGTAGCTGTATCCGATAATAAATATCCACAGTGGCGAAACCAAGCGGTGGCGTTGTGAGGCGTAACGGCGGCGATCGCTGTCG